>Ga0307378_10006355_pt1 | contig 16211 bp, 17 predicted proteins | sample UN1MG_FD_202238 | JGI IMG/M metagenome (GOLD analysis project Ga0307378, IMG submission 202238) | Soil microbial communities from Risofladan, Vaasa, Finland - UN-1 | ecosystem: Environmental > Terrestrial > Soil > Coastal area > Acid sulfate soil | place: Finland: Risofladan, Vaasa | collected... | reverse complement strand
GAGTTCAGGCCGCAATAGATAACCGGAAGGTCCGGCTCTTTCCGCGGACTGCTTAATTCATCCGCTCCCGGCTTTCTAAGCAGCAAATCGCCGTAAATTTCCTGCTCGGTTAACAAAAGACCCGGCGGAACGCCCTGCAGAACCGAGGTGAGGCCCTCCTGGTAAGAGCCGCCGGCAACAGTTACTTGAAAACAACGTCCAATATGACAACCTAACATTTACCTGTTCTCCTAAAAATCGCTCGTTAGGGTATTGGATTCCCGCTTATACGGAAATGACATACCATTTACTGCCTGCTAACTCGCTACTTTCATATTTGCGCCGATACTTTGCATCAATTCAACATAATCGGGAAACGTGACGCTGATAGCCTCAGCGGTTTCAATAGTGCATTCACCATCCATACACAAACCTGCCAGTGACAGGGCCATCACGATTCGGTGGTCCGCCCAGCCATGCAGCTCGGCAGGCCTGGGTTTGCCGCCCTTTATTATAAGGCCGTCCGGCAGCTCTTCAACATCTACATCCATTATTTTCAATTCTTCTGCCATACATTTAATTCTGTCGGTCTCTTTGCTTCTCGCCTGGGCTACGTTCAGCAGCCTCGTCGTACCCTCGGCAAAAGCGGCAGTTACGGCCATCGCAGGCAATGCATCGGGGGTTTTGTTCATATCAATCTCAATACCCCTGAGCGGGCCGCCTTTAACCGTTACTGAATTCGGCTCAAGAACGATATCAGCTCCCATCGCCTTTAAGTAATCTACCACTGCTTTGTCCGGCTGACTGTCCGCGAAATCCAGCCCGAACAAGGTTACCTCGTCGGCGATTAAAGCAGCCGCACAAAGGAAAAACGTAGCACTGGAAAAATCGGCGGCAACAGCGGCCTCAAAAGCCCTGTAGCGCTGATTTCCCCTGATTCTAAATTTACGCATCCGCTGATTTTCGTATTCGATTTGCTGCTTATCAAGCCAGTCGAGTGTCATTTGGACATAGCCGGGCTCGTTGAGCAAAGTTACGTCGATATGGGTATCTTCGCTCGCCAGAGGTGCGCACAAGAGCAGGCTGGATAGATATTGGCTCGTTGAGGCGGCGATTTCCGTTCTTCCGCCTACCAGTGTTCCCGCTATCTCAATAGGCACTTTGCCGTTTTTTTTAAGGCTCACACATTTCGCTCCCAGGTCGTTAAGCGAGTCGATGAGCGGCCCGACAGGACGGGTCTGGATTTGTTCGTCGCCGGTAAAGGTCGTGGTTTGGCCGGATGGAGCCAGGGCGGCCGAACCCATGGCGATTCGCAGGGTTGTGCCGGAGTTACCAACGTCGATGATTTCCTTTGGCGGCGTAATCTTGCCTCCCGTACCGGTTACCCTCCAGAGATTAGGATTAGAGGTGTCTATTGCCGCTCCTAAGGCGCGATAGCAAGCCACCGCTGCCTGGGTATCGCTCGAATCCAATGGGGCGTGGATAAGGCTTTGCCCCCCTGCCAACGAGGCAATCGCAACCGCCCGAATCGTATGCGATTTCGACCCCGGAATCGCCACAGTCCCTTTCAACCGAGATTTCTTAACAACCAGCTTCATAAATATAATCCTGTATATATGGTCTAAATGGCGTATTCTTATCAGAAATGGCGGGAAATTGAAAGAAGATTCTCACGGAATTTAGGATTTCCCCTGAAATGGCCTCAAATACCAATAATACTAAATACGATTAAATTGTGCGCCTTTGTCATTTCGACCGGAGGGCCACGAAGTGGCCTTCAAGCGGAGAAATCTGGTATTTGAAACCAATCCATGTACAGTAACCAGATATCTCGACTCCGCTGCGCTTCGCTCGAGATGACTCAGGCAAGCGCAGTTATTAATCAGAAATCGTATAAGACAAATGTAGCCGTATTCAAACGCCGTTGTCGCCCTACTGCCGCTTTCGGGGCTTATTTCTATTGCCGGCCGGGTTTTGTTTTTCCGGTTTGGCATTCGGATCGTACTTCGGATTTGGGATAGGAAACAGCGCCCCGGTTTGCTTCAGGTGCTGATCAATTAGGGCATCGAGCTGTCTGACCTTCTGGGGATATTTTGCCGCAACGTTATTTGTCTCGCTGATATCTTCGGCAAGATTGTACAATTCGTAGCGATGATTGCCGGCTTGCCCATCGTGATAAAAGCGAATCAGCTTCCAGTTGCCTGACCGGACATAAGTGCTCGCAATATTGCCGGTGGCGGGAGTATTGTGGGGAAAGTGACAGAAGATAGCCTGTCGGTCGAGTTTGCCCGATTGCCTCAGTAGCGGAAGGATGCTCTCGCCATCGAGAATCTGCCCCGCCTTGGGTTTGGTGCGTGTTATTTCCAGTATCGTCGGATAAAAGTCGATGCTGCTGATGACTTGCGAACATCGTGAGCCCGGCTCGACCACACCCGGCCAGCGGACAATCAAGGGTTCCCGTGTTCCGCCTTCATATATCGTGGCCTTACCACCACGAAGAGGAGCGTTGTTCGTCGGAGGCAGTTCATTCGGGCCGATTCGGCTGTGGGTATTGCCGCCGTTGTCAGAAAAGAAAATGACAATTGTGTCGTCGAAAAGCTTCAGCTCGTCGAGTCTATCCATCACACGGCCGACACTTTCATCAATACTTTTCAGCATAGAAGCCATGATGGGATTATTTTGTTTGCCGCGAGGATCTTTTTTGTTGAGATAACGTTTGGTGATTTCATCTTTGTGTCCCCAGGGGCCGTGCACGCCAAAATGCCAAAGGAAAAGCGAAAAAGATTTCTTACGATTGGATTCAATGAATCCCAAAGCTTCGTCGGTGAGACGGTCGGTAATGTATTCGCCTGCCGGTCCGTCCTTGAGGTTGTTGAGCCTGTAGGGACTATGGTAGCTGGGCGGGCCCGGATTGCCCGCTCCGCCGACATTGACGTCGAAGCCCTGGTTTTCAGGCCAGTAGATCGGATCCTTGCCGAGATGCCATTTGCCGATAAAGCCCGTTTCATAGCCGACTTCTCTTAACGCTTCGGCAATTGTCCATTCTTCCAGAGGCAGATAACGCCGGCTGATGGGAGTCACCGTCTTTTGCCATGGTTGAGCCTGTTTTCCCAGAAGCGGCCTGTTGGCGGGCAGTTTCGGCAAGTGTCCCGCAGGAGCGGTGATTTTCATACGCGCCGGATATTTGCCGGTAAGGATGCTGGCTCGCGTAGGCGAGCATAGCGGATTGGCAGCGTACGCATCGGTAAAGAGCATGCCCTGCCCGGCAAGTTTGTCAATATTCGGGGTCTCATAGTACCGGCTGCCATAACAACCCACGTCCATCCAACCCATGTCATCGACAAGTATGAAGACGAAGTTTGGTTTTCTCCCGGAAGCCGCCGAAGCGGCCTTTGGCAGCGCCAGTGACACGATGCCCGCACCCATCATTTTCACAAAATACCGCCGGCTCAAAAGAATATCGGTCATAGTCGTTCCTTTTCAAACTCCTCTGCAAATCGCTCGGACGAGCTTTGCCTTTCCCTGCATTTCAGGCACGAAAAACTTTTGCCCCCTTGCCTTGCTGGATCATGGGAACGTAGCTTTCAAGAGACTGTAATACTTCTGAATCCGTCAGGTCAATTGTCATTTTCTTTTCGTGCGCCATGTAAGCAGCCATCACGAGCATCGTGATACGCCGGCCGTATTGGAAATCGAGCATAGCATTTTTGCCCTTCTCAAAGGCCGAGATGGCATCCCGCCATTCAGCTACATAACCATACAGGTCAGGCTCGTTCGGCTGGAGGACCAGGGCGCCGCGTGTCGCCTGTGCTTTCTCAAGGGCAAGCTCGCTATCTGCAACGGCAGTGGCTGCCGCATCGCTAATAAATATACCGGCAGGCGACTCCAGAGAATTGACCGTATACGAATAGCCGGGGCCGAAGGCTTCCATAAGCAATCTTAGGCCGGGCGCATCGTACATCCAGGAATTCGTCGCTTGAGCTATGCTGTTAATCCCGGTTTCAGGATCTTTAAACTCAATTGTAACATTCGAGTAATCTTCCGCCGGAGCGGCTTTATAATCCACCCCTCGTTCCTTAAGCTGGCTAATCCAGGGCTCTTTGCCCCACTTGAGCAGCGCCATGTTGGCAGTCACTGAAACAGGTGTGAGATAGCCAGGTCGTTTACCGCTGGGTGTCAGCATATACATCCCGACAGCTATACTGTGACAGCCCATATCGCAGCACACGCCGCCCCCCTGCCGCATGGGATCCCAGAACCACGGCTCATGCGGCCCGCCGTGCTCTTCCGCGCTGCGCGAAAGGTGCACGGAACCCATACTCTTTTCCACCGCCGCGAGTTGATTGCGGGCCTCTACCACACAGGGCATGTGAAGCTGGTTTTCGAAGTAGGCGGTAGGCACACCGAGTGCCTTTGCCATTCTTGCCATTACATCTGCTTCCTGAAGATTACGGGCAAGCGGTTTTTCACAAATGATTCCCTTGATTTCAGATCCGTTCTCGATTGCCTTAGCTATATTACGCATGATATCGAGACGAGCAAAATTAGGGGCAAAAATACATATAACGTCAACGGCGTCACAGATATCTGCGACATTATCGTACACCTTAGCATTGCCCAGGCCATCCTGGCGTGCTCGCTCGGCAAGGGCTTCTGCGCCCTCAAGGGCACATATTCCTGTCAGTTCGACGCCGCGGACCGAACATAACGCCCTTTCATGAAATCCGGCTACAAAACCGGCTCCAATCATTCCTATCTTTAGCATCGTATAATTCCTTTCATTTCAAGTGTTGTCACGCTCATAATCAACCTTATTACCGGACGGTTTGGCACGATAAAGGCCATAACGGTACGATTAGTATCTACACGACTTTTAGCTAAAATACAACTCATAACTCTATAAAAGAACCATAATAAGGAGCGATAATCAGTTTCTTGGGTATAAGATTCGTAAAGAGCAATTTATAAATCAATCTCATGTCAATAGTGAGGGATTTGCAATGAGTAGTTTGAACAGAGCACGTACAATAATCTAATATGGGACGTAAAAATGTGCAAAAGTTAACTTAAATCAGAAATTATATTGGAAATTCAAACTTTATTGATGGGTACCCACATAAATAAACGAAAATATATTTACGGAATACTTTTCTTAAGCTGTTGGATGATTAGCGTGATAAATCGTTGGTAGAACAAGAAATATTATTTTGAACGTCATTGTGGAAAACCTTTACGGGTGTGCAGAACCGCCCGAAAAATCTTAAAGGAGTTAAAAGAATGCCCTCAGCAGAAATAGCAGAAAAACGAATGGGTATGCCTGAAATAAGAATGAAGGCAAAATCACTCGGGCTAATACCCGGAAAAATGAAAAAGGCTGATCTAATACATGCTATCCAGGTGGCAGAGGGATGTCTGCCGTGTTTTGGAAAATCCGGCGGTCAATGCTCATATACCGACTGCTGCTTTATGAAAGATTGCTTTAAAATAAAGCTGTAAATTCTGCCTGTTTGTCATTAAGGCATTAATCGTGTCCCTTTGGAACAGATTACTCAGATTGTACACCTTGTTAAACACGTCTGCTCAAGTAGTTTAAGGCAAATTATTTATATTTGAAATAATTGTATTTCTTTGACATTTGTCGGTTTCTTCACTATATTTTTTTGTGTCAAGGGGTATTCTTCTGTCCCTCGGAGTGTACTCCTGATTCAATACGAGGGAGGTTAAATTGCTGGCTCATCGAGAGCCCAAGGAGTACATTGTGGATAAAGGTAAAGTAAAATGGTTCAACGAGAGGAAGGGATTCGGTTTTATTGTTCCCGACAATGGCGGTGAGGATTTATTTATCCATCACTCGAATATTGCTGCGGAGGGATTCCGATCTCTAAATGATGACCAGGCGGTGGAGTATGAGGTTGCCGAGGGAAAGAAAGGTCCCGAAGCAGTCAATGTTCGTCCTTTCTGAGTCGATATCGCCGGTATATCTGGATTTTAGAAACCAGGGGCCCTGCCGAACAGCGGGGCCTTTTCAATTGAGCACTGACAATCATCACGGCTTGCCTTACCAAAATATTTTGACTGCCGGGCTGGATTTCTGATATTATATACTCGAATCTTTGAGGCAGGTAAGTGGAAACAGATCATCCTTGATGTATTGCAGCAGTTAAATCTAAAACGGGAGATGAAACATGAACTGTCCGGCGTGTGGAATGTCAATGGCCGAAGAAGACTTCGGGGACGTATCGGTTGATGTCTGTAAGAATGGGTGCAAAGGAATCTGGTTTGACTGGGGAGAATTAAAGGATTTGGATGAGAGTCATGCAGGTGTTGGCAAAGCCCTTGAAGAAGCATTAAAAAGTCCACGTCAGAATAACACCAATCGCGGCCCGCTAAACTGCCCGAAGTGCGGGATAAAAATGCGCGAACACAAATACAAAAATGCGAAAGAAGTAAACGTCGATGAGTGTTATGCGTGCGGGGGATTTTTTCTCGATAGCGGGGAACTAAAGCAGATCAGAGATAATTACATGAGCGAGGACGAGAGGGAAGTTTATGTGCAAAGGCTCGTAGGAGAAACACCACTAAGGGAAGATGCTCAAAAAACAACACTGAGAGCCGCCGGTTGTCACACACTCGGCAGTCTTTTGGGTAGAAGATGGCCTTTTATCTGGCCATAATATCATTTGTCGCAGAAACAGAAGGAAAAGAAGAAACAAGAAAGGAGGCCACTATGGGTACGACACTCCAGTGGCTGGGTCATGCCGGCTTTAAGATCTGTCATGAAGATACTGTCATATATATCGATCCCTGGAAATTGAAGGATTCTCCGCACGATGCGTCCCTTGTGCTTGTCAGCCATAGCCATTATGACCACTACTCAACGGAGGACATTGCCAGGGTCAGCGGAGCGGAAACAAAGCTCGTCGCTTCGGCTGATGTGGTTGCAAAGGAAAAAGCAGGCCAGGCAATCACGCCCGGACAAACAATCGAACTCGGCAGTGTTCGAGTGAGCGGTGTGGCTGCGTACAATCCGAGTAAACAATTTCATCCGAAGTCAAACAACTGGGTCGGTTTTGTAATCGAAGTTGGCTCAAAACGCATTTATTATGCCGGCGATACCGACCTGACCGAGGAGATGAAGGCGCTGGAGAACATCGACGTCGCCCTGCTGCCGGTGGGAGGCACATACACAATGAACCCAACCGAAGCCGCCGAGGCTACAAGTCATATAATGCCGAAACTCGCTATCCCCTATCATTGGGGCGACATTGTCGGCGAGCAAAGCGATGCCGAACAGTTCGCCAAATCGGCAAAATGCGAAACAAAGATATTGATTCCCGGCGACAGGATCACTTTGTAATAGGCGTTCGACTTATCTAATTCGAAATGAAGCAACAGAGCAAAATATAAGGGACGTACAACATTTTTTTGGGTTGGGTTAGGAAGAATAGATTTGCAATTACCGGTCAATTATGGCAAACTCTACCAAAAGCAAAAGAAGCAATGTCTCAAGAGATAAACCGGGTTTCCTGATAACATGCGAATTGTCATGTTATCGAGTTAGAAACGTCGTAAATCTGAGATGTATTGATAGTATCGGCAAACCTCTGAATAACACAATCAGAAGTTGGTGAGAAACCATGTAATATTATGTTAGCAGGGAGACCATATTCATGAAAGTAACAAAACGTGACATTGCTGATATAAGTTTGGTTTGGATTGCGTTTCACTTCATACCATACTTATTTAATACCGCCATCTATGCACTCTTCTTTCTATTCAAACCTTCCCCGTCAGCCTCTGTGTTTACGAGCCCTGCGGAAAACAAATGGTTTCAATTATCTATTAGTCTTGGACAGTTCTGTATTATGGCTGCTTTCTTTTGGTTTCTTTTGTTCAAACGTCATATTATACTAAATCGCTTGTTTCCTGATTCAGAAACGAAAACTCTCGACCTACATGATGATTCCGCAGTTAAACTGACTGATTATTCTTTTTGGATTACTATATTTGGTTTGTTTACAGCGATTCAATCTGGCATCAAGTTTATTTCGGGCACACTAAGATGTATAGACACAGATAAGAGTATAGGTGTGTTCTTTCAAAATATGTGGAAATACAATAGCATGCATATCCTTGCTGTGGTCCTAGCTGTTGTGGTTATTTGGAAGGCCAATAGTTTTTCAAGCATGCTTTGTCGTAAGAACAAGCGTAATGCAAGGAATTCAAATGTTTAGAATGTCATTATGAATAAAGTAAATGCTAACATTTTGATCGAAGGGACATCGTACCTCCGCCCCTCATCAAGGCGTTCTGTCCAATGCATTTAAACCGTAAAACACAACGCAAAAAGAATTACGATTATTCGCAGCCGGGATATTATGCGGTTACCCTGTGTACCCAAAACAGATTGTGTCAGTTTGGCGATATTAAAGAAGGTGACATGTTTTTAAACACTGCAGGCCGAATGGTTACCAACATATGGCATCAGATACCACAACATTATGCAGGTATTGAATTGGATATATTCCAAATCATGCCGAATCATATTCATGGTATTATTGTGATTAATCCCGTAGGGGTGGGTCCCTGTGCCCACCCACATCCACGCATAGAGAACGGACAGGCACAGGGACCTGTCCCTATGGGGTCTTTGTCGGTATGGAATGTGATAGGACGATTCAAATCATTGACAACAGCACGATACATTGAAGGTGTGAAAAATACAGGTTGGCCATCATTTCCAGGCAAATTGTGGCAACGCAGTTATCACGACCGTATCATACGTAACGAAGCTGAATTGAACAAAATACGAACCTATATTACGAACAATCCGGATCAATGGGATTCGGATGAAAATAACATTCAATCGAAACCAAAAACAGAATGAATAAGAGTTCAACCAGCCCCTTCAGAGAGACGCCGTTGCCGCGACGCTCCTGAGGGACATGCGTAAGGTACCTCGACTTCTGTTTTTATTTGCGGGGAAGGTCATGCATCTTGTTGCATCGAGGGCATTTGACGTTTTTGCCCTTGAAGTTCGGGGGGATTTTCAGCTTTAATCCGCAGGCGCAGGTCAGGAATATGAACTGATTGACCCTTCTCATAATGTCACCAACCTGCCGCGTTTGTTTATCCATCCGGTCTTTCTTTGTTGCTTCGGCGCCGGCCTGCCGCAAAGCGACATCTTCTTTTGTGCTCAGAGCGGCAACAGGAACGACAGTTTTTTTGTGTGTAACGTTAGTGAATGCCTCTGAGTACTGCTTGAAGGATGCTCCCTGACTAAGGTTGCGCAAAATCTTGATCCGTTCGGAAATAGGCGGATGCGTGCTGGTCAAATCGGATAATTTCATTTGCTTCTTTTTCTTGAAAGGATTCACAATGTACATCGGCGCGGTCACCTTATTCACGGCAGCTAACTGCGGCGAAGGGTCACCGGCAATTTTCTCCAAAGCGCTGGCCAGACCTTCCGGATAGCGTGTCAACCTGGCGGCCCCGGCGTCGGCAAGGTACTCACGCCGCCTCGAAAGTGCAAAGTATAAGAGGTATGCCATAAGCGGCGCCACAATGGCAGCAACAATTGCGATTATCAGCATAACAATCTGGGCCTGGCCGCCGCCCTTGCCGCCGCTTGAGTACCTCCGGCGGGATCCCCCCATTGAACTGTAGAACATCCCCCGAAGAAAGACCTGTGAGAGCAGGACGATCGAGCCAAGCATGATGCCGGCAAGCGTCACAAAGAGAATATCACGATTGACGATATGGCTTATCTCGTGTGCAATAACGCCCTGCAGCTCGTCCCGGTTGAGCCGGGCCAGAAGTCCTGCCGTCACGGCGACAGATGCGTTTTTTGGATTTCGACCGGTTGCAAAGGCGTTGGGTGCTGGGTCGTTGATGATGTATATTTTGGGCATTGTCGGCAGAGAAGCCGCGATTTTCATTTCTTCAACCACATTGAACAGTTGCGGATGAACTTCGTGGGTAACCGGTTTGGCGCGGCTTGCAGCAAGAAGTATCTGGTCTCCGCTCGATAGGCTTATCAATGTCAGAATCAGCCAGATTGCCGTGGCAATCATCAGGCCGAAAAAGCCGCCTTCCTGGCCGAAGAAAGCCATGCCGATGATAAAACCCAGAAGCAGTAACACCGCTGCCATAATCACCATCAGAAAGATGGAGTTTCTTTTATTAGCTCTAATCAGCTCCCACATTGTTTTTCACTCATAATCCGGTTTACAGCGCCGCCGAACAATTTCAAAGGTTACATCCGGAGCGAAACCGAATCCGTTTTTAGCGGCAATTTGGCTTCACTCAGAGCATATTACGCCGAAAGTTAGTTTAGCGCGACTGCTTTATCATATTCGCCGATTCTATGTACACACCTTCGACCTCGCTCGGCCGGACGATTCTGCCCGAATCCGAGTAATAGGCCAAAACGAGCCAGGCACTCATCGCCTTTTGGGGCATATTCGAAGTGCTAAGTAAAGCTCACCTTCGGAACTTCCCGCTCGGCAGCAACTTCAATCTCGAAGAAATCGCGCTTGTTGAATTTAAACATCCCAGCAATGATGTTCGAAGGGAACATCTGAATCTTGTTGTTGAAGAACAAGACCTGGTCATTGTAGCTCTGCCTGGCAAATGAGATTTTGTTCTCGGTGCCGGTCAGCTCTTCCTGAACCGCAAGGAAATTCTGGTTGGCCTTCAGCTCGGGATAATTCTCGACGACCAGCATGAATTTGCTGAGCGCTTCGCCGAGCGCGCCTTCAGCTTTCGCGGCTTCGTTAACGGTATTCGCTCCCATCGCCTGGCTTCGAGCCTTTGTGATAGCCTCAAAAGTCCCACGCTCGTGCTTCATATAGCCCTTGGCAGTCTCGACAAGGTTGGGAATCAAATCGTGCCGGCGCTTCAACTGGACATCAATTTGTGACCATGCATTATCGACCTGATTACGAAGGCGAATCAAAGCATTATAGACGCCAATTACAAAAAGAACCAGCAAAAGCGGAATACCAACCAGGATTAGAATCGCAATAATGATAGGTGCTCCCATAGTTTTTCTCCTTTATCGAAGGCCTTTCAGCTTTGTGCTATGATTGGCTTTTTTTCAGGATTAACACCGCCACAATAGCAACAACAGCGACAATCCCTGATATCATGGTTAGTTTACTAAGGGCAACGATGGGTAATGTTGTGGTCAGCATAATTTTACTCCTTTCGTTAAACTTGATTGTAACCAAACATATCACTCAACAATTTTTGTATTTTATCATCTTTGTCCAGTTTGGCCCTGTCGAAGATATCCTGCAGCTCACCTTTATCGAACCACAGGCCGTCACCTCTACGGCACTTGTCTAATAGCAGGACAGGTTTGGAAGAGCCAACGACAATTTTCTGCATTTTTTTGTCGCAGATAGGGCATTTCCTAATTTTTTCGTCGCTTTCGGAATCGATTCTGAATGAATCGAGCAGGCCTTTAGCCTTGTCGGGCGCGTTTAGCAAAAGCTCGAGTTCGCCGGCATCCAGCCAGATGCCGCCGCAGTCGGTGCAATAATCGATCTCAACGTCTTCGAGCTCAAGCGTGATCATCGCATTTTTACAAACTGGACAATCCATATTTTAAAACTCTAAATTCAAGACCCGTAAGCTTTTGAGCACTCCTGCAATCTCATCGGCAAATGCCTGCTGCTTCAGCCGGGTAATTCTACCATATAAGACGCAACACTGCACAAAAAAATCAAAAATAAAGTGCAAAAATCGAGAATATCCAAGTAATCTGGTACGAATCCTTTCACAATATTTAAGTTCTTCTGCACACGATTGTCACCGCCAGTAGATTATAATATCCGAGTCACTCCGTCAAGAAGAGGTTCCTGATAACTCATTATTAAACTTTCGATCATTTATAATCGCAGATTGCGGCCGAATAAACAAACTATTTTATTGTCATGCCTGTCACAAATGAGATACGGGAATTTCGGGTTGTTACGCCAATATCAACGAGTTAAAAAACCGGGAAATATTTGTGCTTGACGGGGGCCGTCTAATTGATTATTGAATAGCATCGGTCGGCGTTGAGTACAGATTGACGCAGGCTTGACAGCAACAAATGAAAAGATAGATTCTAATTTACACCGGCATAAGAAGTTATGTCGGCTAAAGGTATCGGATTATGATAGTTGATTGTCATACACATATAAAACTAACCGCTGAAGAAACTGAAACTTCCGAGCATCTTGCAGCAGCAGAAACAGTCGATGTGTGCATCGTATTGGCGACCTCGGACGGGCCGAGCAATGAGGTCAATAAGAAACTGGCCCAATATGTAAACAAACATAAAGAGAAAATGACCGGTTTTGCAGTCGTGGAGCCAGGCACAGACAAAATCAGCATCAACCATTTAAAATACATACCGGTTAAACTGGGGCTTAAAGGAGCGGTTCTGTATTGCTCGGCATGCGGATTCCATCCCACTCACAGCCGGGCGATGAGATTTTATGAATCGGCACTGGAGCTTGGCCTTCCCGTTTTCTTTCACAACGCAGTAGAACCTACGAGAACAGATGCCGTTCTGGAGTATGCCCAGCCGTTCCTTCTGGATGAAGTTGCCAGAGAATTTGCTAATTTAAAAATAATCATCGGCAATATGGGCATGCCTTTTGTCGAGCAAACTTTGTCGATAATAGCCAGGCACAAAAACGTATACGCGGATTTAACAATATACCCGGGCAGGGTCTGGCAAACTTATAATATGGTTGTGGCGGCATACGAGCACGGCGTTATGGATAAACTTTTATTCGGGAGCGGATTTCCATCGGCCAGCGCCGGCCAGTGCATAGAAACACTGCTCGGATTTAACATGCTCCTGGCCGATACGAATTTGCCTACTGTTCCACGAGTTAATATTCGAAATATCATAGAACGGGATACGCTGGAGTTGCTCGGAATAAAAGAGAAGAGCAAAGAGACGGAAGAAACAAATAGCGAGAAAAACAAAGGGCGTGAGGGTCTAAGCATAAAGAAGGAAAAAGGGAAGAAAAACAATAATGACTGAGCTTCTGGAAGAGCGAAGAGAAAGCTGGGGGACACGTGGTGGATTTATTCTGGCGGCAATTGGCTCGGCCGTCGGACTCGGCAATCTTTGGGGATTTCCATACAAGCTGTACAGCTATGGGGGCGGCGCATTTCTGATTCCGTATATAGTCGCCCTGTTCCTGGTCGGCATTCCCATAATGATTCTCGAATTCAGTATCGGCCATTACACTCAGCGGGCGGCGCCCGATGCATTCAAACGCGGACACAGGCGTTTCGAGATCGTGGGCTGGTGGGGAATCATCTTAGCTTTCGTGATAATCACTTATTATCCCGTAATCCTGGCGTATTGCTTCAGCTTTTTGTGGTACAGCATCGTCGGAATCTTTACCGGCGGAGAACTGCCCTGGGCGGGTGAGGGAATCGAAGGTGTCGAGAACGCCAGCCGGTTTTTTAATCAGACATATCTCGGCAAGATCGACGGCCCCAATCTTGGCGCGATTCGGTGGAATATAGTCCTGCCGTTATTTATCACTTGGGCCGCGATGTACTTCTGTATATTCAAGGGTGTACGCCTCGTCGGCAAGATCGTCTGGATCACGGTTCCGCTGCCGTGGCTGATGCTGCTGATACTGACGGTCCGCGGGCTAACCCTCGAAGGCAGCATGCAGGGTCTGACCTATTATCTCGATCCCGTGTGGTCCGAGCTTGCCAAACCTGTTACATGGCGTTATGCGTTTGGGCAGGTATTCTTTTCGCTGAGTCTCGCTTACGGCGTAATGATTACCTATGCCAGCTTCCTCCACAGGAAAAGCGACCTGAACAACAACGCGGGTATCATCAGTATAGCCGATTTTGCTACGAGTTTTGTCGCCGGGCTGGCGGTCTTTGCCACGCTGGGCGGGATGGCGTTCATAACTCAGCAGTCAGGCAATCCGGTAGCCGTGGAAAACGTCGCCGAAGGCGGACCTTCGCTTGCCTTCATAGCGTTCCCTTACGCGCTGGCGCAATTGCCTCATTCGGCGTGGTTCAGCTTCGTTTTCTTCTTCGCACTCGTAACGTTGGGGGTGGACTCGGCCTTTTCGATGACCGAATCAATTTTGGCAAGTATTATCGACAAGACCGGCTGGCGCAGATGCATCGTTCTGCCCGTGATGAGTGTGATAGGACTTCTATCCGGCCTGATTTTCGTCACGGAGGGCGGATTAAACTGGCTCGGCACAATCGATGGATTTGTCAACGGCACATGGGGCATCGCGTTCATGGGCCTGCTGGAGTGTGTCGTCCTGGGGTGGCTCTGGCGTATCGACATACTCAGGCAGCACGCGAACAGCCGGAGCGATTGGAAATTAGGCAAATGGTGGAATTATCTTATACGCCTGGTCATACCGGTAGTCCTCGGCACGCTTTTCTTCTGGCAGCTTTTCGATGACATTACCGGCGATGGCTTCCTGAGAACGCCGGAGGGCGACTGGATATTAACCAACTGTGTCGGCTTGAGCATTTTGGCCTGTGTGCCAATCTTCGCCGTGATATTCAGTATTTTAAGGGGCCGGACAGATATCCAGGAACCGCAGCGGCCGGAGGGAAATCTAATCGTTAAGGGCGGTTCTGAAGGGAAGATTGCATTCCTTGCAACGTTGATCATCGCGGGTCTGCTCTTTGTGCAATTTACAGTCTCAATGCCGCAGCCGGCGAAAGATACGATAGTCTGGTTGTCATTAGCCGCCGGGATAGCTGCGATGCTGTTGAGCAATTATGTTCTGGACAGATACCACACTTCGAAAAGCCAGGCCTCATGGCTGGCGAGGTGGGCCGGTATTATCGCGACGATGGACGTCAGCGCCTCTGTTGCTACGATCCTGATTAGTCTGGCCAAGGCAGAGAAAACCGCCAAGCCGGCCGCTCATATCCGCGACAAACTCGGCGGAACTTCTTATGTAATTCTCGCCGTAGCGTTCCTGATAATAATTGGCGGCCTGGGATGGTCCTTTTACAGGGCATTAGTCGCGGCCGGCGAGGACAATTCGATTCAGCATTCCGACGAAGAATAAAAGGGATTGCCTCAACCAATATTTAGCCCCATGTTTTACATGGGGTCTTTTATACTTTGCATGGGCTTTTTTACGTTTTACGTGGCTTTTTTACGTTTCACGTGGGGTCTTTCATACTATTTCGGCTTAAACCCTTTGATTTCCTTGCCGGTATATTTAGCGCAGGCCTTTTCCAGATCCACCTCGCTTATATTCGCCAGTGTACAGAGCCAGGCAAGGACATCCGCGAATTCCTCTTCCCTGTTCTCCTGGTCGTTACCGGCTAAAGCCGTGGCAAGCTCCCCCACCTCTTCGATAAACCAAAGAAACGTCGCCGGGATACCCCGTTCCCGGTCCCGCTTCTCGTATTTTTGTGAAATTATACCTTGAAATTCTTTTATCTGCATTAGACAACCTCATTCGAACCAAGCCAACAAATACTATTGATTAGCCCTTCGGATTGCAAGAACATTTCCATCTGAAATACAAGAAAACAAATCAGCCACAGAGCACACAGAGTTCACCGAGAATTTTGAATATACATTATTTCTGATAACCTTAAGTTCTCTTTGCCCTATATGGCAAAAAACACGGAAATCTTGATGACAAATAGACCCATGTGTGCTAAGATAAAGTGCATGGATACAGAGCGAGGCAGTTTTGACGCATCTGTTTGGAAATCCCTGTGCGAGCTATGAAACGATCTTAATGAAAGAGAGAAATAAGTCCAAAGCAATGAAGGCAAGAGACAATGAATCCAAAAGACCAGACTAACCTGCGAAGAAAGTGGAGAAGATGGCATAACATAATTCAAGATCAAATAGGCTGGCTTACAGGAAGCAAATTCTTTTATGAGCAAATGACCAAAAACATCAAAAGTACGGAAAGTGGGGATTTTTACAATTGGCTTACTGATAACTATCTTATATCTGCAGGTGTTGTTATCAGACAGATGATGGAAAAAAAGCACAGGAGATTCAATACAATATCTTTACGTAGACTACTTGAGGATATCAAAGAGCATAATGGAGCTTTTCCAATGCGATATTTCTACAAAAGGATGAGATATGCAGAATCACCATTGAATGAAGTATATATAAATGAAGAATTAGAAGAATTTGAAGGTTCTGGAATTTGTGTTGACCCGAAAAAGATTCAAAAAGATTTAGTGGAATT
>Ga0307378_10006354_pt1 | contig 16211 bp, 18 predicted proteins | sample UN1MG_FD_202238 | JGI IMG/M metagenome (GOLD analysis project Ga0307378, IMG submission 202238) | Soil microbial communities from Risofladan, Vaasa, Finland - UN-1 | ecosystem: Environmental > Terrestrial > Soil > Coastal area > Acid sulfate soil | place: Finland: Risofladan, Vaasa | collected... | reverse complement strand
CCGTCCCCTGTCACCTAAAGGTGAAAAGTATGTTTAAAATTATTTTTATGGGAACGGCAGACTTTGGCGGACCGGTTTTGGAGAAACTGGCTGACAACAAAGAAAACAAAATAGCGGTAATTACCCAGCCGGACCGTCCCCAAGGGCGCGGCAGAAAAATTTTGCCCACCCCCATAAAAAAAATAGCCCTCGATAAGGGGCTGGAAGTATTTCAGCCGGAAAGCATCAATGATGGGGAATCGATAAAGAGAATGAAAGAATTTAACCCGGATATTATCCTGGTAGTCGCTTATGGTCAAATTCTTTCCAGCCATATCTTAAATATTCCCAAAATAGGCTGTATAAATATCCACGGCTCCCTCCTGCCTAAATATCGGGGTGCTGCTCCCATTAACCGGGCTATTATAAACGGTGAAAAGGAGACCGGTACTACTTTTATGTTTATGAAGGAGAAAGTAGATGCAGGTGAAATCATCTTTCAGGAGAAGATAGACATTTTACCGGATGAGACCTGCGGTGAACTTTACTATAGGTTATCTGCTCTAAGCGCCAGGTCCCTCCCCAAACTTTTAGAAAAAATAAAAAGCGGGAAGATAGAAAGAATTCCCCAGGATAATAAACTGGCAACTTTTGCCCGCAAGATAAACAAAGAGGATGGGAAAATAGACTGGAGTGATAGGGGAGAAAAGGTTTATAATCTAATCAGAGGAACTATTCCCTTCCCCGGCGCCTTTACCTACTATAAGGGTAGAAAACTGAAAGTTACGCAGGCGAGATTTCTAAATGATTATCAGGATGATGCGAATACAGGTTCTCCCAAATCCGGAAGGGTAGTTAAAACTGAAAAAGATGGTATTTTAATCTCTACCGGGGATAAGGGAATGATAAAAATATTAAGGCTGATTCCTGCCGGCTCAAAAGAATTAACCGCTGAGCAATTTGTCAACGGTTACCAGATTAAAGCAGGAGATGTATTAGGTTAGGAGGTTTTTATGTTTTTTTTCGACAGCACCATAATTATTTTAGTACCGGCCATAATTTTAACCCTCTATGCCCAATACAAGGTTAAAACAACCTATTTAAAATATTCAAAAATATTAGCAAAAAACGGGTTAAGCGGGAAGGAAACAGCCGAGGAACTGTTATTACGAAACGATTTGAGCAATATTAAGATAGAACCGATAGAAGGCCGCCTTTCTGACCACTATGACCCCAGGCAGAAAAAATTAGCCCTCTCCGAAGAAATATACTATGGTAAATCATTAGCTGCCCAGGGAATTGTAGCCCACGAAATCGGTCATGCCCTTCAGGATGCTAAAAATTATTTTCCGCTCTCCCTTCGCAGTAATCTGGTACCGGTCACCAATATCGGCTCCAGTATGGCGGTCCCCTTGTTTTTAATCGGTTTTATCTTCAGTTTTCCCGCCCTGATGGATATCGGCATTATCGCCTTTTCCTTAGCAGTCCTGTTTCAGTTAGTCACTTTACCGGTCGAATTTGATGCCAGCAAGAGAGCGATAAACCTGTTGGTTGGGGCAAATATTGTTTCGGATACGGAAGAAATTAATACCGTTAAAAAAGTTTTAAACGCTGCGGCATTAACCTATGTGGCTGCTGCCTCGGTGGCAGTTTTTCAGCTGTTACGACTTATCGTGCTGAGAAATAGAAGATAGAAGGGAATATAAAATAAACCAGGTATATGAAAAAAATAAAAGTTGACCCCATAAGAGAAACCATACTGACTATTTTGGTTAAAATTGATTCCAAACAGGGCTATATCAATATTCTGTTAAGCAAGTCATTGGATAAAAAGAAAATTTCCACCAGAGACGCTGCCTTTATCACTGAGATAACCTACGGAGTGGTAAGAAACCGGAATAAATTAGACTGGGTTCTATCGCAATTTTCTACTAAACCTCTGTCGGAAACAGCAGTATTGATTAGAAATATATTAAGAATTGGTGTTTATCAGCTGCTATTTTTAGACAAAGTTCCTGACTATGCGATTTGTAATGAATCGGTGCAATTAGCAAAAAAATACGGGAATCCCGGGATAGCTAAATTTGTAAACGGGGTTTTAAGAAATATTATTCGAAACAGAGAGAATATTCGCTGGCCGGATAGGGAAAGAGAAACCGCTCTGTACATTTCTACAATCTATTCACACCCCCTGCAGATAGTCGAGCGTTGGTTAAAAAGATTTGGCTTTGCCGATACGGTTGAAATATGTAAAGCGAATAATAAGATACCAACTTTAGTAATTAGAACTAATACCCTGAAGTTATCCCGTTCTGATTTAAAAGGGATTTTAGAAAAAGAGAATATTTCGGTAAGAGAGGGGCTGTTTGCCGAAGAAGCACTGCAGGTTAGAGGACTTGCCAATGTCAGTAAATTTCCTGCTTACCGGGAGGGACTATTTCAGATTCAGGATGAAGCATCAATACTAGTCTCTCATCTGCTCGACCCTTCACCCGATGAATTGGTAATCGATGTTTGCAGTGCTCCGGGAGGGAAGACTACCCATCTTGCCCAGTTGATGGCAAACAAAGGCAGTATTCTGGCAATGGACAGCAATAAATCAAGATTAATAACGGTAAAAAATAACTGCCGGAGATTAGGAATCGATATAGTAAAGATTCGGCAGAATGATGGCACTATGTTAGCTGAAAAATACCTAAAGGTAGCAGATAAAGTTTTAATAGACGTTCCCTGTACCGGTCTGGGAGTGATCAGGAGAAAACCTGATTTGAGATGGCAAACTTATGATGCAAAAAGATTTGAACAGTTGGCCAAACTGCAGGGGAAGATATTGGACATCACTTCCAATTACCTGAAAATCGGCGGGAGATTAGTCTATTCTACCTGCAGTATCGAACCGGAAGAGAACGAAGAAGCAGTAAGCAGATTTTTAGAGAAACATCCTAATTTTGAGTTAGAAGATTTAAGTAAATTTATAAAAGAGCGAAAATTACCGGTGTACGAGTTAGGTCAGCACAATCAAAATAAATTTATTCAGATACTCCCTGGGCTTTCTAATTCGGATTTAGATCTGGATGGATTCTTTATGGCAAAAATGATAAGAAAAGGGTAGGGATATAAATGGATTGGATAGGGAAAATCTTTCGTTTTATCTTTAAATCATTTCTTACCACTGCTTTCATAATTTTTACACTAATTGCCGGTGGAGTTTGTGCATTTCTGGTATTCCAAAACGTGTTTAATGTTTCCGATACCGTAGTCCCCTCGGTAATTGGTGACGAATTAAATGTTGCTCAGGAAAAATTGTATGATGCCGGACTAAAGATTTATGTTTCCGGTGAGGAATTTAACGAAGGAATCTCTCAAAATAAAATCATCGACCAGGATCCGGCCAGCGGTGCGAAAGTAAAAAAGAACCGGGAAATTTATGTGGTGGTAAGTAAAGGGGCAAAGGTTATGATCTTAAATATCCCCGACCTCAGAAATAAAGAGCTAAAAGAAGCCACGGCGCTTATCGAAGAATACGATCTGACTTTAGGCAGAGTCACCTATACCAATCATTTTTCCGTCCCCAAGGACGTAGTCATCGCCCAAACCCCTGAACCGGGAAATGTAAATTCAAACAGCAAAGAAGTCAATCTATTAGTTAGCAAAGGACCTTATTAATATCGCGTATTGCGTATTGCGGACAGCATTGATAAAAATGTCATTGCGAGGAACGAAGTGACGAAGCAATCTCTACATCTAACGTAGGACAGGCGTCTCGCTTGTCTACTAAAATGTAGGAGTCGGATTTATCTTGTAGGGGCACAATGCATCGTGCCCCTAAGGAATCGAGGAGGAACATCAATTGAAAGAAAATTCATTAAAATACTGGCTGGCCTGGAATAAAATAGCGGACATAGGTCCAAAAAGATTTTACAAACTACTTGAATACTTTGGCTCAGTCGAATCTGCCTGGCAGGCAAAATCAGGAGAAATATCCAGAGTACTAAATTTGAGCCCTAAAATATCGTCCAGGCTCTTTGAAGAAAAAAACAATATCATTCCCGAAAAGGAATTAGATTTAATACATAAACATAAATTAAATGTATTAACCATAGAGGATGCCCTATATCCCGAAAACCTAAAAACCATTCATTATCCTCCCCCGGTTTTATATTTTAAAGGCACTATCATAAAAGCAGACAAAAACTCTATCTCCATCGTGGGCTCAAGAAAAGCCACCTACTACGGAAAGATGGTAGCCGAAAAATTAAGCAAAGATTTAGCTTTAGCCGGATTGGCCATAATTAGCGGAATGGCCCGGGGAATAGATACAGCCGCCCATAAAGGCGCACTTTCGGTAAATGGCCGCACTATTGCAGTATTGGGTTGCGGCATTGACCATATATATCCTCCCGAAAATAGAAGGCTGGCTCAAGAGATACAAGAATCGGGAGCAGTAATAAGCGAATTTTCTCTTTCTACTCTGCCGGAAAGACAGAATTTCCCCCGCAGGAATCGCGTTATCAGCGGATTAAGTCTGGGAACGGTAGTAGTAGAAGCAGCCGAAAAAAGCGGTGCCCTAATCACTGCTGATTTCGCCCTCGACCAGGGCAGGGAAGTATTTGCAATTCCGGGTAATATAAATTCTCCGTTATCCAACGGTTCACACAATTTAATAAAACAGGGAGCAAAATTAGTGAACAATTATCAGGATATCTTGGAAGAAATTCACATTGCGCTTCCCCAAAAAACAGCTGAAAAAGAGATGGTTAAAGAAAATACTTCTCTAACCGAAGAAGAGAAGATAATTTACCGGTTAATTACCAAAGAACCTACCCAAATAGATGAAATTATTGAAGCCAGCAAACTTCCTGCCGGTAAAGTCAGCGAAATGCTACTAAACCTCGAACTAAAAGATCTAATAAAAGAGATCGAAGGCAAAAGATTCATCAAACTTTAATTTATTTCTCTTCTGTCATTCCCGCTCCCCCTTTCTGTCAATGCGAGGAACGAAGTGACGAAGCAATCTCGTAAACCAATCCAATAATCCAATAAAAAATAACAAAACTTTATTGCTATAAATAAAATCATTTAGTATAATATAAAAGTCGGGGCGTAGCGCAGTTTGGAAGCGCACCTGAATGGGGTTCAGGGGGTCGGAGGTTCAAGTCCTCTCGCCCCGACCAGGGAATAAATAGGGGAATAAATAGGGACAGCCCATTTTCTTACGAATACTTCTAAAATAAATAAGGACAACAAGTCCTATTTTTTGAAAATATCAAAATATGGTTTGAGAACAGAAAAAGGGCAGGCTAAGGAAGATAACTTTCTCTATAGCTTGCCCTTTTTTATTTTTTCTCTCTATTCAATTCTCCCCAACTCTACCTTACCTTCATTCCGGATAGTTCTTTCTGTACTTCCGCAAAACGCAGAGAATAGTACTCCCGGTTCTGCTGATTAAGTGTGGTGATAGTATTGTGTATCTCTTTAGTGTTTTCCAGGACCTGCCGATATCCTTCTTTCTGGGCAATTACTATCTCCTGCATAAATCTGTCGATACGAAAGATCAAGAGTATCGATAAGGCGATAGGAAAGCCCTGGTTAGCGATGACGTCAGTTAAATTATGAATATCCAATATTTACCTCCTTTCTCAAAAAGTTTCCCAAAGGTGCCAGGCACCTTTGGTTCACTTTTCTTATTCCCTCCAGCGGATTCTCTTGGTAGGCCGGACATCCAGATGCAAGAAATTCTTCTTCTCATAGAATCCGATACCATTAAAATCTATTTCTTCAGCATAACCTAAAAGTTTGATCAGATTAATATCTTTTACCTTGATATCTGCTGCCAGTCCGATACAGTAGTAACTGTTGGCTACCCCTCCTACTTTCTGGTTATATTCAAAGCAACGGTATCCGGAGGTAATATACACCGGCCTTTCCAGAGTATTTCTTAATTCCACTAATTTGGCAAGCAGCTTGGGATGTAACATCACCCGCTTACAGCAGGGACAGGCAAATTCGGACAATTTAAAATGTTTAGCTACTTTTAGATTATTGATAATGTTTAGTATTTGCATATGCACAAACTCCATTCAGTCATTAGTTGATTGATCGATTCACCATGGCGATTTGTCATTGCGAGGAGTGTAACGACGAAGCAATCTCATCAAATTACGAGATTGCCGCGCTCCCTTCGGTCGCTCGCAATGACTTTTAATGTAGATACTGTGTTAAAAGTCAACACAAACTCTCCCTTAGACACTATATTTTATTGTAAATTTAAGCAGCAACATATTCTGTTTTATCTCTATATATAGCCTGTGCTATTAGGAGTATTTTTCTCATAGAAGCAATTATCGCTAACTTTTTAGGTTTATGATTAGCTAATAATCTTTGATAAAATATTTTTATTTTTTGATTATGTACAGTTGCACAATGGCAGGCAAATAGGATGCTTTACGGTATATTGTCTTACCGTTTTTACTGATCTTTGCCCTACCCCTTACCGAGCTTCCGGATTCTCTTTTGGTAGAATCCAGTCCTACTAAAGCGGTTATCTGTGCCTGGTTAGTACCTTGATAAGTTTTAAATAGAGTAAGTAGAGCAATATGGTCTTTTAACTCTTCATCTATGGTAACTAAAGAACCTTGTTCGGCCTCATCAATAGCATCACATTGGGCGAGAATATCAGAGATACGCTCATCGATATGCTTTAGAGCTTTTTTAGCTTTTTCCTTGGTCCAGGTTTTATCGATTGAGGCATTGGCTCTTATTTTAGTGCCATCTAAAAAGAGGGTATTGCCTTCTATAAGATTTAATTTGATACATATTTTGGCACACTGTTTTAAGACTTGGGCTAAAGCCTCTTTATTCTTTCTCCTGAATTCGGCTATAGTCTTAGGGTCTGGCTTTAGATTAGAGGTAAGCCAGACAAAGGAGAGGTTGTGATGACAGACTCTCCCTAACTTTCGGGAGCTGCGGATACCGTAGGAGTATCCGTAGACTAAGAGTTTTAACATAGCGTGAGGATGGTATTCGGAGTTACCTACTTTATGAGGATCAAGGGTGATTCCTAAGTCTCTAAAATCGATAGTTTCGATAAAGGCATCATAGACTCTTACCGGATCGTCTGATGCAATGTATTCATTTATAGTTTTGGTAAGAGTTCTATCTGGTCTCTATTACTGTAACGATAAGCCATAATAAAGGTTTCCTTTCTTGTATGATTATTATGATAATATTATAGCATAAAAATGGCTAAAAGTCTTGTAAGATAAGGGTTTTATTTGTTTTTTATTTATATTTTTTAATTCGTTAATTGTACTCGAACGAGGTAATTGTGACACAGCCTCGAAAGCGGGAATCTATCCTTCTGTCATTGGAGCGTAGCGTCACGACAATCTCAAAGGCAGGGATCTAATTCACCAGACTCGTTTCCCCTTTTTTTGTAAGCCGCTAACTGACAACTTTTTCTCTAAAAAAGCAGAATTTCTTTAAGTTTTTGAATAAATACTGAATAAATAGGCATATGTGTCCCTAAATTAATGATATACTAAATTTAAATGAAAAGAGATAATTTACATTAACCAATATAAATAAGAACAAGGAGGAATATACTTTGAACGAACCTGTAATACAAGTTAAAGATTTTCGTAAAGTCTACGGTGATCTCGTTGCCGTGGATGGTATCAGCTTTGAGGTGCAGCGAGGTGAAATCTTTGGCCTTTTAGGACCTAACGGTGCGGGAAAAACCAGTACGTTGGAAAGCCTGGAGGGGCTGCGCGTCCCCGATGCTGGATCATTGCGAGTAATGGACGTCGATCCTGCTCATCAGTCGCGTAAGCTGCGTAATCTGATCGGTGTGCAATTACAGACCTCAGGCTTACCAGATAGCATTAACCTTGACGAAGCGATGAAGTTCTTTTGCGCCTACCACGGTGTAGTACCGCGTTATGACTTACTGGACCGTTTTGGCCTGAAAGAGAAGAGGAAAACACAGTATTATCAGCTATCTGCTGGTCAACAGCGTCGCTTGGGGCTGGTCCTGGCGGTTATCCACAAACCCTCCGTGCTCTTTCTGGATGAGCCTACTGCCGGCCTTGATGTTGCCTCACGTATCGAACTACACAATCTGATGCGCGAACTGCAAACTGAGGGTACTACCATCATCCTTGCTACGCACGATATGGCAGAAGCAAATGAAATGGCGAGTCGTCTGGCGATTTTACTGCATGGCAAGATTGCTGCTGCTGGCACCCCGCTTGAACTAACCGCAACCGGTGCGGGTTTTACTAAAGTCTCAGTTCGCACAAAAGGTTCCAGTCTGTCTGATCCTGACCTCAACTTCCCTGCTGTGAGTAAGTGTATATCCAAAGATGAGTATGTCATTTACTACAGTACCGATATCGGCCCTACTGTTTCGGCTATTATTGCCCACGTCGCAGCCCAGAAGGACACTCTGGTCGATTTGCGTGTAGAGCGACCTTCTCTGGAAGATCGTTTTTTGGAAATCACAACCACGGGAGGTGTCCAATGAATGCTTTTATAAATCACTTCTCATTCGAGTTTCGTACCGGGATCCGCAATAAGACATTACTTTTAATGAACTACCTGTTTCCCCTGGGTTTCTACGCTATGATGGGACTGCTTATGACCGGAATCAATCCCGCTTTTCGTGAGACAATGATCCCGGCGATGACTATCTTTGCCATCCTGGCAGCCACACTACTGGGATTACCTGACCCATTAGTAACGGCCCGCGAAGCCGGCATTTTTCGAAGCTATAAGATTAATGGTGTGCCGGCCTTCTCGATCCTGGTCATCCCGGCACTAACCACCATCTTGCATACGTCAGTGGTAACTATCATCATTACCACCACGGCTCCCCTGTTTTTCGATGCAACGTTACCTGTCAATTGGCTTGGCTTCATTTGGACATTCCTTCTGATGGCCTTTGCTTGTGCCGGGCTTAGCGTATTGATCGCCGTGGTTTCATCCAGTTCGCGGATGACGGTGCTGTGGTCGCAGTTGATTTTTCTGCCCTCGATGCTTTTGGGCGGAATGATGGTACCCTATAGTATGTTACCTGAGGCGATGGGTAAAATTGCTCAGCTCTTGCCAGCCACCCATGCTATGAACGCCTTTAGGGGGTTGTCTCAGAATTTGACTGCTGATTTTAATCCAATAGGGTCACTCATCATACTGCTGGCGAGCGGAGTATTGGCCTTTGGACTGGCGATCTATCTCTTCAATTGGGACAGGCGCAACTCAATACAACGTGGGCATCCCCTGATGGCATTGCTAGTTTTACTGCCATATGTCCTCGGGATACTCCTTTTATCGTGACAAAACAACAGGAAAAGCAGATAAACGATACTGTTTGAACAATCAAGCCCTTTGGTATTTTGCTAGAGGACTTGATTAAATAAAAAAGGACGTCCCCTTTATTCTCGGCCCGAAAAATATGATATAGTATATAAAAATAAGGTTTAATCAATCAATCCGGCTATTGGAACGTTATGAGAAATAATCCCCTAGGAGATTATGAAATGAATAGACCTTAAATCCATGGAATTGGAATTAATGTAACAGAGGATGTTATTTTTTATAAAAAAGAAGGATTTTAATATAACAGTCCTAAGTATTTATTTCCATGTCCTTAAAAACATAAGAGATGAACAAGGAAGGTCAGTACTAAATTAATATTTATTATAAAGGAGGATGTATTGATGAAGGTAATTGCTATAAATGGCAGCCCTCGAATGGAAAAGGGGTATACCGCTTTGATACTTAATTCTTTCACCCATGGAATGATGGATGCCGGATCCGAGGTCGAGCTATTCTATCCCAGACATCTTAAAGTAAAGCCCTGCACTTGTGGTGAGATGTACTGCTGGTATGAGAAAGCCGGAGAATGCTGCATCAAGGATGATATGCAGCTGCTTTATCCCCAACTTAAGGAGGCAGATATCCTTATCTTAGCCACTCCGGTTTATATTCCTCTACCAGGTGAGATGCAGAATTTCATCAACAGGCTTTGTCCTTTAATTGATCCCTTCCTTGTGAATCGCGAGGGACGTACACGAGCCAGATTCCATAAACAGGTTAAGATCCGGAAAATTGCGCTTGTATCTAACGGTGGATGGTGGGAGAAGGAGAACTTTGAAACGGTAGTGCGCATAACCGAAGAGCTTGCTAAAGGTGCGAGCGTGGAATTCGCCGGTGCAGTGCTCAGACCCCACGCCTTTTTGATGAAGGAGAAGGGGAAATTGACCAAAGATGGGGAAGCCATACTGAATACGGTGAAAAGAGCAGGTTATGAACTCATTAAAAAAGGGAAGATGAATAAGGAGACTCTCGAGGCAATAAGCCGCCCGCTCATCTCCGAGGAGGAGCTCAGGCGCAGATATAACAATGCGTTGTGAAAATAGAAACGATAGGGGACGTCCCTATGACATCTTCCTGTTAGACACAATCCTAGCTAGTAGTTTATTGAGGCAAAGAAGATGAATAAGAATGAAATTCTCAGAGTTGTTGCTAATGAGTTTGCTGAAAAAACACCTAAGTTATCCAGCCTTCTCGAAATTGCCATAATAGGTTCTGTGGCTGGAGATGACCCCTATCCCAATGATCTTGATTTAGCCATCATTATCCGTAATCTTGAGAATATTACCACTATAGCAAAGTACGCCCGACATATGAGCAGGCACTATCATGGCTGGGAAGTTTTTCTCTTTGATGAGAATGTATCACTTATAGGCAGGATCTGCCACCGTAGAAAGTGCCCGGGGCAATCAGTTGACTGTTCCGTTCCAGGGTGTGGTCAGCCACCTCACCTAAGGGTCCATTCTGATTTTAAATACCAGGAAAAGATATTTTTCAATTCACCCATTGACGTTCTCTGGACATCTTTTAAAAGGAGTCGTTTACTTGAACGCAAAGAAGAGTTAGGCATTACTGAATCACGGAGATATCCTGTGTTGGAAGATATTAAGATAAAGTGTGTACTTTGTGGTAAAATATTTCTATTCAATGCCAGTGAACAGAAGTGGTACAAAAAACAGTAATTTAGCCCACCCAAACGATGTCCGGATTGCATAGAACGGGAACGCATTAAGGGATTAAGAAATTGGTAACTTGACTGTGGGCTACCGTCGGATAACTTACAGATAAGGGGAGAGTAAGGCAATTAAAGATGAAGAAATTAGACCAGAGGTATGGATATGCGAACCAAGTTTGGATATATGACCTTAGACGAAATGCTGTTCTACGGAGGAGACAATGCTTGACATAGCTTATCTTAAGGTTCTTCGCAAGATAAATGAAAGATTAAATAACACCAGCGTGAACTGGGCAATCACTGGTAGCCTTGGTTTTGCACTTCAAGGTGTACCTGTAGAACCCAATGATATTGACATTCAAACTGATAAGAGGGGAGCCTATGAGATCGAGCGTCACTTTTCCGAGTTCGTAACCAAAAGAGTTAAATTCTCTTCTACAGAGAGGATTCGATCACACTTTGGTGAATTGATGATCGAAGGAATCAAAGTAGAGATTATGGGGGATATTCAGAAACGACTTATAGACGGAATCTGGGAGAACCCCGTAGATTTAGAGCAGTATAAGCGGATTGTAGAGGTTGAGGAAATGCAAGTACCTGTACTTTCTCTGGAGTATGAGTATCAGGCATATCTGAAGTTGGGCAGGATAGACAAGGCTGAGATGCTGAGAAAGTGGTTGCAAGGTGAGAATGAAACTTCGGGTAGCACTTCACCCAACAGCGAATAAAAGCGAAATTAAAGATCTTCTTAAATACCGATAAGTCGGGACTTTTTTTATTTGCAAAACGTTATCTATAAATGCGGCCCATATTATTAAAAGATAAATCTGAGGTGAAGTAATTTTATGATTAATTCATTAGTTAGAGTTGGCATTATATGTCCTTGTGATATTGAATATCAGAGTTGCAAAGAGATATTGAAATTACATCATGACACTAAATTAGCAGGTAGGTTAATTTCATCAAGAAAAGAAAAAGATGTAGAAGTAATAGCGGTACAAGCAGGTCCAGGGAAAATATATTGTGCTTCAGCAACTCAATTGATTATTGACAAGTTTGAACCTGACTATATATTTGATGTTGGCGCTTCCGGGTCTTTATCAGAAAAATTAAACATTAATGATATCGTCTGTGGTGAGCATTCATTTGAATATGATGTCTGTCCAGGTGATGATTTAACTAAAATGCCTGATGATTTAAAGACAAGTACAGTACTTAAAAAAGTTTCTTCTAAAGAAGTATTGAAAGAATTTTCAAATTGGGCTAGGAAAACTATGGGAACTATAATAAAAGTTGGTAATGTTGCCAGCGGGGAAAAGGATGTAAACAATAAAGAACTTCGTCAAGAGTTAAACCATAAATTAGGTGCAGTTACCTGTAATTGGGAAACTTCTTCAGTCCTAAAAGTAGCGCAGCTAAATGAAGTAAAAAGTTTTTCTTTTCGGGTGATAACAGATAATGCTGATGAGGAGATGGAGAATGATTTAAACGCGAATTGGGGAAAGGCACTTGAAATTATGAATAAGGCATTGAATAAATTTATTTTTGAAGGTTGGGTTAATAAGATTTGATTTTATTTTATATTATAAAGAAAGTAAGTGATAGATAATGAATTTAAAATTAGAAATTTTAACTGAAGATCATGCAAAACAAATATGTTGTTGGAAATACGAAGAAATTTATTCTATTTATAATTTTCCGGATTGGGATACTCTAAACCAACAAAGATGGGGGATATCAATAGAGGAAAAAAGAAAGAATGAGTTTACTGCCGTTATTGATGAGAGTAATAATTTATGTGGATATATAAGATTTATAGAAAATAAGGATTTTGTTTTGGTTGGATTGGGATTAAAGCCTTCATTATGTGGGCAAGGTTTAGGCAATATCATTATGGAATTGCTAAAAAATGAGTGCAAAAAGAGGTATGGCAGTAAAAAGATTGCTTTAGAAGTCCGTTCTTTCAATAAACGAGCAATCAAATGTTATGAAAAGGTTGGTTTTGAAATAACCGATGTTTACCAAAAGGATACTTTAATAGGCAGCGATGAATTTATAATGATGGAATATAAATGATGAAATAATATTTAAAAGTTTTGATATTTAAGTCAGGTGACAGTTTTTTAATTTAGGTAAATTCGTTATAAATACTATTGAAATTTTTTAAAGTGAGGGTTATAAAGAGATGACTATAAGAAAAGTTGATACAGATTTTATTAGAAAATCGTTTAGTACAGAAATAACAGTTTCAGATTATACAAAAGCAGTTAGGGAAATTGGTCTTTGGGAATCTGAAAAGATAATGATTGAAAAATATTTTAATCCGGAAAGCAGGATTTTAGATATTGGTTGTGGTGCAGGGAGAACAACTATAGGACTCTACGAGCTTGGTTATCATTTGGTAGAAGGTTTAGATTTATCAGAAGCTATGATAATACAAGCTAGAAGAATCAGTAAGGAATTGAATTATAATATAGCCTTTAGCGTGGGAGATGCAGCTTGTTTGGGTTATGATGATGAAACTTTTAGCGCAGCCTTATTTTCCTTTAATGGGATAATGCAGATACCGGGAAGAGAAAATCGGATAAGAGTGCTAAAAGAGATAACGCGCATATTAAAACCTAAAGGATATTTTTTGTTTACTACTCATGACAGGGATAGCAGTAAGGAACATGAAACATTTTGGCAAGAGGAAAAGAGAAGGTGGGCATTGCATTTACAAGATAAAAGATTACACGAATTTGGGGATAAGGTCATTAGAATGAAAGAGAGAGACATTTTTCTTCATTTTCCAAGCAGGGAAGAAGTAATTTTAAGCTTAAAAGAAGCGGGATTTATTTTAATTGAGGGAGTATTGCGTTCTGAATTGTGTGAAGAATCAGAAGAAGTAAAGAAGTTTTCCTACGATTGCGTGTTGTGGCTGGTTCTGAAACTTTAGATACAGATACAAAATTGTAAAGAGGCATTCTTCGTTATATTATAGTTTAAATGAGGATATAAGATATTGTTTAAGGAGGTAAAAGCTGGACAATAAAATAAAAAAACATGCAGAGGTGCTCTTAAAGTATTCACTTGATCTAAAAAAGGGAGAAAAGATAATAATTGTGGGTAATATAGTCACCCTGCCTTTGATTAAAGAAAGCTACCATTTGGCAGTTGAACTGGGAGCTCTTCCTCAGGTGATGATAAACAGTGAAGAGCTGAAAGAGATATTATTAATTAAAAAGAGGTAGCGAGAGACAGATAAAGTATGTAACTGACAGTGTAAAGAAGGCTTTCGAAACAGTAGATATGCTGTTATCTTTTTTTGGCGGGGCCAATACCAGAATGCTTAGCAATGTAAATCCCGAAAAAATGAAATTATCAGCTCAAGGTTCAAGTGAAATTACCAAGATATTTTTTGAAAGAGTCGCCAAAAAAGAGCTAAGATGGTGTGCTAAAATGTTCCCCAATCAGGCAAATGCCCAGGAAGCGAATATGTCGATTTCAGAATACGAAGATTTTTTCTATGGAGCAGGTGATATCGACAGCAAAGATCCCATAGTAGAATGGAAAGAAATAGAAAAGAAACAGGAAGGCATCTGTAATATTTTAAATGGTAAGAAACACCTTAGAATAGTTTCTAAAAATACTAATTTAAAGATGTCTATTGAAGGGAGAAAATAGGTGAACTGTTGTGGAAAAGCGAATTTCCCCGATGGTGAAGTCTTTACCTGACCGGTAGAGGATAGTGTAGAAGGACATATCAGATTCAGCTTTCCTGGTATATATGGGGGAAGAGAAATCGAAGATATTCAATTGACCTTTGAAAGAGGGAAGGTCATAAAGGCAATGGCAGCCAAGGGACAAGAGCTGTTAGAAAAACTTCTTGAAATAGATAAGGGAGCAAGGTATATAGGGGAGATAGCCACAGGTACAAATTATAATATAGGGAAATTTACCAGACATATGCTCTTTGACGAGAAGATTGGAGGAACAGTCCACCTGGCAATTGGAAGGTCTATACCTGAATCGTTAGGGAAGAATCAATCAGCCATACACTGGGATATGCTCTGTGACATGAAAAAGGGTGGTGAAATTTACGCGGAAGGTGAGCTAGTCTATAAAGATGGTAAGTTTTTGATATAGAGCCCCTCTTTTTTTCACAATCAATTAAGCGGTTAAATTTATATTTGAAGAAAATATTGAAAATTATAAAGATAGTTAATATCGGGCATTAGATTTTCTTCTCCGTCGAAAATAGTTACCATAAATTTTTCCAAAAAAAGAGGATTTTTGAAACTTTTGACATATATTTAAAAAAATTCAAGGATAAACAAAGTATTTGGACATTTAATCTAAAAATGCTAAATGATATTAGTAATTGGAAATAAGAGGAAAAAAATGGAAACAATTAAAGAACAGATTCAAGAAATGATAAATCGTGAGACCCGGGCATGGAATGAAAAGGACGCGGAAACCTTGGTATCGATATTTCACCCTGATATGGTTTGGCCGTGGCCTGAAAATGAAAATGCACATAATCCCGTTGATTGGATATTCCCCTTTGGCAGGTATAATCGGGAACGTTGGAAAGATAGCTGGCAAGACTTTTTTAATGCCCATGAATTGATTCATAATAACAGGAATACAGTAAAAATATTGGTTTCCGAAAAAGGCGATGGAGCTTTTGCCGTTGTAGAAATAGACACATTATGGCGGGATAAAAATGGCAATGAATCTCATTGGAAAGGCACTGTCAGTAAAGGATATACCAAAATGAAAGATGGTTGGAAGTTGATTATGCATACAGGTGTCCTGAAATATTGAGAAATACTTTCATGGTTCCTGCGGCTGAGGATGAAAGAAAAGGAGAGATGTAATTTGATAAAACCAAAAAAAATAAAACCAGGCTCACGAATTGCAATTATTTCACCTTCAAATGGACTTCCCTATTTATTCCCTGATAATTATGAATTAGGGTTAAATAATTTGAAAGAAATATTTGGTTTTGAAATAGTTGAAATGCCCAGTGCACGGATGTCTCCGGATGAACTTTATAAAAATCCAAAATTGCGCGCAGACGATATAAATCAAGCTTTTGCAGATGATAGTATTGATGGAATTATCACTTCAACAGGAGGTTATGAATCTGTACGAATTCTAAAATATCTGGATATTGATATAATCAAGAAAAATCCAAAGC
>Ga0307378_10006353_pt1 | contig 16211 bp, 13 predicted proteins | sample UN1MG_FD_202238 | JGI IMG/M metagenome (GOLD analysis project Ga0307378, IMG submission 202238) | Soil microbial communities from Risofladan, Vaasa, Finland - UN-1 | ecosystem: Environmental > Terrestrial > Soil > Coastal area > Acid sulfate soil | place: Finland: Risofladan, Vaasa | collected... | reverse complement strand
TCGACAACGATGAGGCTGGATACTATCGATATCTGCTTCGCACCCACGGTATTGAGGTTCGCTATGTCAGCGAGAACTTCAATGGTGATACAACCGATGACCTTTTGCGACCGGTCAAACAATGGCAGGCCCGTCAGGAATCCAAGGACCTGTCGAAGGTCACCATTCGAGGGCTGCTTTCAAAGTCCGGGAGCGGCTTCTGGATGGGCGGAACACCGCCATATGGATATGATCTGCGGTATGAAAATGCCGATAGTAAGTTTCTTCTAATACTGCGATATATGCCCAATGGCTCCAAGAAAGTCTTAAATAAACAGGGTAAGGTCATCCGTACCCTGGCTCGTGGAGAATCGCTCAATATATCAAAACGCGATCATGCCAGACTTACACCAGGTGAGCCCGAGCGAGTAAATGTCATCGAGCGTATCTTCAAGATATATGCTGAGCAAGGTAAGGGTTATAAATCTCTTGCTGATACGCTCAACCAGGAGGGCATTGCTACGCCGCGTGGTCCCGCGTGGTCATACATCTACAGCGGCAAGTGGACCGATACAACTATCAGAGCCATCCTGGTCAATCCTGTCTACGCCGGAGATATGGTATGGAACCGCCGCACGGATGGCCGGTTCCACAGGATTAGTGAGGGACAGGCTATAGACCGCCAAAATATACATGGGGCCCGGTTGGTGCCTAACCAGAAAGAAGACTGGATTGTCGTCCGTGATGCCCATCCAGCGCTTATAAGCCGGAGACTGTTGGAACAGGCAAAACAACGACGTGAAACTCAACTTACATGCATTGAACAGCGTGGACACAACCCGAGGACTAAGAACCATGGGAAGACCTGGAACGGCCAGCGCAGCCGGTTCATACTCTCCGGGCTGATGGAATGCGGTCTCTGTGGCCGTCGCTACCAGGGCGTTACCCGAATCAAAGGCAAGAAGCGAGTGGACGGTACACGGGTGAAGACACGCTACTATGGCTGCGGCGGTTATATTACCAAGGGCAAGAGTATTTGCGAACTTAATGTTATCCCGCAGAAGGTCCTGGAGTCATTAGTTACCGATAAGGTTATTGATTTCTACCGGTCGTATCTGGTCCCGGGTGGCCGTAGAAAGCTGGCCCGGGCGGTGAAGGAGCAGATTGGCTCAGAAGCGGAAGAATTCGTTGCTGCCCGTAAGCGAGCTCAAAGGCAACAGGATAGAATCAAGAAGATTATCAATAATCTGCTGGACAACATAACTTCCACTAACCGTGAATTCGTAGACCAGCGCTTGAGCGAGTTGAAACAGCAGAAGCATCAACTCGAAGCCAGACTCGAGGAGCTCGACCGGCTGGTAGTCTCGCAAGCTGAGATAAAAAGCATGGTTGCTGATGCTATGCAGTTTATTTCAGGCCTGGAGTTTACCCTTCGCGAAGGCCTGGCTCAGGAAAAGCTGGTTGCCCTGCGGCGATGTATTGAGAAGATTTCGATTAACAAACCAGATGGCACTGTAAAACTGGCAATGCGTTCAGTCCCAGCTGGAAACCTCGAGGGCACTGAAGAATGTCATATATCTCTTTGATTGTACTATGGCAGAACCAGAATTATCAGCGGACTAAAGAAAAGTTAACGCTGAAGCAATAGAACCTGAAATTCTTTTATTAGGAGGAGTTATCATGGCACTAACCACTACCTGGAAAGGACAGCTGAAAATCTCGCTGGTCAGCTTTCCAGTCCGGCTCTACACTGCCGTCGGCAGCGCTAAGAAGCTGGCCTTAAATCAACTGCACAAGCAGTGCCGGAGCAGAATCCACCTGGACACCTGCTGTCCCAAACATGGCAAGCTGGCCAGGTCCGAGATCACCAAAGGCTATGAGTACGAGAAGGGCAAGTACATCACTATTGAGCAGGAGGACCTGGAAAAGATTAAGCTTCAAAGCACCAGGACAATTGAGGTTATCCAGTTCGTTAATCAGTCCGAGCTGGACCCGGTCTACATAGATGCCGCATACTATGTCGCCCCTGATGGTCCGATGACCCAGGAAGCGTTCTGCATCGTCCATAAGGCCATGCGCAAGATGAAAAAAGTCGGGATCGGGCAGATAACCATGCACAACAGGGAATACCTGGTTGCCTTGAAGGCTTACCAGAAGGGATTTTTGCTTATCCGGCTGCACTATGCTCAGGAGCTGCGGAACCCCCAAGCCTGCTTTGAGGATATCACCGATGGTCAGGTGCCCAAAGACCAGCTGCAGCTGGCCGAGCAGCTGCTGAAAAACAAGACTGCATCATTTGACCCACTATTATTCAAGGACCGCTACCAGGATTCTCTGCTGGAGGTAATTAAGGCCAAGATAGAAGGAGTTGAACCGTCGATTGCCGTAGAGGAAGAACGTGTGCAGGTTTTGAATCTTATGGAGGCACTCAAGGCCAGTGTGACCAAGTCAGTCAAAATGCCAAGAATGGTCAAGAAGCCCGCAGCCAGGACTGCGGAAAGGGTGTTGAAACAAAGGAAGAGGGCGTAGTAAGAGTCTTATGTCTAAAGAATCAGCAAACCACCCAGAGCTGCCCCGGATGATCAAGCCAATGCTTGCCCAGGCAAGATCCGAGCCATTTAACTGTGATAAGCACCTTTTTGAGGTAAAGTGGGATGGCACCCGCTGTATTAGCTTCATTGAAGATGGTCGTTTACGGCTGCAGAATCGCCATCTTATGAATATAGGCGATAGATACCCGGAGTTAGCCTGCCTGAGAGGTCTTCCAGCGGGGACGGTCATAGATGGTGAAATAGTTGTGCTAAGGCATGGAAGGCCATCTTTTCAGAAGCTGCAGCAGCGGGACCACCTTCAGGACCCAACCAGGATCGAGATATTGAGCAAGCGAATGCCGGTCAGGCTGATGGCGTTTGACCTTCTCTATGTCAAAGGGCGACGAATTACAGGCCAGCCGCTGAGCGAACGACGCCAGCGGCTAATTGAACTGGTAGGCAGACTTGACTATCCGCTTCTGATCGTACCGGACTGCGTAGTCGGGCATGGTATGGAGTTCTTCGCCGGTATCGTTCGGCACAGGCTGGAAGGGATGATGGCCAAGCGTATAGACAGCCCTTATCTTATTGGCAAGCGTTCAAGTGACTGGCTCAAGATCAAGGTCGCTCAACGCCCTTGGCTATGAGCAGTTCAACGATTTCTTTGTGGTCTCTGTGCACTGCCCACCCTATGTGAACACAAGCACAAATTATTTGTAGGATAGTACAGCCCGAAGTAGCGAACTCTGCACAGCCAACCGGGCAATCGGCATATAGACCCGGAAGGACAATTCACCGGCTCTTGTAGCTTTGGCGCTTTCACCAATTCCGCGAGGAAATCCTGCCGTTGCCTTCTGGTAAGGCCGCTGCCGACCTTGCCCTTATACATCAGCCTGCTTTGAACCCTCTCACCGAGCAGCAGCGCACGTACGGCCTTTTCGCCCCGCATCGGGACACAACCGATGACCTCAAAGTCGGTAGCTCATCTGGCTGTATGATTTCGGCAACACTGATAAGAATCTCTTCACCAATAGAGTTGATATCGGTCCCGATTAAGTCAATAATGATTGCATGGAATTTAGTCTTTTTTTCACTCCAAAGTGAACATGTCCTGGACCGTATCTGAAGCATTTTGGAAGAAAACATGGAGTGATGTTTTGTTGTCGCAAGAGCGCGAAGTAGGTCTGGTTCATCAGTTCCTGTGAGCAAGCTGTGCTGCTTCTTACTAAGTGGGCCAAAGATCCTTTTCTTAAGAGGGCTCCCATCTTTGGGAGTAGGATATAATTTTTCAAGTTCGTGCAGCAATCCGTCAATGGTCATCCGGTTTGTATTTGTTGCTCTAAGATAGTCATAAATCTTAACCAATGGTGCATATCTAGAGCGGTCTACATTTGAGATATCACCAACTTCCCATAGGTATTTTCTTAATTCCTTTGAATCATCTTTAAGAAGATCCCCAGTAGCAACATGAATCCACTTACAGTCAGAATAAGTTAGTGCTGCCTGTGCTTCTTCTGGTTTAATAACCTGACCCTCGGGCACCTCGCGTTCAAACTGTCGGACTGCTTTATTCGGAATAATCTGAAGGTCAAAAATCTTGCCATTAATTGAACGATTTGAGAGAGAGCCGGTACAGAAAATGAAATTCTTGCGAAGGCCAGGCCATTGTTGTGACCAAACCGCGAGAACAATTTTCTCATATTTGCTGGACTTTTCGGAGGGCAACAGAACTGGAGGGCAACCTTTTAAGCCATATAAAAAGAAAAGCAGGTTTTCAGCAACATCTCCTGCTGACATAATCTCGTCGAATACCTGTGGCTTTTCATATGAGCTATCCACACGAATCGGGCCTTCGTACAAATCTTTATTAAATGATTGCCCAGATGGGCGATGGAAAAGCTGAAGAACAACAGATAGATCAGGTATGTCTTGAAAGTCCTTGGTTTGAATCAATAGCGTATGGGTCCAAACGCATCCGGGTCGTTCCATTTCTGGCGCATACCACGTCTTGGCAAGAGCATAGAAGTCGGTTTTTGGCAGTGGGTAGCCTGTAAGATAACTCTCAAATCCTTCTATCATGCTGGGGCCGGACATGTCACTTAATGTGAGCATTATCCTCTGAGCTTCTTTCGGAAGTTCCATTGATGATTGTAATAAATGATGTCCCTCTAAGTATCCGTGAAGAGCCTGATGGATCTGCATAGTCTCAGTTTTCATAGGCACATCCCATAAGCCATTTGATGGGCTCAGTTATATCATGCGAATCAATATCTTCGCTTCTAACAATAATTCTTTCAGATGGACGTTGGTTCTGCTCAGCCAAGCGACGTCGGCTAGCTTCGTCGTCAAGACGGCCACCTTGTGCGCTGATGCCATATACCTTAGTATGTAACAACTCGGAATTGGCCTTCAGATATTGGTCGAGGAGGGGGAGTCGCTTTTCGAGAAATACTTTCGGGGAATTTTCAATTCCGAGGACCAGATCCCACGCCGAAAATATAATAACCAAATGATATGGTTTGCGAATATTTGGCACTCCGGTGAGAATCTGGAGCAAGTCAACAAGCTTTACCTGTGTTGGCGTAAACGACGGTTGCCATGGGATCGAGTTGTCGACTGCGAGACATTCTTGATTGTTGACACCGTTACGGATTATCTGAGCGAGAGATTCGGCTTCATCTATTCGGTTAGGTCTATTGATTTTCCCGGAATGAATGAAAAACAACGCTCCTAAAGCTTCCCGAACTTGTACAACGTAATCCTTACGACACTGTCTGTCCTCAATCTGTTGTCTGAATCGTTCTCCGGATACGTCTGGGAAGAATAGTTGCACAGATTCTCTACGGTCAGCTCTGGTCAATTCCATGGACACAAGTTCTTCAGATGAAGGGCTAGTTCGATCAACTCTCAAATAATTCAGCCATTTGCCACGGACACGATTCAGATGTCCATCGTCACCCTGCAGTGCCTTAAGCCTTAATGCAGTTGGTACTTCGTCTGAATTGTTCACAACGTACCAAAGCGCTGCAAGGAACGTTGTTTTTCCAGTCTCTGGTAGACCTATCATGATAAATTTTTCTTGTTTAGATGCCATGATTATTCATCCCTGGAACCGCCACAGGACAGAGAATAACGATCAATCTCTCTTACGACTAGTGTCCTCAATTGAGGTCTACGCCTTAATATTCGTGAACTGGGGCTCTCTTCTACCCAAGATTGGAAAAGAGTAGAGAGACCGTAGCCAAATTCAATTCCGCTGTTCTTTGACGGATCAGGACGAGCAGCTACACGTGAACAGCGTATCCAATCGAGTTTGGAACGAAAAGGCTCCTCAAACTTCTGCAGTTGTACCATTCAGTGGCTTGGAAAACTCTGTGGTCTTCTAGGGTGCGACGGGGTGAAGTACTTGACATAAGAGACGCGCCCGTACTAGAAACAGATAGAGCAACCCAGAAAAAAATCGGTGAATATGAGGGCGGAGAGACAGGGTTAAGTCCAGATGAACTAATTTCAATCATCGTTTTACTCAGAGCGTATAAACGACACTTCATGGCCTGCGTAAGCCGTAAGGAATTAATCCAAGAGGATGACCTCAGACCGCACTTTGAAAGACTCCGATGTGGAACCGATCCCGAGAAAATACAGGAAATACACCTACTCCGTGAAATAGACGATGAGGCACTGCTTATGGATGTGATGATTGAGGGAGAACAGGGGAGAAAGGAGAGGTCTGGTGTTACATTCGCGTTGTCGGATGAGTCGAAGCCGGTCAAGCTTGCGGCATTAGACGCCATCCACCATGTAGTGTCATACAAATTTAACGCAGAGAAGTCGTCTTGGACTCTTTCTGATGATGGAGTGAAGTCCTTGAAGGCTATCATCGAGGAGACGGGCTCAGGGGGGGAGAGTAAGGAATACTTCACGCCCCTTGATCAGGCATTCTCTTTATTGTCTGATTCAAACACGGACTCTACGAGAGAGGCTCTCCTGTCTCTTCTGGATAATCCGGATACGGGAATACGGGCTAAGGCGATAGAGGGGTTGAGCGAGGGGTCAAGTTATGATGGCTTCACTTTCTGGGATTTCGAATGCAGTGAATCAGCTGCATACACCTATTCTAAGGTACTCGGTAAAAGGAATTCGCCGTCTGGGGAGGTCAGGTCCGCTGTGGCTTCCTTCATCGACGCCCAATTGAGTTATGAGTCTGTTCCCTATCTCCTTGAACTGGCAGAGGATGAGGATTCCGAGGTAAGGAAGAAGGCTGTGTCGTCTCTGGCGAGGCTAGACTTCACAGTCCTTGACAAACCCATCACCCCCAAGGGGTATGGCGAAGATTGTGACCGGCGGGAGGTGATTGATGTGACTGTCGCCCACAACAGCTACTGGCGGGATAGGGTGTCCAGACAGCTTAAGTCTGATGACTGGAAGCAGCGGGTTGACGCCATCGGATTATCTCAATACATCTACTCCCATGAGCGCACCACCATCTCCTTGGATCATGTGAATGACGAAAGCCATGAAGTGAGGGCTAAGGTGATGGAGGTCCTTGGGAAGAGAAATCCCATACTCCCCGAAATCAAGCGGCGGCAGATGGATGCTTTAGTTAACGGCCTAAACGACCCTAAAGTCCTTGTCCGTGTCATGGCTGCAGTGTCATTGGGTGAATTAAAAGAGGACAGTGTGCTCCCTCATCTTGGGAAGGCCCTTGATGACCCTGATCCGATGGTCGCCGGGAACGCGGCAATCGCCATCGCGGTGTTTAAGAAGTCGAGGGGTGGGGAGGTCGCGGACATGGTCTTGTCGGACCCGGACGAGAGGGTGCGTTGGGGTGCCCTGATGTCCTCGTCCCATGAGATATCGGAGAATAACGCCGCCTTATACCTTGATGTGATGGAGAAATCACCTGAACCGAAGGTGCGGCGTGCAGCATACAATCAGTTGTTCGCTATGATGCATGATGACCAGTTCGCAATCGACCCCGAGTGTTGGACTCCTGACTGGGGTCCAGTCGGGTATTTAGGCTGTGCCATACAGGGTTTGGCTGACAGCGACAGGGTCATCCAGAGGATGGCATATTATGTCTACAAGAGGTCATACTGGGACAGGGGATTAGCCGGGCTTGAGGAGGATCTGGACAGCGCCGAAGGCGAATGGAAGAAAACAACGAAAAAGGCAGTAACCCATTTCAAGAGCCTTGAAAAAAGATATGGGTACCTTGAACCATACGAACTATTGAATACGGAGCCCAAGCCCATATCCGGGATCTGGAATCCGTTCAAAGGCAGGGTAGACAACTTAATGGGCAGCGAGATATACCCCCCAATGTATGAAGACGATAAACTACCCCAAGAAAGACTATTCTATGCAAGGGATAAATCCTTGGACGAACCAATTGATTACTCAGATAATACACCAGAGGACGGGGAAGACGAAGACATCCCCTTCTAATTACTCTGCAACAGTTCAAGTGCTAGCGTCATTACGAGTCCGCCTCGGCGAACGAAGCAATTTCTATCGCTCGAAAGTCAGAGATTACCACGGCTACATTCTGTGGCCCTGCAATTGTAACCATGCAAAACACAAGTTACAAAGCACTGTGAACATCCATGGGGTCGCTCAGAGAAGGAAACGACCGAGATTATCCCAAGGAATACTTAGTCACCACCATATCGGCTCACACCAAAAACGATGTAGTTATATGGAATCAATCGATTTTGGTCAGTACTGCTCACAATCTGGCTGCGTTTTGGCTCGTAAACCCATTCAGCCCAATCCCAAACGGTCTTTGACATTTCAGGGATTTGCACTGCAACATATGATCCTTCAGCCAAGCGTGCCCGAAACGGAATGCTACTAAAATCCAGCCCCATACGAACATCTTCCACTGGAACATTTCTCCTGCGAGCTGCAATGGCTTTTGTCAGCCCAAGAGCCATTCCCGAAAGTGGGGCAATCGCAGGCTGAATCGTTGAGACAAGTTGCAATCCCGCTTTGAACACATCCGAATCCAAGAAACCGAGCAAGGCTCTGTCATTATCATTTTTTACATTCACGGTAAAGTATCCGAACTCTATCCCTTCTGAACCCACGTTCAGTCCCACAAAAATGGGATAGCCAACTATGGCCGCGTGTTCCCCCTCCCTAACGCGATAGGTAGCATTGAAATGCAAATTTTCTACGTGGGCAGAAACTTGATTTCGGGCGAAGAAATCAAATAGAACAAGGTGTATGCCACCGCCGGGATAATCCGCAACACGCAAACGATCCAAAGTAATTTTAATCCGACTATTCTTAAGACTTTCGTCTGCTAAGATATTGTCAGCGTGCTGAATGGGTATGGGCTTAGTTTGCCTTGCTGGCGTGGGCTTTATGTACCCGAACGTGTGCTCGGTGTGTTGCCAAGCCTTATCAGGTAGCAAATGGATGCTGCCAAAAGCATCGACTGAAAACGAAGCATCTCGTAGTTTGCCTTCAATCTGATTGGCGAACTCATACTCCCCAAGTTCTCGTAACTTGGCCAGAGCTTTGTCCGGAGCTAAGGCGCCAAGCACAGGCACGTCATCAAACCATGTATTACTTATTACACTCATCTGCAATCGTCTCCTTATTTTGTTGGAGGTTAATCAAAACGAACTGGCTATACAGATTTCAGAAAACCTATAATTCAAGATTCTAAACTTTGTCTACTTTAATTCAAGGCGTTTTGCAAGTTTTGCTGAGCCAAAATGCTTGCTACTCCGCAAGATTTACTTGTTTCTTTTTGACCATAAGAGAACCCGATGCTCAATGACAAAACCGACAAATCTATACTAACTAACCGCATCCTTTGGGATGACTATGCCAAGCGAAACTACAGCCGAATATGCAAGTTTTTCGACGCGACTACATTCGATCTTGTGTTATAGTATATGATAGAAAGTAAGGCTATTCCGGGTGCTTGATGTAGTATTGGCAAACTCGGCAAAACTAGAGTTGAAACCAAACAATGATATCAGAAACAGAGCTGCTTCTAAGAACCATGAGATTTTGCTTTCAGGTATAACCCTCGATGAAAAAGGGGCCATACGGGATACTCTGGTCATCACGACAGATATTCCAGGCGAGAAAACAATCAAGCTTCCAGTGCATGGCTTTGTGAAAATTCCCAAATAATTGACAAAGCCTACTCAATAAAAATTTTTTATAATCCTGGAAGTCAGATTTTCTTCTTTACTTTCAAGTAAATCTGTGGACAATGTCCAGCATTGAGTTCTAACGTAATTGGTTATTCTATTTTTTGAATCTTGGTGCAAGCAATAGTTACGGGTTGGAGTGAGCAATGAAGACTAATGGGATAAGTAACAATCGTTTTTTCTTCGTTCTTTTCTTAACATGTCTGTTTATACTGGCGATTTGTTTCGTATATATTTTTGCTCCACGAATTATGAAAAACACCATCCTGTCGTCAAGCAAAGCCGAAAGGAAAAATATTTGTAGTTTTGGAACCGACAAGGTAGAAATAGAGCGTGCTGAGCAAGTTTTAAAAATAGAACAGGCTAATGCTATTAGGAAGGCCCAAGCAAGGATTCTTAAAAAATGGGCTGAGTACTCCAACTTGTACTCTGAGATGATAGATGCTCCCGCTCCTGATTTTAGCCTAAAAGACTTTATTATTCACAATTTTATTTCAACAACATTTGATAGTTCCATTGATAATTTGAGGTCACTTCGTGGAAAAGTTGTGGTAATTAATTTCTGGGCTACTTGGCGAGGGTCTTGCGTGTCAGCTATTCCTCATCTTAATGAACTAGTCGACAAATTCAAGGAACAACCTGTATGTTTCGTTTCGATAACCGATGAGGAAAGGTCCGTAGTTATGCCCTTCCTAAGAAAAACTCTTCTAAAAACATGTGTTGGTTTTGATAAGGCTCGGTCGATATTTACTGACTATGGTGTCGAAAGGATTCCTCATACGGTCCTAGTAGACAAAAAAGGAATAGTAGTAGCAATTACTTATCCTCAGCTAGTTTCAGAGCAAGTAATAAATAACATTTTATTGGGCGAGAAGCCAGATATCCGAGCATTCCCCGTAGTAAAATATGGAGATGCGGCTTCTATGTTAAAAATGATAGAACTTGATGAAAAATACCTGCCATTTAAAACAATTAAAAAAAACGATGTTAAGAGAGTTCTGTTGTTTTCTGCAAACGGATCTATATTGACCAAAGGTATGCAAAAAGATTTTGAATCCCACGTTTTTCATCAACTAAGATGGATAATAGAAGGAAATTTTGAATCCTATATTTGGTTGAAAAAGAGAGAAAACCCTGATTACAAAGGCGAATTTTCACGAGAAGCTGCAAAATTTGAATATGATGCGATTTTTATAAAACCTCGTGGAACCACTGTTACTAAGGTTCTTTCAGGCAATACAACTTTTGTCTCGATCATTATTCAAGAGCCACCTCATGTTATACAATTTGGGTTTGTAGATGTTTGGCTGAAAAGTATACAAGCCGATCGTACCGGAACAAACCACATACGTACTTTTGATACAATTAGTCCTAGTTGGCAAGAATTAAGAGAAAGACTCGGAAAAGAAGGTATAGTTGCTAAGGTTTCAATAATTACAAAGAATTCTGCAGGCGATTACCATTTACTAGTAATCATTCTCTACTATGATAGCGAACTTTCAATGTTTCGTACTTTTGAATTTATAGCTTTAACGATTAGAGATCCGCTAGAGGACATCCCTTCGATGGACATTCTGAACTGCATAGACCTCGACCAGATTATCAAGGTCTGGGTCCATCCGCATACTCTCCGGCCTGCATGATATGAAAACCAGCAAATTATTAAGACCCACGGTTTAGGAAGGATTCATCGATACGGACAGCGCATGGAAGTGTACGTTTTTAACCTTGTAGCTGCAGATACACGAGAAGGGAAGGTGCTTACAAGACTTTTCACCAAGCTTGAAGAGATAAGACAAGCGCTAGGCAGTGACAAAGTGTTTGACGTAGTCAGTGAGATTCTTCATGGCAGAAACCTGTCGCAGCTCTTAATGGAGGCAGCTACGAATGCCAGGAATATCGATGAGATTCTGAAGGAAGTAGACATTACTGTTGACCCAGAATACATCACGAAGGTCAAGGAAGACCAACGGAGACAGACTGTCACCTGAAAATCAGGGTGTTTTCCAGCTCCTGGACGGTCAACCGATACAGTGAAAAAGAAAGCCTCCAGGATGAAGCTTAAGAAATCAAAAAAGTACCTCAAATCGCTTGGCCGAGCCTAGCTATCAAAGATCTGCGAACAGACTGACCCGTAGGAATCTCGGAAGGCATCACGCTCCCATTGTGCGCGTTACCCAGAAAAACCGCAACACCCAGCCCTTGACTCGCCAACGGTCGTTTCATATACAGCTTCAGCAGGGCCGCGCTTTGATTGCACAAGGACGACCCTTTTCGCCTTCTCCAATCTCGTACTCAACCTTCTGGCCTTCACAAAGGGCTGCTGTGCCCTCTGACTGGATTTCTGAGTGATGGACAAATAAATCGTCGCCACCATCGTCGGGAACGATAAAGCCGTATCCCTTACTCTCACTGAACCATTTTACTGTGCCTTTGTTCACGTGCTATTCTCCTTAGGCCTTTGGGTCAAGCCGATCAAAATCCTCTTTTATATCGAGGGATTCAGAAAGCTACATAACGTCTGCTTGACTGCTTGTAGGCCAGCCGTTCTTGATAATAACCGACTCATCCTACACAGTGGAGGACCGGTGGACGGACTCGACTTCTTTTTTCAATATGGACAATTAATGCCTATAGGTCTTGTATATGTCAACAAAAAAAAATTATTTTCTAATATTTTTACCTGTCCTTACCAAAAATCCCGTCACGTCCGGTTCTCCTCATTAGGCAGGTAAAAACGCTGTGCGGCACCGGCTCTGTTGCAACTTGCTGAGGCCGGATGGAACGAAATGATGTTAAGGGAGTACTTCGGCTGGTCCAAGACAAGCAATATGCCAGCTGTCTATATACATTTGTCCAGGCGATATTGCACCGAAGGCAAAAACAGTAACCGTGTGGATTCGGCATACCACACATGCTGCACACCTTGGGCTCTTCAAATATTTGTGTTTTCTTCGGTTCAGGTTCGACTTTGCCGTACATCTGGTAGTATTTGTCGCTCAACCTCAAACTCAACGGAAACCAAGAGACCTTCAACGTGCAAGTGCGGTACGATACGCTGGAGCTTTACGGCAAAGTAACCGCAACACGACAATTCGTGATTTATCGGGATTAATAGAACGGCCACCGGCGAAAATAAAATTGACTTTTCGGACTGTTTTTGTTAGTATGGTTTCTTGATATGTCAGAGCGGTTTCATTAGGCGGACTGAAGCTTTTGTCTGCAGAATTCATATCTTATGCGGGAAAGGAGCTGAAAAATGAGAGGAAAAACAATTTCTTGGAGATTCTTAACTGTCGGAAGCACGGTGTTGTTGTACCTGCTGCTGATGGCAATTGCATCCGGCTGTAAGAAGGAGACGGATGAGGGCAACGGCAAGCAAAAGACACAGGATGTTGTCAGCGAAGAGCTGGTGGATGGATTGGCCTTTGACCTCGAGGAAATCTCCGACTCCGACGTGGGCGAGATATTCCGGGATTTTCTTAGAGGTCAGAGCACTTTTTGCAATAGACGGCCCCACAGGCCGGTTAAGTATCCTGCGTTTAAATCGGAAAAGCCGCTCTACGGCTCAATCGACTTCGCTGGGAGTTCCACAGAGTTCCATGCGCCAGGCGGATACCATTTTGCGCTTGACGAATCTGCAGGAACAGGCAAGGGATACGACCGGCTTTATTTCGACCACAATTGTGACCTCGACCTGACGAATGACACGCCACTGGCATCTCTGCAGAGCCCGCCCGATGGGGCGTTACTTAGGCTCGAACAAGAGGTCTGTTTCGAGAGTTTTGACGTAACTTTTGACTTTGATCCCGGCCGGCGTGATATCGAAATTATGCCGCGATTGACGATTAGCCAGGGTGGATATTCCGAGTTGTGCCTCGTAGCCACAAAGGCGCGCAAGGGCCAGATAGATATTGGCGGAGCCGGATATTACGCCTTGCTTGGATATACCTATTCTGTCGGCGGGCCGTTTGATCAGCCGGGCAGGGCTTTTAATTTGATTCCGAAAATCAGTACCCAGGATTATCCTCGTTGGCTGGGTGCGAACCAGCTCAGGGCGATGCATAAAATTGGAGGAACATATTATCGCTTTTCCGCTACACCGGCAGGTGACAAATTGTTCGTGCGGCCTTATGACGGCGATTTTGGTACATTCGAGATTGGTGCCGGCGGACGCGACATGTATCCGGAGATGACCGTGCAGGGTTCGCTGTGCTCCGAAGATATGGTTGTGGCTGTCGGAGGAAAATTGAAACATGGCAGGTTGACGTCGGCTAAAAGCTGCCGGTTACCTGTCGGGGACTATTTGCCCTGGTCCCTGAAGATAACGTTTGGTCTTTTGCGTATCGAAGTTTCAAAGAACTATCACTCCGATGGAAAACCACGCAACAGGAGCGGGAGTTCTCTATTTTATGGCATTAAAATTCGCAAGGACAAGCCATTTGTCCTTGACTTCTCCAACAAGCCGGAAATGATGTTCGTTTCGCCGGCAAAGGGTCACCGGGTCAAACTGGGAGGGCAATTGCGGGTGGAAGCCGACCTGATAGATCCAAAACTGGATATTATAATCCGGCGACTCGAAGACACTACGCGAAAGCAAAAAAAAGAATACCTTACTTCCAATGGTCAAAAACGCACCTCTAAACAATTTATGTCCCTGGAACCAAAGGTGCTTATCACGCGTGCCAACGGCGAAAAGGTCGCCGAGGGCGTGATGCCCTTCGGGCAACCCGGCATCCACGAGTACTCGTGGCGAGTGCCAACCGACCTTAAAATCAACGGCAGCGAAGAAACCTTCAACGTGCAGGTACAGTACGATACGCTGGAGCTTTACGGCAAGGTAACTGCCACACGACAATTCGTGATTTATCAGAATTAATAGAACGGCAAGCGATTTTATGCGTGCCTGCGGATAAAGTCGATGGCCACAACTACAGGGCAGGCTGATACCGACCAGCTTAGCGAGCAAAGCTCAAGCCCAGAGACATCCGAAAACAGCACCTCTGTCTGAAAACTGCCGATACAGCAAGGGTTTACGAAAAAAAAATATTAACAAAAATACAAAAAATCTGTAACTTTTTCATAAAAACCACGTCTAAATTTATATAACGAACAAAACCGTATTTGAAGGTTCCGAAAAATGAGAAATAAAATCTATATTCAAATCGTTGTGGGAATCAGTCTGCTTATTCTTACATCACCGACCGGTGCACAGGATGAACAGTGGCTGCAATATCACTCAGAACGCGAGGCACAGCGAATAGTTGGTGATATGGGAGCGTCGACGACACCGACTCATACAGACGAGTCGAGCGCCAGATGCGGGCAGCCAGGGGCGAGCTCAGCACCAAGAGAAGCGAAGAGAGACTTGTTTCACAAGCCCTTCGCCGGGCGCGTCTCTTGGTGAATCAGTGCCGCCCACAAGAGGCAGAACATCTTCTTCGTGGTCTTCTTAGCAAATATCCAGGTCGCGCGGACATTCATGCCAACCTTGCCTGGACGCACAAAAAACAAGGCCGCGCGACGGACGCAAGAGAAGAATTCAAGCGCGCCCACCAACTGAAATGCAAGGACAGAGACGCATACTGGCATTGGTCAGAACTGGAGACCGGCCAAGAGGAATGGACAGCATCTGAGGAAGTCGCTGATTTTGGTCTCAGAGTGTTCCCCAATGATCAAGCCCTACTCTTTCGGAAAGGCTACGCGGTACATCGCCTCGCAAAGGAGAGATATTCCGAAGAAGGCACTAATAACGAGGTGGAAAAGCTTTGCCGGAAAGCTCTTTCGCTCATGGAAGATTCGCTCAAGGCCGCAAACGCAGAGCAGAAGAATAACAACATCCTGTCTCAGACCTACCGAGCATTGGTTCTCACTGCCGAGACATTAAGGGACGGCCCAAGTATTCTACGATACCTGACAGATTGGAACCGTCGTTGTCCCACCGACATGCACTATCAGTCCGAGTATGAGCGGCTCAGATTCAAGTTTCCCGACCATCTGCCGCCTCTGTAGGACTCAATCGCCGCACCTATGCGGAGCCGAATCTGAGAGAAATCCGGGGATACCATACTGAACCGAAAGAAGAGGAGTTTTGGCTGAAGTACTCCTGGCGGGTTCCTTGCAGGAATCCTTTTTGTGCCAACTTGGTATGAATGGAAGGTAAACGTACAGACTTATACGAAAATTCATATAAGTTGGTGTAAGCGGCCCCCGTTTGTGGTGTAGGTACAGAATGATTGTTGTCGGCTGTTGGTTTGTCTGGGGTGTAAGCGGCCCCCGTTTGTGGTGTAGGTACAGAAGAAATGTTGCCCTACTTCGAGATTCGGGCCACGATCACCATGGAAAAGCCCACCACCGGCTGGAAGGCCAATTCTTACGTAATCTTCGATTACTACAGCCCGACGAGGGTCGTCGACGGCTGGGTCTATGGCCTGAGCAGCGGCATGGTGGGATTCGGCTCCGACAACTCCAGAGGTGTTTATGACAACATTGCAGTCTTAGTGCTGCCGCCGGAGATCACCTTTGAGGG
>Ga0307378_10006352_pt1 | contig 16212 bp, 15 predicted proteins | sample UN1MG_FD_202238 | JGI IMG/M metagenome (GOLD analysis project Ga0307378, IMG submission 202238) | Soil microbial communities from Risofladan, Vaasa, Finland - UN-1 | ecosystem: Environmental > Terrestrial > Soil > Coastal area > Acid sulfate soil | place: Finland: Risofladan, Vaasa | collected... | reverse complement strand
GATGCAACCCACTTCCGCTGGGAGATTCTATCGCGCCCGCCCGATCCTGCTGGCTCTGGCGTGCGCATCCCCGTTGCTGCTGCTGGGCGGCCTCTGGTGGGCGGTCAACGCGTTCCTGCTCACCCCCGGCGTGCCCGGTGACCAGGCCTCTGCCGAAGAGTGTGTCTGGTTCATCGTGCACGAGAAGGGCTTGTCCCGTTTGGACGGTGACGGCCGCGATAGTTTCCTGCAACACCATCTCCGCCGACTCGTTCAGGACGCCGCCTTGCGTGATCGTTTCGCGGCCGTGCTACGGCGGCTGACGCACGAGGAGCAGGCGGCCTTTCGCGCGCATCTGTTCGACGCCTTCAAGCCCCACGTGCTCGCCGACGTCCGGCGCTTTCACGATCTCCAGGGCGGACCACGCAGCCAATACCTGGATGAGCGAATCGTCGAGTACAACCGCGTGGCGGCGTTCCTGGGGGGAGCGCGGATCGACAAGCGCGCCTTCGGCAACGCGCTGCCGGACCCGGGCCAGATGACCGAGCTGCTGCTGACCAAGACCACCGAGGAGGAGCGCGAGCTCGGACTGGCTTACTTCAGCGCGCTAGCTGAGCGTGTCAAGCAAATCCTGGCCGATCCGGAGCTGAAGCGGGAGTTCGAGGCCCGCATCGCCGCGCCGAACACCCCGTAGACCGGCTAGCGCGACGCGCCCGCCGCGTGCAGCTCGAGCTCGCGCCGCACGTCCACCGTCAGGTTGGCGTCTTGCTTGGCGACCAGCTTGCCGGTCAGGCGCGCGTCGCCGAGCAGTTCCGGCGCTTGGCCGACCAGCGATTCCAGGCGCAGCCGCGCGCGTTCGAGTCTGGCCACCACGTCGCTTCCGAAGCGCTTGCGCTTCGGATACATGAAACCGGTGCCGGCGTACACGGCCACACCGCTGTCGGTGACGATCGCGTAGCGGATTGTTGCATCGTTGCTGGTCTTGTTCGCGAAGGTCTTGCCCGGGTAGGGCTTCCAGAACAGGTGCACGTAAAGCAACTGGGTGATCGGGCCACTCCCGCCGTCCACCGGCTCCCGCGTCGCCCGCCCGACGAAGTGGTAATCACCGCACGCGTCCAGTTGGTAGGCGCACTGGGAGAACTCGACGGTGTACGGCTCGGGGAAGTAGGGGTCTTTGTAGGAAACCAGCTCGATGGTCGAGGAGGATCGCCCGCAACCGGATGCCGACGCCCACAGCCCAACCAGAGCCGCGCACACCAGGCCCGCCCGAAACCGCATCCGGCTACTCATCTTCAACAATGCTGTTGGTCTGGGGTTTGTGGACCGGGGCCGGTTGCTCCTCGATGCCCAGCAGCGAAAGAGCGTCCCGCTCGACGACCCCGCGCAGTTGCTCGCGCGGAATCGCAATCAGATTCGTCCCGTGGCTGATCTGATTGACCGAGTACAGCGTTTCGATCGCCCCCGCCGGCGAGCGGAACGGGAAGTTGCTGCCGAACAGCAGCTTGTGCATCACCCCGTACTCGTACGCGGCCAGCAGGGCATTATAGGTCAGCCACGGCTGGCACAGCAGCCCCGCCACGTCCGCGAAGACGTGCGCGTGCTTTCCCACCAGGGCCACCGTCTCGTCCACCCACGGGTAGCCCATGTGGGCCACCACGATCCGCAGCTCCGGGAACTCGCGGGCAACCTCGTCCAGCAGCAACGGCCGCTCGAACTCCATCTTCGCCGCCGGGTTCCGGTGATTCTGCTCGAACAGCACCGGCATCCCGCGCTGCACGCACTGCTCGTAGAGCCACATTGCCCGGGTATCGCTGGGGTGGAAGTTCTGCAAGGCCGGTGAGACGGTCACGCCCTTCAGTTGGAGCTCCTCCTGGGCGATGCGGAGCTCCTCGAGGCAGTCGCGTTCCGTTGGGTCGATCCCCGCGAATCCCACCATCTTCGACGGATTCTGCCGCACGTAGTCCGCCACGTAGCTGTTTGGGATCTCCGCCTCGAGGTACTTGCTCTTGAACGCCAACACGATGGCTCGATCCACGGGGTCGGCGGCCTCGAGGTGCCGGGCGGCGTCCGCCTGGACCGTCTCAGCGACCGGCGCCATGTTCGCCCGTCCGAGCTGGCTATGCGAGTCCCAAATCTGCGTATGACAATCAACGATCATGCTGTAACGAACTCGTCTGGCCGCGACCGTCCATGCTGGTCGCATGCCGACATTTGATCGCTCTCCTAATACCCGAGCGGCCGGTCATCCTACCGACTTTCGCGCGAGGGGGTCAAGATGGCGGTGACGGATCGTCGTCACCCTACGCGCTCAGGCGTGCTAAGTGCTGTGACACAAGCCGGTTCCGCACGCCGACCGGCTACCACGAAATCCAGGTAAGTTCGGGATCACGCGGTGACCGCCGTCTGTCTAGCACGGGGGCGGTCGTGCGGTCAGGTGTTGTTGCTGAAGTGCTGCCGCAGGATCTCGGTCACGCTCGCCACGTCTTCCGCCATATGTAGGGGTACGGTCTTGGGCTGTTCCTCTCCGACGCAGTCCACGACCGGCTTCCAGAATTCCCCCAACAGCACCACCGGTCGCGCCGGTTTCAGCAGCCGCTTGTTCTGCAACTCCCACACCGCCGCGAGTTCGAACAGCGTACCGGTCGCGCCCGGCAGCACGACGTACGCTCGGCCCAGTTGCACCAACGTGTTCAGCCGCTGGAGCAGGTCGAAGGTGGGGACCTCTTGGAGGATATAGGGGTTGGGCCTGGCACGTTTGAAGGCGGCACACGTCACGCCGATGGTGTGGCCATCGGCTGCAACGGCGCCGGCGGCGGTTGCCGCCATCGTCCCTCCATAGCCCCCGTTGCACAGCGTCCAACCTGCCCGCCCGATCGCCTGACCCAGCTCGAACGCGACTTGATACGCCCGGCTGCCCGCTTTTGCCTCACCGCTGCCGAAAACCGTAACGACCGTTTCGTTCATCAGTCCTAACCCACACAAGAGGGGTGGCCCGTTTCTTCAGGATTGGGGGACGCGAAATCCCCGGCGATTCAGGCACGGCTGAAGCCATGGGTCACCCAGCCAAAACCCATACTGTGTTGGCCAAGTTTAGCCGCCGAGCCTTGGTTTGCCGACCGCCGTGAGCGCTTATCCACCCGGATCCGGGCCACGCCTCTGGCGACAGTTGCGTGTTCGCACGTAGACTGTGGCACCCATTGGGCCGCGCGGAGGCCACTATGCGAAGAGGTCATCCCCACGATTTCGTTTTCATCTGCGCTGCTGGGCTGGGATTGCTCCTGGCCGGCCGAGCCCCGACACGAGCCCAGGAGCAAGGCCGCGAGTCCGCGACGCCGAGGCCCGTCACAAGCCAAGCGTCTCCGCTGGATGCCCTGCTCAACGCGCTCGGCAACGAGCGGTTCACGACGCGCGAGCAGGCGACGCGGGACATCATCGCCTTGGGCGCTGCCGTGGTGCCGCAACTGCAAGCGCGTCTGGAGCACGAGCTCGATCCGGAGATTCGCCACCGCCTGCGCTATATCCTCGAGAATATCGTTCCGCCGCAGCGAGCGGTCCTCGTGGTCCGTGCGGACCCGGCGGCCGGGTTGCACTCCGGCGAGTTGATCACACACGTCAACGCTCAGCGCGTTCGCAGCGCCGCCGAGCTCCAGCGGCGCCTCCGGCGAACGACCGATTTGGGCGGCGAGGCGCTAACCGACCCGGTGCTGCGTGTTCGCGGGATGCACGGGCCGCGCGAGGTCGGCCCGGTTCTCGAGCTGGGGTTGACGACCGTCAGTGATTACATCGCCCCGCGCGGGGAAGTGATCGCCGATGCGCTTCGGCTGTATGCCGACGGCTTTGCCGAGCGTGCTCACGAGTTGCTGACGGGCGTCGGCGACCCGATCCCCGAAAACGAAATATCGGCGTTGCTGCGTGCGCGCGTCGCGTACACGGCCGGCGACGGGGCGACGGCGTTTCAGCTTCTGGCGGGGCAGCTCGGCGCCGCCGGCCCAGCCCAGCTCGGCAACCCCTGGCGCAGTCCGTCCGCGCTCGACCTGGCCGGCCCCGGCAGAGCACCACTCCATTTGGAGTGGGCTCTGCTGACCCGGGCCGGAGCGACGTCGTACGAAACCCCCGGCGATCCCGACATCCGCATGCAACGCGTGCTCGTGCCCGCCCGGCGCTTTCGCGACGCCCTTCACGACAGCGCCGGTCATTGGTGGTCCCACTATCGCGACCGGCTCGGCCTGGGCACGGACGACAACCGCAAGGCCGGCAACATGCTGGCCGTCGCCGCCTGGATGCTTTTCAAGCTGGACTTGCAGTCGGAGTGCGCGCGCCTGATCCGCCCACGCAGCGAGATTCTGGGCTATACCTGGATCCGGGTGCAGACGGATGCCTGGTTGGCGTTCTTGGCCGGCCAGACGCGGGAGGCCCTCGACGGCTTTTACGCGGACGCCCGCCGGGTGCTCCAGCGCCCGCTGCCGGAGACCGACGGGCGCGTGATCACCCGCAACCCGCGCGTAGCCGCAATGCTCGCCCTTTTCCTCTATCAGTTCCCCGACGACCCGCGCGTGCAAGAGATACGCGAGCTGGTCAACTATCCGGGGCACGCCGGATTGGCGGCGTATGCCGATTGGATGCTGCACGCCTTGTGCGCGCGCAACAATGACGTCATTCGTCGAGACCTGCTTGCCATGCTCCCCAACCTCTCCGACGCCGACGTCACCCGGCTCGCGCGCGCCGCCGCGCTGCTGGAATACGTGCAGAACGTGCCGGATGACGGCGTGCTGGCCACCGCCGGTCAGCGCGTCACACAGGTGGACGAGCCCGCGGGACGGGGGCCGGTGTCGGCGACGATCGATACGTTGCGTCATCTGGCGGCTGGGCGCGCGGCAGACGCGCGTGAAGCCCTGGCGCCCTTCGCCGACAAGTCTGAGTTGGCCGCTCTGCGGCACACCGTTGAGTTCTTGTGCGACCCGCCGCCGACCGCCGCCGATCATGCGGCCCTGTCGGCCGCCCGAGGTGGACCGCTGCTGGCGGTGCCGATTGGCCGTTCGAGGAACCAGTGGCTGATCCTCGCCCGCGACCGCCGACTGCTGCGCTTCGACGCCGAGCAGAGCCTGCTCACGCCCCTGGAAAAACCTACACCGAGCTGGTTTCCCGGACCGCTCAACTGGCCCTGGATCGGCTGCGAGGAATCCACCGGGCGTGTGTGGGTCTACGGCCGAGGCCGCGTCCTCGAAGCGGCCCGCGACCAGAAGCCGGCCCTGCGGCTTAACATCCGCACCGGGGACATACCGGCGTTCGATCGCTACGTCACGCCGGTGTTCAGTGCCTTGGCCGAAGCCATCGCTGCCGCACCGCTTGAGCCCGGCGAGAACGGTGCGTTTCTGCGGTGCGAAATCCAGGATAATGATGAGTACACCACCGACCCCGACCTGCCGGAGATCGGCTTCATCCGCCCGGTGCCCGAAGGCCCGCGTATGGTACACCTGGCCATGCGTGGCGGACCGCATCTGCTGATCGACGTGCCGACCCGGCGGGCGTGGTCGTCACTGTGGATGGCCGAGCAGCTCGGTCTCGATTCGCCCCCCAGCTTCTTCGCCCAGGCGCTCCGGCCCGCGGACGATGAAGCGCACGACGGGCCGCCGGTCGTCATGCTGATGAGTGATCACGGGCTGATCCGCTTTGATGTGGCCGATGAAACGCTGACGCGCATCGCGCTGCCAGGTCCGGAGCCGTTCCCACCGGTGATCCCCGAGTCGACTCCCTACGTGCGGCGCGACCCGCGGTACGTGTACTGCGCCCGGCTGCCGGCCGACGGTGGGCAGGTCTATCGGCTAGTGCTCGCGGATAACCAGGTAGAAGCGGTGGACATGGTGAACCAGGTTTTGCCACCGGGTTATTGCGATATCCTCTCGCGCGCGGCTCTGCGGGCACAGATCGACGAACGGTTGCAGGGTGCGGGGATGCCGGGACTCGACGAGCTCATCGAGGACGCCGGGCAAACGGTCGCCCGCTGGCGTGAGCCGGAGCGACCCTGACGCCAACGCGATCGGACGGCAGAATCGGCGTGCCAGGCCGGGTGTGCTCGCCGCCGGTGATCTACAATGCGACCGATGCCTGAGCTGCCCGAAGTCGAGACCATCGTTCGCAGGTATCGCCCGCGTCTGGAAGGCCGGCGGATCGTCGCGTTCGCTTCGCGCTGGGCGAAGCAGGCCGCGCCGAGCGTCAGGGCGGTTCGCGCCGGAATCGTCGGGCGGGCCGTCACGCGGCTGACCCGGCGGGGTAAGTACATCGTTTTTCACCTGGACGACGGTGGCTTCCTGCTCGTACACCTGCGCATGAGCGGGCGCTTCGAGTGGGCCGACGGGCAACACACCCGGCCGCGCCACGTCCGCTCGACCTGGGACCTGGACGACGGCAACCGGCTGCTTTTCTGCGACTCCCGCAAGTTCGGACGCCTCGTCTACACACGCGATCTGGCGGCGGCGACCGCCGACCTCGGCGTCGAACCCCTCGGCCGCGGCTTTACGGTCGCGCGCCTGAATAGAGAACTGGACGGCCGCGCGCGGCAGCTCAAACCGCTGCTGCTCGACCAGTCGGTCATCGCCGGGCTGGGCAACATCTACACCGACGAATCCCTGTTCCGCGCCGGGCTGCACCCACTGCGGCGCTCGAACCGGCTCGGGGAGGCGCAGGTCGCGGCCCTGCACGAAGCGATCCGGCACGTGCTTCGCAAGGCCATCCGCTACTGCGGAACGTCCTTCGATCGGGCCTACCTGGGCGGGTCGATGCAGAAGCGCCTGATGGTCTACGGCCGGGCCGGCGAGCCCTGCCGCGTGTGCGGAACCCCGATCGTCTCGATCCGCGTGGCCCAGCGCGGCACGCATGTTTGCCCGAAGTGTCAGGCGTTGGACGGGGAGCTCTGAACCGCGCACGCGGTTGTGTCGTGGCGTGGGATAGCCGGTTCGGATGGCCGCTCCGGACATGCTGTGCGCCGCGCGGGTTGAAGCCCACGGCTCGCCTTTCGTGTAGCATCGAGCCTGAATGTGCGGCATTGCTGGAATTGTGAGCCTCTCGCCCGACGCGCGGGTTGAGCCCGACGCGCTGCGCAGGATGGCTGCGCAGCTTGAGCATCGCGGGCCCGACGACGAGGGGTACTATCTCGACCCGCACGGCCGCTGCGGCTTCGGCTTTCGCCGGCTGGCGGTTATCGACGTCGCGGGCGGACATCAGCCGATCAGCAGCGAGGACAACACGCTCTGGCTCGTTTTCAACGGGGAAATCTACAACTTCCGCAAGCTGCGCGCGGACCTCGAGCGACAGGGACACTGCTTCAAGACCCGCTGTGACAGCGAGGTCATCCTCCATCTCTACGAGCAGCACGGCGAGGCGTGCCTCAAGTGGCTGGCGGGCATGTTCGCCTTTGCGATCTGGGACGAGCGCAGCGGTCAACTGCTGCTGGCCCGCGACCGACTGGGGCAAAAGCCGTTGACTTACGCGGTCGTCGGCGACCGACTGTACTTCGCGAGCGAGGCCAAGGCGATCCTCGCGTTGCCGGGCGTGCCCCGCGAGCTGGACCCGCAAGCGCTGCACGAGTATCTGCTGTTTCAGTACGTCCCGGCGCCGCACTCGATCTACCGGAACTTCCGGAAGCTGTCGCCGGGCCACTACCTGACCGTCCCGGCCGGAAAGCCGTTGCGTAAACGACCGCGCGCGTACTGGCGGGTCCCCACCCCGCCGAAGTTCCAGGGCGACTACGAGGACGCGAAGGTACGGCTGGGCGAGTTACTGACACACGCCGTCGAGAAGCGGCTGATCGCCGACGTGCCGCTGGGCGCGTTCCTCTCCGGCGGGATTGACTCCTCGATCGTCGTTGGCTTGATGCGCAAGCTGGGCGTCTCGCCGTTGCGAACGTTCTCGATCGGCTTTCCGGATGCGCGTTACGACGAGACGGCGTACGCCCGGATGGTCGCGAAGCACTTTCAGACGGAGCATCACGAGCACGTGGTGACGCCGCGGGCCCGCGAGATCCTCGACACGCTGGCCTGGCACTATGATGAGCCGTTCGCCGACTCGTCCTGCATCCCGACGTATTACGTTTCCCAGTGGACGCGCCGCTCGGTCACGGTGGCCCTGACCGGGGACGCGGGCGACGAATGCTTCGCCGGCTACGACCGCTACCGGGCGGCCCGGATGGCGGCCCGTCTGGACGTTCTTCCGCGTCCGCTGCGGCGGATGATTGCCGCCGCGGCCCGCGCCTTGCCGCACGCACGCCCGCGCTCGCTAGGCAACCGGCTTTATCGTCTGCTGTCAGCGCTCGGCGACACGCCGGCGCTGCGCTACCTCTCCTGGGTCAACATCTTCACGCCGGCTCTCCTGCGGGACGGTTATGCGCCGCACGTTCGTGAACGTATCGACTTCGACCGCCCGCTGCGCTGGTTCGAGGGCCTGTCCGAGGGCGCGGGTCAATCGGCACCGGACAACGCCATTCTCACCGACTTCCGCAGCTACCTGCCCTACGACCTGCTGACCAAGGTGGATGTCGCGTCGATGGCGTGCAGCCTCGAATGCCGCTCGCCCTTCCTGGATCACGAGCTGGTTGAATTTGCGCTCTCGCTGCCGCTGGAGTGGCGGCTGGGACGCCACGGCGGCAAGCGCATCCTCAAAGACTGGGCCGGTGACCTGCTCCCGCCGCAGATACTGGGCCGCGGGAAAATGGGCTTCGGCGTACCGGTGGGCGAGTGGTTCCGCGGCGAGTTGCGGGATCTGCTCACAACGCGCCTGACCGACCCGGACTCCATCTGCACGCGCATCTTCCACCCCGCGTGGGTGCAGTCCTTGCTCCAGGCGCATTTATCCGGACGTTCCAACTACGAGCACCCCCTGTGGGCCCTACTGATGCTCGAGCTGTGGCACCGCCGATGGCAACCGACGGGGCTGTAGGGCGGCACCGCCGACTCAGCATCCGGCCGAATTCGACCGATCCAGTCTCTAGCAGGCTCGCCGCCCGCGCCGCGAGCCGTGCGCCCGAGGCAGCCAATGCCGGTTGACCAATCAGAGATCAACGCTCTGTTGAACGAGGCGGACCACCTGGTGAGTGAGGCCGCCGAGGAAGCCGCGAGCCCCGTCGAAACCGCCCCCGAGCAGGCGTCACCGACCTCGGACCAGGCTAGGCAGCCCGCGAAGCCTCCCTCGCCCGAGCTCGTTCGCATGCTGCGCATCCGCGTGCCGGTCATCGTTCGCCTCGCTGAACGCCGTATGACCATTTCCGGCGTGCGTGGACTCTCGTGTGGCAGCATCATCGAGTTCAACAAGTCGATCGACCAGCCCCTCGATCTGTTGATCAAGAACCGTCTCGTCGGTCGCGGCACAGCGGTCAAGGTGGGCGAGAACTTCGGCCTGCGGATCCTGGAGATCGAGGACAAGGAGCAGCGCATCAGGTCGATGGGCCGCTGACGCCCGCTTCTCGACACAGCTCAATCGCCCCGGCCCCCGACCGTTCGCCGCCGCTTCAGCAGCAGACGCACTTCCGGCAGCCGCAGAGCCCAGGCGGACGCGAGGTAGACCGCCGAGCCGAGCGCCAGCGAACCCAAGGCGTCGATCGCCCGGTGCACAATCAATGGCAAGGCCGTCTGGACCGGCTCCGCGGTCCACAAATGCCGCAGGGCCAGCACGACGACCACCGCCAGCAGGGCCCCCAGCACCATCTTCCCCACCGCCGCGAGCAGGGAGCGGTTGACAAGCCACGTTCCGGTTCGGCGTTGAAGCAGCACAATGCTCACAATCACGGCCAACGCGGACGTCACGGACGTGGCGATGCCGAAGGCCGCTTCGCGCACGGCGTCGGACCGGACCAACACCAGGCTCAGCGCGACGTTGGCCGGAACCAGGAAGCAACTGATCCACAGCGGGGTGCGCACGTCGCCCACGCTGTAGAAGCCGCGCAGCACGATGTGATGTGTGCAGAAGGCCCACATGCCGAATCCGTAGCAGGCCAGCACGCGGGCGGCCCGGGCCGTGTCGTCCGGTCCGAATTTCCGGTACTCGAACAACAGCCGCACAATCGGCTCGGCCAGCAGGACCATCATGCACCCGGCCAGCAGCCCCGCAAACACAGCCAGCCGCAGCGAGCTGCCGACTTCACCAGTCCAGCCCGTCCAGTCCTTGCGGGTGGCCAGGCGACTGAACGTCGGCAGGGCGGCGACCGCCAACGAAATCCCGAACACGCCCAGCGGGAACTGGTACAGGCGTTGCGCCACGGTGATCGCCGAGAGCGCCCCCTCCTGAAGCGGGTAGGCGAACGACAGTCCGAACAGCGTGCCGGTTTCGGGGTTCCCCTCCACGTGCGTGAGCAACATGCAGATCTGCGCGTCGATGAACACGCCGAAAGCCAACACCCCCTGTCCCAGCACCACCGGGCCCGCCGAAGCCAGCATCTTCTTCAGCCGCGGGTCACGCAGGTCGAAACGCCAACCCAGCCCGACACCGTAGCGCCGCAGCACCGGCAGAAGAAACAGAATCTGCAACACGCCGGCCACGAGCACGCTGGCGGCAACCCCAAAGATCTGCGTGGCGCTGTCGTCGATCCCACGCTCGGGGTCGATCGTCGGCCGAAACCAGGTGAGCGCGGCAATCATCACCAGGTTGAGGATGATCGGCGTGACCGCCGCGGGCACGAAGCTGCCAACACAATTGAGAATGCTCGAAAACAGCGCGATCAGGCAGATGGTGAGCATGAACGGCAGCATCAGGGCTGTCAGGCCCAGGATCAGCCGCTGGGCTTCCTCGCCGGGGTTCATCAACCAGATGACGAGCACGACGGCCTCGATGACCAGGACGACAAGCACAATTGCCACGGTCAGCAGCGCGAGCGTGCGTGCCAGCAGTTGCCAGGCCGGGGGTCGCCCCTCGGTTTCCAGCGTGTGGGTGAAGGTGGGCACGAAGACCGCGGCCAGCGCCCCCTCGCCGAAAAGGCGCCGAAAGAGGTTTGGGATCTGAAAGCCGTAGAAAAACGAATCGAGCACCCACCCGGCCCCGAACGTGTGCACCAGCAGCATGTCGCGGATGAGCCCGGTGACACGCGAGGTCAGCGTGCAGATCCCGATCCGCGTGGCTGACGAAATGACCGGGCGGTGCTCAGGCATGGCTGCGGATCATAGCCCGCGCGGCGGACGGTCACAAAGCTCGCCTCTGCCCGGTACGGCAGGTCGTTCCGAGCGAAGCAGCCAGGCCCGCCCCGCCATACGACGCACCCAGAGCGCACCGGAAACCGCCACGCGGCCCCCGAGAGATGGCCCCGCCGGCCAGGCGGTTGGCGGCCGGGGGGCGCGGGCGTATACTTTTATGATTCCGCCGCACCGATCGGGTGGGCGGATGAGTTCCGTGTTTCGGCTTCAACGGAGTTGTGCGATGACGAGTTCTCGTGCGTGGAAGTACGTCGCGCTGGCGGCATCCGGCGGCGTGGTCTTGCAGCTCAGCGCCTGTACGCAGATGGCGGCCCAAACGGCACTCAGCATCCTCTTTCGGGCGATCGTGAGCGGCGCACTCGACGCGCTGACCGGAACCGCAGGGAGCGCCTAGGCGTGAGGCTCCCGCCCCCGGGCGGCGGATGCGTGGTTGCCGCTGGCCGGTCGGGCGGATCATTCCCGGCTCGCGGCGGCCCGATGCTTCGGGCCAGGCGGTGGGGGATACGCGGACGAGCCGCAGGAGCACGCGAAATTGAGAAGATACTTCCGCGACATCTATAAGGCCTTCTACACGATTTGCATCGGGCTGCGCATCACGCTGCGCTATTACTTCGCCAAGACGGTGACCGTGCAGTACCCGGACGTGGCCCCCGTCTTGCAGCCGCGCTTCCGCGGCTTCCACTACTACGAGATCGAGAAGTGCATCGCCTGCGACATGTGCGCCAAGAGTTGCCCGGTGGACTGCATCTACATCGAAAAGAGCGGGCCGCGCAAGTTCGACAAGAAGACGCAGCTTTCCGCCGGCGGGGCCATGATCCGCTACGCCATCGACTACGCCAAGTGCATGTTCTGCGGCCTGTGCATCGAGCCGTGCCCGACCGACTGCCTCCACATGGGCGACGTCCACGACCTGTCCGGCTACGACCGCCGCAGCATGATCGTGGAGTTCACCGAACTGGCCCAGCGCGGGCTGCAAACGCCGCAGCCGTTGTGGATGCAGCGCGACAACCTGCCCGAATGGGCCGAGCAGACCAAACGGCAGTGGATCGAGCGGGGCGACCCGCTGCGTGCCAAGATGCTCAAAGCGCTGGAAGAAACGGAGATCCCCAAGCCCGCGAAGAAGCCCGTGGCCGCCAAGGCGGATGCCGGCGCCGAGTCGGCGGGGAAGACTCCGCCGACCGACAAGCCGCGGCCCAAGGCGGGCGAGTAGAACAAACGCCGTAGAGAGTGAGACACCGAAATGCCCGTTGAACCCACAACCGACCCATCCGTCACCGTGCAGGGGTTCCTGGTGTTCGCGATCGCCGGCACTCTAATGGTGCTGGCAATCCTGCTGGTGGGGGCGTTGGTCCGCCGCCAGTTGCCGCATGCGGTCAAGGGCGAGCCCTACGAGTGCGGCGAGCCGGTGATCGGTCAGAGTTGGGTGCAGTTCGATCTGCGCTTCTACGTGGTCGCGCTGGTGTTCGTCGTCTTCGATGTCGAAATCGCCCTGTTCTACCCCTGGGCGGTGATCTACAAGAACGCCGGCTGGGCCGGGGTGTGGGATATGCTGTTCTTCTTCGGCGTGCTGGTGGTGGGCTATCTGTACCTCTGGCGGTTCGGCTACTTGGACTGGGTACGGGCGGCCAGCGGCCAGAAACGGCGGACAACGCTCTCGGCCGGCTCGGACCGATAGGCGGCCGGGGTGTGGCGGCAGTCGCTGGTGCGAGAATCCTTTCTCGCACCCTCACTGTCGGGAATCCATTCCCGGCGTGCAACGGGACGGCAGCCCCGCCGCACCGAGCGGGCGGGATGGGAATCCCGCGGCAACAGGAGACGAGATGGGAATCTCGCCCCAGCGGGCTGCTAACCCGCTTGCGAGCAGCGCAGTTGACTGCGAGGAGATACCGTGAGTTGGCTCGAGAACCGCTTCGAAGATAACCTGATCATCACCAGCCTCGACTGGGCCATCAACTGGGCCCGTCGCAGCAGCATCTGGCCGCTAACCTTCGGCATCGCCTGCTGCGCGATCGAGATGATGGCGACCGGGGCCAGCCGTTTTGACATCGACCGTTTCGGTGCCGGGGCCTACCGCCCTACGCCACGCCAGGCCGACCTGATGATCGTCGCCGGCACCGTGACCTACAAGATGGCCTCGCGCATCGTGCGGCTGTACAACCAGATGCCCGAACCGAAGTGGGTGATGGCGATGGGCGCGTGCACGATCGGCGGCGGGCCGTATTTCAAGCACGGCTACCACGTCGTCAAGGGCGTGGACCTGGTCGTCCCGGTGGACGTTTACGTGCCCGGCTGCCCCCCACGGCCCGAGGCCCTGCTCGAAGGCCTCATGCGGCTGCAAGACAAGATCCGCCGCCAGACCTTTGCCAGGCAGCCCGTCGAAGCGGCGACTTCCGCGTAACAGAAACCGGAGCGACCCCATGGCCCCCGAGGCAATCCTGAAGATCCTGCAAGAGACCTTCCCCGACGAAGTCACCGAGGTCATGCCCGAAGGTGTCCATCCGCACGCCGTCGTCAGGCCCGATCGCTGGCACGACATCGCCCTATTCCTCCGCGACGATGAGCGGCTCGGCTTCGATTGGCTGCGCTGCATCTCCGGCGTGGACCACATCGAGGACAAGCTGCTGACGGCCGTGTACGACCTGCACGCCACCGGAAAGCCGGATACGCCGGGCGCAATGTGGCATGTGCGCAACGAGATCGCGATCAAGGTCCACGTGGACCGCGACAACGCGCACATCCCCTCGGTCGCCGACGTCTGGCCGACCGCCGACTGGCATGAGCGCGAGGCGTACGACCTGCTGGGCATCATCTTCGACGGACACCCCGACCCGCGCCGCATCCTGTGCTGCGACGATTGGGTCGGCCACCCGCTGCGGAAGGACTACGAGTTCCCGCTCGAATACCACGGTATCCCCGCGGTCACCGAATACGGACAAACCCGGCCGCAACACTGACTTGGGTGGCACGAGCGTGTCGCCCGTGAAAATGCGGCACGAACGAGTTGAGAACATGGCTGAAAAAACCCTCGAATTCCAACCCGATCTGAACGTGGACTTCGATCGCGAGGCGATGGGCGACGTCCAGACCGAGGAGATGATCATTAACATGGGGCCGCAGCACCCCGCCACCCACGGCGTGCTGCGCATCATCCTGCGTACCGACGGCGAGCTCATCCTCGAGGCCACGCCCTACATCGGCTACCTCCACCGCTGCGCCGAGCGAATCGGGGAGAACCTCCAGCCCTACCAGTGGGTCCCGATCACCGACCGCCTGGACTACTTGGCGGGGATGAACAACAACCACGCCTTCGCCATCGCGGTCGAGCGCCTCTGCGGCATCGAGGTGCCCGAGCGAGCCGTCTACATCCGCGTCATCGCCGCCGAGCTCAACCGCATCGCCTCGCACCTGGTCAGCTTCGGCTGCTATGGGATGGACATGGGGGCGTTCACGCCATTCCTGTACGCCTTTCGCGAACGCGAGTACATCATGGACCTGTTCGAGGCCATGTGCGGCGCCCGGCTAACGTATTCATACATCTTCCCGGGCGGCGTGAGGTTTGACTTGCCGGAGGGGTTTGAGGAGCGTTGCCGCGAGTTCCTGGACTACTTCGAGCCCAAGATCGACGAGTACAACGACCTGCTCAGCTTCAACCACATCTTCGTCAACCGTACGGCCGATGTGGTCACGATCTCCGCCGAGCAGGCGATTGCGTATGGGCTATCCGGCCCGGTGCTGCGCGCCTCCGGACCTAAGTGGGACCTGCGCAAGGTGCGCCCCTACGACTTCTACGACCGCTTCGACTTTGAGGTTCCCGTCGGCGTCGAGGGCGGGCACGACGGCATCCCGCACAAGATCGTGGTCGGCGACTCCTGGAACCGCTACTTCATGCGCCTGCTCGAAATGAAGCAGTCGGTCCGCATCGTCCGTCAGGCCCTCGACCAGATGCCTACCGACGGACCGGTAAAGGCCAAGGGGGCCAACAACGTCAAGCTTCCCAGCGGCAGCGCGTATTTCGAGGGCGAAAACCCGCGCGGCCAGCTCGGGTTCTACATCGAGGGCGACGGCTCGAAGATCCCCTACCGCCTCAAGGCCCGCGGCCCGAGCTTCTGCAATCTCTCGATCTGCAGCGCGGCCTGCCGCAACATCCTGATTGCCGACATGCCCGCCTTCATCGGCTCCATCGACATCGTCATGGGCGAGGTGGACCGGTAGGGGTGTCCCACCCTTCCAGGGTGAGGGGCTGATTCCGCGGGGGAGGCACGGAGACACGGGGAAGCATCTAGCGTCCGCCCCCCGCCTGCCCTGAGCGCAGCCGAAGGGTGGCGGACGAGGCCCTTGCGGATTTCCTCAGCTTTCCGCTGTACTTTTGGGGGACAGGCCGATAGGATAGTCATCCGGTTGGTTTGACGATAGAGCTCTGGATAAGTGACACTTCATGCAACGTGCCGCACCTGGATCCCTCTCTCGCCCATCCTACCGCCTCGTCCGGAAGGCCGGACGCTTTCAACGCGGCCCGGAAAGTGAAAGAATGGGTCGCTCCGCCCAGAGACAGGAGATCTAGCATGGGCAGGAAGTTGTATGTTGGGAACCTAGGCTTCAACGTCAGCAGCGCGGATCTGGAACAACTGTTCGCGCCGCACGGCACCGTCCAGAGCGCCCAGGTCATCACCGACCGCAGCACGGGCCAGAGCCGGGGCTTCGGCTTCGTCGAAATGGACAGTGACCAGGGGGCCCAGGACGCCATCGCGGCCCTCAACGGCCAGGAGCACGACGGCCGCGCCCTCACCGTCAACGAGGCCCGGTCGCGCGAATCCCGCGGCGGCGGCGGCGGGGGCTACGGCGGCGGCGGCGGCGGCGGCGGCCGACGACGCTACTAAAATCCCCCGAACAACCAAACCCGGGAGGCCGCCCAATCGGCCTCCCCTTTTCTTTGCGCTACGGACGACAGAGCGTGGCGGAAAACCGTCAGCCATTAGCCGTCAGCCATCAGCTTGTGGCGCCCGGGCCCGCGCCGGCCATCCCCGGGTGGGCGAGGCTCCGCCCGAGCCATGAAGGCAAG
>Ga0307378_10006350_pt1 | contig 16213 bp, 10 predicted proteins | sample UN1MG_FD_202238 | JGI IMG/M metagenome (GOLD analysis project Ga0307378, IMG submission 202238) | Soil microbial communities from Risofladan, Vaasa, Finland - UN-1 | ecosystem: Environmental > Terrestrial > Soil > Coastal area > Acid sulfate soil | place: Finland: Risofladan, Vaasa | collected... | reverse complement strand
GGTAGTGTACCGTCTTGTGTGTAAAATCGGGGAAGGAGTAGAAAAGGGTACGAGCTCCTAATGTTTTGTTAAGCAAACAAACAAGAAAGGAGCAGCGTACCCGATGAAGCTATTCAAGACTGAGGGAGAAACGTCCTTCCAGGAGCAGGTGATGGTGGATCTCCTGCTTAGCATGGGGGACACAGAGGAGGATCCGCTCGACTATGTCTTTGACGAGTGCCGCGGATCGGTGAAGGCATTCCTTGAGGAAGTACTCCGAGCAGAATGTGACATGTTCCTCGGATTTGCCCGCTACGAGCGGGGGATCGGAAGGGCCGACTCAAGGAACGGCTACTACGAGCGAGACCTGGAGAGTGTGTTCGGACTCCTTGAGGACCTCCGGATACCCCGCACGAGGAACAATACCTTCCGAACAAAGCTGATCGCCAAGTATCAGAGAAGGCAGAAGCAGGTGGCGAACCTGATCCGGGAGATGTTCGTGCGAGGCGTCTCCACCAGAAGGATCAAAGATGTGCTGACGCCGCTGCTTGGGATAGAGCCGTCGGCGTCCACCGTGTCACGGATAGCAAAGACGCTCGATGCCGAGGTGGCAAAGTACCGTAAGCGGCGGATAGAGGACGAGTATCTCCACTTGATCCTGGATGCGGTAACGATGAAGGTGAAGGAAGCGCCGGCCGCAAGGAAGGTCATGGTGCTGTGCGCATACGGCATCACCACCTACGGCAAGCGGTGTCTCATCGCATTCGAGCAGGCCAGAGCGGAGAGCGAGGCATGCTGCGAGGCCTTCCTGGAGAGTCTGTGGAAGCGGGGGCTCTACGGGCAGAATCTGGAGCTTATCATAACCGACGGCAGCCCTGGTCTGATCCGAGCGGTAGAGCTCATATACCCTGGCGTGAAGAGGCAGAGGTGCTGGGCACACAAGGGCAGAAACGTTGCCTCAAAGGTTCGCAGGAAGAACCAGGACGAGTGTCTGGCCGGCATGAAGCGGATCTATAACCAGCCGAACCGGCGAGAAGCGATCCGTGCATACAGAGAGTGGGCGACAAGGTGGAGGGAAGAAGAGCCGGGTGCGGTAGAATGTGTGGCCAGGGACCTCGAAGAACTGCTCGCCTTCTACCAGATGCCCGAGCACCATTGGAAGAAGATCAGGACCACCAACCTGATTGAGAGGATATTCCGAGAGGTCCGGCGCAGGACCCGACCGATGAGTTGCTTTGCAAACAAGGCCAGCTGCGATCGGGTCATCTTCGCCGTATTCGATTCGTTCAACAAGCGTTGGGAGCTGAAACCAATTCGCCATTTTACACAAAAGGGTTGACACTACCTTCCCCACGAACAATCGGCTTGAACTTGCCTCATCAAACAAGCGAACAGGACGGCGATTCTCGCCGTCCTGCAAGACTTATCAGAAGGGTTTCAGGTTGCAACCTGGTTGTCTCAGATCCTGAAAACGGAATCAGGGATGCCCGTGTTGATCCTGATATTTTCGTATGCCGTGGTCCCGGCCAGCTTGCCATCCTGGTTGTAGACGTCAATCCGGCCAGGCACCCATATGAACCCCTCTATCAGGCTGTGTCTCGAATAGATGTACCTGGATTTGAGGCTGCCGTCGCTTTCGTGTTTCTCAACCTTGAGCAGTTTCAGTGTCCTGGCGTCAACCCAGCACACGTGCTTCTTGTCGCGGGCATTCTCACGCACGAACGTGATCTTGTATACGGCGCCGCTCGGCCCTCTTTCGTCGGCGTTGCCGAGCACTATGTAGTCACGCCAGACCGAATCCGTGACGATGCCTATATCAATGTCCGTCTGGCGCTTGTGCGGCTCGTCCCTGATGTTCTCCTTTTTCGAATAATGGATAGCCGGAATGATGGTGGCTTTTCGGTCGCCGTTGATCACTACGACGGCCTTTAGCAGCCCGAGCTTGCCCTCCATCTTCATCTTATTGGGCGCCTTGTACCGGACAGTGGTGCTCTTGAACTCATAGCTCTTGTTGAAGTCCTTGCCGATCTTCTTCAGTTCCGCATGGTTGGCGTACAGCACTTTGCAGGTGAGCGTTACGTCTCTAAAGCCGTTGGTCGCCTGGCCGATGGCGCTCCTGGCGTCACCGTGCGCAGCCGAAGAAGACGAGATCAATACGGCAAGCATCGCCCACAAGGGCGTGAAGAAGATTGTCCGGGCAATCATCGGTCGAAATCTTGTATCTCTTTGAATTTGCTTCAACATTACATTATCGGCATGACCGCACCGAGCGGCACAGGTACGTACTATACTACATTACGTTCTTATGGGGCGCAAGGTTTCCTGTGCGCTCCGGAGGGCGCAGAGGCATACATGTATGCCATCCTGCTGCAAGTAGAGCCGATCGAAATTCGGAGGCTCTCAGGCTTCAGAACCTCAACGTTCTCCCCAAAACCTAGTATCCAATGTTTGATCTCGTCAACCCCCGCGACGGTGACTTCGAACAGCGCGGATCCATCCGGCTGAAGGGTTATCTTCTGGTGCGGATGGAATTTGCAGGCCGCGATCCAAGGCGCAATCTCTTTGTCAAAGCGAAGCACGATGTGCTCCTGCTCCGCGTCGGCCTGAAGCGACCAGCCGCGTTCCAGGTACTCCTCCAGATTGAAGTCTTTGGGGTATTTGAAATGCTCGTTCAGGATGCGGATGGCGCGTATCCGATCCACGCCGAAGGTGCGCACATCCTGCCGGAGGTGGCAGTGGCCGATCAGGTACCAGTTCCCGAAGCGGAAGGTCAGCCCGTATGGGTCAACCTTTCGCTTTGTAATCTCCTTTCGTGTGATGACGTAGTAGGTAATCTCGATGGGATTGTGGCTTGAAATCGCCTTGCTGACCGCGTCCAGTACCTCGGAACTGCATTCGCGGATGAGGTTGACGCCCACCGAAATGCGCCTCCGCATCCTCTTTATCATGGTGTCCACCTGCTCCGGCAGGAGAGTATCAATCTTCCGCAGGGCGCTGTGCATGGCTTCGGTAGGGGGCATTCCGATGCGTTCAGCGGCCATGCTGCCGGCGAGAACCAGCGCCAGCGCCTCGCTTGCCGTGAAGGAAGTGGGTAGGAATTGCATCTCCCTGATGGCGAAGTACCCTTTCCTGCGCTGTATGGTTCCCCATCGTCGGAGGATGCGGATATCCCGCTCCACGGTGGCGCGCGCGACGCCGAACTCGAGCTCGAGCCCGGCGACGTCCCATTTCCACGGCTCGTGCTCGATGAGCTGAAGAGTCTTTATGAGTCGTGAGAACTGCTCCTCAAGGGTCATCCTGGACACCTCCTAGTATAGCTTCTGCTTGGCAGCCGATTATCCCTCCGCCCTTGTGGAATGTTTGACCTGGATGGCGGACCGGCGTGCGATCAGTCCTTCCCGCAATGTGCGGCGAAGGAGCACCATTCGCAGACCTTGCCGGGCTTGGGATCGAATCTCCCGGCCTCGATGGCTGCGGCGACCTCGGTTATCTTCCCAAGCGCCAGGCGTGCGGCCGAGCCATCCGATGTGTCCCGCGCCCATTCCTCGCCGGCGGACAGTAGAATCAGGCCGGCGCGGACGGGCATTTCCCCTATGAGGCGGCTCGCAGCGCAGGCGTAGATTCCCACCTGAAGCTCGTAACGCTCCCTGCTTTCGCCGCGCCCGGTCTTGTAATCCAGAATGTTCCATCCGTCGGCGCCGTGGTAGATGACATCCATGCGCCCGGCCAGGACTTTGCCATCAATCGCCAATTCGAAGGGCGTCTCCTTGAGTACTCTGTCCGCTGAGCGCAGATCGCGGCAGCACCGGCTCGCCGCGAACCTTTCGAGAAGCGGCGCGGCGTGAGCTCCAAGGGGCTCGCCGGCCGACTCCGCCATCAGGGCTTGGATCTGGGGCTCCGCATCGTGAGAGAAATCCACGGATGCCAGCAGGCGGTGCACCAGATGGCCCAGGTCGGCGGCGGCGTATTCCGTCTCCTCTGCTTCTTCAGGCGGCTCCGTGCCTTCCTGCGGCAGGCCGATGATGTGTATCAGGCGGTATCTCGCGGGGCATTCCAGATAATCCAGAATTTGGCTCACCGATAGCCTGGATACGCCGGGATAAACTGGGCGCTCGACTGCCAGACAGCGAGCTAGCACATTCGCCGCAGTCTCCAATGCCTCAGCGGGGATGCCGAACCCCTCGATCGGGCGGCCTTCCTGCAGCTCGGCGGCGAATCTCTCCGCCAGCGTTGGAGAATCGGAAAGCGGCGGGATTTGCGTCCGATCGGGCGGGCTGTACCTGAACATCAAGCGAGAGCGGCCGGCGATCAGCTCTCCCTCTGGCGTCCCGGGACCCAGATCGAGCGTGTTCTCCAGCCAGCCCGTCCAGGAACCGGTTTCCCGATACGTTGACCTGAAATCCCCTCTGAGATCGCTCGAGCCCACCAGGATCAGGTGCTCCTCGGCTCGGGTCATGGCCAGGTATAGCAGGCGTTTTGCCTCGGACATAACTCGGTCCTCCACTCGCTCGGAGATCTCGCGGTGGGAGAGCGGAGTCTCGATCTCGCCTGTGCGCGGGTTCCTGACTTGGACGGCCATGCCCCAGTCCCCGTCGAGCACGAAAGGCCCGTGTCTCGGATGCAGGTGCCGCGACATATCGGCCACGAAGACAACCGGCGACCGCAGCTCTCTCGCTCTGCGGATGGTGGTTATCCGCACGATGTCCTCATCGGCGGCAGTCTCCATCTGGTGCGCAGCCAGGCGTTCCAGCTCCTGGATGTGTGCGACGAAATCCGGGAGGCTGTGTGCCCGGAACTCCTGCGCGATTTCACACAACCTGCGAATGTTCGCGTATCTGCGCCTTCCGTCTTGCATCGCTAGAAGCCGTGTCTCGAACCCGGATTTCGCCAGGGCGATGTCCAGTATGTGGGCGACTCCGACCTCTGGTCGCGTGTCTAGCAGCTCGCGGATCGAGCCGCGGATGCCGGACAGCCTCGAGCGGTCGGGTTCATCGAGATTCGGGATGTCATCCGCCGGGTTGTCCACCGCCTGGAGCAGACGGAGGACGTCCTGCACCTCAGGGGCGCTTGAGAACGGTCGGTCGCCGATGACGCGAACACCGATCCCGTGCTCCTCCAGGGCGCGCTCGTAGATATGCGCGTCGGCCATCGAGCGCAGGAGTATAACTATATCGCGAAGCCCGATCCGCTGGCCGGCGCGGCCTTCCTTCGTGTGAAAGAGCGGGCTGCCTCCCGTTATTTCCAGAATCCTGTGTGCTATCGCCAGCGCCTCATTCAGACGCCCGCAATCGGCGTAAACCCCCTCAGGAGATATCTTGTAGACCTTGGGAACGAGGATAACCTCAACATCAGGCTCGGATTTCGCGCCGAAGCTGCCGGCGCACTTCAGGTCCTCGTGTCCGACATCGGAGTCTTCCGCCCATACCTTGCCGAAGAACCAGTTGATGAAACCGGCAATCCCCCGGCGGCCGCAAAAGCCCTCCTGGAGCGTGATGGAGAGCGTCCGCCTGGACCAGGCTTGTTCGCGGGGCACACGGGCGTCGGGGCGCATCAGGCTTGCCGCAGACTGCTCTCTCCCGATCGTGAACACATTATGCTGCTGGGAAATCGCGTCCAGGATTTGCCTCTGGATGCTGCTCGCGTCTTGGGAATCAGCCAGCATGACGTATTTGAACTTGTCCCGATACCGGCAGGCTATCTCGGTGGGCCGGCGATCAGCGCTGCACAGGAGTTCTGTTGTCTTGCCCAGCAGGTCGTCGTAGTCCAGGAGGCCCGCCCTTTCCTTCGCCAGAGCATAACGGGTGCCGAAATCGGCGGCGAGATCGAGGAGTAGGCCCGCGCGATGCGAGGACGGCCTGTCGAGGCACGCCGCCAGGAAATTGCCGAGCGCATTCCCGGCCGCCTCGATCTGCTGCCTGATCGGGCGCGATGCCCGGCGCGCCGTGAATCGCCTGCGGTATCTCGTCACTCGCTGGAAGTCCTTCCAGTCGAATCCGTCTGCGGCGCAAGCCAGTCGCTCGGCGGATTCCAGCGCTTTCGGCATTTCACGCTGGGCATGGAACATTACCTTTTCGAGAAAGTAGTCGGCAGTTTCAGCTGAAGCCGCAAGCTCACGATAGCATCGCTCGAATGTTTCCAGGAACGGCCTTGGGTCGTTGACACGCGGCATCAACTCGGACGGCTCGCAGCCCAGGCTGCGAACATGGCGGCAGATCGAGATCACCGCCTCTCCAATAACCTCGGCTCCCAGCTCCGCGATGAGTTCTGCTGCCCCAAGCTCCTTCCGCCTGGCCTCGATCGCCTCGTCCAGCGCCCGATTGGCGACGATGCGCTGCCTGGCATCCGTGAGTACCGAAAACCGCGGGTCAATCCGCGCTTCGAATGCGTTCTCGTGCAGTACGCGGCTGCAGAACCTATGGATAGTCGTGACGTGCGCGGATTCAACCGCCTGGTCACGACCGAGCCGCCGGGCGATGCCATTCCTGATCTCTCTGGCCGTCCTCTCGGTCGGAGTAAGTATCAGCACTTCATCGGGCGACGCCCTGCCTTGCTCGACCATGCGGCAGAAACGCTCGACCAGAATCTCCGTCTCCTTAGCTCTCTCCTGGCAGGATACGGAGACCGGCCTGTTCAGCGCTGTCACGGCCTTCTTTTCGTCTTTGGTCAGTACTGGCATCTCAGCACCTATTCCCAGGTCCCAAAACGTCGCATATTGCGACAACGGGAGGGCGAAGCTCCTCTGGCCTGAGCATGTCGAAGGCTGCTGAGCCGGATGCCTAATCCTCCACCGACGGTACCTCGCTCGCCGGAGTCGAGTCCTCATCATGAAGCACATCCATGACTGAGGTTTCGGCCTCGCGCTCCGAGAGCCACTCGAACGCGTCGGGACCCAGCCGGCCTGCTTCCAGCATGAGGTTGTACGCTGCGGCGGCGATGCACTGTCGCCGCTCGTCCCTGGCAGCGCAGCAGTCAAGCACAACGGCTGCCGCTGAGGATTCCGGGGTTTCGGCCTGCTCGACAGGCGGAACGATTTCATCATAGTCGCACCTGATCCGCCGAATCGGGCTCGTGAAAAGCCTTTCGATCTCGCGCAGATAGCGCGAGGGGGCATTATCGTGCCCTGACACGCTTGCCGCTGGATAGCAGAGATACAGGTAGTCGCGAGCGCTGCTGGCCGCCGTGTAGAACAGATGCCGCTCGTAATCCCAGTCGTGCGCCCGAATGCTCAATTGATGCGGCAGAACAGGGTTGAGCGCCTCGCGCTCGTCGTCTCGCAGGAATGGGTCTTCCCGCGCCTGACGAGGAAATGTCCTCTCAAGCAGGCCGACGAGGAAGACCACCGGGAACTCCTGGCCTCTCAGAAGACCGGCATCCAGCAGGGAGACCCCATCTGTGCTTCCTCCGAAGGTGCGATACCGCCCGGTATGAATGCCCGATTCGAGCATGGCAGCAAACTCGCCCGGGCCGATCTCTCTCCCCAGCAGCTCCTCTGCGGCGGTTATCTCGGCCATGATGCGCCGGATCGCCTTCCATGCGGCGCAATCTTCCTGAAGAAGCCGGTCGTCTTCCTGCCATTGGAAGCCCGCCACTAGGCCCTCGACGGCCTGGGCCAAGTGCCGCGCTCCGCCGGTCTTGAACGCCTCCCCGAGGGTAGACGGTGTGCGAGCGCGGGCTTCCAGCGTCCCGTCCTCCGTCGAAGCGACCCCCAGGGAGAGAAGTACCATCTGGGCCAGCGCATTCTCTGAAAGCGGATGGCTGTGAGCGGCCAGCGGTATGCCGTATCGCCCGAAGGTGGCTGCGACCGTCCGGCGGTAGGATTCGACATCCCGAGAGACCAGGGCGAAGTCGCCGAACCGGAGTCCCTGCTCCCGGACGAGCCGCTTGATCTCGCGCGCGGCGAGCTCGATCTCTACCGCCGGAGTCGCCCCTGCCAGCACAGCCGCCGAATCATCCGGCTCGATGAGGGGAGGATTCGCGGCGAAGAGTCTCGCGCGGACATGGCCCAGAGCTGTGGTCGGTTTCTCGGTCGCCCCATCCATGCGCTCCACCGATGCGCCGGGGAGACCGGCGAGAAAGCGAAACGTCGGCTCGACATGGGAGAAGACTTCCGGCCGATCGTCTTGATAGTCTATGGTGAAGATCATCTCACCGCAGTGGCCCGCGAGGAGACGCACAAACTCCTGCTGCACAGGCGTGAGGCTCGGAAATCCATCAATGATGATGCACTTGAACGCCCGCAGCAGCTCCGGTTTGCCCCTTGCGACTTCCAGCGCGCGCCACATAATCCCTTCCCGATCGTCTATGCCTGCAGCAGCTAGCGCCTGCTGATAGGACTGGTAGATATCCGCCAGGTCCAGGATCTTGCGTTTGGAGCTTTGAGGAAGCCGGGCGTCAGCCGACTGCACTGCGCATCGAAGGTGCTCGGGGGCGACGGCCGCCGCCTTCAGCGTGCGGATCGCTCCGCCGAGGGCTTCTGCGAAATTTGGGCGCTCCCGGACTACATCAAAGTAGCCGCAGGGAGCTGTGCCGATGATCTCGTTGAGCAACAGGAGTTTGTGCATCTCGGATACGCACTTTACGTGCTCCATCTGCGCCAGGATGCCGCGCGTCAGCTCGTAGAACGTGCAGACAGGATCGCCGAGCAGCCCGGGGAATTGGTGATCGGAGAGGAGCACGCGGCGAATCTGCAGGACGTGAAATAACGTGGGCGCGATGAGTCGCACGGAACCCTGGTGCTCCGAGGGAGCGAACTGCTTGAATATCTCAAACGCGCGGCCCGTCTTGCCGCATCCGGCCGGGCCGACGAGAACCCTTACTGGCACGCTGCCGCCCTTTCACGGTCTAGTCATGAGTAAGTAGAGCCAAGGAGAGAATAGATTGCCGCCTACAGTATAGTGAGCGCCTGCCGCACAGTCAACTTACCGTGCCGTAGTCATTACACTTGAATAAGTCCGCGCAGGAAGTTATACTGCGTGGTGGATTCCTACTCCAAGCAGGAGGCGGCAATATGGCGCAGCCGGTGGACATGCCCTTGAGGGTCGCAATCGCCCAGATCAACATGGCGGTTGGCGACCTGGACGGGAATACGGATAAGATCATTGATCGCATAGGCCGGGCGAGGGAGATGGCGGCGGACATCGTCATATTCCCTGAACTGGCGATCACCGGCTGCCCTCCTGAGGACCTGCTGCTCAAGAATGGGTTCGTCCGCAGGAACATCGAATGCCTCCACAGGATTACCGGCGCCGCGAAGGACATCACGGCGGTCGTCGGGTTCGTGGACCTGGATGGCGATGATCTCTTTAACGCGGCGGCGGTCGTCTCGGGCGGCAAGCTGATGGGCGTCCACCACAAGGTCCATCTGCCGAACTACGGCGTCTTCGATGAGGAGCGATACTTCCGGCCCGGCCGCGGTACGCACGTCTACGAGTTGGACGAGGTGGTCTTCGGCGTCGAGATATGCGAGGATAGCTGGTACGCCGAAGGCCCTCACAAGCTCCAGGCGCTGCTAGGGGATGCCCAGGTCATCATAGTCATTAACTCCTCGCCGTTCCACGCCGGAAAATGGCGGTTCCGGGAGGAGATGCTCGCCACGCGTGCGTCGGACAACTCCTGCTTCTTCGTCTACGGCAACCTCGTCGGCGGCCAGGACGAGCTGGTATTCGACGGCCATTCGATGGTCTTCGGGCCGGACGGCAGGTTAATCTGCCGCGGCCCGGCATTAGAGGAGGCGCTTGTTTTGGCGGACCTCGATGTGAACGAGGTGCTCCACCGGCGGCTGGCTGAGGCGCGCCGCCGGGAGGAGAAGGAGCAGGCCCTCGCAGGTCCTCCGCCGGGACAGGTTGAGCGGATACAAGTGCCGCCGATCCCTCGCGTGACCCCCAGGCCGGAGCTGCCGCCCTGCCTGCTGGAGGCGCCCGGCAGGCTGGACGAGATATACAAGGCCCTGATGCTCGGCACGCGCGACTACGTAGACAAGAATGGGTTTCAGCGGGTAGTCCTGGGCCTGAGCGGAGGAATTGACTCGGCGCTCACTGCGGTCATCGCGGCGGATGCGCTCGGCCCTGAGCGCGTCGTGGCGGTCGTCATGCCGTCTGAGTTTTCATCGCCTGAGACGCAGAGCGATGCGGTGAAGCTGGCGGAGGCCCTGGGAATCCAGCGCCACTGGATTCCGATCCGGGAGGTTTTCGAGGCTTACAAGGCCACGCTCGCCGATGCATTCGCGGGCCGGCCGCCGGACGTCGCGGAGGAGAACCTCCAGGCGAGGACGCGCGGAAACATCCTGATGGCGCTGTCGAACAAGTTCGGCTGGCTGGTGCTGACCACCGGGAACAAGAGCGAGCTCGCCGTGGGGTACACCACGCTTTACGGGGATATGGCGGGCGGATTCGGCATCCTGAAGGACGTGCCGAAGACGATGGTCTACGAGTTGGCTAATTACCGGAACAGTTTGGGGCGCATTATCCCCGAAAGCATCATCCGGCGTGCGCCGTCCGCCGAGCTTCGGCCCGGCCAGAAGGACGTTGACACGCTCCCGCCGTATGAAATCCTCGATCCCATAATCCATGCCTACGTGGAGGAAGATAAGAGCGTCGCCGAGATCGTGGAGATGGGCTTCGATGAAGAGGTGGTCAGGCGCGTCGTGCGGATGAGCGACCGGAACGAGTACAAGCGCCGCCAGTCCCCTCCCGGCATCAAGATCACCCCAAAGACATTCGGCAAAGACAGAAGGCTGCCGATCACGAACAAGTACAGGGAGTAAATGTCGGTGGGAGGGCGAAGGTCCTCCTGAGCCGCCTGTGCTAAGACGGGCGGTCGGTCGGGCCGGCGGCGACCTGTGCAGCCTCGGTCATGAGCCTCACTACGTCCGATCCCTGTCTCGCTGTTGACTTGGCCTCAACCGTGAAGTTCTTGGTGAAGAAGAGTATGCGAAATCCCGCTTTGAGCGACTGGTGAATTGTCAGAACGCCGTTGTCGAGCGTCCAGGTGCTTGTGCCATCGCGCACCTCGCCGTTCTTCCCCAGGCCGAACACTATGCCGCTGATGCTGATCTTCCCAGTGATCCGGCCCGTCAACGCGTTGTCGCCTGCACAGATCAGGGTTTCTGTCAGCTGATGCTCCTGGGGTTTGGGCTTCTCGTCCACGAGTATCGTACCCTCACCGCTGATGTTGTTCGTCACAGTGCCGTCCGGCTCCATTGTGGATACGATGGTTGTATCCCCGATGTGGAGCGGAGTCTGGCTTGCTTCGTCCAGCCTGTAGTATTTGAACTCGCTGCTGAACGTTCGCTGATCCACCTGTTTGACTACGATGTGAAAGTACTTGTCGCCTGCCTTCTCCCCATCCGTGCTCTGCTCGCAGGTGCCGATCCATTCGCCGACGATGCTTCTGAAGAAAGCTCCGGCGTCAGGCTGGGCGTGAGAGGTCGCAGGGATAGCAAGGGCCAATGTCAGCGCGAGCACCAGGGCCCGACCGGACTGGATTATCGAAATGAGTGCGGTTGACCTATTCTCGAGCAAATGGTTCCTCCTGTTGGTATTTGCCCTCGTTGGGTGGTGCGAGAGGAGCCCCAGAGGCCGCCGGCAACCTGTGTCCAGTAAGGGCACATGAGCAGCATCCATGTATATATAGCACATACTGCTTCTCGTATGCAAATCGGCAGAACCTTGGATCCTTAACGCAGGCTCACGGCCCCGCCCTAAAGAGTGTATCGCGAAAGTCGGAGATTGATCGGTTAACCTACCCCCTGTCCCCCTCCCGAAACGGGAAGGGGGGCTTGACCAGCTGACTTTCTACCTGCGCCGGGAGACTACCTGGGCGATCAATGACCCCAGGAACGCCAGTATGCCGAGCGTCGCTCCGACTTTCACGCCCCATTTGAACGGCCAGTATACGCAGACCGCGTATACAACCGCTCCTCAGATGAGACTACCGAGAATCCCTGATAAGTATTTCATTGTCTTCCTCCGGGGCGCTTGCCAACACCGTGTGGTCACTATTATACCCGCCGGTCACTCCCGTCATCCACCCAGCAGGCGAACCCAGACGTTTCGATAGCGGACCGTGTTGCCGTGATCCTGCAGCATGATGGGCCCCGGCTCGGAGTAATCCCGGTCGAGCTCGCCGCCTGTCGCCTCCGGAATCTCCAGGTCGTCGTGTATCCATACGCCGTTATGGAGCACCGAGATTCGCGCATCGGTGGTCTTCACGCCGTGCTCGTTGAATCTCGGTGCACGGAAGAATATGTCGTAGGTCTGCCACTGCTCGGGCGGCCGGCTGGCGTTCACCATCGGAGCGGCCAGCTTGTAAATGCCGCCGCAGTCGTCGTCTTTGCTGTCGAGGCCGTAGGAATCGAGTACTTGGATTTCATAGCGCCCCTGCAGATACACGCCGCTGTTGGCGCGCGCCTGCCCCTGTGCATCCGCCATCAGCGGCAGCCAGAACTCCACGTGAAGCTGGCAGTCGGTAAAGACTTCCTTGCTGACGATACTGCCTGAGCGCGGAACCACTTCCATGTATCCGTTTTCAACCTTCCATCCGGCGGGCTCGTCGGTACCGCAGCGGAGCCACTTCGATAAGTCCTTGCCATCGAAAAGGACGATGGCATCAGAGGGAACGGCCTCCGCTCCCGTAAACAAGGGCTTCGGGGCCTTGCCGGCACATGAAGAAACCAATACAGCACCTCCCAGAATTGGATTGCTCGCAGCTTGCCTCCCCCACATTAGACGGCGGGGCGAATATCTCCTTCGCGCAAGATGCTGCCTTGCCACACGGATGACGAAATTCGAATAGGAATGACGCCGCCCGGCGATTAAATGGTATGCGGGCATATTCCGGCGAACATTCGGACGCCTAATACATCGGAAGGACGGGCACGATGAGCGATAGACTTGCCTGGGGAATCATCAGCACGGGGGCTATATCCAAGACATTTGCCAGGGCGCTGGCCGGATCTAGAACCGGCGCGCTGATCGCGGTCGCTAGCCGCATGCAGGGAAAGGCCGACGCATTTGGCGAGGAATTCAATGTCCCTCGCCGCTATGGGAGCTACGAGGCGCTGCTCGCCGATCCGGACGTGCAGGCCGTTTACATCTCGACACCTCATCCGATGCACGCGGAGTGGGCGATCAAGGCCGCGGACGCCGGGAAGCACATCCTCTGCGAGAAGCCGCTTACCCTGAACTACCCGGAGGCCATGGCCGTCATCGAGGCCGCCCGGCGGAACGATGTCTTCCTCATGGAGGCGTTCATGTATCGCTGCCATCCGCAGACGCCCAGGCTTGTCGAGCTGATCCGCGATAGGGCAATCGGGGACGTGCGGGTCATCCAGGCAACTTTCAGCTTCCACACGGCTTTCAACCCCGAAGGCCGGCTGCTCAACAACGCCCTTGGCGGCGGCGGCATCCTGGACGTGGGATGTTACTGCACCTCAATGGCGCGGCTGATAGCTGGCGCCGCTCTCGGCGTGCCCTTCGCCGAGCCGATTGAAGTGAAAGCATCAGGGCGCATCGGCGACGTCTCCCGCGTGGATGAATACGCCGTCGGCATCCTCAGATTCCCCGGTGACATCATGGCGCAAATTGCCGCTGGGGTGCAGCTAAATCAGGAGAACGTCGTCCGCATCTTCGGCTCGGAGGGGAACATCCTGGCACCTTCACCCTGGATGCCCGGCGAGAGCGCCAAGATCATCGTACATCGGTATGGCGAGCCGCAACCGCGCGAAATACTGATCGGGGCCGGCGCCAATGTGTATGCGATGGAGGCCGACACCGTCGCGGCGAATATCGAGAGGAGCCAGGCGCCGTCTCCAGCTATGACTTGGGACGACACATTGGGCAACATGCGAACTCTCGACCGCTGGCGCCTGGCGATCGGGATGACCTACGATGCCGAGAAGCCCGATGTGCATTACCCAACCGTGGACGGGCGGCCGCTGCAGGTGCGGACCCGCAACAACATGAGGTACGGCACCATTCAGGGCGCCGAGAAGTCGGTATCCCGGCTCGTCATGGGAGCTGTGCTGGAAGGAGCGATGTTCGTCGCGCCGCACGCGGCCGTCTCGTTCGATGAGTTCTTCGCCTCCGGCGGCAACTGCTTCGACACGGCCCACATATACGGCGGCGGGATATGCGAACGGGTTCTCGGCCAATGGGTGAAGAGCCGCGGCATCCGGGAGCAGGTAGTCATTCTCGGCAAAGGCGCGCATACCCCATATTGCAATCCCGACCACCTCACCGCTCAGCTACTGGAGAGCCTCGACCGGCTGCAGACGGATTACGTTGACATCTACATGCTGCATCGCGACAACCCCGAGATACCGGTGGGCGAGTTTGTGGATGCCCTGAACGAGCATCGCAGGGCCGGTCGGATTCGCGCGTTCGGTGGATCGAACTGGTCCGTCGAGCGGGTCGAGGCTGCGAACGAGTACGCGCGGTCGAAGGGCCTCGCAGGCTTTGCCGCCGTCAGCGATAACTTCAGCCTGGCGCGGATGATCGAGCCGCCCTGGCCCGGGTGCATCGCGGCGTCCGATCCGGAATCCCGCGCCTGGTTCGCGAAAACGCAGATGCCGCTGATGGCGTGGTCCAGCACGGCCCGCGGCTTCTTCGTCTGGGGCGACAGGGACAACCTCTCGAATCCGGGGCTTGTCCAGTCCTGGTACAGCGAGGACAACTTCCAGCGGCTCGAACGCGCGAAGGAGATGGCCGCGCGCCGCGGAGTCCTGCCGGTGCAGATAGCGATGGCCTACGTGCTCTGTCAGCCGTTCCCGACCTTTGCGCTCTTCGGCCCGGCAAGCCTGACGGAGATGCACACCTCGCTCCAGGCGCTGGACATCGAGCTCACGCCCGAAGAGATGAAGTGGCTGAACCTGGAGGTATAAGCAGCCGGCGTGTGGGCGACCGGGAGATGACATCCAGTATCCCATTACTCCAACATTCCATCACTCCGTTAGCCCCCATGTGCGAGTACGAGCGGTTCCCTGGATCCCTGGCCCCCTTGATCTCGGTTTGCCGCGGTTGTAAATGTTTTGTTGCAGAAAGTCGGAAATATGGATATAATACTAAATGGCAACAGGCATCGAGCCTCGAGTGTGATTCGTGCGGAGTGTTCTTCTTTCTGGATGAGTTCCACCCGCGTAGAATTAGCCCTGTGGCTAAACGCCTTGCCAAAATACCAGGGAGGGTGACTCCCAGAGAGAGGGCAGCATTGGCTACCAAATCATTGTACGTCGGAAACCTGTCGTACAGCACCACGGAAGAGGACCTCAAGACCTTGTTCGAGCCTTGGGGACCTGTAGGCGAGGCCCGCATCATTCAAGGACGCGGCTTCGGCTTCGTGGACCTGCCGGAGGAGAAAGTCGCGCAGGCAATCGAAGAGACCAATGGTAAGGAATACCAGGGTCGCACCATTACCGTGAATGAAGCACGCCCGAGAACCGAAAGCCGCGCCGGTGGCGGCGGTGGCGGTCGCGGTGGTGGCTACGGTGGCGGCGGTGGCGGCGGCTACGGTGGCGGCGGTGGCGGCGGTGGTCGTGGCGGCGGTGGTCGTCGCGAGCGCTGGTAGACGTTACTGCAGAACCTAGACAGCAAAAGGGGAGGCCCAGCGGCCTCCCCTTTTGTCAGTATGCCGGGCATGTTCCTGATCTCGGAGGTGAGAGTCCTCCACGGTAAAGGGAGTGAGAACCGTTAAGCGAAGGCAAGGGCGTCATCGTGAGTTGGGGTCTGAAAGAAGCCAAAGCCATCCCGATACCATCGGGAACGAACAGAGACCGGATAGCAGGCCACAGGCGGCGGGTTGAACAACAAACCGATTAGTGCTATAGTTAGGCGGATTTGCGCAGGGGCTTGTCTTACGCAGAAGGCCTTTGTCCCGGCCGTCCAGAACCCGGTCGAGTTAGAAACGGCCGCGGTGCTTGGCAGCGACGGCTTCTGGATGCGGAAAAGGCGGTGGTGTCGTCTGCCCGCTCTTGATTAGGTCACTCAAAGAGGAGGCATGAGCATGGGAACATCTGTATACCTGATGATTGCGGTAGCGGCGCTTGTTGTGCTGTATGTGCTAAGCAGGATGCTCTCCAAGCCGATGTCCCCCGAGCAATTCAAGGCGGCTGTTCGATCTCGGATCGAGAGAAAGCATCCCGATGTCAAGATCGAATCCGAACTCGATTTCGGCTTCGGGTGTGACGCCTCCGGGCATCACGTGGATATCTTCCTGGACAACTGCTATGCTATGTACCTCC
>Ga0307378_10006347_pt1 | contig 16219 bp, 20 predicted proteins | sample UN1MG_FD_202238 | JGI IMG/M metagenome (GOLD analysis project Ga0307378, IMG submission 202238) | Soil microbial communities from Risofladan, Vaasa, Finland - UN-1 | ecosystem: Environmental > Terrestrial > Soil > Coastal area > Acid sulfate soil | place: Finland: Risofladan, Vaasa | collected... | reverse complement strand
CAATGTTTGTTTTACCTCCGGTATTAGGATGGTATTACCCCGACATTTTAAGTTGGCAAGATTTTGTAGATTCTATTAGTACCCCAGAAGGATTAATTATCGGAATCGTGACTGAGGTGATTCCGATTATATGTGTCACAATCGGAGCTATTTTTCTAATAATTTTTGTGGTTAAATTAATTCGTGGCAAAGAATAAGTAAATAATAATTTTCAATTTTTTTTTTATCTTCTTTTTTCATGGAGCTCTTGAAATGAAGGATTTAAAGATGTCATCCCACAAATACTATTATCTGGAGATTATTTTGATTGTTGGGTCTATCAATTACTTAGAGCTAAATGAGAAACTAATGCAAATAATCTTCCCAAATTTCAACTAAATAGATAATATTTTGGAACTTTTAGTTTCATTTTTTTGTCATTTGGGTGAAAAAATGCAGATTTTTTTGATATTGTTAGATTAATTTATGAATTAATTTTTTTATAATTTCATCAATTGTTTTCCATTTCTTTCATTTAAGGGCAATACTCACCATATATTAAAGTTTTTCCTTATTAGTGAACAAGCTCTTATTAGAGCCCCAATCTCTATTATAATTACTAAAAAAAAATTTAATAAAATCTATTGAATAAAATGAAACTATGGATAATATATAAAGAAGGAATTGTAATCTCTAAAATTATAGCTGAGATGATACAGGATCGCTTAGAGGATTACGTGGATGTTTCATTAGGAACTGCTAGTAAGATAGATCCTTTATTTTTGGCAGATGAAAGATTAGATTACATGATTATTGGAGATTATATTAGGAAAAATGTACCAAGTTTAGAGATTCAGAATTGGGTGTTGAAATACGCCGAAAATTCAAAATTATATAATAAAGAGCTTCAAGCTTTATCGGGTTTTTACGTCTCACTAACAGAGACAGAAAATGATTCAATCTGGGTAGAATTTCTTCGAAGATATGTAAAAGCCAAACTATTATTTCCACCAATACTTCGTTTAAAGTTAAAAAATTCTGATTTACCTTTAGAGATCGGTGCACTTGAAATAGTTAAAGATTATTCGAATGATTTTATTGAATATTTATTAAATAAAAATAATAAACAATTAGAGGAGTGATACAGAAATGAATGCAATTCTAACAGTAAGTCGACAGATTGAGGCTCTAGGATTTTCTGGGGCTCCTTTGTTTTTTTCTTTTAACTGGCCATCTGTAGTATATACTCTAGATATATTAGCTTGGGATCTATTCTTTGCACTTTCGATGATTTTTGCAGCTCAAATTTTCAAAGGGAACCAGTTGGAAAGATCAGTACGAAAAGTTATGATTATTAGCGGAATTGTTTCACTTGCAGGTTTAATAGGCGTGCCTTTAGGAAATATGACTGTTAGAAGTATAGGTATTATTGGTTATACTATAATTGCTGCCATAGCATTTTTCTTAATAGGTAGGGTTTTTAAGAAACAAGCTATCTAGATTAATTGGTTCCAATAATTAAATCATTCACTAAAAAAACCTAAATTATTGCTTTTAAATTATAGAAAAAAAATATATCTGGAAATTAGAAAAAAATAAAAAAAATTAAGATTGAAGCTTGTCCTTAATTTCCATGTAGAAGTCTAAAGATGTTGGATTGCGTAGAGCTCCACGATTAGCGACTGGCATCCCGTGGATGATTTTGGTGACTGCTATTTCGACTTTTTTGTTGCCGAACGTATAAGGAAAAAACATTTATAAAAAAATGACTTAGATCAAATAAAAATAATACAACAATAATTATCGCAGCTATAATAACAACCATCTAATTCTCACATTATAAAAAATTTAGCCTGTTATCTATTCGTAAGTAATTAATTTAAAATTTAGTTAATTCCTTTGAATTATAAGACAAGAAATCAAATAAGCTATATTATATAAGAAAAAAATTTTCTTTTGAAGATTGGTTGTTTTTATGATGATACCATTTTTAATGTAATTCTATAACAAGATAATAAAAAATTAAAAGTTGGAGAAAAACTATGAAAATATTAGCAATAATTAGCAGTCCACGAAAACAAAATACGTATAATGCAATAAAAAGCATTGAAGCCATTCATAAGGAGAAATACGATTGTGAATATGAATATTTATTTTTGACTAAGGTCGATTTAAAGGGTTGTATTGGTTGTCATCTATGTTTAACAAAGGGCGAGGAATTTTGTCCTTTGAAGGATGATAGGGATATTATTATAGATAAAATTGAATCGGCAGACGGAGTGATACTAGCAAGCCCCAATCATACGGCGAATGTAAATTGGCGGATGAAAAATTTTATTGACCGCTATTCTTATTTGATGCATAGACCTCGTTTTTTTAATCAACGTTTCATGATTCTTATTACAAGTGGTAGTTATAGAGGGATTAAACAAGCAACTAAAGCCCTTGTACTTATGGGATCAGGTGGAAAAGTAATTAGCAAAATCGGTGTCACCAACTCTGAAGGTATGAATGATAAGAAAAGAAAAAAACAATCTAAGAAGTTAAAAAAAGAGGCAATTAAATTTATAAATACTATGAATAAACCATTTGTTTATAAACCCTCATTAGGACACTTAATTTGGTTTTCGGCATTTAAAGCATTATCAAAAAAAACTGAAAAGGAATATCCCGCCGATTATGAATATTATTCTAAGAGAGAATTCTTTGTCAAATTGGATCTCTCAAGATATCAGAGGTTTAATTTAAAAATATTTAAAGGTCTATTTGGTTTTCTTATCCGGATTGGATTGGTATAGAAATAGGGTTTTACATATTTCTAAGTGGGAGCGGGAAGCACTTGGGTGGGCTATTTATGTGTTTAGAAAGAAGTAAATATAAAAAGAAAAAAAGAAAAAAAATTATTGTAGTTTGTCCTTCATTTCCATGTAGAAATCTAAGGAAGTTGGATTTCGCAGTGCACCACGATTAGCAACTGGCATCCCGTGGATGATTTTGGTGACTGCTATTTCGACTTTCTTGTTGCTAAAGGTGTATGGAATGCCATCTGCTGGTGCTTGAAATATAAGCTACAGAAAAGTTTTTTTCCTTTAATGTCTTATAGGAATTAGTTGTCTTAGAACGATAGTATATAAAAAATTAAAAATTTGGTAATAAAATTGGTAAAAGGAACAGTAAAGTGGTTTAATAGCAATAAAGGCTTTGGATTTATTAATTCTGAAGAAGGTAATGATGTTTTTGTTCATTTTTCAGCTTTAGCTGGAGATGGTGATGATGATGATGATTATAAAACACTAAATGAAAATGATGAAGTCGAATTTGATGTAGTACAAGGTGAAAAAGGGCCTCAAGCAAATAACGTTGTAGTCACTAAAAAGGCTCCCCCCTCCGAAAAAAAATCATATGGTGGTGGTGGCCGTGGTGGTGGTAGTAGTTATGGCGGTGGTGGAGGTCGAGACGGCGAGAGAAAAGGTCGTAGTGGTGGCGCCGGTAAGAAAAAGAAAAGAAGCTACTAGTTATTTATATTAATATAAACCCACTAATAAAACGTAATTTTTAGAGCACTAAATAATAGTAAGGAAAAAACTCTTTTTTCTTAACATTATTGAACCTTATTTTTTTTTTTATTTATTTCTAAAATGATGGATTTATATTGGATTATAATTTAAAGTCTCGCTTGGGTGATAGTCAAAAAATAAAACTATCTGATAATATCAATGAAATTCGCAATTTTCTTTTCAATTGAATAAATAATGGAATCAAAAATACCATTTTCTTTTCCATTTAGTTGAAAATTGGGTATGAAATTAAATTATTTAAATCCTTCAGCTCAGGTTATTGCTTGCGAGATTGAGTAATTTTCTCATTATTATTTAAATTACCCTATTTTATGTAAGTTTGGATTAAGTTTGATCAAATTTTTTCCTTAATAGTAAACATGTTCTTATTAGAGCCCCAAAACCCATTAAAATTATAAAAAAACAAATAAAAAAAAGGTGATAAAATATTACAAAAAATAAAACAACAATATATTTCTTTTCAGGCACAGGAAATTCATTACATACAGCCAAATGTCTTCAAGAAAAACTTGATGATTGCGAACTTTTACCGATTGCGAGGTTAATAAAACAAGACTCTGTAATCGCCATATCAGAGAAGGTTGGCTTTGTTTTTCCAGTGTATTCTTGGGCTCTACCTAAAATAGTCTACGACTTTATTGAGAAGATAGATTTAAGTAAAGCAAAATATATCTTTGCTGTTACTACTATGGGAGGTTTCTCCAAGCAGTATGTAGCATCGGTGATAGTTAAGTTATTAAAACCTAAAAACAAAGAGCTTGATGCATCATTCAATATAAGAATTTTTTCAAATAATATATGGGGATCAAAACACATCAACCCCGTTCCTAAAAAAGAAAGAGAAACCAAGAGAATAAAGAATGGTGAATTAAAATTAGTAGAAATTGCTAATGTGATTCGCAATAATCAGAAAGGTAAGGTAAAGGAAGGTTCAACGTACCCAATGAAGAAGTCATATTTCTCTTTTATTGGAGAAGTAAATAGCATGGATGAAAAGTACTATACAGATGATAACTGTAATGGTTGTGGAATCTGTCAAACAATCTGTCCTGTCGATAATATAAAGATAGTAAATGAAAAACCTGAGTGGCAGCATAAATGTCAAATGTGCACATCGTGCCTTCATTATTGTCCACAAAAAGCAATTCAATGGGGCGAATTTACTCCTGGTAGGGCGAGATATAATCATCCAAAAATAAAGATGAAGGAGTTAATCGCTCAAAATCCTAAATAAAATAAATTTGGAGGAATTAGTATGGAAAAGATTAAAAGCTGGTTTTCTAAAATGGTCGAGGAGGAATTGGAAGATTATGAAAATGAAAAATAATATCAAAAGTAAATCATATGCAAGAATCGCAGGTTTTTTTTATCTTATTCTGACAATATTAAATTTCGTTGGAGCTTTACGATTTATTATTGTACCTGAAGATGCTGTAACAACAACTAATATTTTCATAGCTCGTATCGGTTTTGTTAGCGATCTATTGTGTATAATGTTTTTTCTTTTATTAGCATGGAGTTTATATGTGTTATTTAATGAAGTTAACAAAAACCTCGCTTTACTTGTTACCTTATCCATTTCGGTCAGTGTCGCTATTCAGGCTCTCAATACCCTCAACTATTTTGCTGCACTGTCAGTTTTGAGTGGGGCTGACTACATGATTGTTTTCGATGCAGATCAGTTGCAAGCCTTAGCAACGTTTTATCTTGAGCTGCATATGGATACAACGCATATTGCTGAGTTATTTTGGTTCCTTTGGGTATTTTCAGCAGGTTATTTGATTTTTAAGTCAAATATCCTTCCCAAAAACCTCGGCATCTTGTTGATGATTGGAGGCATTGGCTACCTGCTTGTAATTTTCGGATTCTTCCTTCTCCCAAGTTTGGGAGTAGTAAGTGCCTTAGGTGGAGTGCTTGCGGGTCTTGCGGAAATGTCACTAATGGTGTGGCTTCTGGTGAAAGGTGCTAAAATACCTTCAACGGGTGCTGATAAAGAGAGTAAAGAAGAGTAGGTTGAAGTAAAAACTGAAAACAAGCCTGAAGAGGAGAATAATAATGAAAATCATGAAGAAAATCTACGTTATCGGTTTAAAATTGGATGATAGGTAAATCCTATCATTTTTTTTAATGAAAATGGTGAATGAAAATAAAACTTTGGATAATATATAAGAATGGAATTGGATTCTCAAAGTTAATTGCTGGGATGCTACAGGATCGCTTGGATGATTACATTGACGTATCTGTAGGAAATGCTAAAAAGATTGATCCCGCTTTCTTAGTTGAAGAAAAAATAGATTATTTAATAATCGGAGATAATATAAGCAAGGCTAACCCTAGTTTGGAAATTCAAAATTGGTTAATAAAATACGGTGAAATTTCAAAAAAAAGTAATCTCAGTATTAAAGCTATATCAAGTTATTATATTACATTAGCCGATATTCAAGTTGAGCCTTCTTGGATAGAATTTCTTCAAGAGAATGTAAATGCTGAAATAATATATCCGCCAATACTATGTTTAAAGTTTAACTTAGCAGAATTAGTTCTAGATGATGGATCACTTGAATTAGTCAAAGGTTATTCTAATGAATTTATTGAATTTTTAGTAAATGATAAAAAGAAGAAAGAACCTATTTTATGAGCAAAATAAATAAATCAGATATTTACTTTACTTAAATACTTTCAAATAGTATTTTAGATAAAAGTATTTTAAATTAAAATAGGAGGTGATAAGATGGCTGAGAAAAAACCTATCATAAGAATTATGTTCACCAAAATCAAGCCAGCATTTTTTGAGCTATCTGAAGAGGAACAGCAAGAGTTCATGCGTAAGGATAGCGAGAAAATGGAAGAACTCGGTTACAAATTACATTTCATGCTTGATTGCAGTTGGTCAACCGAGGAGTGGCAATTTATTGGGATTGAGGAATGGCCTGACATGGAAGCTATTAAGAAGATTGAGAAATTCCACGAAGAAGAATTAGAAGTATCCAAATATGGTGAATATAAGACTTATTTGGGTACTCTTGTATACGATGAATATACTCAAGAAGGAGTAACGAACAAATGATGCTAACTTGTATGGAGGAAGCAAACTGCATAGACGACATGAATGTTTACGAAGAGAAAGATGGAAATTCTATTTAGCTTATGAATAATAAAGTGGTAGAATATGGAAGAACAAAAGATAGTAGAAACAGAAAATCTTAGAAAATGTATCAGGAAGCTAGAAATTGATATTTATGGAGTTACAGACATGCATTTATTAAAGGAAATGGAAACTGGACTTCCCACAGATTTGAAAAAATTCATAAATATGTTTCCATATGCCATTGTATTAGGCGCTCAATATGGCAAGTTAGGAAAAAAAGCCTCTGGTGGCAAAACCGCATTATTTTTGGAGGAAGCTGCCTTTTCTATATTGGAATATTTAGAAAACAAGGGTTACAGACACCTTATTATTCATACTGAAGATGAGTTTGATCCTATTAATCGGTTGGGATTTATGTCTCTTAAAATCTTAGCAAAAACAGCTGGACTAGGTTGGCAAGGGAGATCATTACTAATTGTTTCTCCAGAATTTGGTCCTTTACATCGGTTAATTGCAATTTTAACAGACCTGCCACTTCAAACTAATCAAGCAATTAAAAATGAATGTGGTGAGTGCCGAAAATGTATAGAAGCATGTCCTCAGAAAGCACTTACTTTTGTGTCCTTTAATGATCATCCCTCAAATAGGGAGGAGGTTTTAGATATTAAGACTTGTTTGGGAGATAATGGATGTCTAGTATGTATTTTATCCTGTCCCTGGTTAAAAAAGTCTTAATGCTTACAATAAAAAAGAAAATAAGAGAAAATAAAAAGGAATTAATTTTATAATTTTTCAAGTTCTTCTTTCATTTTCTCATAGGAATCCAATGATTCCGGGTTTCTTAAAGCTCCCCTATTTACTAACCTCATTCCATAGATTATTTAGTAACTACAGTCTCACTTTCATTATTGCTAAATTTAACGGGAATGATTTAAAAATCTATATAGACAGTCCTAAAATGGAGCTTGAAAAGGGAACTATTGACTTAATTGGAGATTATTTAAAGGATTTTATTAAATTTATTATTCATAAAGTATTCATAAAATAAAATAAAAAATTTGAAGCAAAGTAAAAATTATGACTAAATATCAAAAAATATATGCTATTTGCGGAATGTTGAGTCCTATAGTATTTAACCTAATATGGATTATTGCGGGGTTTATACAACCTGGTTATGACCATATCCAAAATGATGTGAGTTCTCTCATGGCTCTTGGAGCACCTAATAAGTTATTATTCGATTTAATGAATATAGCAAGTTTCATTCTTGAGATCATCTTTTTTATAGGATTAATCATGGTGATAAAAGAATTAAATGGATCTATTGCGGGACCTGTAGTATTCCTTAGTGGTAAAATTTTAGGAATTATAGTACCAATCTTTTTCCCATTAAATTATGGTGGTGAACCTACCGGATTTACAGGGATGATGCATCTAATAATTGTGATGATCACAGGTTTCATTGCTCTTGGAGGGATGATTGTAATGTGGCGGGGATTGAGAAAAGTTGATGATTGGCAAGGCTATAGCCTTTATTCATTGATAACTTTCATTCTTACATTAGTCTTTACAATGTGGTTGGTATTTGCGGCTGGTTCGCCAGTTATGGGCTTAGCTGAACGATTTGTCATCATAATTAATGGTCAGTATACGTTTGTTCTTGCTTTTAAGACATACCGCACAAGTGAATAGAAATTTTAAATTTAAATTAAACTCAAAAATTTAAATCTCTAATTTTATTTTTTTCAATAATTTTGGATTTCGATCCCAAATTTCTCGAAGCAGTAAAAAAAATTGATGCAAGTAAATTAAAGGGTTCGAAGGGTGGACCAAAAAAAAAAAATTCGTCTATCACAGCTTGTTCTTTTGGGTTATGATTGGGAACCAAAATAAATCTGGTAATCCAACTTTTAGCAATAAATTTAGAATTACATGGTTTATGTTGAATTTCATTACAGGGATTTTAACCATATTAATTGCATTATGAAAAAGAGATCTTAATAAATACTAAATTTTTTTTTTAAGATTTTAAGATAGTTATTACTACCTTTCCTTTTAAGTGTCCTTTTTCGTAATATTTATGAGCCTCGGCAGTTTGACTCAATGGAAAGACCTTTTCTACAACTGATTTAATCTTTCCTGCTTCAATTTGTTCTCTGAGAAAATCAAGTTTTTCAGTAGTAACAGAAGCCAAATACGATTTTATCCTCTTATTTCTTAACTGTTTAAAAGCCACCGACTCCAAATCGACTGTCACAAAGGTCCCCTTCTCAGTTAACGAATTTTTACAATTGTCGTATGAGATTTTTTTTCGACCGACCGCATCAAAGATAATATCATAAGTTTGGCCATTTTTGGTAAAATCCTCTTTAGCATAGTCAATAACTTCTTTAGCTCCAAGAGATTGTGCATTACTAACTTTATCAGTACTGCACACAGCAGTAACTTCAGAAGTAAATAACCTTGCTATTTGTATAGCATAAGTACCAACGCCTCCAGAAGCACCATAGATAAGCACTCTTTGCCCTTCTTTAATAGTTACTTTATCTCTAAGACCATGCAATGCTGTGCATGCTGTATCGGGTACTCCTGCAGCCTCTTCATGGCTCATATTAGCTGGTTTTATTGCAGCACTTTTTTCAGGAATACATACATACTCCGCATTTGCTCCAGGCGTTTTAAGAGCTCCATAAATGAGATCTCCATTTTTAAATTTAGTTACCTTTTTTCCTACAGATTCAACCTCACCAGATACATCAAACCCTAAAATTTCTACTTTTGGTTTTTTAAAACCCGCCATTAATTTTGTTAATCCAAATAACAACTTGGCACCGCTACGAAAAATTATATCAAGGGCGTTAACCGAAGTTGCGTGAACCTTAACAAGCAATTCATTATCCTTAGGTATAGGTTTTTCCACTTCTTTTAATTCAAGCACATCCGCAGTACCAAATTCCTCATATACAATAGCTTTCATATTAAGTTCCTTATAGGGTTACCTTTTATATATAATTTAGTTAAAACTGAAATTTCATTGATAAAATGAAATGAACTTCATGATTTTGGTTTTAAGGTTTTCTGTCTATTTGTTTAAAAATAAATAATACTAGAATGTTAAGATTTTAAGTAAAACAAGTGATATTTGTGATCTCATAAGTTTATATGTGATATTATTTTTATTAACAAGCCATGGTTTTATTGTCAGTTCTTTTTCTCATATTAGGGTTTTTTGGGTTATATTTTGGTGCGAAATTGGTGATAATTGGACTTGAAAATATTGCAGGTCGCTTTCATATTAGTCATCTAATGGTAGGTTTAACGATATTATCGATAGGGACTAGTCTACCAGAGATTGCTGTAAGCATAATGGGTGGTCTTGATAAGATTATGGGCATTGATCCTAACATTGATGGAATAGTAATAGGAAATAAAGTAGGATCTTTTTTGATTCAAATTAGTTTAATTATTGGAATATTAGCAGTAAGCCACCCAATTTTCGTAAGTAAATGGGAATTGAGAAGAGAAGGGCCTATGCTCTTTATTTCCATATTGGTTTTTCTTTTTTTCTCTCTTGATGGGATTCTTACACAATTTGAAGCACTCTTAATGATAATAATATATTTCATTTATCTATCATTAGTAATTTGGAGTGAGAGACGTCTAACAAAAATTAAATTAGGATCTAATTATATTGAAAAAGAACGTTTAGATATAGTAGGTTTTGAACCAATTGAGAGTCCTCATAAAACCTCATCAATATTTAAAGATATTTGTATTTTTTTAATAGGCCTTTTTATATTAGTATTCGCAGCAGAAATCACATTATTATCATCACACGATTTATCAAAAGAATTTCATATTCCTGAAAATGTAGTTGGAATCTTAATAGTTGGGTTTGGTACAAGTTTACCAGAACTAGTTGCTGATTTAACTGCTATAAGGAGAGAGTCCTATGGTATCGCTGTAGGAGATATATTAGGTTCTAATATATGTGATATTTTATTAGCTACAGGCTCAGGAGCAATAATAATTAATTTTAATGTTCCGAGGATAATTCTGTTTTTCGATATACCTGTTCTATTCTTGGCGTTATCTATTGCACTTTACTTCTTATGGAGTCAAAAAACATTAAAAAGATGGGAAGGAATATTATTAATTAGTTTTTATTGTGTATATACAATTTTAAAGCTATCTATATTTCAAATCTAAGGGAAATAAAAAAACTAATTAGCTAGCTTAAGGCTGTGATAAAATCTTCTCATTTTACTCGATTATATTTACATAGGTATGATGAAAGATTGGACTATTGAAATTTCAAATAGAATTTTTTTTTACTTAATCATAAAAATAAAATACTTTTTAACTTTAATTACAATTTGAGGTTATAATCATGAAAAAGATTTGGATAATTCATAACTCAACGCATGGAAATTCTGAGAAGATAGCAAAACAACTTGCTGAGGGTTTAAAAGATAGCTATGATATAAGTCTGGATCGCATTCAAAATATTAGTCCTGAAGATATTGCTAAAGATAAACCCTATGGTTTGATCGTTGCGGTTCGAATCTTCCAATTTATGTCGGAAAGAGAGATTCGGAAGTTTATTAGTAATTTAGATAAAGTTATTACTAAACCAATTTCGAAAGTCGCATATTTTTCTACCCATGCTTTGCGTTGGAAAAAGATCTTTATAAAAGGAATGAAAAAAACTCTTGAGAAAGTTGGATGTTTTGAGGAGGTCTGCCCGGAATATCTTGAAATAAAATTACATGGGGCTGAAGGACCAGCTGAGGAAGGTGCTTATGCGAAAATTGAAGAATATATTTCTACATTAAAAGAATTTATGAACTAAAATAATCTGAAATAACTAGTTTTAAAGAGGTTTTATTCAATAAATATATAATATTTTTTTTGATGATAAAATTATATAATCTTTTTTGATTGAAGCAGAAGTATCTAACTTACACATTAGTCTTTTTTCATTAAGTAAAAGCATAGAATTTTTAATGCGAGTTAAATTAGTATAAGACATTCAAATATTTACTTAATGTAATTAATTTAAATGAAGGTTCAAAATTGAAGCTTGAGGATATTATAATTAGGATTTCAGAAGGTATTAAAACGCCCGAATTTAAAGATCTTTTTTCTGAAACTAGATTGTATACTTTTTTAGTAGGGGCAGGAATCTCGATGGATCCCCCTTCTTGTGTTCCTTCTGCAAGAATGTTTGTGCATGAGTTGTTTACGTTTTATGCTCCTGAAGATGAGATTGAGAAGTTGTTATCATTAGAATCCTTAAGATATGAATTATTAGTTGAAAAGGTTCAAAATCTATTCGATAAGGAATTAAAGTTCTTAGATTATTTAGATAGAGTAAAAGAGCCGAATGCTATCCACATATTTTTGGCAAATATGATAATGAGGTATAATTATGTAATTACTACAAATTTTGATTATCTTATTGAAATGGGGTTGAAGAAAAAACTCGATGTATTTCCTCTGTTTCACAATTATCATAAGAAAGTGATGATCATTATAACGAAAGAAGATTATCAGAAGAAGGTATCTTTCCAGTTCCCAATCATTAAAATCCATGGTTCTAAATGGGATGCGATAAAAGGAAGATTGACGAAGCAATCTTTAATAACTACTATAAGTGCTCTTGGACGTGAAAGAGAAAAAGGGAAAACCTTTGCGATTGAACCCTATAAAAAACCTTTAATCGATGAAGTAATGAATAGTAGAGATTTAGTTATAATGGGTTATTCTGGCAGTGATGATTTTGATATTAGCCCAATGTTAAAGGAATTGAGCACCATGAAGAGAATAATATGGATAGAGCATGATCAAAGCCTAATTCCTGGAAAAGAAGAAATTTATAAATATAAATCAATAGAAGATTTATCAAAATTAGGGTCTTCCGAATTAACAAGATTAGATAAAATGTTGGGTGAACTTGCTTCAAATAGAAAAATAGAGGTTTACAAAGTTAGAGCAAAGACTATTGATTTTGTCAAAGAACAATTAGCACCAGTATTTAGAGAATCGTTTGAGTTACTGAAAAAAGATAAACCGGAAATTTTGAGTTTTGGTGAATATATGCAAGAAACACATTTTCAGGCATCATTATCTTCAAAATTTCGTCTTGCTCATGAAATTTTTTACGAATTAGGAGAAATAGAATCCGCAGAAAGAACCGCTCAAAAAGGTTTAGATTCTTCTATGGAAGAAGCTAATATAATAAATCAAAACTATTTTATAAATGCTTTAGGGTTAATTAACCTCTCTAAAGGAGATTATGATAAAGCCTTAGAAAATTTCGAAAAAGTACTTAAATTAGTTGAAAAATCCAATCAAGAAGTTGAAAAAATAGGAGTACTTTTGAATATTGGAGAATTATTTCGAAAAAAAACTGATCTAAAGAATGCTTTTAAATATTCTATTGAAGCTGCAGCTTTATTGACCGATAACACTCCAAATATAATAAAATTTTCAGTTTTGAATAATCTAGGAATTTTGTATAGAGATAATGGGGATATTGCGAATGCTGTAAAAAATATAGAAGCTGCGCTTGAAATTGCAGAAAAAACAGGAGATTTATCTAGAAAATCCTTATGCTTAAACAACCTTGCTGGAATGAAACTTTCACAAGGTTTTTTAAATCCCGCTTTAAATTATGCCTCTGAAGCTCTAAAGATTGATGAACAATTGGGAGACTTAGATAACATGTGCTTTACACTAAATACTATTGGCAATATTTATAGAATCGCGGGGCATTACAACCAAGCTTTACAATATCTAGAAAGAGCCTATCAAACTGCAATAAAAATTCAGAATCTAAATATAAAAGCTCTAGCAACAAATTCGATTGGGGTAATTTATTATCAAACTGGAAAGCTCGAATTAGCATTAGAAAAATATAATGAAGCACTTAATATTAGAAAGGATATAGGAGATCTATCAGGACAAGCTACGGGTTTAAATAATATTGGGATGTATTATCGGACTCAGAGGAATTTCAATAAAGCCCTTGAATTATTTGATCAATCAATAACTCTCACTGAAAAAATTGGAGAAAAAACACACTTAGGACTTCGGTACGGAAATAGAGCATCAATTTACGAAGCGAGAGGAGAATTTGAAAAAGCCCTTGAGGAATATAAGAAAGCACTAAGTATTGAGCAATCACTAGAAAACCTTGAAGGTATTGCAAGTCAACTTACCAATATAGGCGGAATACTGGGGGATTTAGGAAGATATGAAGAAACAATCAAGAATTATGAACAAGTGTTAAATATCATGGAAAACCTAGGTAATAAACCGGGTATTGCTAGATCATTGAATAATCTAGGTATAATTTATTATAAATACAAGAAAGACCATGAGAAATCTATTGATTTTTTACAACGAGCACTTGATATTTATAAAGAATTAAATATTTTTCAGATGATAATGACTACACAAAATAGCATAGATTCAATCAAAAAGCAGGTCAATTTAAAGTGAAAAATGGAAGAAATTGAGATTTAAACTATAATAAGCATAAAAAAGTAGAATTAAACAATTTTGTAGTCATCATCTTCCTCAGGTATTTTCCCTTTTTGTGGATAAATACGATGGCGATATTTCTCTTCTTTCGTTAAAACGACACCATATTCTTTTATTTCACAATCCATTGTTTTGGATTTCTTAATCCTCTTTGTTTTCTTTTTATTTCTTTGCTTTTTCATATTAAGCTCCTACAATTATTTATCCATTTTATAATTGGTTAAGGTAGATATTTAATATTACTAAACTATTGGTTTGTTAACTTTATGAAGAATTAATATAAAAAAAAAGTTATTTGAATAACTACTGACTACACTCTAAAATTTTGTCAAATATAAATTAAAGCGTCCTTATAGATTCCTCTATAAGTTATTCTATAAAAACCTTTGTAATAATTTATTTTCAATCCCATGTGAGAGAAAAGAAATGAATCGGAAGGAGGCTTTACAACCTAAAAATTAATACGAGGCGTAAAAAGAATAAAAAAAAAAGTGGAATTCTCATATCGAGAAGAGTATTAATCTGTTTTTTCTAATTGTCCTTCTGGAACTTCTTCAAAATGGATGTTATATGTTTTTTCAGGATCAATTACCTTATATTGAATGAGTTTTCTCGGAATGATGATCACATAGTCAGGTCCCATTGAAGCTAGTTTTTTATTTTCTAAAGTAAAAATCTTCTTCTCATTTTCCATACTTTAGACTGTAAAGAATACTTTTAATTTTTTTTCATTATTTTTTATAGGTATCTCATTTCTAGAGGGGGATTAAATTTCTATAGAAATTCTTATAGACCTACTGAAAGACAGCATACTGATAATCTATTATTAAATACTATAGAAATTGAGGTTATATTTAAATATTTATTTCTCTTCGATCTATAATTGGATCGTTGGATTTGGTAGTTTTCATTATAAATATGCAAGTGGTCGAGAAGCGGATTGGTTAACAACTGGTTTTTCCCTAGAAAACAAGCCCTAATTGTTTATATAATGGATGGATTCGAAAAATATGATGATTTACTTAAAGAACTAGGAAAATATAAAACGGGTAAGTCTTGTTTATATATAAATAAACTGGAGGACGTTAACATTCCTGTTCTGAAAGAATTAATTAGTGAATCCATGAAATATGTGAAGAAAATGTCAAGTAACTAAAAAAATGTATTTTGATTTGGCAAAACCACCCTATAATTATCTACTTTTGACAATTTGGACAAAAAAATCCATGCCTTCCAGAAATTTCATAACGCTCTATTTCATAATTACAAATCGGACAACGCTGTTCTTTCTTACGATGAGGAATAAGAAAATGATCGGGATATGTGCTTAAATCACCTTGTTTAGTGATCCCAAATTGTAAGACTTCCTTAATATTAGTATAAAGTTCTTTAACTTTCCTTTCATCAATTAAGTCTATTTTAGTCTTAGGATTTATTTTTGACTTGAATAGAATTTCATCAGAGTAAATATTTCCAATACCCGCAATAAAATCTTGATTTAATAAAGCATTTTTAATAATCGCATTTCTTCTTTTTAATGCCCCCTTAAATTGCTCAAGACTCATTTTAAAAGCATCTGGTCCTAATTTCTTCTTTTTAATAAAATCCTCAATAGAGTCAGCAATGTCTAGACTTCCAAACATTCTAAGAGAAATATATGCTAAATTAAAATCATTTTTAAAATGAAATACTACTTTACTGTATTTAGGCTCATCATCTTTTGTATGATAATATTCTAAATCTCCAGTCATACCAAAGTGCATAATTAAATATTTTTGTCCAAGATTTACTAGAAGATATTTACCATGTCGAGTGGAGGACTCAAATTTATGGTTTACAACTGATTTTCTAAGATAAATCTCATCTATATTCAGAACCCTATTATCTATTACCTTAACTGCTTTAATAATTTGATTCAATGATGTTTTATCAAAATACCTTTTGAAAGTCTCCACTTCGGGAAGTTCTGGCAATATATTAAATATAATTATTAATGAACTTTAAATTTAATTCCTCTATATGATTT
>Ga0307378_10006345_pt1 | contig 16230 bp, 14 predicted proteins | sample UN1MG_FD_202238 | JGI IMG/M metagenome (GOLD analysis project Ga0307378, IMG submission 202238) | Soil microbial communities from Risofladan, Vaasa, Finland - UN-1 | ecosystem: Environmental > Terrestrial > Soil > Coastal area > Acid sulfate soil | place: Finland: Risofladan, Vaasa | collected... | reverse complement strand
TAATTAAAATAATATGGCTTATATCTTACTCTATTATTATATAGCAGAATAATATTTTTAGCCCAAAGTTTTGCATCCTTATAATCTAAAAATTTTACTTCTTCATAATCAACCATAACTTCCCTGGCATAAGGCAAATCCGCTACAAGTATGGGTAGGCCAAAACTTGCTGCCTCAATTAAGGGCAATGGAAAAGATTCGATATAACTCGGGAAAAGCATTAGATCACAAGATTTATAAAAAGATAAAACTCTTTCGTAAGACATTTTCCCTTCAAATTTAATATGACCATTAACTTGCAAATTTTTTATTAAATTTATTAATACAGTATTTCTATTTTTACTTAAATTTCTATCGAAAGTAAAATGGGTTATTAAATTATTATATATTTCTGATTTGTAATCCTTAATATATTTCAGAGCATTTATAATCAGTTCGTGATTTTTATATACAGTAGTATTCGCAGGGAAAAATATATGAAACTTATCATCTTTAAAGTTTATCTTTGGAATTTCTTCTGTTGATATATTTTTTAAATCAGGTTTTATTACTGATATCTTCTTGGGATTCCAATTAAATTGCTTTATTACAGCATTTCTCATCCATTCTGTCTGTACTACAATATAAGAATTATCTTTCATGCTATATTTTATTATTTTCTTATAAATATTTTTATAAAACCAGAGAATTCTTTCATTTTTATTAAAAAAATCCCAATTTATATCTTCGGCAAATGGAATAGATTGATGTAAGTATATTAATTGCTTTATATCTTTATAATAACGAACTCCGGTATTTTGAAAAGAAATAATTAAATCAGCTCTAATGTCTTTTTTTTTACTCCATTTTTTTAATACAAACAAATCCCACTTTATTCTATCTAACCATTTTTTTCCTTTTATATTATTAACAATTTTAATATTTTCGCTCTCATATAAACCCAACTCATCTAACGAACAAAATATATAATAATATATATTTTTATTAGAATATGTAGCAATTCCTTCTAAAAACTGCCTTAAAATTGTTAAAGTTCCGCCTTCAGTTGTAGCTGTTGCATTAACAAATACTGTTTTTTTCAATAAATATCACCATAACCCACTTAATTTTTAAAGTTCTTTATATGAAATTTTTTTTCAACTTCCTATCAACTCTTTCAATTTTGATACTTCTGATTTTAAAGAACCATTAGTATCCATCACAGTATCTCCAACTAACATAGGATGGCACATACCTCTATAGCAAAACAGGAAATATTATTTTTTTTGAAAAATAATATAAAAAATCTTCAAATGACCCAAAATAATCTACCGTTTTAAAGCCATTTGCATGAAGAATATAATTATAAAAAGTTTTATATAATCTTTTTGTAAAATTTATTCCCAAACCGCAATTTCTCGCCAAACAAATACTTTTAATATTCTCATCAAGTAATACTCTTTCTACAGATTGTTCAATGTTCCATTCATTATGCTGACGATGATGGGAATCAGCATGAGTAAGGATAAGTCCATTTTCCCTGCATTTATGTATTTGTGCTTTTATTTCTTTTTCTAATGCTTTGCGCTCATTTAAATTCAAAGGAAAAAACACTTTTAAAGATGTGTATCTTTTAGTGATAAACGATCCATCCTCATGACAAAATCTCTTAATATTTTTTATATCTTCTGTAATAGGAAAACCCGTAGTTAAATTTATATGTACTCCTATATTATTTTCTAAATGATGTTCGTGTATAATCCTGATTGCATCCTCAAAAGCTGGACCATTCGCTAAAATTGTAGAAGAAGAAATTAGACCCATTTTAAATGATTTTAAAATAGCTTCATTCACTTTAATAGAAATACCAAAATCATCAGCATTCACGATAATTTTCATCTTTATTCCTTTTTATTCTATAATTATTTATATTTTATTTCTATAAATTTTCTAATCTGATCTATTTTTAAAAATAAAATATTATGTTGCGATCTTTAATATAAATTAATCCCTAAACTATTTATTGCCTTTATAAAATCTTCAGCAACATTTTCTGGTGAAGTTTTCTCTATTGATTTTTTAATAAAATTATTGTCAATTTTTTTATCTTTAGTGCTAAATTTATTTTGTTTACAATATCATCAACATTATACGGATCAAATGTATAACCGTTTTTCCCTTCTATAATAAAATCCTTAGTATTTCCTGTTAATTTTGATACAACACAAAACAATCCTGATGAAAGTGCTTTATTAATTACTAAGGGACATGCATCACGTAATGTAGGAAAGATTAAAAAATCTGATTGAGAATATAATTTTGCAACTTCTTCCCTTTTTAAAAAACTACAAAATTTAATTTTCTTTTCTAATCCTAATTTGTAAACACTACTCGAAATTAGTACACTTTTATATAAACACACATTTATTTTTATATAACAATTCATGCATAAGCTAAGCTATTTCCTGCCCATCGTTATAACAAGTATAAAGATTTATTTAAAATAAATTTTTATTAACGATACAAGGGTTAATTAATACTACCAAACAGGAAATTAGTCTTCATTCGCTTTATAATTATAGTCTATGTTGAAAAAATAATGAAGCGATCTATATTGGTAGCCCTCAAACCCATTTTCTTGTAGGAATTTTGTGCACCGTACTTTTGTCTCTCTTTCATGAAACTCCACTACAATCAAACGAGTTACCTTTAGCCAACAAGAACTATTTATTAATATAATTTCTTTTTCTGCTCCTTCTACATCAAGTTTTAATAGATCTATTCGATTAATACCAAAATTATTCATAAGAGTCCAAATATCTATAAACTCTATCTCATAGCTATCATCTTCGATATTCGTAATTCTTGAATAATTAAATGATCCTGTCATTTGTAGCTTAGTCTTGCTGCTATACAATCCCTTATTAAGGAGCTCTACTCGTTTTGCATAATTCTTTAAATTAAGTTTTGCCAAAATATAATTATCTTTATTTGGTTCCAGAGCAATAACTCGACAGTTTTTAAATCGATTAAGAAAATAGATCGCTGTATCGCCAATAAAACTTCCTCCATCAATTATGATTTTGATGTCGTCGATATAGTATGATGGTAGAAATCCATATTCTTCTCGTACAAGATTTTGTACTAAAGTGTTAACATCGGCTTTTCCAGGTCTAAAATATACTGGATATGGATATCCCTTAAAATTTACTGATTTATATTCTTCGATATTTGTTTTGGATGAACGATATAGAAGTTTGTAAGTAGCTAAGCCATGTAATCTTAACACATAAAATACATTAAGTATATTAGCTCCTATTCTATAAATCTGCTTACTTAGAAAACTTCTTAATATTGTTCGCAATCTATCTTTATTTTCCGTTTTTGATAAATCTCCTTTCTAACTTGTAATTATATATAAGCACGCTACTGCGCACACAATATGGCTTCTGCTGACTTTTGATATAATAATATGTCAGACCTCCCTGGGTAAGAATAATAGCCTTCGCCCCATATACCTGCTACATATACCATAAAAGCATAATTAAATATTATTTATATTTTCACTCATTAATTTTCAAAATATTTTATCTTAGTTAAAATTTATTTATTGCGTTTATAAATTGCTTTGAAACATTTTTGGGTGAAGCTTTCTCTATTGACTTTTTAATAAAATCTCTATTAATTTTTGTTAATTTTAATGCAAAATCTATTTTTTCTACAATATCATCAATATTATATGGGTCAAATGTATAACCATTTTCCCCCTCTATGATAAAATCTTTAGCATTGCCAGCTAATTTTGAAATTAAACAAAATAATCCTGATGACAATGCTTCATTAACTACCAATGGACAAGGATCACTCAAAGTGGGAAAAAGAAAAAAGTCTGATTTAGAATATAACTTCGCAATTTCTTCCCTATCTAGAAAACCCAGAAAATTAACTTTCTTTTCTATACTTAGTTCATTTACTATATTTTCCAATATCTTTCTTTTAGTTCCTTCACCGACAATAAACAATTTCCAATTATGGTTAATCCTGCTTAAAGCCATTATTCCATATTTTACTCCTTTTCTTTCTTCAAGTTGTCCAACATAGATAAATTTCCTTAATTTATAGTTATCGCTATTCTTTTTGTTAATTCTTTCACTTATATGAGTATTATATTTTTGAAATATATTTGTATCAACTGTATTATAAACAATGTTTATCTTTTTTTCATCTGCTCCAAAGCTTATTAAGTATTTCTTTGCAAGTACACTTGAGGCAATATAACTATCAGCAATTGAAACAGCATAATTTTTTATTTTTCCAAATAATCCCTTGTTTCTTTTTGAGCTTAATTCGTGGGATTCTACCCATAACATTAATTTCTTATTGTATCGTCTTGTATATATTGAAGCTATGTAATAATGTATCGAATCATATCCGCCAACTATAACTATGTCTGGTTTATGATTAACAAGTTTCCGATAAAATCCAGGATTTACATGTAAATATTTTTTCAATGGAAATTTTAATCCAATTGTAAACCCTTTCAATACTTCATATGGGAAATTAATTTTTTTATAATCAATTTTCCACTGTCTATTTGGTTCAGTTCTACTCATAAACCAAACACAAAAGTCATCCTTTATTTGTTTATTTATATCATTGAACATAGTTATTCTATAAGGTGCTATAATATTAGTAATTAATAATATTTTTCTCATATAATATTCTTCCTTAATCTATCTATTTTATTTAAAGATTATTTAAAGATAGATGATTACTTCATCTGCCGTCTTCTTAAATCACTATAGGTATGTTTCGCCATAATATAGCTGTTCATAAAGTGCTATGAATTTCATATAGAATCGGAAGAGGTCGGCTTCTGCCTTCCTCCATCTGCTCAATCAATCGGTACATATGATTTTCTCATATACCACTTTCCGATTCTTAACTGTACTGTTTATCTCCATAGTTTTCGTATTCTCCGTATACAAATTCAGAGTCTTTCACGTAAGGAACTTTCCTTCTTTTACAACCTACTCAGGAATTTATATCATACTTCTAGTTCTATAGGGTAATTCGCCCTTCCCATTAAATATATATACACTCTCATTAATGACAACATTATTGAGCAACAAATAAATCATCATATTTTAATTACTAATTGATAAATATTATATAGAAAATTATCCCTTTAATGCTAATATTAAAATTCTTAAGTTATTGTAATAGTTGCCAACAAATTTCTCTTTACCGCCTAATAAATTTAAATTTACTACTTAGCAACATTCCAATAATAACCGGACCAATAATAAATGTAAACTCTACCATATTTTGAACAAAATATCCTCTACTAACAATTTGTATAAGAAAAGGTAAAGTTATTGAATACAAAATCCGCACCCATTCATTTTCAGGATAACACCTTAAATATTCAAAAAGAATTCTCAAAATTATCCCAAAGAAAAACATTCCCAAAATAATACCTGCAAGACCAAAATTAGCATAAAATTCTCCTATATTTACAAAAGCAACGCCACTTTTAACTGGTTCATTACTACCAAAAATAGTACGAATGATAACATGCTGTGGCGCTTCCGGTCTATCAGGCCATAAAGCTCGAGGAATAGGCTGAAGAAAAATATAAGTGTATGAACTTCCCCAATAATAATCATGTATTTTTGGAATAGTTTTAATCATAACTAAAAACGGTTGATAAACTGCCAAACTACTCGTAAATGCATTCCAGGCAGAATAAAAAGTAAGTGGATAAAGAGCCATTTCCCCACCTCTAAAACCACCGCGAACTGCACCCAAAATACTAACTATTAGAAATATAATAATGATAACTATAACTATAAATCGAAAAGTAATATTTCTACGTTTTACTTTTAAAAAATGATATACTAATGGTGCTAACACTAAAATAAGTATCCGAAATCGAAAACCAATAGTACAAAAGATAATTAATATAGCTATAAAAAAACACCAGAGGATCTTTCGTTTACGTTTAATAAAAGCATATAATATTACAAAGGAAGCAATAAACCAATCTATAGTACAACCAAGATAGTTTCTAAATGAAGAGCTACCAAAACCATCATACTCAGCAATAGCAGAAGAGCCTAGTTGGTTAAAAGTGAGGTAACGAATCCAGTTACTCCCTCCACCACGAATCCAAAAACTTAATAAAATAAATGCAAAAACACCCAAGGCTATTGCATAATATATACTAAGTTTATGATTTATCTTAGGCGATGGAATTGATTTAGCAACAGTTTTCCCAAATGATAAATAATACCCAATAATTATACTTACTAGGCCTAAAGCAACATAAATAAATCCAAGAGAAATTGCTGGTGCTATATCATGTCCAAAAAAAATTGTATTATCAGTTAGTAAATCATTAACGGGAGCAAATACAAAATAAAGAAAATAGAGAAGGTTTACAATAACAATAGGTGAAAAAGGATTAAACTTTTTTCGGATAATAGAAATAATAATAGGTGTTGCAAGAATAAAAAGTATCAAAATTATTGATAACCACGTGATTAATTCATAATTATTATTTAAAATTATTGGTAATAATCCACCAATTAAAATACCTATCACCCATAATGAAATCATCCGACTTGAATGACCTATCTGATATATCTTTGCCAACTTCTTTTCATTCATCAATAGAGCCCATCACCTCATGATATATATTTAATAACATAGGTATCACATTGTCCCAATTATACTTATGAGCAAAGTATTGACCACGATTCTCATCTCGCCCTGCATTCAATGCCTGCTTAACTGCTGTCAGTATGCTCTCTGACTTAAAAGGATTGCAATAGAAAGCCTTGTTATCAAAATATTCTCGTGTTCCTCCACGCTCAGTAATAACTACAGGCGCACCTGAAATAGCAGCTTCGAGAGCTGCAATACCTGTGGTTTCAGCTAAAGAAGGTAATACAAATGCTGAACAGCCTTTATAAGCAGACTTTAAGAGAGCACTTTCATGTTGTATTCTTCCTGTAAATACTACATTTCCAAGGCGATTTGCTTCTGTTTTACAATTCTCTGAATATTTACCTGGAGCAATAGGTCCAACTAATACCAAAGTAGGAAAATTACGATTCCAACATCGAATCAAACGCAGATGGTTCTTCCCAGGTTGACCAACATATGATACTGAAAGAACGAATCTTTTAGGTAAACTAAATTTTTTTCGGAAAATCTCTGGATCTCCAAACTGAAATTGTGAATCAACTGCATTAGGAATGAATACAAATTTTGTTTTTTGAATTCCATATACTAGTGATAACCTATCTATTTCTCCTTTACTATTAACAATAATTTTTTTAGCTCCTAATAAAATATCACGTTCTAAAGATCTTCGTGAAAATAAAATTCCTCTAGGTAATTTAATACCTGCCAACACCCTCTGAAGCCACCAACTGTGACCAGGCCAACTATTTGGTGAAACAATATAAGGAATTTTATAAGAACTAATTATTGATGTAAATCGTTCTAAAGAATAATTTATACCAAACAAATGAAAAAAACTATATTTTTTTTCCCTACATCGCCACATATCAAATAATTCAACATCAATACCTTTTCTTTTTAAACCCTCAAATAAGCGTAAAAGTTGAAGATGCGCTCCATCTAAATTATAACCTATAATATGTTCTGCAACCATACCAATTTTCAATTTTTTCAATACCTCCTATTATTAGAGTTATAATAAAATAAATTAAATTTTAAACATCTTAGTTTCAAATATAATTTATATAAAAAAATCCCTAAAATTTTATCAAGACTCACTTTGGAAAATAGACAAAGCAATATTCCAAATATAAATACTTTAAATCTACCAAAACTAGTAAGAGCTATCCTCAATATTTTAATATCAAAAAATCCACGTGTTAAATTGTAAATATCTTGAGAATTTCCCTTGGTTAAGATAAAAATCGCTCTTCCAAGTTCATTTCTTCTTTTTAAAAAATTATAATACTGCATATACATATTAATATTATGTATTTTTTTTATAACCCATTCTTTTGAAAGATAATATTCCATCACTAAAAAGAAATCGGAAAACTCATTAACCCTGTTTCTACTTTGATAACTACCCTGGGTTTTGCTATGCCGATAACTCATTAAATTGTAGGGTAATATACCGATATTATGTTTTCTGAGAATACGAAACCATATATCAAGATCTGAAGAAGTTTTAAACATATCATATCTATACTTCTTTATTTCAGTCTTATAGATATTAGCTCTTACCATAAAACTTGGACAAACTAAAAAATTTCCATATTTCATAATTGTTCTAAATATCTCTTCAAAATTATATTCGCAATTATTCTCTTTGTTTAATTCATTTGGAATATCATTACTCTTAAATATATTACCTTCCTCATCTATATCATAAGCTAAAGTAGAAACTGCTCCTGAATTAGGGCACCCATTAAGATATTCAACTTGTTTTGTAATTATTTCTTTATCATAGATATCATCAGAATGAAATATAGCAATAAATTCACCATTTGCTGATTCAATACACCGATTAAAATTTGCCTCTGCACCAATATTTTTTTCATTCCGATAATATTTTACTTTATATTTTTCTACATACTCTTTTACGATTTTTTCAGTTTCATCAGTAGAAGCATTATCGGAAACAATAATCTCTTTATTTGAATATGTTTGATTAACTATAGAATCAAGAGATTCTCTCAAAAATCTCGCATCATTGTATGTAGGAATACAGATACTAACTAATGGCTGGTTATATAATGTTCTACCTATCATTGTATGGTCCTTTTTTTATAAATGATTCAGACTCACCACTAATAAATAATAAGAATTATTTTTTTGCCAATATCGATATTAACATCATCAAATATTATCAAATAAAAAATGTTTACACATTTAAAACTTTTAGGTTTTTTATTCGAGTATATATTTCTGCACTTGTATACTTAATTAAATTGTGAAGTTCGGGAGACATAATGCGCCAAGATAATATAAGATAAGTGCAAACAATCCCTATGTTTATGAATATTTTACATATTTCATTCTGACAATAATTATAAATAAAAAGGGAGGCAATCAAACAAGGTAAAAGTATAAATAAACCGTGAGAAAAAATAGTTCGAAAATGGAATTTAACTTTCCCTTCTGTTTGTTTATAAATATCCAGAGGGAGCATCCAAAAAACCGTTAATAAAGATGCTAAAAATGTCCCCAATGCAACTCCGCCAGTTCCTAAAGGTTTAACTAATGCTATAGAAATCCCAAGGTTTGCAATTGCCTCCGCCCAACCAATATAAACCATATTTTTCGTAGCATTAAGTCCACCCAAAAGAGTAGAATGAATACTTACCATAGAAAGCATATATCCATATCCACCAAGAGCAAACACAACTAATATTCCACTATATGCTTCAGATCCCGCCCAAATGTAAATGATTTCTCTAAAAAATGCTACACTGCCTATCCAAATTAAACCTCCTATAATTGGAAGCAATTGAGCAGCTTTTTCATAAGTTCGTTGTATCCAATCCCACTGCTTGAGACCAGATGCTTTACCATACATTGGAAAGAGCGTTCCATTCGCAGCCGTAAATATCGAAAATGTCATTGTAAATAATTTAAAAATTATTGCATATGGCGTTACCGCTTTTATTCCAAGAAAATGACTTATGACTAAATTATCAGTATTCCATACAACCATACCAGCAATACCGATAATAAAAAAACGAATACCGCTTACAAAAATAGATTTAATAGAAAATTCTGCATCTATTGGCTTATCAGTTTTTCTGCGAAGATCTAGATTTGAAAATAATAGATGTAAACCACATAAAATACTAATAGAAATAGTTGAAATGCCTCTAAAGATTGCAAGAGTAACTAAATTACCTTTTAGTAAAACTGTTAAAATCAAAGCTATTAAAGCAACAATACTCCCTAATGAACTATAAAATTTTGTCCAATAAATTTTTTGAAGTCCAATAAATCCGGCAAAAAAAACCTGAAGAGGTAGATTAAGTAAAAACAAAATAGCAGTAACTATCCCAGCTTCAGCAGCTTCAATACGTAAATTTAAAGGAATTTTCCCTAATATAAGAACCCAATTAGGATAAAAATGATTAATTCCTGTAATCAATATTAAAACAACTGCACTGCTAATAAATAATAGAAATAACGAGCGTAGTAGAACTGCTCGTTGTTCAAATAATTTTGATGCTTTTGCAATTAAAACTGCTGCTGCTGAATTAATACCTAAATTTGAAAGGTTCATATAAGCAATTACTGAAGAAATAACTGCCCATACACCATAACGAATAGGACCAAAATAATGCAACCCAATTGGAACTGATATTAAACCAACAATTATAGAAACAATGTTTTCTCCGTAAGTAGAAGCAGTACCAAGAATAAGTGTTTTTTTACGGTTTTGTGAAGACATCAAAATATTTTACCTTTTAATTTTTTATATGCTTTATTAATTGCTTCTATTTTATATATTTTAAAAGTAATTTTGTAGAAAATATTTGGAATAAGCAATAAAGGTAAATCTATTAACCAAAAAGATGGAAAACTTTTATATAAACTATAAACCTCTTTAATTAAGTCAGTGTTTACCCTTAAACCTTTAGCTTTTGCCAAAATTATATTCTTTGGATACCCCCCTTTGACAGCAAAGATTCCCTTTTTAATCGTATTTGCACTGTAACCATACTCACCCATTTTTTTGACTATTTTAACCAACCTTAAACCGATATTAAAAAAGGAACCGCTCTCTCCCCATCTTGTTTCTCTAGCGCCTATTTGTAGTAGAAAGGGTTCGGATATTATAAATCCTTGGCTTGTTGAAAGAACTTCTATCAAAATTCCCATATGTATCCAATTTGTATAAAAATACTTAGAGGTATCAACCAGTTCCCATTCAGCCTTCTTTATCACATTGCTTGATACCAGGCCATTTTTAAAGCAAGTTTTATTAAAAAAGTCATCGCCGTTTAAACATAAGCAATCTTGACTACAGTTGAGAGAAATAACGTGTTCACAGTTTACAAAAATTGCTGCTATATTAGGGTATTTGTTGATAACTTCTATAACTTTTTTTATTCCGCCATCTCTAATTTTATCATCGTCACTGAATAGCCAAACAAATTTCCCTTTTGCTGTCTTAACAGCTAAATCATAATTCCTATCTGCGCCAACATTTTCCTCGTTACGAAAATATTTGATAAACGGATATTTATTTTGATACTCTTTTATAATTTCGGGCGTTTGATCAGTGGACGCATTATCAGAAATGACAATTTCTATTTCTTCATCAACATCGTCCAGTTGACTAATAATACTGTCCAAAGCTTCTCGAATATATTTAGCACCGTTATATGTTGGAATAGCTATTGATAGTTTTATGTTATTACTATCCTTGTTTTCAACTCTACTTTGCATCAACTTCCTCCTACTATCTCATTCATAATAGTATCTGCGAAACACTCTGCACTAAATGGATATATTTTATCGCTTTTGATAAAATTCTTTACGGCATCCAGATACTCCCTATATTCTCTATCAGTCATTTTTCTGCTTAGCGAAAAAACCATCTATCTGAGCCACATATTCCCTCCCATTTTCCATATACTTTGCTACATCATAAATATTTATCAAAATAAATCCTAAATCATAAAGCAACTTGCATATTTCAACCCAATATGCAGACTCTCGATTTCTGCGAAGGAAAGATAATTCTATAAATACGTTATCAACTTTATTTTTAAAGGTTTCTCGTCCTCCCTCAATTACCTCCTTTTCTACTCCTTCAACATCTATTTTTACAATATCAATTTTATCAATATTATTACTTGACACAAAAGAATTCATAGTACGTACTTCAATATTTTCAGTACTTATTTCTTTGATATGCGGATGAACATTTTTATGGTTCAGGCTTTGATTAAGGATAGAGTTAGCACCATCAAATGAGGTAATATGGATATCCAATCTTTTAGAAACATTAAATAATCCAAAGTTATAGGTAGTAATCCTATCTCTATAATCACTTACATTCTCACAAAGCTTTTTGTGTGTTGCAGAAACAGGTTCAAAAGAATAAATATGTGCATTAGGAAAACTTCGCGCCGCCGCTAAAGTAACATCCCCAATATTAGCGCCTATATCAAAAATCACTTTAATATCACGATTTATATTGCAATTATAAAAAGGACGATCCATTCCCGCTCTTTTACGTTTAACCTTTTCAATAATCATTCCAAATATTGGCGGTATAAATATCCAAGGGTTTCGTAAAATAAACTTAATGTAAAACTGAGCGTACATTTTAATAACAATCTTTTTAATAAAGAATATAGGTTTAATGGAAGTTTTTATTTTATGCTGTTCTCTCATTATTAAAGCTCTCCTAAAATTACTTGAGTTAGAGTCTCCGCAAAATACTCCGCACTGAACGTATAAATCTTATCGCTTTTGATAAAACTCTTAATAGCATCCAGATAACTTATATATTCTTCATCAGACATATTCTTAAGATAATTATAAAGTTCTTCATAAGTTTTAAATTTTCTCCTATCAATAAATGTATTTTTAGGAATATGGTCGGTTACATTTGGTGCGCCCCAGTAAATAGGCATACATCCAGCAAAGAAACAATCGAATATTTTTTCCGTAATATAGCCAGGAATATCTCTGGCATTTTCATAACAAATAGCAAACTTATATTTTTTGTAAACCTCTTTTTTTGATTCAATCGATCCTTTATAGGAAGGGTATCTTGGTTTCAAAATTTTTCTCAAAGCGTCAAATCTATTTAACCTCGATAGCATACCGTTAAAATTATACTTGTCCCAGCCTATACCATATAAATCAAAATCTTCTGGATGATTTTGCTCAAACCAGCGAATTGCTTTTATTCTTTCTGTATATAATTCCAAAGGATGAGATTTTAATTTATGTCCAGCTATCATGGTGCAAAGTTTATTTTTTTTATTTAAATTAAAATTTAAATCTGTAGGTATTTTGCCAGAGAAGTTTATCTTGAAATATTTTTTATTATCTACAAATTTATCATTCCAGGTAAAAATCTTCTTAAAATATTTGTGATTTTTTAGATTCCAATTATCCGGTCTTATAATTTTGGATTCATAAATTAATAAATACAAATTTTTAAATCCATCATTAACCAATTGTTTAAAATATTTATTATTAAAAGTAGGAAAATCCATAAACACTATTGCATCAAAATTTCTAATATTATCCATATCAATAGTATTTATCTTATGCCCATTTTTTACTAAATATTTCCCCATATAAACAGAAGAGTAGGATAAATCATCACCTATTGGTGAAGATTTATCTGTAAACATCTTATTCTTATTGTAAGCCTCATAATAATTAAAAAATCCTATATACATATCATTCCTTATCAATTAGTAAATCTAAACTTTTATCATAGTAAAAAATTTTTAATTTATAAACTCTCTAAATTTTCCTACTATATATTCAATTTCCTTTTCGCCTAATCCCGGCCAAACTCCTACCCAGAATGTGTCCTTCATAATTTTATCTGTATTTTTTAATTCACCAAAAACTCGGTAGTTTATCTGGTTATTCGTAAATGCTGGTTGTTTAATAATATTTCCCGCGAATAAAAGCCGTGTTCCTATTTTATTTTTCTCTAAAAATTCTATCAACTCTTTCCTATCAAAAGAAGTATTATCTTTTATAGTTAAAGGAAACCCAAACCAACTTGGTTCTGACTGAGGTAACCATTTTGGCAAAATGAAATACTCATCCAAATTTTCTTTTTTCAATCCTTCAAAAAGTAATTCAAAATTTTTCTTTCTTATATCGATAAATTCTGGAAGCTTTCCCAATTGCGTGAGTCCTATCGCTGCCTGAAAATCTGTAGCCTTTAAATTATACCCTAAATGAGAATAAATATATTTATGGTCATATCCGAAGGGTAAATCTCCAAGTTTCCAATTAAATCTCTTTTTGCACGTATTATCTTTTCCCGGAGGGCACCAGCAATCTCTGCCCCAATCCCGGAAAGAACAAATAATTTTATAAAGTTTAGGATCATCTGTTAATACCGCTCCACCTTCTCCCATGGTTATACAGTGAGCTGGATAGAAGCTAAATGTTGAAATATTTCCAAATGTGCCTGTATATTTCCCACCATATTTAGAACCGAAAGCATCACAATTGTCCTCAATTAACCAGAAATTATATTTTTTTGCTATTTTCATTACTTTATCTACATTAAAGGGATTCCCTAAGGTATGTGCTAAAAATATAGCTCTTGTTTTCTCTGAAATAGCATTTTCTAATTGTTCAACATTTACATTATATGTTTCTAAATCTACATCAACAAAAACAGGTATAAGATTGTTTTGGATAATGGGTGTAATAGTGGTAGGAAAGCCTGCTGCCACTGTAATAACTTCATCTCCTGGTTTTAACCTTCTTTCTCCTAATTTGTAAGAAGTAAGAGCAGATATTGCTATTAAATTTGCTGAAGAGCCTGAATTTACTAAAGCACAATATTTTTTCCCTAAAAATTTTGGAAATTCTTTCTCAAATTTTTCAGCAAATCTACCAGCAGTAAGCCACATATCTAAAGAAGCATCTATTAGATTAAATAAATCATCTTCAGCAAGAACTTTCCCAGATGCTGGAATTTTATCCATAGTCTTTCCCTTGCGAAAAACTTTAAAATATATACTACTGGCATACTTTGTAAAGGCCCGAAGTATTTTATCTAAGGACTCTTTGTTTAAACTTGCTATTTTCTGATAATCGATAGGAGAGATGGTAAATAACTTCTCTATTATTACTACTCCCCTATCTTCTAATTTCCCTTCTTCTAAGTCATCATTTGTAATCTCTATACCATTAGTCTTCTTGTCTATAAGAGTACACAATAACTCTTTACCTTTTAAATCTAAAACTAATAAAAGTTTACCTGAGGGATCACCTATTTTAGGATCTTTTACTAAAATAATATCCCCTATTTTAATATTTAATCTCTCCATTATTAATACCCACCTTTTTGTGCATATTCGATAATCTGGCTTACTGTAAAATCATATAATTCCTTATTTTTAGCACCATCATAATATCTTTTATACCATTCTACTGTCCTTTTTATGGCCTCTTCTACATTATATATTGAATGCCACTTCAGGAAAGAGTAAGCTTTACTGCAATCGAGTTTTAATAAACTTGCCTCATGAAAATTCTCAGAAGACTTTTCTATCTCATAGCTTCCGCTTCCCCAGTAATCTATGACTTTTTTGGTAATCTCTTCTACTGTTAGAATATCATAATCAGAAGGGCCAAAATTCCATGCTCCACTAAATTTTATTCTATCCTCAGATATTTTTAAGGCAAGAAGAAGATAACCACTAAGAGGTTCCAATATATATTGCCATGGCCTTATCGCATTTGGATTGCGTATTTTTATTTCTTCTCCTTTAGATAAGGCCCTTATACAATCAGGAACAAGTCTATCTTCTTGCCAATCTCCACCACCTATTACATTCCCAGCCCTTGCAGAAGATAGTGCTATTTCTAAATTCTCAAAATAGCTTCTTCTATAAGCAGAAACTATAAGCTCTGCACATCCTTTACTTGAGCTATATGGATCATATCCTCCCATAGGATCTGTTTCTCTATATCCATAAAACCATTCCTTATTCTCATAGCATTTATCACTGGTTACAACTATGACTACTTTTACACTATCTGTCTCTCTAACCGCTTCTAATAAATTTATTGTTCCCATAATATTAACTTCATAAGTATATTTTGGCGCTATATAAGAATACCTTACTAAGGGTTGTGCAGCTAAGTGAAATACAAACTCTGGCTTATACATTTTAAATACTTTCTTAAGTTTCTCTTCGTCCCTTACATCTCCGATTATATGAGTTATCCTTTCTTTAAGGTTCAGGGCTTCAAATAAGGAAGGATAAGTAGGTGGCTCTAAGGAATAACCAACAACATTTGCTCCTAATTCGGTTAACCATAATGTAAGCCACGAACCCTTAAACCCAGTATGACCAGTTATAAGAATGTTTTTACTTTTAAAAAATTCAAGATTATCGTTTCCCAATTTATACCTCCTGCGACTTTAATTTTGAGGAATTAAGAGTTCTTTCCTTATTCTCGGGATTTTCTAAGCTCATACTTTTTAGAAAATTTTTTTCTTCATCATCT
>Ga0307378_10006343_pt1 | contig 16230 bp, 9 predicted proteins | sample UN1MG_FD_202238 | JGI IMG/M metagenome (GOLD analysis project Ga0307378, IMG submission 202238) | Soil microbial communities from Risofladan, Vaasa, Finland - UN-1 | ecosystem: Environmental > Terrestrial > Soil > Coastal area > Acid sulfate soil | place: Finland: Risofladan, Vaasa | collected... | reverse complement strand
GCGCGGCCCCCCGAAGAACATCGAGCGTCGATTCGTTCAAAACCTCCGTGCATGTCGCCATGCCCGCAAGTCATAACACAACACCCCAAAATCCACCAATACGACTTCAGATGGCTGAAATGTTACAGGAAACTATAGCTCAGAAGAGCCCGGACATCTCCCTGATTGGGGACGAAAGGGGGGCCTTGCCGACATTTCCGGCACTCGGCGTCGTGGTTCTCGGGCGTGGTTCTCGATGGTGCCGGACCTGGCAGGTGTGCATCGGGCGGGCCGCTTCTCCCGTACTCGTTTCGCCGATCCACGATGTGCCGGGCTTGCTCGATGGCCGCCTCGAAGTTGGGCGTGCTTATCTCGATTGCCACGTCACGACTTGCTCATGCGCCAGTCTGTAGCTCGGAAGGCTGCGCAAGGCGTCGGCGGGGCGGAAGGGCTGCTTGAACGGCTGCGCGGCCATTGGGTCATTCTGATGATTCTGCGGTTGGCCGCGCCTGCCCTTCTCGGTTGGCGCGGCCCGATGGTCGGCCTGGGCCACCTTCGCGGAATCTGTGGTCCAAAACCGCAGCAAGCACCCGCAGGCGACTCGTTATCGTCATCATCGACGAGTGTATCACACCACTCGACGGTGACGTTGTTCTCTGTTAGTACGCCATTGTAGTCCCAGGCGTCGGGCTTGCCGTCCACCCAGTCGTCCAGGAGTGGCATAGGTCGATTGGTACGAGCGTCCATCAATTCCTCCAATCAGTTTTTCCAATAGCGTCGTAAAGCCAGTTGCGTGCAGCGCTCCTGGAACTGCGCGCCGGTCTCGCCTTCGCCCAGGCGGACGGTCTCTTTCCACGTCTCGGGCCACTCTTGCAGGATGCGTCGGCAGAGTTGGCGGCGGCCGTCTTTGTCCAGGTCGCGCAGTTCCAACATCTGGTCGAGCCGCCCCGGGCGGGTAGAGACGTGCGACTCGGGCACGCCCAGGGCCGGGTCGAGTTTGTCCAGGTGGTTGGTGGTAACGATCAGCAGCACTCCATCCGCCCGTTCCACGCCGTCCAGGCAGTTCAGCAGGCAGTCGAAGGTAAGATGACCGCCGGCCCTGTTCTCACGGCCCTCGAATACGGCATCGATGTCTTCGATCAAAGCAATGCAGGGGACGCTGGCGAGCATCCTCTGCCAGGCGGCCTGTAGCTCGTTATTGAAGACGGTCGCCAAATGAAAGACAAAGATCGGCAGGTCGAAGTCTTCGGCCACGGCCCTGACCAGGGATGTCTTCCCAGTGCCGGGAGCCCCATGCAGCAGCCATCCTCGCCGCCAGGGGATGCCCCGGGCCTTGTACCAGTCTTCGCTGGTCTTCCAGCGGCGGACCTCTTCGATCAGGACCTCTTCTATCAGGACTTCGGCCTCGGGACTGAGGGCCTGCTGCGCTAGAGCGTTGCCGTGGTTGACCCGGCTGCGCGAGAGATTGCTGACCGAGACCGTGAAGTCGAGTCGGTAGATTCGTTGGAGCATTGGGTGTGGCTAGTCCGCTGTCTGCTTCCCCTCGCTCGGGCAAGCGCCCCTCGGGCTGCGGCGCTCGCGGTTTCCGGTTTGCCACACCGCAAGCCGCTCGATCCCGCTGCAACATGGAAACCCGCCACCCGCAGGACGCCTGTAGCCTCAGCCTCAGAGCCAGTAAAGCCGTGGTGCCGGGTTGATCTCGATCAAGGTGGCCAACAATACGGCAACGCCGCCTACGGTGGCCAGTCGCTCGTCGAAGGCCCAGGTGAGAAGGGTCCGCTGGTTCACGTCCACGGTCTGTTGTGTCTTGCGGGTCAAGGTCGCTGGCGTCGGCCTCGATCTCTCGTCCAATTGGACCCACTCGTCCCACTCGTCTCACTCGTCTCACTCTTTGCTCTCTTCATGCTTCGCGCAGAAAAAACGGCCCGCGAGTTGCGAGGGCCGTCAGTGGTGCAGACCGTCTGCAACCCAGGTTCAGCCGCCTCTGACCCAGTAGAGTTGGGCGAGGTTGCCGACGATAACGAGCCTGTCAATCAGTGGAAGATGGCTTCTTAATGCTTAATGGTTGATGCTTGATGGTTGATGCTTGATGCTTGGGGGTCGGGGGTTAGGCGGATTCTGTCTGTCGGTTGGCGGCTTCGTTGGCCTAAGCCTACCGCAGCCGATGCAGCGTGCAAGCGCTCTCGCCTCGGCCGACAATCGCCAAGCGCCGACGACCCCAAGCGCGCCGTCGCAAACGCTTTCCAAGCGCCGGCGTTTGACCCCCTAGCGCTCTTGGCCCTTTGCACTCTTGGCCATCCCCAGAGTATGGCGCGTCGTCGCCCTGCCGCACGACGCGATTGCTGACCGCTCGTGCGCCCACGAGTTCGTCCTTGGATACGGCGTAGACGTTGAACGTTGAACATTGAATGGAACAACGCCGTTATCCCATTTCCAGCGCGAAACGAGGCACCAAGGTGGCACAGGGGCCGGAATCGTTCGGGATTGCGGCCCTGGCGACTGGTTCCGGGATGCCTGCGGGTTCAGACTTGGTGCGATGCGCTGGCAGGTTTGGGCCTCGAAAACCCTTGGAAGTCGAACAGGCTGCCCACTTGCTCGCCATCGTCGTGGACGACATGAAGATAAATTGAGGTAGTGCTTATGTTCGCGTGCCCCGCTGCGTCCCGAACTTCGGCGAGAGTGCGGCCCCCCGCCATCGCGTGCGAACAAAAGCTGTGCCTGCCGCAGTGAATCGACAGCATAGCAACGCGCTCCGGCCCCAAAAGCTTCAGGCACTTCTTATAGCGCGCCTGCGCGTTGCGGACCGAAAGATGTTTGCCGCGTGTGCCCTTCGCCTGCGAGCACACGAAGGGGTCGTTCGGGCCAGCCCCTTGGCTTGCTCGTTCGTTCGTCCATGACTGAAGATCGGCCAGCGTGCCGGCGTCCCACCACAACGGCACCCGGCGGGGCTTCTTGCGTTTGGCGATGCGAGCCGGAATCTCGATATGGGGCCTGCCGCTACGCACCTTCACGTTGCTTAGGTTCAGGCCGACGATTTCCGAGACGCGAAGGCCGCAACAGGTGGCAAGCCGGAAGAGAGCAAGGTTCTGCCGTGTGTTGACGGATCGACGTTTGCGCTTCAAGTCGGCAATTACGGCGGCAATCTCGGAGCGGGTGAGAATCTTGATGGCATCCAGGGGTTTCGCGTTCATCGGGGTAACTCCAAAGGCGGATTGCGAAATCATGCAGAAAACTGTCGTCTACTTGAAATGTGTCATGTGCCGGCCAGAAGTCAAAGCGAAAACGTTCAGGAAATAGACATTATCTGCATGATTTCGCACACGGCCCGCCAGGCAGTCTGACGCGCCGACGACCTGCCCGACGCAGTATGCTCTATCGCGCGAATCCGGGTGCCGCCAGCGACCGGGAAACCGTGCCTGTGCCGCGCCAACAGCGAACAACTGCGTCGCCTTGCAGATTCTCAGAAATTCCGGAAACCTGCGGGTCGTTTTGATCCTTCCCTGGTGTTAGGCCACCTGTTAGACCACCCATCGATTAGACCACCCATGACCAATTGCAGCGACCCGAGACAACCGACTTCGCTTCGACACTGTAGTCCAGGCGCTCTGTTCCGAGCGGCCCGAAATGGCACGATCTGCAAGCAGCCGGACGCCTGTGCCGACCTCCGCGCGTTTACACGCTCCGGCCGCGCAGCGAGCGACCACCGAGCGACCCGGCCGGTTTCACGACCTGCCCGCTGCACGGACGCTCGCCTACGACCCGCCAGACACTTTTTCGCGGCGACGACCCGCTCGACGCGGGACGCTCTATTGCGAGAACCCAGGTGCTATCAGCGACGGGAAGCCGTCCCTGCGCCGCGCCGAGACTGGACAACTGCGTCTTGCAGGTGGATGACCCCGAAGAGAGTTTTGCAGATTCTCAGGAATTCCGGGAACCCTGCGGGGCGTTTTGACCCTAAGAGTAAACGCCAAAGGTAGACCACCCATGACCAATTGCAGCGACCCGAGACAACCGACTTCGCTTCGACACTGTAGTCCAGGCGCTCTGTTCCGAGCGGCCCGAGATGGCACGACTTGCAGGCAGCCGGACGCCGGTGCCGCCGACCCAACGCCGCACCGCCCTGGTGACGACAGGCACACGTGTCGGGCATCGAGTCCCGTGCAAGACGCAGGTACAAGAGACAACAACCATTGACCCCGCGCCGGCAGGATGCCGATTCGACGCGGAACTACCCCAGAAGAGGACGCGGCAAAACCGGGGCACTTGGGGTATGAGTGGGTATGCTACGGTGCGAGGTGTAGATGTGTCACCTGACACCTCTGGCCATAGCGCCGTAGGTCACCCTCCGGTACCCCCTGCCCCCCTTGCGCTAAGACCGGCCCGAGGCACAGTGCCTCGCCCCTGGAGGTCCCAAAACAACCAGGCACAGAAAAGAGGAATCCTATGAAGTACGTAATCTGTTACTCCGGCCAGAAGCGGCCCATCGGCGATGCCTGGCAAAACCACACCCTGACCTGGCAGCAAGTCACCGAACGGCTGAAAAATGACCCCGCGCTAAACGTCGGCATCCTACTTGGACCGGCAAGTGGCGTGGTGGACGTTGAGTGCGACTCCGACGCGGCCACCACGAGCTACCGCGAGCTTTTCGGGGATGTTCGTACCCCCTCTTGGCAATCGGCACGCGGCATACACCACTTGTTCCAGTGGGATGAGCGCCTTGCGGGTCTGGGGTCCAAGGTCGATTACCAGGCGGTGGAGTTCCGTCTTGGGGCGGACGAAAAAGCAACGCAATCTATCTGTCCGCCGTCGGTGGTCGATGGGGTTAAGCGGGAGTGGCGTGTCCGGCCGGATGAGTGCAAGCCAGCCCCGCTCCCCGAATTGGTAATCAAGGGACTGTGCGCCCTGCCCCGTGCAACGGCATGGGAAGATGTCTCCGATCCAATGTTTGAGGGCGTCTACCGGGAATTGCGGGCCGCCAAGATCGGGAAGCTGACCGACTACTTTTCTCGTACCGAGACCCCGGTTGTTTCGACCCACGTTGACCATCGCGGCTGGACTTACCTTCACTTGGAGCGGTGCCCCTTCAAGCATCCCGAGCATGGCGAAGGTGATCCGTGCGCGATCGTCTTCTCGGACGGCGGCCACACGTTCAAGTGCCAGCATACCAAGTGCGCCAACAAGAAGTGGCCCGAGATCGAAGAGGTCTATGGCGTACTTAACCCAGTCATACGGATCACCCCGGACCTATACGAGAACGTGCGGAAGGCGATCCGCGCGTTGACGAGCGACCCCACGATACTTCAGCGCGTCGGTCTCGTTGAGGTTGTGCATGACGCCCCGCGCCCAGAACTTTGCAAGATCGACAACCGCGCTCCGCAACTGCGATCTATTCCTGCCCCTACCTTGAAGGCGAGGCTTTCGGCTGCCGCCCGTTTCGAGAAGTGGGATGCGCGGAAAGACAAGTGGGTACATTGCCTGCCGTCCGATCCGATTGTCAGCGCAACCATCTCGGCTCCGTACTACGCCGACATCCCGAAGTGTTTGGGCGTCGTAAGCAGTCCCGTGTTGCGGTCTGACGGCACAATAGCGGCCGGACCTGGATATGACCGCCTCACTGGCTTATACATTGCCACTGAAGGCACCTATCCGCCTTTGATGCCGGTCCCCGAGGCGGTATCGCTGCTGAAAGACGTGCTGGTTGACTTTCCGTTTGAGAGTGAAAAGCACCAGGCCGGATGGTTCGCCGCACTTCTCACACTCTTGGTGCGTAGTGCGTTCGCAGGCTGTGCTCCCTTCTTCTTATTTGACAGCAACCGCAGCCGAGTGGGGAAGGGTCTTTTGACGGACGCGATAACGAAGATTACCGAGAATCGGAAGGCAGCGCGATACGACACCCCGAAAAGCGCGGAGGAAATGCGGAAGGCCCTGACCACAGTGGCACTCGCCGGCGCGCCCTATTTGCTCTTCGACAACATTAAACACAAGTTCGGCGGCGGCGCACTCGAAAACTTGCTGACAACCGGTCGCTGGACGGACAGACTGCTTGGACTGAACAAGCAAGTTGACTTGCCGGTCACAGTTGTGTGTATGGGGACCGGCAACAATTGCAGCCTTACCGGCGATATGGTTGGCAGAACATGCCATATCCGACTGAAAACGGACCTGGAGCAACCGGGGTTACGCACCGGATTCAAGTATCCCAAGCTGCTTGACCACATCGAGAAGAATCGGCCAGCACTCGTAATCGCTGCGTTGTCGATCCCTGCGAGTTACCTGGCGGCCGGCAGCCCGGACCAGAAGCTGTCGGCCTTTGGCGGATTCGAGGGCTGGTCCGATCTGGTTCGCAGTTCGCTTGCCTGGGCGGGGTTGCCCGATCCCGACACCCGCCAGAAGCTTGCCGAACATGCGGACGACGAGAGAGACCAGTTGCGCGCGCTGATGGAAGGATGGTCCGAATTAGGCAGCCCAATGACAGTCGCGGGTGCGTGCGACGTTGTGGCGTCTGCCACCGACGACAAATACCCAATTCTCCGCGCGGTCATTAGTGAGTTGCCCCGCCATCTCAGCAAGCAACAGGGTCTCGGTAATCTCTTGAAGACCTATCGTGGTCGGGTTCTCGATGGCCGACAATTCGAGAAGACAGACCACAAAATTCCCAGGTGGTATTCGGTGGAGGTGACGTATGGTACTGCCTGATCGGATCAGATGGGCCTTCCGCCCCACCGACACACCGCACAACACAGCCACAGAACTCTTGCCGGCCAACCTTCTCGGCGCTCAGCACCATGCTCACCGATGATTCGCCGCCCAGTGGCCAGAGGAATGGCCTACGTCGGTTGTGGAAAGGGCTTCCAAGATTCTGACGACTAGACCGTGGAACTACATCAGCGTGTTCGTTCAACGCCGCCGTTTGCATTCCATGAAAAAAGTGCTGTCGGCCACCTCGCGGATGTTGTAGTCTCCCCAGACATTCAGGTTCATGCCGTAGAAAAGGTTGTGAATCCTGTTGAAGCCCTTGCGCACGGACGGCTCGGCTTCGCGCACGGAACCAGCGGCTACGGCATCGCGCCATTGTGCCAGGGTCCCGGTTATCACGGCTGCCAGCACCCTGGGGGCCAACGTATCGGCCGTGACAAACGACATCCCAGAACAGCATTCCAGGATGTCTCGCATGTCCCGTTCGTCGGCGACCACAAACACGCCAAACGAAACGTGTGGCAACAGATTCGGTTTCGGCGCAGGGCCCACACGAGCCTGTTGATCTCGAAGCGCAGCCAGGCAACTCAGGAACTTCTCTAGGTCGGACAGATTCCGCCCCGAAGCGTCGGCCGCGCTCGCCGGGGAATAGCCCAGGGCGCGCCCGCACGCAATGAGAAAGTTGTGGAAATCGACCGAGGGCGTCGTGACAAGTAGGACTTCTGGTGGTGGCATGGCAAAAACCGAGTGTGGCTGACCCGCCGGCAACTGTGTTCGTGTTGTTTCGGATAATCAACCATAGCCCGCATTTTGACGTTTGGCTTCGGATTGGGCGCATTGGTGCCGATTGTTGGGGCGCTATCAGAGGCATTAACGGCCCACGCAGAACGGCCGACGCTGGACTACTCCAGTACGAGACCATCTGTCGGCCCGTGGCCGTTTCCGGGCTGCGGAACGCCAAAACCTGCGAGACGCAGTGCTCCGCAGTTGCAGCGTGTCTGGCCACGGGATGCTTGTCGGCGGACCTGCCCGACGCTCGGCACCACATTGCCGACGATCGGCCACATGAGAGCCAGCGGAAGCGCCTATAGCAGCCGTGGAAACGGCTACTGGTGTCGAGCAGATTGGCGGAGCGTCTGGCTTGTCCGGGGTCGCACGTTCCAGGCTGGGCTAGGTTGCTCGGGGTTGTGTGGCTGCCTCTTGCGCCCCCCCCGCTCGCCGGCAGTCCCGCAGACGAATGAGCCGGCGTCGGTCCCACTTCCCCCTCCAATTGGCCGCGCGCGACCTGCGGGCTGCTCGTGGCCATGTAACTAACCTTACTGCCCCCCCGCCGATCCTAACGCCCGCCGCTCATAAGCGACCGGAACATCACCGCCTGACCCGCGCGGATCGCTGGTCCTGGCTGCCGCATCGCCTGTCTGTCGCGGTGATCCACACCCCGCGAGGACTCTCACCTGCAATGACCCGCAATGATCCACACCCGCATCATGCCGTTGCGGCCTGGATAACGCCGTCTGGCGGTCCCTGGAAGGCTCTGAAAAGGAACTGGCGCGATCACATTGAAGTTATCACGAAGCGGCGGGCGAAGATACGCCTCAACAGCGTATCCAAAGAGCACCTGGACCCCTTCGAGGCACTGACATCCGCCCGCCGGATCATCCCCCTGGACGCGAAACACAAGGCCACCATCCAGTCCCTCCAGGAGTCGGGATTCTCCACCCTCTGGGTGGCCGACCACCACCTGTTGCAGACCCACACCTGTGCCCTGGCGAGCCTGATCGACGACCCAAAGACCCGCAATGAACTGGGCATCATTGGCTACTTCAAGACCACCAGCCAGGGCAAGGACAAGGGGACACCCAACTGCTTTCTCTTCCCCCTGAATCACGGCGGGTGGCGGGTCTACCGCTTCTCCCCCGGCATTGCCGAAGCCGAGACCTGGACTCAGGACGGTAACGGGTGGACGGTCTGCTACTTCAACCGGCTCCCTGACTTCGATACCGCCTGCAAGGCCCACGGCGGGCTGAAAGACCCGGACAGCAGGGCCGAGTACGTGTTTGCTACCGCCCAGAAGGCCGTTGCGGCAGCGGGAGCATTGGGCCAGAAGATTGAGGTGGGTGACTCTCTAAAGACGCATCTGGAAAGCCGCGAGGCATCCCTGAAGGTCTCAAAGGATGGGAAGCTGGCCGTCTACATCAAGCGGGACAAGAAAGAAGACCCGGAACGGATAGACGGCTGGCTCCAAAAGAAGGACCGCTGGGCACGCGAGTACGAGAAGCATATCGACACCGACCCCGGCGATGAACTCGGCTTCAACGACTTCGATAACGCACTGCGATCACTGGTCACTGCGGGTAACGACTTCGCAGGCTGGGTCGCGCGGCTGGATGGCGGGGCAAGTAGTGGGGCAGGCAGTGGGGCGGGCAGCGAAGCAGGCAGCGAAGCAGGCAGTGGGGCAAGTAGTAGAGCGAGTAGCGAAGCAGGCAGCGGAACGAATAATGAATGGGTACACCAGCCCGGCGGCAACGTGAAGATGCTTCTTCAACACATTGGCATGGGGAAGCCCGAGGCGGAAGCCATCATGGGCGGGGCCATCAAGCGGTCCTGGAAGATGGTCAATCTGCCCTTCCAGGATGAGTACCCGGGCGGCCGGCAGTGGAACCTCGACGCCGCTCAGTTCCGCTACCAGCCTGTCCGGCTGGAGAATGAACTGGCAGACGACGAGGCTCCTCACCACCCCCACTGGGACCTGATTTTCCAGCACATCGGCTCCGACTTGAATGCTGCGATCAAAGAGTCTACCCAGATGCAGCGGCTCAACATCCGCAACGGAGCCCAATACCTCGTGAACTGGATCGCCTGCCTGTTGCGCGACCCCTTCGAGCCGTTGCCTTATCTCTTCCTCTACGGCAGCGAGAACTGCGGGAAGTCGATCTTCCACGAGGCCGTCGCCCTGCTGGTCACGAAGGGCGTCATCAAGGCCGACCGCTGCCTGACAAGCGTCAACGACTTCAACGGCGAATTGGCCAACGCCATCCTCTGCGTGGTCGAGGAAAAGAACGTCGCCGCCTCGGCGACCGCACACGCCCGCATCAAGGAATGGGTGACGTGCCTCAGCCTCTCCATCCGCAAGATGCGCACGGACAGCTACGAGCAGCCCAACACGACCCACTGGGTTCAGTGCGCCAACCGCCAGGACCACTGCCCGGTATTCCCAGGCGACTCAACCGCTCTCGGCCGCCGCGTCAGTTTTTCTGGTGCGGTGGCTGCTCTTTGGTCTGCTCTGGAAACAACCAAGCCCTCACGTAGTCGGCTACGGCCCGTAGTCGTGCATCCTCTACCGGCTCCTCGTTGTAGACCGCGCCCATGTCGTTGGCCGCTTCGGCATGGCCCATGATCGCCCGCACGGCGTCCTTGTCTCGACTCTTCTCGCCGATCGTCTGGAAGGTGTGGCGCAGAGCATAGAAACCTACACCCTTGCGATGAATCCCCAGGGCCTTCACTACCTTTGCCGTTTCTTTGGAAATCGGGTTGTCGGTGTACGACTTGGGCTCCCAGGGCGTACCATACTTGGTGATGAAGACCCGATCCGTGTGGGCTTCGTCTTTCGGTGTCGGCCGCTTTTCCAGGGCCGCCCGTAGCGCCGCCACTGTCTCCGGCCAGAGCGGGCACCGTCGCTGAATGCCGGTCTTCGGTCGTCCGAAGTCGAGCCAGCCGCCAGCCAGGTCGAGTGCCTTCATGGGCAGCTTGGCGCAATCGTTGTTCCCCCAGCCCGCATTGATCCCCAACAGGACCATCGCTCGCAGTTGAACGGGCGCGGCGTCGATGATCCTCCGCAGTTCATCCGCTTGGTACATGCGAGGGGCTTTCTCGCGGCGCGCTCGCCTCAGCACGGCGCGGCTGGGCTTGGCGAAACTCTCACCGTACCTCAAGGGCATGTCGATTAGGCCCTGCTTGAAAGCGTGGTTGAACAAGACCCGTGTCCGGCCAATATCGTTGTGGAGCGATACCGGCCCGTGGGTCTTGGCGAAGTCACTCCGCAGCTTCTCGAAGTCGGCCGGGCGGAGATTGGCCACCAGCCGACCCGGGCCAAACACTCGCAGCACGCGCTCGCAAATGGCGTGGTAGTCATTCCAGGTCCGTTGTTCCAGTTCCCCGCTGTCTACCAGCCGTTGCTTGCTGGTCAGAAACAGGTTGGCAAGCCGCCCGATAGTCAGGCCGTCGCCATTCTCCGGCTCCCTGCCGGCCAGCAAATCATCCTTCTCTTTCAGCCACCTTTTCAGCGCGGCATCGGGATCGGACCACGGTCCGAAGTAGTGGACCTTGTTGCGAACGCGCTTGGCCCACTGGCCAGAGGCGTGGGCGTAGAGGGGGTAGTCAGGATGTGGTTTCGCAGGCCGGCTTCCCTTGGCTGTTTTCTTTGGCGATGCTATGCTTCTAGGAGTCGATCCTCGCCCGCGATAGCGGGCGAGGGCTGCTTCTGGATCGGCCCACGGGCCAAAGTAGATTAGCTTGCCCTTGATCTTCTTGGCCCATTGGCCGGAGGCGTGAGGGAACAATGGAAAGTCGGGTGTTGGCTTTGACGGTTTGCTCATGGAGGTGTAGTCCGGGTGTAGAAACGGGTGTAGTGGCGTAGAATCAGGCGTACTCCGATCTACACCACTTCTCAAGCATACCATGAAGCAAACGGAAGTCAAGGCAAATAAACGACTTACAACGATGGCGGCGTAGCTCAGTTGGTTAGAGCAGCGGAATCATAATCCGCGTGTCCGGGGTTCGAGTCCCTGCGCCGCTACTTTCGCCGCGTCTGGCCGGATGTGGTATATTCTGCGCAACTGTTGCCACACCAAAGACTTCCGGAAACAGCTCAACGTGGCTCGGCAGACCGGTTCCATTGCCACCGGCAGCCTCGTTTCGCCACGCCTGGCCGTTTTGGCTGGCGGGTCCGTAGCGGGAACAACGCCCGTCGTTCGTGGCGTCGATCCGAGTCTTCGTTGAATTTCTTCAGGATGCAAAGTTCGTCAGTACGCGCCCGCTTTGCATCGAATAGCCATTTCGAGAACGCCTTCACGGAAGCCAGATAGGAATTGCACGTCCTTGGCGAGATACCCTGCTTCCCATTCTCTCTCGCCTTTCGGATGGACCGTTCTCGTAGTTGGCCGAGGGCCCGCATGACCGCATCGGGTGTCAGGTCTCCGACCTGCCGACCGTTGTGAGCTGTCTCCGCCGGAAGGCTTGTTCTCGAGCGGCGAGGCGGTTGGAAACGGGACGGACTGATTCGGCGAATCACACAACCCCACCGCGACCGGGTGGGCGATCGGGGCGAGCTGTCGCCGAGCGGAAAATGATGAAAAACCGAAACGGATTGACCAAAGGAAACAACGACACCAGCCCGGCCAAGTGCTCTAATTGAGGTGTGTGACCGCGAGCGAGATCCGGCGACCCGCTGCCAGAGAGCAAAGAACCACGACCTGCCCCCCCACTTGGCGTAGCTTTGCTTTGCGACAAAGGACGTCGGGTAAGAATCAGGGAACGGAAAACCTGCTGGCCGTGTTTCGGGCGCTCGACGATGCTCGCGGGATATGAATCGACAACCGGGGAACCAGAATGAGCGGCGCAAAGACTCCCAAGGTTCGGCCGGGGTTTGGTTATGCTCACTTCACACGTCTTCACCCCAACCCCTCAGACATTCCGTGAGAACAATTCCAATAACTCTACTGGCATTCCACGTGGTTGCGGTATCGGCTTGGGCAGCAACAGAAACGATCAACGTGGCCGACTTCGGCGTGCAGCCGAACAGCTACAACAACAACCCGAAAACGTGCGCCATTCTCATGGAGGACTTCCAGGGCCTGACCATCGACGGCTCGGGGAGCGAGTTCGTCTTCCACGGCCGGATGCAACCGCTGACCGTAGAACGCTGCGAGCGAGCGACGATTCGCAACCTGACGATCGATGGGGACATCCCATTGACGGCCCGGGGCGGAGTTAGCCTCCTCGACGAGCGTTGGGATAGCGGCGGCAACATTCTCTCCGCCGAAAGCGCCGTGATCGTCGGCGATCCGTACGTGATGACCATCCATCTCCCGGAAGGTTTCCGGCTCGAAAGCGCCGAAGTCGACGGCGAGAAGGTGGAATTTGCGAATCAGAAGGAGATCGCCACCGCTCGCATCGTTCCGTCGGCGACCAAGACCGTGAACTGGAAGATCGATTTCGCGAAGTAGGACAAGCCGATTACCGTAGAGCGAACAGAAAAGTGAAAGGAATGCAGCCATGCGAAGAGCTTTGTTGTTGATCGTGATGATTACGTTGTTCCCCGGTAAGGTGACAACCGCCCAAACCGTCCTCACCTACGGCGATCTCGCCGCCAGGCTCTACGATCTGGAGCGGCTGGCGACGCCGCCGCTTCCGGGGGAGCGGTCGGGCAACTTCTCCAGTTGGGACCGAGGGGCCAAGTACAATGCCCAGACGGAACAGTACGAGGGGTGGCACGCCAACGCCGACGGCGGCGGGTTCATCCGCCCTGAAGGGACCGGCATCGTCGCCGCGGAAATCGAAGGGCCGGGCGTGATCTGGCGGGTTTGGTCCGCGCTGGCGAACGAGGGCCACGTCAAACTCTTCATCGATGGCCACGAGACGCCTGCGCTGGACATTCCCTTCGGCGAGTTCTTCAACAACCAGAACGGCCCGTTCGCCTATCCGGAACTCGTGCTGACGTTGTCGCGCGGGCGGAACAACTTCGTGCCCATCGCGTTCCAGAGTTCGTGCAAGATCGTGCTCGAGAAGAACTGGGGGGCGTATTATCAGATTACCTACACGCAACTGCCCGAAGGCACGACCGTCCCCAGTTTTCGCGGCGAGTTCAATGAAGACGAACAGGCGGCTCTTCGGAAGGCCAACGACGTGTTCGCCGCGCGAGGCACCGATCCCAAGCCGCCGGCCGCCGATCGGCAGACCGTCACCGAAACCGTCACGATCGAACCGGGCGAGAGTCTGGATGTCTGCCGCTTGACGGGCCGACGGGCGATCACGCAGATCCATGTCGTGCCGGACGCGGACGACGACGACCCGATCCGCACGCTGCGCGAGTTGACGCTTTCCGTCACCTGGGACGACGATCGGCAGCCCGCCGTCTGGACGCCGCTGGGCGACTTCTTCGGCACGGCGCCGGGAATCAACCGTTTCAAGTCGATCCCGACCGGCATGACCGAGCACGGTTTCTATGCGTACTGGTACATGCCGTTCTCGAAGTCGGCCTGTATGACCATCGCCAACGACGGCGCGAAACCGCGAACGTTGGGCGTCAAGGTCGTGCATCAGCCCGTGGCCACCGACGAGCTGCTGCTGCATTTCCACGCCAAGTGGCACCGCGACGCGTACGTCGGCGTGGACGAGCAGTCGTTCACCCACGGCGACCGCTGGCCCGACTGGCCGCTGCTGGTGACCGAAGGCCGTGGCCGGTTCGTCGGCGTGAACCTGCACGTCTGGAACCCCAATCCGTTCGGCCGCGTCACCAAGGTGCTCGATATCGATGCGAAACAGTTCTCGCCGCGCATCTTAGGCACGATGCAGACGGCGGCCAAGAGCTGGTGGTGGGGCGAAGGGGACGAGAAGTTCCTCGTGGACGGCGAAAAGATGCCATCGACGTTCGGCACCGGCAGCGAAGATTACTTCGGCTACGCCTGGGCGGCGCATAATCCCGTCGAGTTCGAGAGCGCCCTGCAGAACCAGCCGCTCAACAAGAACGACAGCCTGGGGCACGTCTCGAACAACCGTTTCCAGTTGGCCGACAACGTGCCGTTCCAGACCCGTTTCGAAGCGGTGATCGAGAAGTATCATCCGAATAACTGGCCGCTGCTCTACGCCTGCACGGCCTACTGGTACCAGGCGGCGGGCGAAGCGGATTGGTACCGGCCGGTTCCCGTGGCGCAGCGCGTCGATTACTACGTGCAGCCGACCCGCGAGGCCCCGGTGCCCGCCGACGGGATCTACGAAGGCGAGCGGCACTTGTTGTTCGACCCGCCGGCCCGCGCACAGGGGATGGCGCCTTTCGGCGGCGGTTGGAGCGGCGGGCAACAACTGCTGTGGCACGGCAGTATCGGCGATGAGGCGTCGGTCACGTTCGAGGTTGGGCAGCAGTACGAAGGTCCGATGACGGCCCGGTTCACGCTGGCCCCCGACTACGGTGCCTTCGACGTGTTGCTGGACGGAAAGGTCTTGAAGAAGGGCATCGACCTGTACGACCCGAAAGTTGTCCTTGGTCCGAAGCAGGAACTCGGGACGGTCGAACTTTCGCCGGGCACGCACAAGCTGACGTTCCGTCTGACCGGCGGCAACGAGCAGGCCAGACGCTTCCAAGACAAGTTCTTCATGCTGGGGCTCGACTACGTGGCACTGTTGCCCGCTCAGTAGAGTTGAGGCACCCGCGGAAAAGAAAGGAAGAAACGTCATGAGACGTAGTTTGGGTTTGGCGGCGGTTGTGGCCGTGCTTGCGGTCGGTCGGTTCTCCTCGGCGGCGGACGACGCGCTCCCGGATGGGCACCTGATCACCATCCCGACGGTCGACGCCTCCGGAGCCGCGTCGCCCAAAGATGCAGAACGCCGCGAGATCGAGAACGTCCTCCTGTATCAACGCAAGACGGGTGGTTGGCCCAAGAACTATGACCGCAAGCAAGAGTTGACCGAAACACAGCGCATCGATGTCTTGAACGACAAGTCGAAAAACGACTCGATGATCGACAACGGGGGTTGGCCTCAACAGTTTCCCGTTCCCAGCGGCTACGCGCGGTACATCACCTTCAACGACAATGCGATGGTCGGCGTGTTGAGTCTGCTCGGAGACGTCGCTCGAGGCAACCAGGCGTTTTCATTCCTACCCGACGACGTTCGCCAACAATGCCGGCAGGCCGTGGAACGCGGCATCCGGTGCATCTTGAAATGCCAGATCCGCGTCGATGGCAAACCCACGGTCTGGTGCGCCCAACACGATCACGTGACGTTCGAGCCGCAAAAAGCGCGCTCCTATGAACTACCGTCGCTCAGCGGTTCGGAGTCCGTCGGCATCGTGCGATTTCTGATGCAGATCGAAGACCCGAGCGACGAGGTGATCCGCGCGATCGAGGGTGCCGTGGCCTGGTTCGAACGATCGAAACTGGAAGGGATCAAAGTGGTTCGCGTGGAAGATGCCGCGCAGCCGAACGGCTACGACCAGGTCGTCGTCGAGGATCCGACGGCCCCTCCCATGTGGGCACGCTTCTACGACGTCAATACGAACCGGCCGATCTTCTGTAGTCGAGACGGTATTCCAAGAAGGACTCTCGCCGAGATTTCCTACGAACGCCGAAACGGCTACTCATGGCTCGGGTATTACGCGCAAGGGCTGCTGGAACGGGACTTGCCGTCCTGGAAACATCGTCTCGGAATTCCGGGGAATTCTGATTCTATGAAAGAGCGGTCCTCCTGGTGCTATACACGGTGTAGTGTGTTTTTTCACCCACCCAAGCACAAGCAGGAGGACCGAAAGATGTTATACCTGGCCATCGACCAGCACCGCAA
>Ga0307378_10006341_pt1 | contig 16231 bp, 12 predicted proteins | sample UN1MG_FD_202238 | JGI IMG/M metagenome (GOLD analysis project Ga0307378, IMG submission 202238) | Soil microbial communities from Risofladan, Vaasa, Finland - UN-1 | ecosystem: Environmental > Terrestrial > Soil > Coastal area > Acid sulfate soil | place: Finland: Risofladan, Vaasa | collected... | reverse complement strand
CGCCAGCACGACATCTCCAGCGCGTACCTGCTGCACGTGAAACGGTTCGCGGGCGAGATTCGGCCGATGAGAATCGTCCTCGACGCCTCCAACGGCATGGCCTCCAAGTGGGTGCCCAGCCTCCTGAGAGAATGCATCATCGACGTCGAGCCGCTGAACCTCGAGCGCGCGGGGCGATTCAAGCACGAGCCGAATCCCCTGCGCGAAGTCAACCTCCAGGAACTCAAGGCCAGAGTCCGGGCCTCCGACGCGGCCCTTGGCGTCTGCTTCGACGGCGACGCCGACCGCGTCGGCTTCGTCGATGAAAACGGCGACACGGTTTCGAACGATCTTGTCACCGCCCTGCTCGTGCCGGATGTCTTGGCCGCCGAACCCGGCGCGCCCATCATCTATGACCTCAGGTCGAGTTGGGCGCTTCGGGAGGAGATCGAGGCCCACGGCGGCGTGCCGCGACGCGAACGCGTCGGCCACACTTACCTCAAGGCCGCCATGCGCGAAACGAACGCCCCGTTCGGCGGCGAACTCTCCGGCCACTCCTATTACCGAGACAACTTTTTCTGCGACAACGCGGTCATCACGCTTCTTAAAGTCCTGACGGTCTTGTCGAAATATCCGGACCGGACGTTCAGCGAACTCATCCGGCCGCTCCGGCGCTACCACTCGACCGGCGAGGTCAACTTCGAGGTCGAGGACAAGCAGGGGATGATTAAGCGTCTCGCGCGGACGTTCTCGGACGGGAAGGTGGATTTCCTCGACGGCGTGACGGTCGAATATGAGGACTGGTGGTTCAACTGTCGCCCGTCGAACACCGAGCCGCTCCTGCGCCTCTGCCTGGAGGCAAAAACACCCGAAATCCGCGACGAAAAATACGAAGCCCTCATCGAAATCCTCGGCGAACCGAGCGAGCATTAAGACTGCGCAAGGCTGAACATGACGAATGCTCGTAAAGGGTTCTTAACCCTCCTGGCGGTCGTCTGTTGCATTTGTGCGGCAGCCGGGATCGTCTTATATTACCAATGGTGGGTTCCCAACCAGAAAATATCCGACCTCGAATGGATGGACGCGGCCAGCAATGACGACCTCAAAGAGGTGGCCCAGAGAGTCCTGACCTGCCCCGTCGGCGGACACCATGACGCCTTCTTACTTCTTTCTGAAGTTGGGGACGTGGAATCCATCCCCTATCTCCTGGCCGCCTTGCGCTGGCGGCCACACACAGAGCCGGGCGACCCCATGCCATGCACCAAGATGCACTGTCTCAACGCGCTGCGCAGGATCACGGGCCACGATGCAGGCCTGAACTACAGCGATTGGGCCACATGGTGGGCGTCCACGGGGAGCAAACTTCCTCCGACAGCGTTTCCTGTGGATCAACACCCGCCGGAGCCCTCAGACCGGTAGCGGGGCACAAGCATCCGCCAGAAGTTTCATCGGCTGACGGACTGCAGGCCGGTGCCCTGGACCGCGGGGCAGGACGGAACCGCTGCGGTCGGGTTGCGTCCAATCATTCGGGAGCAGGTAACCCGGACCTCGTTAAGGGCCCTCCGATGCTACGCTCATCGCTCCTTGCAGCAATGGTTCTCCTCGTCACCAGCGGGTGCTCCAGTGCCCCGCTTGGGCCCGATAGCGCTGCGGCCCCGCAGCGAGTCTTCTACTGCGCTTGGTCCGGCACAAGCCCAGGGGCGGGCTTTACCTTCACTTCTCTCCGCACATTCGAAATAGACCTGGCGACCGGTCGCATACGCGGCATCCAGCAAACGGCTCGCGCACCCGACCCCATGCTTCCACATGAGGAAGAGAAGGTCGTGGGCCTTCTGGACGCACGGCCGTGGAGGGTTCTTTCGCCTGATGAAATCGAGGAATTACGTCATTTCATCGTGGCGTGGCTCCAGACCGATCCGCCCGCAACATACGACGAGGGACACAGCCTTGGCACAGAGGACGGCTACGCCGAGCGGCTTACCGTGTACTTCGCGCAGGGGAGACGCACCACGCGCATCAACCCCCAGGCAGGCTATTCGCCCGACGGAAAAGGTCTGCCGCCCACACAGTGGCGAGAGTTGCTTGCAGCAGCAATGGCCTGCGCTTTCGACCAGAAGACCGGCGGCTTCCTACTTCGCGGCCTGTGAGACAGCCTGGACCGTTCACTCTGGCACTCGGACCAAGCCCGTTGGACCGCTTCCGATTGCCTCAGCCAAAAGTTCCATCGGATGATAGACCGGCAGGCCTGTTCCGTGGGCAACCGGGCCGGATGAAACAAGTGGGGTGGATCCTCAGTCACCCCCAGCGCCTGCGCCGAGCTCCGTTAAGATGGCGGCAATCTTGGCCTTCAGGTCCGGGAGGTCGTGTTCCACAACCTTCCAAACGATCTCCTTGTCGATCCCGAAATACCGGTGAACCAGCAGGTTCCGCATGGCGATAATTTCCTTCCACTCCACCTCCGGGTGACGCTGCCTCAGGTCGGACGAAATCCCGCGCGCCGCCTCGCCGATGATTTGGATGTGGCGCAGGACAAGGTTTTGAACCGGCTCGTCCTGGTCGAACACGGTACGGCCAGCGCGCGTGTGCTTTTCGACGCCTGAAATCGCGTCTTGGATGTCCAGCAACCGATCTCGGTCGCCTCTTCTCACAGCGGTACCGCCTCCCGGAGAACCCGCTCCCGGATGCGCTCCCGAAGGCCGCGCTCCGTCACCACATCCACCTTGCACTCGAGCAATTCTTCTAAATCCACGAGGACCCCCGCGAGGTCCAGCAGGCTCCGCCCCGGTTCCATGTCCACCAGGACGTCAAGATCACTCCTGCCGTCCGCTTCACCGCGGGCTACAGACCCGAAAATGCGCACGTTCCTCGCCCCGTGTTTCGTGCAGGCGCGCAGAACCTCCTCCCGCTTTTCCTTCAGGAGAACTTCCAAGTCCATGGCCCCATTCTCCAACTATCGGGAAACATCACCCGCCAGGCATTATCCGCCTGGGCGGACGACTTCTCCAGTCTTTTCACCCAGCCCCTCGGCCAGAAGTTCCATCGGATGGTAGACCGGCAGGCCCGTTCCGTGGGCCAACTGGGTGCGGCACATGCCGCAACTGGTCACAATCCCAGAGGCGCCGGACGCGAGAATCCTCTCGAACACCGGCCGAGCCATCGCCCTTGAGACGGCGGCGTGTCTTGCCTTCAGGCCGAACGTGCCGCCCATCCCGCAGCACGTGTCGCTCGCGAGCACGAACTCGAGGCCGAGCAGGCGCTCCAGGAGCCGCTTCGGCTGCTCTCCCCTGCCCGCCGCCCGCAAGTGACACGGCGCGTGATACGCCAGGCGCTTACTGAACTTCGGCGCTTCGACCGCCTGGCGTCCCGTTGTCAGTTCCTCCACCAGGTCATGAATGTCGCGCGTGTGCTCGGCGACGAGGTGCGCCCGCTCGTCCTGCGGCTCGCTTTCCGGATAATCCTCCGTGAGCACGAGAACGCACGACGGGCAGCCGCTCGTAATCGTGTAACCGGCTTCGACAAGCGGCGCAAGGCGAGAGAGATTGAAGCGCCTGTCCTTGGCGGCGGCTTCGGCGTCGCCGGCGGAGATCTTCGCGATGCCGCAGCACCGCTGCTCGGGAATCAGGACCTCGCATCCGAATGCTTCCAAGACCTGTAAGGCCGCGCGGCCGATCTCGGGCTCGTTGAAAAGGTCAAAGCACCCCGCAAAGTAGGCAATCCTGCGGCGAGGTTCATCCACCTTGATTTCCGTTCCTTCTTTCAGCCGGTCGCGGGCAAAGGTCGGCATGGCCGCTTCCCGCCCGATGCCGCCGAGCGCCTCCATCACGCTTCGCATCGGCCGCCAGCCGAGCAACGCATTTGTAACCGGCGCCGCCATGCTTCCCGCGCGCCCAATCAGCCGCACCTTTCCCATCATCCGGTCCCGAAACCCGAGCCGCCCACGCCGCGCCAGATGCTCCTTGTAACGAAGCACGAGGCCCGGCACGTTCACCTCGCTCGGACATTCGACGAGGCATGTCTTACAGTTGTAACAAAGGTCCGCAATCTGCTGCATCCGCACATCGTCCAGCGCCTCAAGGCCCAGCGTCCCGGCGATGGCTTCGCGCAGAAGGTTCGCCTTGGCGCGCGGCGTGTCCACCTCGTCACCCGTCACGAGATACACGGGACAGTAGGCCCGGCACATGCCGCACCCGTGACACCGCTCAAGTTCGGTCGCCCAGGGCTCGCGGTCGAACGCGCCGCCGGTCTCGCGCGGCGACCAGTCCGGCCCGAGGCGCAGGTCCTCCAGATGCACTCCGCGCTCGAGCGTAATCACCTTGCCGGGATTGAGGACACAAGCGGGATCCCACAGTTGCTTAACTTCGCGCATTACGTCGTAGAGGTCGCCGAACTGGAGCCTGAGGTATGCGCTTCGCGCGAGGCCGTCGCCGTGCTCACACGAGATGGTTCCGCCGAGGTCCACGGTGAGGGCGGCCACCTCGTCGGCGATGAAACGCATGCGCTCGAGGTCTTCCGGGTCCCGCGTATCCAGCAGCGGCCGCGCGTGCAGGTTCGAGTCGCCCGCGTGACCATAGATGGCCGCCTCCACGTCATGGCGTTCGAAGATTCCGCGGAGCCCCTGAATCAAATCCACCAGCCGCTTGGGCGGAACCGTCACGTCCTCGACGAACGGCACAATCCGCCGCGGGCCCGGCAGACGCTGAAGGATCTGAACGGCCCGCTTTCGCACCTGCCACAGCCGCTCCTGCTCCATTGGGTCATAAGCCTCGACCGCGCCGAACGCGAGGCCGAGTTCCTCGACCACGCGGTGGCGGACGGCGGCGATAAATGCCTCGTTCTCGGCGCGGCTGTCCGAAAGTTGCTCCACCAGGAGCACCGCCTCGGCCCCCTCGGGCAGAAACTCCGCGGGAACCGTGCCGTCGGCGCGGACGATTTCCAGGAACTGTCGCTCCATGATCTCGCACGCGCTCGGGCCGAGCGCCAGAATGTGATGCACCGCTTCGCCCGCCCGCTCCAGACTCGAGAACCCAACGAGAAGGCTCGCCCGCTCCTTCGGGCGCGCTACGGCACGGATGCCCGCCTCGACGACGACCGCCAGCGTCCCCTCCGAGCCGACGACGAGGCGCGTCAGATCGAACGTCCCGTCGCGCAGGATATCAAACAGGTTGTAGCCCGCGCTGTTTTTGCTCGTGTGCGGGCGGTACTTTCGGATGAGACCGGCGTGCTGGGCGGCGAGGCGACGCGTGTCGGATGTAATCCGGCCGAAGCGGTCGCTTCGCGCCTCAGCCTCCGAAAGCCGCGAATCATCTTCCGGCATCGGCTCGATGCGCACGCGCGACCCGTCGGCAAGGACCACGTCGAGCCAGACCACGTAATCCTTCATCGAGCCATACCGGATGCCGCGCGCGCCCGAGGCGTTGTTCCCCACGTTGCCGCCGATGGTGCAAAACGCTTCGCTCGACGGGTCGGGGCCGAGCATCAGGCCCTGTGCCGCAAGGGCCTCATTTACCTTGCCCGTGACGGCGCCCGGCTGAACGCGGACGAATCTCTCGCCGGGATCGATCTCCAGGATGCGCTTCATGTACTTGGTGAAATCGAGGATGATGCCGCGGCCGAGCGCCTGGCCGGCGACGCCGGAGCCCGCGCCGCGCGCGATGATCGGGACGCCCAGTTCCACCGCCGCCTCGACCGCCGCCACAACGTCGGAAGCATCCTTCGGCACAACGACCGCAAGCGGCATAATCCGATAGATGCAGGCCGCCGTCGCATACGCCGTCCGCGTGAAACGGTCCGTCAATACGTCGCCGGCAATCCGGCCGGACAGGGCCCGACTAATCCTCTCTACTTGCTTGTCCGTTTCCGAAAGGTTGTCCACGCAACCCTCACTTGATTCGTTTTCGCCCGCGGCATACTATACACCGGACCCGGGGAAAACAAGGCGGCCGCACGTGACGAAAGCCATCGGATGCATCTCGGGGGGGCTCGATTCGACGCTCGCCGTCTGCCTGATGCAAAAGCAGGGCATCGAGGTGGTTGCGCTGCACGTTCTGCACCTCTGGCGTCCTCTCTCGTCCGACGCCCAAGCGAAGCCGCGTGCGGTGCGCGACATCGAGGCGCGCGGCGTGCGAGTCGAGACGATTGACGCGACCGAGGCCGACCTGGAGATCGTCCGCCATCCGGACCACGGCTTCGGCAAGCGGATGAACCCCTGCATCGATTGCCGCATCTGGACGCTTCGCCAGGCCCGACGCCTGATGGAAGAGGAAGGAGCCGACTTCGTCTTTACCGGCGAGGTGCTCGGTCAGCGGCCGATGTCGCAGCACCGCCAGGCCCTGGCGCTTGTGGAGCGCGAAGCAGGGCTTGAGGACCGCCTGCTCCGGCCGCTCTCGGCGAAGTGCTTGTCTCCCGCCCTGCCCGAGCGCGAAGGCTTGGTGGACCGCGGGGCGCTGCTCGGCCTCGCGGGCCGCTCGCGCAAACCGCAGATGGCTCTGGCGGCCGAGTTCGGCGTCACCGACTACCCTTCCCCGGCGGGCGGATGTCTCCTCACGGACCCCGCGTTCGCCCATCGGCTGCGCGAACTGCTGGAACACGACGAGGCAACCGTGGCCGACGTGGAACTTCTGAAAGTGGGCCGGCACTTCCGCCTGCCGGACGGGTCGCGCGTCGTCGTGGGACGCCATCATGAGGATAATCTGATGCTGGAGCCGCTGTTCCGCGACGGGGACGTGTGGCTGGAGATCGCCGACCTGCCTGGGCCGACGACGCTCCTTCGCGGCAGCGCCTCGGAGGGGAACATGGCGACGGCTGCCGCCCTCACGCTCCGCTACAGCAAGGCCCGCTCGGGCGAAACTCATCCCGTGCGCGCCACGCCGGTCGGAGGTGAAACCCGCCTCTTGGACGCCTGCCGGGCCGACGAGGAGCAGGTCCGCCGCCTGCTTATTACACAGGAGAACGTCACGTGACGGACGCTGGCCTCGAATCGAAGCCCGCCATGGCGGGCAAGCGCGCGAAACTTCGCTCGATCCTCGAGCAACTCGGGTCGGCGGCCGTTGCCTTTTCGGGCGGCGTCGATTCGACACTCCTTTTGGCCGAGGCCCGCGCCTGCCTCGGACGCGACCGCGTCCTGGCCGTAACCGCCGACAGCGAAACTTACGTGCCGGAAGAACTCGAGCGTGCGCGGGAACTTGCCCGACGCCTCGACGTTCGCCATGAAATCGTCGAGACGCGCGAACTCGATGTGCCGCACTTCCGCGAGAACCCACCTTTGCGATGCTATTACTGCAAGAAGGAACTTTTCACCCGTATCCGGCGGCTGGCGGAGGAGCGCGGGCTGGCGGCCGTTTGCGACGGCGCCAACGCCGATGACCCGAGCGAGCACCGGCCCGGTCTGCGCGCCGCGGCAGAACTGGGCGTCCGCAGCCCCCTAAAAGAGGCCGGACTAACGAAGGATGACATCCGGGCCGTTTCGCGCGAGATGGATCTGCCGACCTGGAACCTTCCCTCGATGGCGTGCCTGGCAAGCCGCTTCCCTTACGGCCGCCAGATTACGCGCGAAGCCCTCGAGCGCGTCGCCAAAGCCGAGCGGATCCTGCGCGAACTGGGTTACGAAGGCTGCCGCGTCCGCGACCACGGCACAATCGCGCGAATCGAGGTGCCTGCCGACCGCATTGCCGATCTTGCGGCGCGCGACCGCGCGCGCCTCGTCAAGGAACTCAAAGGCCTCGGCTACACCTACGTCGCCCTCGACTTGGAGGGCTATCGGCCAGGCGCCATGGACGAGGTCCTGTAGTCGCGCACCCTGCCGTCTTTTGCCAAAGGCCTCAGTCGGACGGTCGCTCTGAGCCGCCAAAGCCCACCGTCGGGGCGGTGCGTTCGACAGCCGTCTCGATTTCGAAGAACTCGGCCGGCTCGAAACGGAACATCCGGGCCAGGACGTTCGTCGGAAGCATCTCACACCGGTTGTTGTACTCACGGACATTGGCGTTGTAAAACCGGCGTGCGGCCTGAATGCGGTCCTCGGTTTCCGCCAGTTGATGCTGAAGGGCCAGGAAGTTCTCGCTCGCCTTCAGTTCAGGATAGGACTCCCTCAGGGCGAAAAGTTGCCGAAGCGCACCCACCAGGAGGTTCTCATCCGCCGCCTGCCGGGCGGGCGAGCCGGTTGAAGCGGCCGCGCGGCTGCGCGCCTCGGTGACCCGCTCAAGGACCTCGCGCTCGTGCTTCGCGTAACCCTTGACAGTCTGGACGAGGTTGGGAATGAGGTCGTACCGCCGCTTCAGTTCCGTATCGATCCCCGCCCAACTTTCCCTGACGTGATTGCGCCCCCGGACCAGGCTGTTGTACATGCCGACCACAAGCAGCCCGGCCACGAGGAGCAGCGCCGCGGGCGCCACACAGCACGGCAGACCGGCCGCCCAGTCTCCCCGCACCAGGATTCCCAGCATAGGCCCGGCTTGTGCGATCATGTCCGGTCTCCCGCGGCGTGTCCGATGCCCCGCGCCTTGAGTACGTAGTCCGGAATGCTCTGAACGATGTCCCGGCCGATTTGGATGAGCCGGCGCGCCCGCTCCACTTCGCCCCGGCGCTCGTACAAGAGCATCACAGGCCCGTTCATCTCCAGGTTCGGCGCCTCACCGCACCCAAGCAGATACTCAATCAGCCGCGCATGCAGGACGTCATACGCAAACCGGCGGTCGTCGCACTTGACGTGATACCGGCGGCTGAACTCGTCGCTCTCGAAGTCGATGTCATCCCACCCCACCCACGACGCGACGCGGTCGAAAATGTTTTCCGAGCGCATCCGAAGCCGGGCCGCATTAATCGGCAATCCCAGCACAGCCGCCTGGTGATAGTGCGTCGTCTGGTTCTTTCCGCTCCCCGTCGTGTATTGATAGTCGAAGGCGATGACCTCCCGGCCGCCCTCCTCGCCAACGAGGACGTTCGACGCCTTCTTGCTGTGACCGTGGCCGAACAGCTCGAACATCGCGTAGCGCGTCGGCAACCCACGCGGATCGTCGGGATAGAAAAGAAACCCCATCTCAGTGGCCAGACGAGCAAACGCCTCGCGCCGCCGCCGGCCTTTCAGGATGCTGTAAACAATCAGCGCGGCAACCAACGCGAGAAACGCCGGGAAAATCACGCACGGCGCGAGTTCCATACACCGGCTCCCGCCCGATAGGCTCTGTATGGATTCAAGGCCGCCGGATTATAAGCACCGGCTGCCGGCCCGTCAAAGAAACCGCCCCGCCGGGGGTCCTCCCCAACGGCGCCGCCCGGGCGACTTGATTCCCACCGCCTCCCCTGATACCATACCAGGGCTATGAGCGACCCATTCAACCCCATCCCGGAGATTCTGGAGGACCTCAAGGCGGGCCGCCTGATCGTCCTGGTGGACGACGAGCAGCGCGAGAACGAGGGGGACCTTGTCTGCGCCGCCGAGAAGGTGACGGCCGAGATCATCAACTTCATGGCCGCCCACGGCCGCGGCCTCATCTGCCTGCCCATGGACCTGAAACTGGCGAACCGGCTGAACCTCCCACCGCAGACCGCCGACAATACGGCCCGTTTCGGCACAGAGTTCACCGTCTCGATCGACGCCCGCTCCGGCGTGACAACGGGCATCAGCGCCGCCGACCGCGCCCGGACGATTCAGGCGGCTGTGGCGGACGAGGCGCAGCCGGAGGACCTTGCGCGACCCGGCCACGTTTTTCCCATCCGGGCCCGCGAAGGCGGCGTCCTGGTCCGCGCCGGCCAGACCGAGGGCGCGGTGGACCTGGCGCGGCTGGCGGGGCTGAAGCCGGCCGGCGTCATCTGCGAAATCATGAGGCCCGACGGCACGATGGCCCGCCTGCCCGACCTGGCGGACTTCTGCCGCAAGCACGGCCTCAAGATGTGCTCGGTCGCCCAGATCATCGAGTTCCGCCACCGGCGTGAGCGGCTGGTCGAGAAGGTCGCCCGCTCGCGGCTGCCGACGCGCCACGCCACGTTCGACCTCCACGTCTATGAAGCGAAGGTGGACCCGTTTCCGCACATCGCCCTGACGCTCGGCGGCATCGGGGTCGAGGGCCCGGACGGAGAGACGCCCGTCCAGACCGAACCCATCCTCGTGCGGGTGCATTCGGAATGTCTCACCGGCGACGTCTTCGGAAGCCTCGGCTGTGATTGCGGCCAGCAACTGGATCGGGCGATGGCCCGCGTCGCCGAGGAAGGACGCGGCGCCATCGTTTATATGCGCCAAGAGGGTCGCGGCATCGGCCTGGTGAACAAGATCCGCGCTTACAGCCTCCAGCAGGAAGAAGGGCTCGACACGGTCGAAGCCAACGAGCGCCTCGGCTTCAAGCCCGACCTGCGGGAATACGGGATCGGTGCACAGATTATGACCGACCTCGGCATTCGCAAGGTCCGTCTGATGACGAACAACCCGCGGAAGGTCGTGGCCCTGAAAGGCTACGGCCTCGTCATCGTCGAGCGCGTGCCCCTCGTCGTCGAACCGAGCGAACTGAACGCCCGGTACCTGGAGACGAAGCGGCGAAAACTCGGCCATCTGCTGGAAGGTCCGAACGCGGAATGAGGAACGCGGAGTAGACGGCCTGATAGCGGGCCGCATGCCAAAAGCGCCGGCCGTTTCCGTCCGGGCAGGGCCCGGACGCCACCAACCTGTCGTTTGCCGTTGGCCGTTCACTTCTCTGGTTCATCCAGCGACCAGGTGGGTCATTTCGCCCGGCGCTGCGTCATATGCCCCATTCCGCTGGCGGGAGAACTGGCGAAATTAAGCCGAATCGCCCCTAACGGGCTCGAAAAGGCGGGTCGCCGGTTGTGGACGGCTTGGCACGCGATTTGCTGATAAGTATGGTCGGTAGTTTGGACTCGTGCTTTGCCATGCGGGACGGTCCCGCATGTAATGTTCAGTGGTCGGACCTCCCCCCGTCCGGCCACTGCTTTTTTTGCGCCCTTATCCTATTGCGGCCGGTCCCGGCGCGCCGGGACGCCGCTCGAGGCGCCGGGATACAGGCGCCATCGTCCGTCCTCTTCCACGAGGTAACTAGCGCCCTCGGACCAGTCGCCGAGGGTGAAAAGAACCTTCTCCTGCCCGTCAATCACCGAAACACGCCTCTCCGGATGGTGCACGTGGCCGCAAACGATGACGTCGATTCCCGTGCGGAACCGCTCGGCAAGTAACTCGGGCGAGAGGTGAACAACCCGCGAGCCTCTCCTCCCGGCGGGGAGGAACCTCCGCTCCGAAACCCATCGATAGAGCCGCGCCCCCCGTTTCGACAGAAACGCCGGCAGCCGCGTGTAAAGCCATTCCACCGGCCGCGAACGGAAAAACTCCTGCGCGCGGAACGCCAGGCCGCGCCGCCCCACAAGATACTCGCCGTGACATAGATACACGCGCTGCGACCCGGCGGCGATCTCGTGCTCCGTCTTCCCCTGGACCACCTCGACGCCCGTCGCCTCGGCGAACCCGCCCATGTAGAAGTCGCGATTGCCGAGGAGGAAAAAGACGCGGACGCCCCCCTCGGTGATCGCCCTGAGCCGGTCGAGCACTTCCCTGTGGTCGGGGTCTTTCAGGTGTTTCGGGCCGATCCAGTAGTCGAACAGGTCGCCGAGGATGTAAATCTCGTCGGCCCGCGGCGCCTCGCGCTCCAGCGCGGCCAGCAGGCGCGCTGCCCGCTGCAGGTCGCCGGGGCTAAGGTGCACGTCCGAGAGAAACAGCCGCCGCATGCGCCCCTCCTAACGCTTTCGCCGCTCGCGCGATTCCCGAATCAGCGCCACCAGTTCCCGAAGCGGGGCGCTCAGCCGCGTGAACGACCGGAGGCGGACCTGCGGCTCAGCCAGCGTCCCTGTGACCTCCACCAGCACGAGTTCCCGGCGCAGCCCTTCCACCAGTTCCGCGAGCGCGGGCACCAGCGGGTCGTCGTCCTTCTTGCCGGTCATGAAGGTGAGGTTCAACCGGCCGCCAGGTTCCACCGTCCCGGCGCCGTAGAGATTCACCGCCCGGCCTTCCAGGCGAATGTCGTCGAGAATGATGCGCTTGCCGCGCGCAAAATACCAGATCCGGGCCTCGCGGAACGCCGTCCGATCGGCCGGCGCCAAGCGCAGAAGGTTCAGGATTCGGACGATGGGCGGCAACTCATACAGGCTGGCGTCCGTGACGTGCGCGTAACCGGAAGCCTCGACGTCCCCCGCATCCGGCCCGCTCGCCCGGAGGGCCAGGCTCCCCCGCACCCGGCCGCCCGTGATGTTGTGCTCGAGCCGGAACCCTTCGCGCAGGAGTCGTTCGAAATCCACGTCCATCGCCTCCAGGCGGAACCCATATCGCCCGCCCGGCTTCAGGCTGACGGTCGCCGTGCCTTCCATCCGGCCGCCGTAAAACGTCCCCTCGATGCTTCGGACCGCCAATTCCTCCGACGACGCTTCCTTCTCGAACACGAGTTTCGTGTCCGTCACCTCCTTGTCGGCGATGCGGCCCTGCTGAATCCAGAGCGTGCCGCCCAGCGCCAGTTGCCCGCCCGACGACCACCCTTCCATCTCGACCGTTCCGACGACGTCGGCAACCTTGACTCCCACGTCCAGGCCGAGTTCGTCGAGAAGGGCGGTGCCCGACCACCGGGCCTCGGACGTCTCGGGCCCCGTTCCCTTGTAAAGCAGCCGCTTGAGTTTTAAATCCACCCGTCCCGTCGGCGTCAGCGCCTCGAACGTGCGTGCCAGCGCTTCGGGCAGGGCCCGGCGAATCGGCCCCTCCAGGTGCAGGTCCCGCGCCTCGATCGAAAGGTCCGTCTCCGGCCCGCTTTCCCCATAGATAATCGTCCCGTTGATGAGAAACCAGGTCGGCCCGTTCCGCGCCCGAACCGCGTGCAGCCGCACATCGTTCCCCTCGAACTCCAACTCCCCCGATACATCCACCAGCGGAAACGGGAACAGCGACAGCCGCGCCTGTGCCTTCCGCGCCGTCACCCAAACGTGGTGGTTCAACCGTTCGTCCCGTCCCGGCGCCTTTGTCAGATGCGCTTTGATGTCCGCGCGGCCGCTTGGCGCCAGATGGCTCCAGGCCGAGCGCACCTGGGGTCCCAGCGCCGCGCGCAGTTGCTCGTCCAGTTGGACGTCGGTTCCCCGGATCTCGACGTCCAGCGCATAATCGTCCGCCCGCTGCTCGACCCACCCGCGCGCTTCCAGCCGCGCGCCGCTGTTGGTGCCGACGAGAGAGTCGATGCGGCAGGATTCGGGCGTGAGATGCAGCCGCCCTGTCACGTTCTCCACCAGAAACGGAAACACCTCGTAAATCATCCGCGCGCCCTTCAGCCCGATCGCCAAAGAGTAGTCCAGCCGCCCCTGTGTCTCGGGCCCGCGACGGACTCGCCCCTCGATGTCCGCCCGGCCCGACAGGTGAAACGCCCGAAGGGTCTTGCGCTCCCGCTCCGGCAGCGCCGCCTCCAGGTCCTCATCCAGCAGGACGTCGCGCCCACTGACCTCAAGGTCGAACTGCGCCGGGCCTTCCGGCCGGGAGGCCACTTCCCCCAAAAGGGTGATCTCGGCGTTTCCGTGGCGTCCCCGGACGCCTTGGATTTCCGTTCGGCCCCGCCGGATGACGACCGGCCCCGTCGCGTCGGTGATTTGGTAGGGGAACCCCTCGTACCGGATGTTGCAACCCAGCAGGTTCGCCCAGACAACCACGTCTAGGCGTGCCCCCTCTTTCGGAAGCCGCCGGACCTCGACCGTCAGGTCCGCCGCTCCCGACGGGCTATACTGGTCGAAAACCGCTTGCCGAGCCGGCCGCAGCGCTGCACGCAACTCATCGTCCAGCGGCACATTCTGCGCCGTGACGGTCACGCGCGCGTCCACCCGCGGACCGGGGTTCTTCGCGTATCCTTCCAGGTGCACCGGCGAGGCGCCGTGGAAGCCCGCCAGACCGTCCGTCGTAAACTCTTCCGGCGAGAAGCGGACCGTCCCCCGGAGCCGCTCGAACCGATACGGGAAACGGAAATACGTCACCTCGACGTCGCGGCAGAAGAGGGCGCCGGAGACTTCGAGCGGTTTCTCTTCGCCCGCCGCCCGCCGGACCGCCAGGTCCACATCCACCCGCCCTTTCGGCTTGTACTGCTCGTAAAGGGCCGCCAGGTGCGGCGCCACACCCAACAACACGGTCCGGCCTTCTTCCAGGTCCACGTTGCTGCTCGACGCCGACAGGTCCAGTGCCAGATGCTTCCGGTCGAAACCGCTCAGCCGGCCCGCCAGGCGGATCGGCGACCCGTTCAACAACCCTTCCACGCCCTCCAGCACCACCGCCATCCGCGAAAAGACGGCCCGTCCCGTCAGGTTCTCGAACCGGTGCGTGAATCCCCGATATACGTAGGCGAACCCCACACCCGTCAACTCCGTCGCCAGCCGAAAGCCTTCCTTGTCGTCGAACAGGACCTTGAGATTCACCGAACCGGTGGGCTCGAACCGATCCCACACGCGCTGGACCTCGACCGGGAGGATCCGATACAGGTCCGGCGACAGCACCACGTTCGACGCCTGGCCTTCCAGTTCGAGAGCCCCCGTCCGCGCGTCGGCAAGGCCCGATGTCACCGCCAGATGGACCTGTTCGCTGGTCACGTCGGTCTGAAATCGGAACGTGCGGTCGCGCGTCTCGCTCGGCAACACGAGGCCCGAAACCGCCATCTCGTGCTCGTAAACGGTTTTGGCGGCAACCTTGCGCTTGATGCGCAGCGTCCCTTTCTCCAGGGCCACCACCGGCCGGATGGGCGGCACCACGCGCTGGGGAGGACGCGACCGCATCAACTTCTGAAAGTTCCAAACCGTCTCGTCCCACAGAACCAGGTTAATCGTCGGCTGGTGCACGACGATCTCGGTCACCTCGAGCCGCAGCCGCGCCAACGCCGGCGGGTCGATCCGCAGGTCCACCTGGCTGGCCGACAGGATCGGTTCGCGGAACGGCTCAGGGGCGTGGATCGTGAGCCCCTCCAGCACGAGCGCACCCTCCAGCAGGCTGAAACTCGCACGCTTAATCGACACGTGCGTCCCGAACAGGTTCTCAAGATACGTCTCGGCAAACTGCTCGACCCGCTCGTCGCTCGCCAGGTAAAGATACGTCCCGACCAGACCCGCCAGCACCGCCGCCACGACAACCGCCGCGATCCGCCGGCGCCGGTGGCGCCGCGCGCGGGCCAGACGCCGGCGCTCGTCCACCGGGTGCTCCCAGTGGCTCGGCCGCGTCCCCTTTTTCTCGGAAGCAGCGCGTTCCTCGCGGTGCGCCTTCTCGTTCGCTTCGTCGTCCATCAGGCACTCTCCCGGGCTCCCGGGCCCGGCGCGGTCCGATTTTCACGTGCCCTGGGTCCGGAACCCATGGGCGTCGGCGCTATCGTATCGGCGGCATTGGGCGAAATCAAGGTTGGCGGCAGGGCGGGGGCGGTCGGCCCGGCGGGTGACCGCCCGGGGGCGGGCCGCTCGCTCCCACCTCCGCCGAGGCTCCGGCGGGCAAGGGTGCTCGCGGCCGGTTGGACATGTTGCGCATGCTGCCCTAGGGCGCTTGGCGCGCACACGTATTGAGCGAGGCCGATATGTTGGCGGGCGGTTTTGGGTGGAATTTGGGCCGATTCGGGCGATTTTGGAGGGCGAATCGGGCCTGGCGCTAGCGCTAGGGCGGTTCGGGGGCCGAAATGTTAAGATGGGCAAGGCACTTTCGGGCGCTTTTTTCGGCTTTTTTCGCGTTTTTGGTCGAGATTGGGCCCGAATTGGCGCTTTTGGACCCCTTTTTGGCCCATACGCATGCCGATGCGACGATGCATCCGCGCCCCCGTTTCGGCCTGCCACATTTCGCGCGGTCGCCGCCGGTTATGAGCATAGGCTCATTATCCGCGCGGTCGCGGCAAGAAAGATCGCGTGCGGGGTGGGACTTTACCCGCCGTCCGGCCGCCTCCGCCATAGTCCCATCGGGACGGCGGCCGGATAGCGGCTTTGGCGGTCGCCGCGGCGACCGGGCCTACTCCGCCGAAGCCCCGATGGGCCTCCGCCCGCCATAGGGCTGCGGCCCGCAGGCGAGGCGAAAGCCGGAAGGCCCGGCTTCGCCACCCTCTCCCCTCCCGCCCCGGCGAGTCGCCGTGGCGACAAGGGAGAGGGGAGAGAGGTTGTGGTCGCCTGCCCCGTCCCTGTTAGACGGACCCCCGCCTGTTGGTCGGAGACCCCATCTGACAAGGGGAAGCGGTCTTTGACTTCAGGGAGCCGAAGTCGAGGGGAAAGAAAACGGGCGAGTTCC
>Ga0307378_10006339_pt1 | contig 16232 bp, 16 predicted proteins | sample UN1MG_FD_202238 | JGI IMG/M metagenome (GOLD analysis project Ga0307378, IMG submission 202238) | Soil microbial communities from Risofladan, Vaasa, Finland - UN-1 | ecosystem: Environmental > Terrestrial > Soil > Coastal area > Acid sulfate soil | place: Finland: Risofladan, Vaasa | collected... | reverse complement strand
CGGGCTTCGCCAGGGCGAAGCCCGGCGGGATCGGAGAGCGCGAGCAACCACGAAAACACGAGTTCGGATGGCACCAGCGCCTCACGCTTCCAGCAGGGGGGCGATCCGGTCGAGCAACCCGTCCAGGCTCGGGCACAGGCTCACGCGATAGGTGGCGCTCGCGCGGACGAGCGCGGCCATGGCGGCGAAGGCCTCGCCGGCGACGCTCTCGGCGGTCTGCTCATAAGCCCGGACATTTTCCCGCAGAAGGCGCGAGAGCGCGGCCGTCTTCTCCATGGGCCGCACCCGGTGCTCCTCGGCGTTGCGCGGATCGAGGAAGAGGATCAGGGCCGGCGGAGCCGGCGGAGCGGCCGGCGGCTGCACGCGGGCCACCTCGATCAGAAACTCGCCGTCGCTCCGCGCCGCCGGCCACCGCGGCAAACGCTCGAGCCACGGGAGCATCGCCAGGGTGTTCCGGTGGACCTTGCAGGGGAGCGGCAGACCCCATACCTCGGCCTCCGACCGGCCGCTGGCGAGGCGGACGAACGACGCATCGTCCGCCATCAGGGCGAGGCCCGCGCCGGCCAGCGCGAGGGCCGTCGTGGTCTTGCCCGCGCCGCCGACTCCCGAGAGCAGCAGGGCCCGGCGACCGCGACCGGACGACCCAAGCAGACTGGCGGCGTGGATCACGTGCTGACCGGCGTGGCCGAGAATCGCACAGACGAGCGGCAGGACACAGCCGTCCAGAACACACCCCTCCGCGCCGCGAGTGACGACGACCTCGGCCAGGCGGCGCGGCCAGTCGAGTCGCGCCCGGGCGCGGCCGGGCAACTCGATCTCCCGTTGGCCGTCGGCACACCGGAAGACCATCGGCAGCCCGCTCGGAAGGATGCCGCTCCAGAAGAGGCGCAGAGACGCGCTGTCGGCCGGCGGGGCGGGATCTCCGTACCGGAGGCACAGAAGGAAGGTCTTTTCGTCAGGCCGGTCGGTGGCGCAGGACTTCAGAACCGTGTCAACCAGGCCGCCCAGTTCCGTGCCGGCGGCTTCGACGGTGATGTGCGTGCCATGCACGTCATACGTGGCGGTCACACCCTTCATACCGACCATCCGAGGCAAGGAACCTGCTGAAATGGCCAACGCGACAGACAGACCATGAGGCTCCTGAAAATAGGCGGGCGACGCTCCGTGCCGCTTCCGGCTTGGCCGACCGCCGCAGGCGATTAAAATCCCTAGTCTCCGCCCTGAACGCCGCTCAGGGTCCGGGGCTGCTCGGTCACCTCATCCAGCCGCTCGCGCTTTTTGAGCGAGTGGGAAGTATACGGTTTTTTCTCGCTTGTTCGCTCGTCCGCCTCGACCGCGACCTTGCTCGAAGTGGCTTCGCGATTCATCTTCCTCTCCTAGGCTTGCGAGGCAACCAGAATGGGTCCGCGACGCGCACGGCCATCGGGGCTTCGCCGCAGCCTCCCAGGCGCCTTGCGGCGGTCGCCTGTCGGGGGTCCCGGGTTTATCAGCCTATGCGGACGCCGCTGAGAGTGGGGCCGCCGTTCTCGGTCACCTCTTCCAGGCGATCGCGCTTTTCGAGCGTGGGGCGCTCGTAAGCGGCCTTCTCGGCAGCCTTCTTCTCGGTTTTCAAGGTTTCCATCGAGGTCTCCCGCTACGTCGGACCGTCTCTCCGCGCCGCTTCCGGCTTGGCCGGCCGCTGCAGGCGATTAGAATCCTTTGACTTAGAACGGGATGCCGCTGACGTTGTTCGGCGCGCCTTCCGTCACCTCATCCAGCCGCTCGCGCTTTTCGAGCGTGGGGCGCTCGTAATCGACCTTCTCGGCGGCCTGCTTCTCAGTCTGCACAGTCTCCATCTCGATCTCCTTTTGCTGCGGACAATTCGCTCTCACCGACTAAACCGCTATTATATCTCGGCCAAAGCCTTGTCAAGGAATCAATTGCTTTCTCCACCGCGCGAGAGGAGCACAGCCACAGGCTCCTCGGGCGGCGGAGAGAGGCAGACGTCCCCCAGCGTGACCCAGCAATGGCCGTGCAGCCGCCGCGGATCGGTCGCCGGCGAGAAGACGCCGAAGTGCACCGCGGCCGGAAGCCCCGCCAGCCGCAGAAAATGGTACAAGAGGAGACCCTGGCGGAGGCACGCCCGCCGCCGCATCATCCGGGGCCTCCGGAGCCGGTGGGCCACGAAATCGGCTATCTCCGCCGCCGCCACACCGCCGTACGGCCGCAACCATCGCGGCGGCGTCAGCAGGCGCACCAGCCGTTCCACCGCCACCAGACGCACCGCAAGCGGCATCAGCGTTGCCAGGACCCCGATATGGCCTCGCAATAGCCACCGCCTCATCCGCTCGCCCCTACGACGCTTCGACAATGATCTTCTCGGCCAGGAGCCTCGCAACCACTTCGGCCAAGTCGCGCCAGAGGACCTCGCGGGAGACGTCCAGGCGCTCCAGGAGGTGGTCCACGATCTGGCCGAAGGTCCGCCGGCCGTCCATCGCCCGCAGGAACATCGCCGTGGTCTCGTTGCACGTGTACAACTGGCCGTTACGGAGGCACAGGATCACCGTGTCTTCGCCGGGCCCGAGGGTCTGATGGGTCACGTCGTCGGCCAACCGGAACCGCGTCTGTTCTTCTGGCGTCACAATGCTCCTCGCTATTGAAAGGTCCTTGCGGCTATTACATGCGGCGGCTTAGCGCGCGTCAAGCATGAAACCCGGAACCTGAAACTCGGAACCCGGAGCTTGGAACCCGAAACTTTGAACCTGTTGCCTGTTGCCCATTCCCCGTTCCCCGTTTTTGATATAAGTCGCATTTCGGTTTTCTGAAAAACACATTTTTGGCGCGGTTTGGCGCGCTTTTTGGGGTCAAGTTATCCACAAAATGGCCTTGGCGCTAGCGCCAAGGGGGGTATGCAGGACCGATGTTAAACTAGGCAAGACGAAACCGTACTGGTTTTTGACGTTTTTGACTGAAACTGCATCCCTTTCGATCGTTTTTGTATCGCTTTCGTATCGTTTTGTGCGTGTTTTGTACTCATATGGTTGGACATACGTCCATAACACTTACGTGCGTTCGACCCGTGCGGAATTCGGAGTGCGGAATGCGGAATGGACGGCCACTGCGCATTTTTACGCAGGGCGCGACTGCCAAAATGGCAGTTACGGGCCACGGACAACAACGGGTCATCCGCAGATGCCGCAGATGGCCACAGATGGCAAATTCGCCGGCCGCCAGTGCCTTCGCCCTAGGCTGGCCAACCTCGGCAAACGAAAGCATGCCACCCGCCCGATCTCCGAAGTGGAAATCTAATCAAATCGTACCCCCAGGTTGCGCAACATGGTAAATGTGTCGATCCAGCGAACGTCGAACGCCTTACACAAATTCGGAATCGGCACTTTTCGCTTCACGTCTGGATTGAGAACCTCCTGCGTCACCACCAAACAACCGTTCGCTCTGGCGTAGGCCACCAGCCAGCCAGCCATCCGCACTGGATGCGAAATCGGCCTTTGCAGCGTCATTGAACTGAGGTTGCAACTGTACCCATGTCATCAACTCTCTGTAGCAATAAATAACATTAGACTCAGCGGTTGACATAAACGCACTACTGAAATGTCCCTTTGCCCAGGATGCGAGTTCATCCTTTCCTTTTTGAAGTTCTGTTTGCACGCGGTCAATACTCATAACTCGCCCGTCCCGCGCGTGTGCGACAAGACTTTGCCAAAAGCGGGGCGCCAGATCAAAGGCGTAATACCGATGTGCTGCTTCGATGAACACATTGGCGTCCAAGATATATCTGTCGCCGCTCATCGCCGCAACCCCCCAATTCTGAGCATTGCGGCGTATTCGTCAAACGTCTTGCCATAAAGACCAGTCAGCCTGTAGGCTTCGGAATAAAGTAGTTTGTCTTCCCTAACCGCTCTCACAACGGTCTTTGCGAATCGTTGGCCAATGCGAAGATTCTGATTGGCATAAAAGTCGCCACCTTGCGATTGTTGAGACGCCGCGCGCCTTTCGTCAGTCTGGTAGGAATGGTAGAACGCAAAGAAGGCCTCTCTCCCAATCAGGCCCAGGTCCAAGGCTCGACGAGCCACCACGAGTTCACTGACCTTAAACCGACGGGCCATCGCCTGGAAGCGATCCGGATCATCAGGAACAGACGGCCACACTTGGCGTAGCAGACGCTCTGGAATAAGGAACTCCGCCGCCACTTGATTGCATGCCATTTCAGTAGCGTCTGCCGCCGGCAAGAGTTGCCGAAGGTCGAAAGCCGCGCTACTCCCAAAGAAGACATGCGCCAATTCGTGAGCAAGCGTGAACATCTGCGCTGCCTTGCCGTCGGCCCCATTGACGAAGAGAAGCGGCGCATGTTCGTCGACAAGTACGAAACCGCGGAACTCGCTTGGATCGAGTTTACGACGTGTAGTGTTACCAACGACTCCGTTAACGACAACGAGGATTCCTGCTTCGTCAATTGTTTCGCGCAAGGCACCCAGCGCGGCAGTCCATGTTCGATAGGAAGAAGCCCAGTCAGCGTGGACACCCAATACCTCTCGCATGCGTTCGGCCACTGACGTGTGTTGCTCACTAACCCTTGCCGAGGCGACGAAATTCAGACGATCATGACCCTCTTCGATCAGGAACTCGTGCATCCAGGCCTGCCGCCGCTGCCTCATCTGGATTGTTTCAAGCAGGTCCGGGCTGTGCCGCTCCAGAGTGTCACTGCGGACTGTCCGAAAGAATGGAACTGGTAGACGCTCTTCCGGCGGCTCTGCCAAGAAGAAGAACCCGAGTGGAGTGTACGTTGCCTTCGCTAGAGACTCCAACTGACGCAGCGTGGGGAGAATCTCGCCAGCCGCCCACTCCCTGACTTTGGGGAGCCTAGAAGCCAAATCCTCGAGCGACCTTCCGGAACGATCGACCGCCCAGCGCAGAACATTCGTGTTGACGGCGACTTTGTTCATCCCACTCACCTGCCCCCAAGCGTTGTAGCACCCCCAAAGTCAGAGTTCAATGCTGCGGAGCCCTTAATGGAAGGCGAATCGCACCGTAACGTGGAGATAAGGACTCTCGCGTTGCTGGCGCTGGCGGCGTCGGCGATTTACTCTTTTGCTTGGTTACCATGATGACAAGTTACGCTTCCTGGCCGAGGCAAGCAAGAGGCAAAACGACGAATGAAGAAGGGGATCGGCCACGGCGAGATTCCTCGACTCGCTTCGCTCGCTCGGAATGACAACCAGAATAAGGGCCACAAAAAACGGTCAAACCCGCTCACGGATTGATCGACAGGCCGCCTTCCTGGATGTCGAGGTCGGCGCGGAGGTCAATGCGGTCAACCTGGCCGTCGCGCATCCAGAGGACCCGGTCGGAATTGCTCAGCATCTTATGGTCATGCGTGGCGGTGATGACCGTCACGCCGCGCTCCACGGAGAGGCTCTTCAGGATGGCGATGATGTCGGCCCCGGTCTTCAGGTCGAGGTTTCCGGTCGGTTCGTCGGCGAGCATGATGGCGGGGTCGTTGACGAGGGCCCGGGCGATGGCGACGCGCTGCTGCTGGCCGCCCGACAACTGGTCCGGCCGATGGTCGAGCCGGTCGCCGAGGCCGACCTGCTTGAGGACGGCTGCGGCGGCCTCGCCGGCCTCGTTGGTCGAGGCGCCGGTGAAGACGCGCGGCAGGGCGACGTTCCGCAGGGCCGAGAGCGACGGGATGAGGTTATAGGACTGGAAGATGTAACCGATGTAGTTGCACCGGACGTAGGCGAGTTGACGGCTGCTGAGTTGCGTGAGGTCCAGCGGGCCGATTGTGACGCTTCCGGACGACGGCACGTCCAGCGCCCCGATCATGTTGAAGAGGGTGCTCTTGCCGGAACCTGACGGGCCCATCACCGAGAGGTACTCGCCGCGCATCACGTCGAGGTTGACGTCGCTCAGGGCATGGACCGTGCCGCCGCGCAGTTCGTAAACTTTCGACACGCCGCGCACCCGGATGAGGACGCCGTCGGAGGCATCGGGCGATGGTTTCGCGTTTATTGCCATAAGTTGATCCACGGCGCCCCCCATTACCATGGGGGGCTAGTCATCTAAAACGGCAACTGAAACACGCTCTTGGCGAGGAACGTGAGTCCGATGCAGAGCGTGGCAATGAGTCCCACGCCGCAGGCGTACCCCGCCACCACGACCGGCACGTACTTTCGCCACTCGAGTCCCATCCGTTTCTGGAAATAGTATCGACCGATAAGGGCCCCGACGAGGTTGGGAATGACGACGTGGGGGTCGGTCTGTCCGAGTCCTCGGACGGCGCCGTAGACGAGGAAAATGGGGAGTCCGAGTTTCCCCAGGAGGGCGAGGGCCGCCCCGCCGATCGTGAGTCCGCTCACGAGATAAGGCACCTTGTTCCAGTTGAGGGTCTCTTCGAAGGTCGAGTACCCGCCGAGGGTGGACGACTGGGTGATGGCGGCCCCCTCGGCCCCCAGTTCCCACATCCTCTGGGCAAAGGGATACTGGGGTCCCGGAATGGGTCCGAGGCTCCAGATGAAGTTGGCGAAGATGAGGCTCATGACAATGATGATCGGCGCCAGAAACACTTCGGATTTCCAGATGCTCGTGAACTTCGTGCCCGTGAGTTCGGCCTGGCGATACCCGACGGTCTGCATGCCGTAGTTGCTGAGGGGGACCGGGAGGAACCAGACGGCGGCCCCCTGGTAGCCCGAGAGGATGAACGACGCCTCGCGGACCATCGGGATCTCGACGACCATGCCGGCGATGCCCTCGAGGCGCGCCGTGGCGTAACTGATGATCGGCGTGTAGAGGAACCCGTAGAAGACCATCACCGTCATGACGCCGGGATGCCAATCAATGAGCCAGCCGGAGACCAGAATATAGAGGATCACCGAGACGGCGTAGGTGCCCACGATGAACTTGGTCCGGACGTCGCCGCGGCCGGCGGGGGCCGCGGTCGGTGCGGCGGCCTGCGGCGCCGTGGCCCGGCGCTGGCGCAGTTGGCGCATCGCCTTCGCGACCGCGATGAGGCCCATCAGGGCGATCGCCAGCGAGATGCCGATGGTGAAGCAGAAATAGAAATCAATCGTGTTCTTGTAGGACGTGACGAGCGTGTTGTCGCCGTCGCTCCAGTTGTGCAGGATGCCGAAGTGGTAGAGGATCGGGTTCCCGATGAGTGTGCTCACGAGGCCGATGAAACTGCCGATCATCGCGAAGAACGGGAGGACCATGCCGATGAGGATGTTCCCGAGGTCGAGCGAGAGGCCGGTGGCGACGGCCGGCAGATACTTGCCGGTGTTCTGCGTCCAGTCCACGAAGGGGATCGGCAGGATCTGGATGGGCGCCCCCAGGACGGCGCCCGTGATGGTCGGGAGGCCGACGTACAGGCCGCCGAAGGCCAGGCCGATGACCGTGCCGATGGAGAAGACCCGCCATCGCCACGACTTGGCGCTCGGGGCGCCCTCGTCCGCGCGGTTCGGGTTTTCCTCCTGCTGTTCCTCGCTGAGGGCCAGGATGCCCTGGGCGCCCAGCGGCGCCATCGGGAACGGCAGTTTCTCGATGTCGCTGGCCATTCGGAACAGGCCATAGCCGAGAATGGTGTTATTGAGCCGCGTCATGATGGTTCCGAAGAGGATGAGGCCGATGGCCGGCATCCAATCCCAACTGAAGAACGTCCGCTTCGCCAGGATGTCCGGGTCGGTCGGGGCGAACCACGTCGGCAGGGATTCCGTGATGCCGCTGGCCTGGGCCGCCGTGGATTGGGCGTAGAACTGGTTCCACAGGAGGCCCTGGAAGGGCATCGCCATGGCCGCCGCCGCCAGGTAGAAGAGCGTGTAGATCTCGGCCCGGCCGAGGACCTTGTTGGCCCGCCGCGCGACCTCGATGAAGAGGATGACGGTCACCCACTGGGCGGCCGGTCCCACGCCGCCGCCCGCCACGAGGCCCATGTAGATCGAGCCGGGCACCATGACGAGGGCGACGAACAGGGTGCCGATGAAGGCCGGCCACGTGAACCCTTCCTCGAACGTCGAGGGGACTTCCATCAGGCTGCGAAACTCTTCGAGTTCGCGGTCCACGCGCGGCACCGGTGCTTGACTCTCGGATGGATGTTCTGCTTCGCTCACGAGGCCCCCTCGGAGCCGGCGCCCGGCGGCGGCGCGGGTTCGTTCGCGCCGGCCAGCGTCTGCAAGGTTTGCATGCGGTACGACTCGACGACTTCCGCCGACAGGGTCCGCCACAGGAGGAACTGCTTGCGGAGGTCCTGGAGGAACACGCGCTCGGCCCGTCGCCAGTCGGCGGCGGCGCCGCTCAGGCGTTCGGCGCGGATCGCGACCTCGTCCACGCCGGGAATCTCGGAGGGCACGGCCGTCAGGCTGAAGTCTTGAGTCACGCCCAGGTCGAACGGCGCCAGCACCAGCCGCGCCGAGAGCGCGAGGTGGCCCGTGCCCTCGGTCTTTCCGATCCGCACGTCCTGGGAGGCGAAGCAGCCGAGGCCGGCGTCCTCGTGCTGCCGGAAATGCTCCGCCAGAAAACTGATGACCCCCGTGATGTCGTACGAGGAAACCGTGAACGGGAAGGTCATCGCGAGGACGTCGCCCACGGGCATGGGCATCTTCCAGGACCGCGCGAGGCCGGGGTTGGCGCTGCGGCTGGCGCGGATGGCCGGGTAAATGGCGGACACCAGGACCGTCGCCATGACGACCGACATGGCAAAGAGGGCGTTCGTGGACGAGAAGTTGATCGAGGCCGGGCGGATGTACCCCATCTGGGCCAGGGTCGAGGCGATCATGGCGGCCGCCTGGGCCAGCAGTTGGCCCATCATGCCGCCGACCACGGCGTACACCGCCGCCTCCGAGAAAAAGAGGAACCCCACGTCCGTCGGTGCGAGGCCCAGGGCGCTGAACGAGTAGATTTCCTTCTGGCGGTCCGTGATGCTGCCGAGCATGGTCCCGAAAACGATGAGGCCGCCCAGGATGACGGGCACCAGGAGCGCCAGGCCGCCGCTCAGTTCCGTCAGGCGCGTGAAGATCAGCCGGTCCACGCCTTCCGGCCCGCGGGCCCAGACGGGCATTTCGAGGTGCTCGGCGATGGCCCGCCCGGCGGCGCCCGCGTCCACCTCCGGGGCCGGGTAGATCGTCACGAGGTGGAGCATCCCGCCCAGGCGGCGCACGAGGCCGGATGAGACGACCGCCACCTGGTTCGGGCTGAGGCGCGTGTAGTCCTTACTGACCAGGGTCTCGAGTTGGACGGTCCGGTCCGCCGGCTGGGCGCCGGACGCCGCGGCCGCCGCCGCCACCGCGTAGAAATCCACCGGCAGGACCGACCGGCCGTCGAGGTGCGTGAGGCGCTGGAACCGGTTCGTGTCGAACGTGCCGGCCAGGCGGACGCGGACGCCGGCCAGGATCACCTCGTCGCCCACTTTCAGGCCCAGTTGGTCCTGGACCACCTTCGGCAGGTACGCGCCGCCGCCCCGGAGTTGAGCGATCTTGGCGTCGGTCCCGTCGCCTTCGAGGACCTCCGCGAGTTGCGGCCAGCGGGCGAGTTCATCGGGGTCCAGGCCCATGACGGCGTCCACGGAGAGCGAGCGTCCGCTGGTGGGGCTGGCGGCGCCGAAAGGCGGATCGTCCGCCTGCCGCGTCATCCACCATTGGCCCGCGATGAGGCCGCCTTGGCCCTGGTATCCGTCCACGAGCGTCAGGACGTCCGGCGACATCTTGGTGTAGTCGAGTTGGCGGAGGAACACGCCGGAGGCCACCTGGTCGCTCAGGGGCCCTTCATAAACCGCCCGGACGCCGACGCGCGTCCCGAACGAGGCAAACCCCAGGATCGTGAACGTCAGGATGACCACGGTGATCGCCGTCAGGGCCGACCGGAGCGGCCGACGCCGCATCGTCGAGATGCCCATGTTGACGGCGGCGATGAGCGTGCTCACGCGCGACAGGGCGATCGTGTGCCGCCCGACGCCCTGGCCCTGGATCTCCGCCAGTTCCGTCCGGAATTTCCGGATAATAATGTACATCACCAGGCTCGACAAGAGGATGATCACGAACGCCAGGAACACGACGATCGGCGTCGAGGCGATCGAGAAGGCCGGGTGCATCCAGTACAGCAGCGCAAAGGTCACGATGAAGAGGCCCGCGAATCCCACCAGCCGCGAGTAGATGCTCGTCGCGCCGATCAAGAGCCGTTCCATGACGAAGGCGAACGGGATGGCCAGGAGCAACAGGAGCACGATGGCCTGGATGAGGTCGTTCATGATGTCGCGGACCGGGCCGGCCACCCGCCGCGACAGCGAGTCGCTCTTGTCGATCGCCGCCTGCGCCAGCGCCACGTGGCGGGTGTCGGAGGCTTCGAGGAACCGCTTGGCGCGGGCGTGGACCGCCTCGAGGCCGGCGTTCGTGATGCCGTGGGTCCGGAGGGAAGAGAGGCGGTTTTCGTTCAGCCGCCAGAGGTCCTCGGCCTCCTGGGCGTTCTCGGCCGGCGGCGTCAGGAACGCGTCGGGCGGGAATCCGGCGCCGTCGGGCCCCGCCGGCGTCACGTTCAGGAACACCGGCCCGAACGGGTGGTAGATCTTCACGTCGCGGACGCCGCCGTACTTGAACAGATAGAAGAATGTGAAATTGTTGTCGTGCCCGCAGAGGCTCCGGTCCGGCTGCAGCCGCGCGCTCGCGGCCGCCTGCATCACGTAGAGCGTGCCGGTGGCCCGGTAGCCCATCGGCGGCGGCCCCAGGACGCCTCCCGTGACCGGCACCAGGCTCACGCGCGCCGACCCCGCCGAGTAGACGCTCAGCGTTTCCTGGTTCGTGATGGCCGACACCTGGCCCACGGGGTCGAACGTCACGCCCAGGGCGTTGTACCAGCCCAGGTGGTCTTTCCGGAGGCCCATGAGCGGGAACCGGCCGTTCCCGTCGGCGGCCTCGACCGCCACGGCGTCGAAGTTGAACGGCCCCGTCACGACCCACTCGCACCCGACTTCCGGCAGGTCGGGTCCGCCGATGACCTGGAAGATGGCCAGGAGGCTTCCGGACGCGGGCCGATCCTCGCGCAGGCCGCCCGTCACCCGAAGGCCGGCGAAGTTCCCCGATGCCACGTGCTTGCCCGAGTCCCACTGCGGCAACTGGATGAGCGACTGGTCGGTGAAGACCCGCGACAGGGAGAGGGCGCGGCTGTCGGCCAGGTGGCTGAGGAGGCTCTGGGCGGCCTCGGCCTGCGCCAGGAACGGGCGGCCCTCGAGGTTCTCGAGCGAGTCGGACGGATGGCCGTCGCGGGCGCGGAGGTCGTGGCACGTCATGAGCGAGACGTTGTAGATGCCGAAGGTGCCGGCGGGTTTGCCGCCCGCCGCGAACGGACCCGGCACCGCCGACCGGCCCGCCAGTGGGTCCTTGATGGTCTCCGTGTCGAGACCGCTTGTGGGCGGAAGGGAAGCGGCGGCAGCGCGAAACGCGGTCAGAACGGCCCCGTAGGACCCCGGTTCGTCGGCGCTCTTCTCGCCGCCAGGCTTGGGTCCTTTCAAGGCGTCGCCCATGACGACGCCCCATGTCGGCCCGGCGTCCGAGAAGTTGTAGGTCACGTGCAGGGCGATCCACCGTTCCAGCAGCCTCTGGCGGAGTCGCGCCCGCTGCTCGTCCGCCGCCAGCAGCCGGTCGAGTTCGTCCAGGCGGCCGGTGAGCCTTCGGGCGCTGGCGGCGGCCAACTCTTTCCAGGCCTCGGGCTGGTCGCGGTAGATGGCCTCCACGTGGCTCCGGTCGAGCGACCGCCGGACGGTGTCCCACTGGCCGACCGTGGCTTGGAGGGCGTCCTTGGCGGCCTCGGCCTGCGGCCCGCCTTGCCGGACCGCCAGGCGCGCCTGGAGCAGCCGCTGCCGGAGGTCGTCGTGGATATAGCGGGCGTCGCGCTGCAAGACGTCGAGGGCGGGTCGGCGGAGGTCGCTCTGGGCCCATGGCTCCGCCTCGCCCTGGATGAGGTCCAGGACGCCGGTGACAAAGGTCCGCTCTTCGCCGTGCTGTTTGCGGAGGTTCGCCTCGCCGTCATTGTCCATGGCCAGTCCGCTATAGAAGTAGCGGGCGCCCTTGTAGGCGCAGGCCTGGCCGTTCAGGAAGGCCAGCAGGACGTCGCGCCGTGGGCGATGCTGCTGGAACTGGGCCGCGGTCTGGAGGAGCAGGGCCACGTTGGCTGCACCCCGCGCGCCCGGCGTCGCGTGAGGCGCCTGGCCGAACGTATCCAGATCGGCTGAGAGGACCAGCACTTCCGGCTTGGCCCGCTCGGGGTTGAAGATCGGGTCGGTCCCAGGCAGGAAGGCGAAGACGCTCCGGGCGGTCGCCTGCTCCCACTGGAGATGGCTGACCACGGTGCCGGCCGGATAGTCTTTCCGGAGGTCGAGTTTGGCGAGGACCTCCGGCGGCGCGTAGAGCCTCACGAGGTTCGCCGGAATGCTCAGGTGTTTCGGGTGAGTGGACGTGGCGGTCGGGCTGCCGATGAAGACGACGGCCTTGGCGCCGAGGGCAAAGGCCCGCTGCCAGTTGTCGAGACAATCGTAGTCCAGGACGACGATGGCGCCGCTCGCGGATCGGTCGCCGTAGTCGGCCGTCTCGCCCTTGCCGACGTAGAGGACGGGGCCGGAGAGCCCCTCGGGCGGCGTGGCGGGCGGAACCGTCAGGTTCGGCCGCATCGGCAGGAGGTCCACCGTCGCCTGGCCGACGGTCAGTTGACACCGGAGGATTCGCAACTGCCAGACGGGCGTGTCGAAGGTGTACCGGTCGGTGATGCCCATCTCTCGGAGGCGGCCCTCGATGTACTCGGCGGCCTTCTGGCCCTCGGGCGACCCGGCCAGGCGGTGCGGCGCCGCCGTCAGGGCCTTGAGGTCGGCCAGGAAAGCCTCCTCGATATTCGAGGCCGCTGCAGGAGCAGCGGCGGATGATCCGAATGTCGAGGTCGCCACCGGCGCCGCAGCGGCAGGCTTGTCCGCCGTAGCCTGTTGGGCGAAGGCGGACGCGGCCGGCGCGAGCGCGAGGAGCGCGAGCGCGATGGCCAGGCGGGCGCGGGTCATTCCTGGCCTCCGATCCGGCCGACGCGGACGGTGATGTTCGCGCGGTCTTCGACGCGTTCGATGCGTCCGTCGCGGATCCACATCATGCGGTCGCAGACGTTGAGGAGCCTGTGGTCGTGCGTGGCGCAGACGATCGTGATGCCGCGCTCCTTGTTGAGGTGCTTGAGGATTTCGAGGATGTCGGCGCCGGTCTTCAAGTCGAGGTTGGCGGTCGGCTCGTCGCACAAGAGGACCATGGGCTGGTTGCAGAGGGCCCGTGCGATGGCGACGCGCTGCTGCTGGCCGCCGGACATTTCGATAGGCCGATGCGTCCATCGGTCCGCCAGGCCGACGAGGGCCAGGAGTTCCATGCCGCGACGCCGGGCGGCCTCGGGCGCCACCCCCGCAAAGGCCATCGGCACCGTCACGTTCTCCAGGGCCGTCATGTAGCGGATGAGGTTGTAGGACTGGAAGATGTAGCCGATCTTGCGGCAGCGGAGGAACGCCAGTTCCGCGGCGCTCAGTTGGGCCACGTCCACCTCGTCAATGAGGACGCGCCCTTCCGTCAGCGAGTCCAGGGCGCCGATCATGTTGAAGAAGGTGGTCTTGCCGGAGCCGGAAGGCCCGAGGATGGCGATGAACTCGCCGCGGTAGATCGTCGCCGTGACGTCGCGCAGGGCGTAGGTCACTTTGTCGCCCATCGGGTACGACTTGACGAGGCCGAGCGTCCGGATGATGACGGGCCTGGCGCCTGCCTGTCCGGCAGGCAGGTCGGGCGCCACGGGTTGGACCTGTGCGTTCCTCGTCATTCGATCCGCATCGCTTCCATCGGCGCGAGGCGCGCCGCCATCCAGGCCGGTCCGACGGCGGCGACGACGGCCAGCACCATGCCGGCCGCCAGGCAGACGCCGCTCCCCAGCCCGAGGTCGTCCCAGGGAATCGCCATCAGGCCGCCGTAACCCGCGAGGCCGCGCACGAGCGCCAGGCCGATGCCCAGGATGAGGCCGGCGATCGCGCCCACGAGCCCCTGCATGCTCGACTCGATCAGAAAGAGCGTCATCACGACGCCGTTCATCGCGCCCAGGCACTTCATCGTGGCGATCTCCGTGAACCGCTCGGTCACGGCCATCGTCATGGCGTTGGCGACGCCGACCATGCACACGAGGAACGACAGGGCGATGAGCCACTGCATCCACGGCGGCACGGCCAGGAGTCCCTGGCGCTGGTCGGGCACTTCGTCGCCGACGGCCTGGGCCAGCCTGGCCTCGCGGCGAAGGTCGTTGGCGAGGGTCAGGACCTCGGTCGCCTCCACCGGGATCGGTTGGGGCTGGTCGGCTAGGACGCCGGCCAGCCAGGTCGCCCGGCCCGCGGAATCAATGCGTTCCAGGACGCGCGAGGTATTGACGTTGGCCCGCTCCAGCCCGATCTTCTGGACGACGGCCGTCTTGACGGCCGGCTGGTCGAGGCCGCGCGTGAGCGTCGCCAGCAGCGCATCGCGCCGGGCGAACCGCGCCAGGCCGTCCAGCGTCCGGGAATCGAAGTGGAACCCGGCGTCGGCGAGGGCCTTGACCAGTTCCGCCGGCGGGGCCGCCAGGATGGCCCGCGGCGACCCTGGCTCGCCGCGGCGAGCCGTGGCCGGCTGGCCGCCGAAGGCCTCGCGCACGCGGCCAATCGCCCGCAGTTGACCGGCCTGGATACGGTCCACGAGGGCCGCGAGGCGCGGCTGGCTTTCCTGGACCAGGCGCTTCAGGACCGCGATGTCCCCGAGGGGCGGCTCGAGCCGCAGTTCCGCCAGGTGCCCCTGGAACGCCTCAAAGAGTTCCGGCCGCGCGAGGCGCGCCAGGGCGGCCGAGGGTTCCAGGCCCGACGTCAGGATGGCCTGGGCGGCGGGCGGGAGACCCTGGAAATACTGGTAGACGGCCTCGACCTCGCGTGCGGCGGCCTGGGCCTCGGCCCACTCGTCCGCGGTGGCGCCGCTCCAGACCTTGTACTCCGCCGTCCGGTCCGTCCCGCCGAGCGCGAGGTTCGCAAGGATGACGCCTTCCGGGTCCGGCGCCGTCAGGCGCATCACCCATTCGCCGTGCGACCGCGAATCGCGCAGTTCGTTGTAGGCCGACAGTTTGGTCCGATGCTCGATCATGCCGTAGGTCAGCATGTGGGCCAGGAATGCCACGGCCAGCGCCAGGACCGACACCGTCACCATCGAGCGGAAGAAACGGTACGACATGCTGCTGAGAGCGAGCCCAAAGCACCGGCCCACGCTCAGACGGACCTGCTCCTTGACGGTGATGGGTTTCATCGGGCCGCTCCCGCCTCGCCGGAGCGAGGCTGTGGCAAGCCCGCCTTGGGCCGCCCCACGACCACGACGAGCCCTCGCCGCGTCAGCAGGCGCAGGAACTCCGTCACGCTCAGGCGCGCTTCGTGGAACGTCAGGTCGTGGGCCGCCGCAAAGAGGTCCACGATCTCCTGGACGGTCCGCCGGCCGTCGCAGACTTCCCAGACTTCCGAGCCGAGTCGGTCGAGGCTGATGGCGCGCTCGCGGCTGAGGGGCATCAGCCACGCGAGGGGCGGCCGGGTGTACCACCGCCGGCGCAGGGGCACGCGGAGGAGCCACCCGCCGTCGGGCCGCTTTTCGCCCCGCACGGTCTGGCTGCGCAGCGGCACGGCGTCCAGGAGGTCCACGGCCGAGATGGCGGGCGCCTGTTTCATGGCGTTTCGCCTTCCAGCCTTCGCAGCCGAAGCGGCTGCTTCGGCGGAGTAGGCCCGCCTCCTGGCTCGCCGCGGCGAGCCGTGGCGGGCGGACAGCACCGCACCGTCAGCGCCGCCGGGTCCACCGGCCGCCGCGCCGTGAACCGGCACGCCACGTGGTACAGCGCGCGGGCCGTCGGGCACACCCACGCCAGGTTCGACCGGCTGCGGGGCCGGCCGAAGAGTTCGACGAGCGCCCGGCCTCGTTCGCGGCTCTCGCTCCGGACGGCCGGATGGCCGTTGTGGGTCGCCTGGCGGCACGTGGTGGCGACGGCGCCGAGCGACTGGCGGATGAGCGATTCCAGGTTGCCGTCGAACCACGCCTCGAGCATTCCGGTGCGGCGTACGATGGCGCGGTCGCGGCCGGAGTCGAACCGGAGGCTGACGTCCGCGGGTTTCGCGTCCACTTCCTGGATCGTCCACTCGCGGGGCACTTCGACGTCCATCCGAAACGCCTGCCAGCGGGAGGTCGGGGCGTCCGGTT
>Ga0307378_10006337_pt1 | contig 16234 bp, 12 predicted proteins | sample UN1MG_FD_202238 | JGI IMG/M metagenome (GOLD analysis project Ga0307378, IMG submission 202238) | Soil microbial communities from Risofladan, Vaasa, Finland - UN-1 | ecosystem: Environmental > Terrestrial > Soil > Coastal area > Acid sulfate soil | place: Finland: Risofladan, Vaasa | collected... | reverse complement strand
ATTGATAAAACGACTGTAAGAAATTTCATTTTCTCTGCAAATGGCATTGATTTTTATATTCCAAAGATTCCTAAAACTTCTTTTTTTGTTTCTTCGGTCGCGATAAGCATAAGTCCAAGCATGGCGCAAAGCATCTTTGGCTAATCTATATTTTGCCTTTCGACCCCATTTGAATCCTTTGGCTAATTTTATAATTTTTTTCTTTCTGGCGCGTTTTTGAACGCCGCGTTTAACTCTTGGCATAATTTTTTACATGTTTCTAAATTCAACAATATTCCTCACCATCTTAGTTTTTGATTCAACTCGTTTTGAGTGCCGTTTTGCCCTTTTTTTATTGCCACTTTGCTTTGCATTCAAATGATTCTGATGCGGTAAGCGATACATCAGTTTTTTATTCTTTGTTATTTTAAATCTTTTGACTACTGATTTTCTTGTTTTCCCTGACATATAGTTACACTCATACCTTGAGGAGATCTTTTTATTTCTTCTTCCCTTTTAACTCCTCCGGCAATTGTGGTTAAGAATGATTCTAATTTTTCTTTTGCTAAATCTCCGTGTGCTTTTTCTCTACCTCTTAATTTCATTTCAATTCTTATTTTATGGCCTTCTTTAAAAAATTTTTCTATTTGATGTGCTCTTATTTCTAAGTCATGAGGAGATGTAGTTAATCCGATTCTAATTCCTTTTATTTCGGTCTTTTTCTGATGGGACTGCTGTTTTTTCTCTTTCTTTTCCTGTATGTATTTATATTTTCCGTAATTTATAATTTTACAGATTGGCGGTTCTGTTTTGGTTGAAATTTCAACTAAGTCTAATCCTTTGTCTTTAGCGATTTTAATTGCATCCTGTGTATTTAAGATCCCAAGATTAATTCCGGTTTCATCAATAACTCTTACTTGCGGAACGCGAATTTGTTCATTCGCCTTGTCATTGTTCTGTTTTATAAATCCTCTTCCAAAGCGTCCTCTATCAAATTTTCTAAAAAATGGTTTTTTTATAAACATTAATATATTGATTTTAAAATGAGTCGAATGGAGACGGGGAGAATTGAACTCCCGTCTCGAAGGCTCTTTAAAATAATTCGACAAGCTTGGTCTGTTTATTTTCTCGGTTATTTAGATAAAAGCAGACAAAAATCAGAATAACCTGACCCAATTTCGTTTCAGTATTTTGTATTGGGAACCAAGACACCTATCTCAAATGCCTTTCGGCACTATAACACTTCAATCGCCTATTGAGAATTTCAATTAAAGTGGCTGTGACTTAATAAATTAAGCTGCAGCGAAAGCAAAATTTGTTTTTGCGTTTGTTTTTTCCAGATTTTAACGAGATGCTGAAATCCTCGACTTGCTTATTTTAAAAAGATCTTCGATCGAAACCTATCGTCCCCCAATTTTTCTTCCCAATTCTCTTTCAAGGTCTCTTCTCTTAATTGTTTCTCTTTTATCAATCTTCCTTTTCCCCTTTGCTACCCCGAATTCCAACTTTATCTTGCTTTTCCTAGTATACAGCCGAATCGGAATTAATGTCAACCCTTTTACTTTTAATTTGCCGATTAGAGAACTGATTTCTGATTTTCTCAATAAAAGTTTTCTTGGCCGCGTCTGGTCATGTTCAACCGGCGTATTAACTGGCTGATACGGTGGAATCAAAGCATTAGTCAGATACATTTCCCCGCCTTTCGTGGTTACAAAAGAACCCTGTAAACTAACTCGGCCGGTTTTAATTGCCTTGACTTCAAAGCCAAAAAGCACTAAACCGGCCTCAATGGTCTCTAATATCTCATAATCATAACTGTATCTTCTGTTTTCCGCTAGAACTTTCATTTTTTCTTGTTGGCGCCTCTTCTTCAGTTGCCTCCTCGTGCCATTCGTCTATTTTTCTCTCGACCACTTCATCAACAGTTTCAATAATTCTTTTAATCTTATCCTGAACTTTGTCATTAGTGGCCAACTTCTGAAAAATCTGATGGATGGCGATTTTTTTTCTCCTTTTTCTCAAAGTTAAAATATAAACCCCGACAATTATAAGCAGAATCGGCCAATACGCCCAAACAGCCGCGCTGATTATCCCTGTATTAACCAAAAGCAAAATAACTCCGAGTACAATCAGGAGCCCAGCTATAAATCCTAAACCAAACATTGAATAAAACATAAAATAGAATTTCTAATTGATCTAATTATTCTAATACCCAACACGACCTTTTCTATCTTTAATATAGCACATTTACTTCAGCATTCCCAGCATTTTATCTACTGGCCAGGCGTTGATGACGTCTTTTTTTTCCAGCCACCCCCTGCGCGCTTGAGCAATGCCTAATTCCAAATATTGGAAATGCGAAATACTATGCGCGTCGGAATTTATTGCAATCTTTACTCCAACATCCTTCGCCATTCTTACATATTTGTCCTTTAAATCCAACCGATTATAATAAGCGTCAATTTCTAGAACTGTTTTTGTTTCTTTTGCTGCGCGAATAATTTTTCCAATATCCATTTCACGCGGCGGCCTTATACCTATCAACCGGCCAGTGGGATGGAAAATTATATCTACATTCGGGTTTTTCATTACTTTAATATATATTTCAGTCATTTGCTCCCTGGTTTTTTTAGCGTGAGAATGGAATGCCGCACCGACAATATCAAGTTTTTTCAGAATTTCATCTTTCATAAACAATTTCCCATTATTTAAAATCTCTACTTCTCCACCTTTTAATATCCTAAATTTAATTCCACGTTTTTTATAATTTGCATTAAGCTTGTCTATTTCTTCCCATTGTTTTAATAAATCCTTCTCACTGATCTGGTTATCAAATGTTCCGCGCAGATGGTCTGTAATCGCGATATACTCCAATCCTATTGCCATTGCTTTTTTTGCCATTTCCTCAATCATATTTTGCCCATCGCTCCATTTGGAATGCATTTGCAAATCGCCTTTTAAATCATTGTATCCGATTAAATGTGGCAATTTATCGGGTTTACCCTGAGCTTGTCGAAGGGCAGCTTTAATCTCGCCTGTATTTTCCCTCATTTCCGGAGGAATCCATTGCAGTCCTAATGATTTATAAACTTCTTCTTCCTTAGAAAAACCATATTCGTTTAATTTCAATCCTTTTTTTATAGCAATTTTCCTCAATTCAATGTTATGGTCTTTACTTCCTGTGAAATATTGCGCAGCGGAGCCAAAACTTTCTTCTTTAACTACTCTTAAATCAAAATTAATATGATTTCTCAATTTTACGGATGATTTTGTATTGCCATGGCTATAAATATGCGCCACTTCCGGCATATTAATAAAGTAATTTATCACGTCCTTTGTGATTTTATCCGATGATACTGTTACCAATATATCTGCGTCGCCGACATCTTCTTTCATCCTTCTTATTGAACCGCTCAATAATGCCTTTTTAACTCCGGGCAGTTTTTTAATCCTTTCTTCTATTTTTTTTAAGTCATATAAAACATAACCCAAAGGAAATCTGCTAATAGAGTTTTTCAAAAATCGAATGGACATTGATATATTCTCCTCGCTTTTCTGACCAAATCCTTCAATTCCCCTAATTTTTTTGTCTTTTACCGCTTTTTCCAAATCTTTTATATTTCTGATATTCAATTCTTTGTATAATTTTAATACGCTCTTCGGGCCAATGCCTTCAACTGCAGATAATTCTTCAAGATTGACCGGAATCTTCTTCTTTAATGCTTCATATTCTTTTATTTTACCGGTTTCTATATACTCCTTGATTTTTTGGGCAATGCCGAATCCTATAGCCGGAATATTTTCTAGCGCTTTTATTCCGCCTGCTTTATAAATATCAAAAACACTTTCATCAAGTGCTTCAATGCTCGTTGCGGCCTTTTCATAGGCACGCGGCTTAAAAGAAATATCATCCATTGCCAGATATTCAGAAATATTATTTAAAATGTAAGCTATGTCCTTATTAGTCATTTTCGATTACTTCATTTAACTCTTTAATGAACTCATCAACATTAATGCCGTGAACCTTTGCTCCGGACTCAATATCCTCATAATTTGCTGCTGCGCAACCCAAACAATGGAATCCATGTTTCATAAAAACAGCAATTACTTTTGGATACTTCTGCAACGCCTCGTCAATTTTCATTTCTTTGGTTATTTTTGTTTTCATATTACTTCTTTAAAAATTTCGGATGGCGATCTTTCACTATATTAACATCATTATTAACATCATTATATACAATCAATGGTAGCAAAGCACCAATCATGGCAATAATTCCAGCTATGATAAAAACTGTATTAAAACCGAATCTTGCGGCGAAAACCCCTCCGACTGCGCTGGTAACTGCCATGCCAATGGCATAAGCTACATGTTCTATGCTCCACTCAAATCCTTCTTTTCCTTTATCAATATGACGAGTAAATATTGCAGACCAACCAGGCATTGCCATTGCCATACCAAAAGCATAGATTGCCTCTATAATATATATGTGCCAGGATAATGTGGCTTGGGTATAGGCAAAATGTGCCAATGCCACTATCAAATAACCTACTATCAAGAAAATCAAATCATCTCTTTCTCCTCTCTTTTTATCCAAAAATTTTCCTATTGGTATTTCAAAAATTGATTTCACTACAAAATAAATTGCCGCGGCAAAACCAGCTACCTCCAAGCTTCCGTCTTGCAATTTGTCAGTAAGAAAAACTGCAAAAATCGGCGCAACCAAACCTAAAGCCGAGAAAAAGAAAAAGTCGGCCTTGATAAGAATTAAAACTATTTTATTAATAGAAAATTTAATTGCCATATTTTTTATTTAATTAATATTTTTATCCTTATGATGAAATGATTTTGTTATTATTTCCCCAATTTTGCTTAGAAAAGGCGATTCGTGATTTTCCAAATCCTTTACAAATTGAGTTCTGGCAAGATATCTCATCCAGACGATAAAGGAAAGCGAAACCAGAATTATCAAAGTAATTATAACAACAATTAGGCCAAATGTAATGCCTGCGGTAACTTTACTTAATGATTGAAGCCCGACTCCAAAACCATAGCCCAAACTAACCATTATTAAAACCCAGACGATTGTCGCGATAAAACTCACGCTTAAAAACTTCTTCAAATTCATTTTCAAGCTTCCGGCAATCATAAATGTAAACATACTTATACCATAAGTAATTCTGGTCAAAAAAATAGTTTTAATGCTATGTCTTTGGAAATATAATTCCAATTTATCTATTATTTTCCTGCCGAATTTCCTGCGCTTCATAAATTTCTCAACAATTACATTTCCGCCAATGCGTCCGATTAAATACCAGCCGATTCCATTAAGGAAATATCCACCGATAAGAATTGCTCCTAATGCCCAAAAATCAAAAAATCCGAGACGGAAAAGCACCCCGCTCAAAATCATGATAAAATTGCCTTCAAGTATGGCACCTAACAAGACAAAGATATAACGATGTTCATATAGGAGCCTTAATACCGAATTATTGATTACCTCTATATCCATAACTTATCCCGCAGCTACGGGGTTAAAATAAGACCTCCTGTCCTCCATTGGTCTTCGGCCTATGTTCCGCTTTGCCAAAGATGCTGATTTTACCGAATTCGCCGTCATATCCTGGCTGGACCGAAATTTTTCCCTGCCTGACCCTTTCTATGCCTTCGGCGATTTCCGGAGAACTTGCTCCCGTGAGTTCTCCCTTTCTCACGTTAAGTAAAATATTAAATTCATTGCCAAAAACTCTAATTAAATTTTTATAATGTCCTTCTACTCCCTTAGTACCAACCCCTAAACCTATAACATCAGCGATTATTTCTTCCAAAGGAATTAATTTCTGAAATGGAATCGCATTTGCCGGTTTTGTGTCGTCTTTCCTGTCGGCTAACTGACAAACTCTATTCATCACGCCAATAGTCATCATTTTACCACAAACAGGGCAAAGATTATTGTATTTTAATGATTCTTCTGGAGAAAGCACAACTCCGCAATCTCTATGTCCATCCCAATGGTATTTTCCTTCTTCTGGAAAAAATTCGAGAGTTTTGATTAATTTCAAACTATCCGATTTTCGAATTATCGCTTCTTTTATTAAATTATAGCTTATTTTCTCTCCTTCGAAAATATTCGCCTCGCGGCCGATTTTATGTGGTGAATGCGCATCAGAATTAGAAATCAAAGTAATATTATCCAATTTTGACCAGCGCCAATTCATTTCCGGGTCGCTGGATAGACCAGTTTCAATCGCATAAATATATTTAGAATATTCCTCAAAACATTCTTCAATTGAATTGAATCCCGAAAAATGGCCAAAAACAGAAAACCACGGAGTCCAAGCATGAGCCGGAATTACCATGCAATCCGGAGAAATGCCTAAAACAATTTTTGCCAGTTCTTTCGCATCCAAACCGAGAATCGGCCTGCCGTCTGATTTTAAATTTCCAATCCAACCTAAATGAGTATTGATTTTTTCCACGACTTCAAATGACGGAGCAAAAATAAGATTATGAATTTTTCTGGTTCTGCCGTTTTTTGAATAAATGCTGGATATTTCCGTAGTTAAAATAAATCTGGTCTCATTGTGATTATTGCCATTGTGATTATTGCCGTTTAAAGGTTTTAATTTGAAAAGCCCATCCTCTGCGGGTATTAATCTTTCTTTTAATCCCCTAAACCACAAAGGATGGGTAAAGTCTCCGGTTCCCAAAACACCAACGCCTTTTATTTTCGCCCATTTGCCAAAATTATCAATATCAGCCTGTTTTGAGGTTGCTCTGGAATATTTTGAATGTGTATGAAAATCACAAATATACTGCATATTATTCTTTTTGCGTTAATGACAATACTAACCAAAACATAATCCCGCCGGACTGCAATGTCCAGAAATAGTGATCAAGCAAGGCGAGAATTAAAAAACCTATAGTAAGTAATAAAAAAACTGACTTTTTTTTAATTTCATCCAATAAAACTATCGCCATAAATCCCAAAAATGCTAACACTCCCAAAATCCCAATTTCCGATGCGATTAACAAATAAATATTATGCGCTGGCTGGTATATCCAGTCTGGTAAAGACTGCCCCGAGTCGGATCGAGGGGCAACTCCAGCTACTTTACTCGCAGCTCTCAAATATGCCGGATAATTCTGCGAGTAATTTACAAAATTCCCAATGCCGATTCCGAGAATCGGCTTTTCTTTTATCATTTCAATCGCCATTTTATTGTAAAAAATCCTTAAATCAACTGCTTGTTCTTCCAGTGATATGGTAAAAAATCTGGCTTTAATATAAGGAAAAAGGATTATTGCTGCCAAAAGGCACGAAACAGCAAATAATAAAAATAATTTTATCAATTTTTTGCCGTCTATTAATCTTTGTTCCGTGTATTCCTGTTTTCTTAATTTAAAAAATTCAAAAAGAAAAAATATCAAACTCATCACTCCAAAAACCACAATCGCAGTGCGGGAAAATGTTAAAAACATCGCAAAAACAAGAATCGCAAAACCAACGCATCTTAAAATATTTATTGGTTTTTTCTGCCATATTGCGTAGAATGCAAAAATTGCCATTAATAAAAATCCTGCCAGAACATTCGGATGCGAAAAACTGCCATAACTGCGTAAAATCCTATCTCCATTTAAAATAAAATTCGCCACTCCTGGCGAATCAGGCGAAAAAACTCCTGCTTCAATAAATTTTATGCCAATGCTTCCTTGTTTAATAAACTGCGCGATTGCCATAACTGCCTGGAAAATACCCGAATAAAATAAAACTTGCAGGATTTTTGTTTCCTTTTTATGAAAAATATAAATAAACAACAGGGCAAACTCCAATAATTTTAAAAATCTGAACGCGCTGATTTTTGTTCCCGAGCTGGCGAACACCGAAATAAAGGCAATTAATAAAAATAAAAACAAAAAAATATTTTTTTTGTTTTTGATGGCTGATTTATGGTTCGGAATTTTATTGTTAATAACCCAAAGCACTAAAACTGCCAAAAATACCAAGTCGGCCAGATAAATAAAAATAGAATTCCATTCCCCGTTATTATTCAGGAAAATTCTTATCTGAAAAGGAATCAGAAAAATAAAAAGGTAGAATAAAAGTTTTTCAATCTTCAACAACATATTTTTATTCTACCACAATAAAATCACGGGGCATAACTAACAGTATCTTTTATATCCACACTCGCGCTGCCGACTAGTTCAATCGGCGGAATACCCGTGCCGTAATACATAAATACGTGATCAAACACCGAACCCGTACTCGTTGTTTCAAATTTTATCTTTTTCCAATCACTATCTATTGGAGTTGTGGCGTTACCATCATTATTTGTATCTCCGCCAAAAGAATCGTCATTTATAGAAGTAAAAACAACTTCGCTTCCTGATACTGCTTCAACTTTTAATGTTCCTTTAACCAATAACGCTGTATAATATGAACTTGCAGGTTTAATAATCGCGCCCGGTTCAATTGTGAGCGTCATACCTTCGTCGACTGTCACATAGTCTCCAGAGTTTGATTTAAGAATATAAACCAAATCATTTTGCCAAGATGTGTTCTGACTTATTATTGTATGGCTATCAACCAAAATTCCATTTAAAAAGTTGCTATTGGCAGTATTGTTACTAAATTCAGGATAAGCGCTCTTTAAATAAACTGCTGATATTAAATTGCCAGAGAATGTATTGTCTTTTATTTGGGGATTCGCCCAATCTTTTATTTCAATGCCATATAGTTGATTATCATTTATCTGGCAATCACTAATTTCGGGCGCGCTCCCTATTCCCTCAATAACAATACCCGAGTTCTGATTATTTTTAATCTCTGTATTTTTTATTTCGGAATTTGAATCTTTTAGATAAATTCCATTCTTAAAACTATTTTCAACAATTGAATTTTTAATCTCTATTGACGCGCTATCTACTTTTATTGCCTCTCCTTTCTTTCCGCCATAACTAAACGAAACATGATCAAGAATGGAATTTGTACTGGTTGATGTAAAAATAATATTACTAACATAATTACCAATAGCTTCAGGAGCAATAACAATTTTATCGCTTGCAGTTCCTTCTGCCTTTAATGTCCCGCGGATTTCCAAAAATGTATAATTAGCATTTTGCGGATATATTTTCACGCCTGGTTCAATTGTCAGAGTTATGCCCGATTCCACAATCGGCCATTGGCTGGAATTTGATTCAATGTAATATGGGCTTCCGGCAATGGTCCAAGTTGTATCAACTGAAATTATTGTATCGTCAGCAATTATTGTACCGTTTATTCTTGTTTGATTTAGTGAATTCTTCGGCGTGGGAATTTTTTTATATTCGAAATCCGTATTATTGTCTCCATTATCTTGAAAATTAATCCTTTGCATTGACTTATCTGCTCCTAACGCTGTTTGAAATTCCATTCCCTCTTTAATAAAATCAACATCACCCCAGGCAGTAGCATCAATTGCTCCGGCTTGGGATTCGGAAGTTGTTTTGGTTTTAGGATCAAACGGGAAAATCGCAATTGAACCATTTGAATTGCTCAACTGATTTGAACCATATGGCTGCCAATCAGCATCTGGATTGCCACTGCTCGCCGGATATCCTTCCAGTCCAATTAAATAATATCCATTTGTCGGAACTGAAGCGCTTGCTGGAAATTCCTGGTTACGATACGGATCATTCCAATTGCGGGCTGATGAATAATATGAAAAATAATGGCCGGTTAAATTAAATGACGAACTTGTTGGATTGTATAATTCCACAAATTCATTATCGCGAACTTGGATTTCATTGATTATAAGATGTAATGGAGATGAAATAGGCGGCGCAGGTGGTAGGGGAGGTAGTGATGGAGTTTCTGGTTCTTGGGGGGTTAAATTATGATTTGAACCACCACTGCCAGTCGAATAAAATGGTGATTGAACAACGATTGGTACATTTTGTTCTTCTTGATTCCCCTTGTCATCCCCTTGATCCTCTTTGGATTTCTCCTCCCCCTTGACTTCTCCAGGGGTCTCTAGGGGATTATTCAAAGGAACATCCAAAGGAACTTCCTCATTCGCTGAGGTTTCGGGGGACAAGTCAACGGGTTTAATTATATCTGCAAAAATTGGAAAACGACTTGGCTTCGGCCGTGGTAATGGAGTAGGCAAATTTTCATCAACTTGTCCTGCTCCCTGCCACGCCAATTTTTCTTTTTCCCATTCCACGTCCTCAACAAATAATTTAATCACCCCAGCTCCATATTGAATCGCCTTAGGGGCAAGACGGGTGAAATAATCTTTGCCGAGATTATAATCATCATCAAAAATTGAATACTGTTTTTCGTTTCTAATTAAATTTTTCCTAACTTGTACCAACCTAAACAAATCGCCTCTTTCGTCTTCTGTCCATGCATAAGTTCTTTGGTTTATTTTTTCCCAATCTTCTTGTTTTTCAAAAAGAATTTTTGGATTTTTGTAATCCTCGTCAAAAATTGAATCCTTGCTAAAGAAATATTTATTGCTATATTTGGCCAGAATATCCATTGCTTGAGATAAAGAGTATAAATCTGCTGGTTTATAGCCACTATTATATAATTTTTCGGCATAAAAATAATCTTCTAGTTTTAAATTTTCCTTAAGCCATATTTCAAGAGGATCGCCTGTTAAATGATGGTCGTTTCTTGAATGCGCAGGAACGGTCATATCAGCGATTAAATGTAAAATATGCCCCAATCCATACAATGCTTCCCTTTCTTTTTCTTCAACAAGATTATTCACATTTGCTGTCCAAGAATAATCGCCATGTTGCTTGAACTCGCTTACGCCAAAAAGATTTAAAAATAAGTTCGCAAATCTATGAATTGCTGAACCTTGTATTTTTGAATCTATTGCCCATTCTTTTGCAGTATCAAATCCAAAAGGGGCACGATTATAAATCGGATCGTATAAATGGAAAGCCGACCGAGGCAAAATATCTTCATCAATACTTCCTTGCAGAATCCATTTCACTTTATCGTCTAAAATATCCGGATCATACGCCAAATTATACAAACGAATCATTTCTTTGGCTAAATTATAGTGCGTTGGTTCGCCAGAATACGAAAAAACCTTACCGTTGAAAACAGCAAAGTTTGTAATTATTAATAAATAAATTATTAAAAAACCTATCCCCCTTCTATACATATATTATTTACAAATCTTCTAATTTCCAATCGCCATTTTTATCTTTAGTAAAAGGTATTGGATTGCTTATTTTCTGACCATTTTCGATTATAAAAATCTCATAAGTTGCCAGATTTGTATCGTTTGTTCCTTTAACGATTTTTGTTCCTCTTGGATAAAGTTCCGTTAATTGTTTTAAAACTTCCGGAATTCTTCCTTCGGTTTTCGCTCTTTCTAAATCCTGTCTGTATTCTGCTTGTTTTTCTTCAATAAAACATTCTGCTGCTTTATCTAAATCCCCATCCATTAATGCTTTTCTGAAAATCGCATAAGTTTCCTCTGGGGTGGTACGAGTTGGAATTGAATTATACCATTCCGATTCTCCTGACCACAACCCCCTTTCTACCAACTCCTTTTCTGTATACATTCTAAAAGGAAACTTATCTTCAGCAAGACCAAATTTAACCCATTTTTGTTTTTCCTGCCACCATCTACTTCCTTCAATCCAACCGAGATAAATAATTGCCACGATTATAACAAAAAAAATCACCACCGTGATTATTTTTTTTCTTTTCGGTTTGGACTCGCTCTGCTCAGTATTCAATTGTTGCTCCATAATTAAATTATAACTCCAAAAATTCCTGTGTCAAATGTAAAAAGTCAAAATGTGGGACGTCGTACGTCCCACATTATCTTCTGTATCTCGCTAATCCAATATTAATTCTTGAATATGGGTTTCGTTTTTTTGATACTGCTCTAACCAATCAATAAAAAAAATTTTGTATTTTTCTGGCCCACCGAAAAAGCCTAATAAAAATTTATTATCAATAACCGATGGAAAATTTTTAATTCCCCAATAATCCAAATGACTTGACCATTTGTATTTTTCTAAAAATTTAATTGCTTGTTTAATTTCTAATTTTGTTAATTTTTTTTCTTTCCAATTGTCTTTCCATAAGCTCAAAGGATTAGAATGAATATAACAAATAAGATGGGCTAATTGCTCATCACTTTTAATATTAACATCCTTATATCTCCCCTGAAAAAGATAGCCCTTTCTTTTGTGTTTTTCGTTAAATCCTCTCGCATAACCACTATGCAATTTTTTCATAAATAAATAAATTCCATTTTCTTTCATTGACTCAATCAACAAATGATGATGATTAGGCATCAATGTAAACACATGTAAATTAACTAATTTATCTCGCTCTATGTGGGACGTCGCACGTCCCACATCACTATCTTTGTCGCTTCTACGACTATATTCTAGAGCGGGTTTTTTGTCATTAAATTCATACAAATCATGAATAAATCGAATATAATCATTATTATCTCGAAAAATGTTGCGTTTTTCAACGCCTCGATCAAACACGTGATAAAACCCGTTGGTTAAAAATTTTCTGGACATATGTTTTTGTAAAATTATAATTAATTATGTGGGACGTGCGACGTCCCACATTTATTTTAAAAATTTAAAAATCGTTTGTCAATGTTTTGATGTTATATTAATTATTCGGTTATTGCAGCAGAGGGTTCAGCTCCGACGCTATCGGTCGGAGTCCCGACTCCTTCGGACGTCGGGATTGGTTCGGCAGGAACTTCAGCTGGTTCTTCAGCTGGTTCTTCAGCTGGCTCTTCAGCTGGCTCTTCAGCTGGCTCTTCAGCTGGTTCTTCAGCTGGTTCTTCAGCTGGTTCTTCAGCTGGTTCTTCAGCTGGTTCTTCAGCTGGTTCTTCAGCTGGTTCTTCAGCTGGTTCTTCAACAGGAGTTTCTGCTCCGACGCTTTCGGTCGGAGTTCCGACCGCTGTCTCAATTATTTCTACTGGTTCTGTTTGCACTATCCACCAATCAAACTTAATATCATCAACAACTGGGTCAGCAACATTGATAATTGCCAATCCTTTTTCCTGATAATTTATCCACCAACGCGAACCGTAATCTCCGCGAAAAGTAATAAATATCTTGGATGTCGGCATAATTTGATTGCTTCTGATTTCCGCAGACACGCCATCAGTAAGAATCACGCCTTCTCCGATTGAGCTTTGTGTCTGGTCGGAGTTTTTCTCCACTGCCAGTGTCTTAACCATTAACTGTGTAATTTTGGTAATGCTTTGGCTGATTTTTATTCCGAAATCTTTTGCTTTATCAAATAATTCTGTTAAAAATCCATCATTAATTTCCATTGTTCCAGATGATTCAATTGCGCCCTCGCTGTTTAAAGATAAAGTTTGCCTGATTTCTTCCATTTGCGCTGATAAAGAAGTAATCATATCGCCTTGTGCATTCATTGAAGCAACAATATCTTTTACACCCTCAACTAACAAGGCAGTGATTTCCGAATTCCTAATGGCAAAAATTTCCTGGCCATTGCTCTCAAAAGTATATGCCAAGTCATAAATAGAGCTGCTTGCGACTTCCTGGGCTATAAAGCCAAGATGTGTAATTGAATCATCCATAACGCTATAAGTATTTCCTTCTTCCAAGGTTTTCCAATTAAAGGATACTCCGTTTAAGCTCAATAATTTGCCTAAAGCATCATCAATATCATTGATATTTTTCTTTAATCTTTCATCAGACGCGCCATTAATTAATTTCCCATCAGCATCGGTCTGGAGGTCAGCAACACTGGCAACTGCTGGGAAATAGGCATCACCACTTACGCTCGCAGTGCCGTCAACAGACAAAGTGTATGAAGTAGTGGCAGTTGTGCCAATGGCTACATGGGCAAGCCCATCCCCTCTTCCTAATACCATTGATGGAATCCCTCCGGTAATAAGAGACAAACTGTCATAATCTGGCCAGCCGATGCCCGTGTCCGAGTCTCCATATACTGGCCTAATGTCTGGCTCAGTAAGACTAGGTATTGTATTAGTAAATGAAGCATAAGAACTACTAAATCCTGCTGAAGTCCATGAATATCTTAAAGTCCCGCCTACATACATTCTTAAAATATCATCTGCACTTTCATACATATATGTATCTGCGTCACCAAAAGCAAAAGCCGAACCAAGAGGAATAATTACTTTTTCGTTTGTGGTATCAACCTGAAATAATGGTCCCCTATCATCTCCTGCTACCCAACCAGAAGAGGCAATGATAAATGAATCTGTCGCATCAACTGTCGGCTGAAACACTACATCATCGCCAGTAACATAAAAGTCATCTGATATTGACGCCGTACCGTCGACTGAAAGAGTGTAGGCAGGAGAGGTGTCAAGAATACCGACCATTCCTGTATTACTCACATTAAACATGGAGACACCACCCACCTGAGCGTCTATCAATAATTGCGCCCCACTCCCTACTGCCGTTTGTGTACGGTTTATTAGGAGGTCTGTGTTTGCGGCAGTGCCTGAAGTTTGGTTATAGGTAGGCTTAATCGCAAATACGTATGGACTACCTGAAGTATCCGTGTTTGTTTTTGAGATATAGAAGCTATTTGCAGTGCTTGTAGGATACCACAATACTCCTCTTGCAATTGCCGTTTTATAAATACCATCAGCACCGAAAAAGGCACTTGAATTAATAGTCAATCCTTTTGTATGAGTATATCCATTATATGTTACACTAAACTGACTACTCCCATTCACTTCTGCCTCTATCAAATTTCCACTTGTTTTAGTAGTCGGATTAATGAGTAGATCCGTCAATGCTGAAGAATCCGCCTTTGTTAAATAAAGCTGCGCACTTGGCGCACTCGTCCCAATCCCCACGTTCCCCGTACTCGCATCAACATACAAATCATTGTTTCCGATGTTCACATCTCCTTCAATATCTAAATCGCCTGCAAAGGTAGAAGATGCAGTGCCATTAACATCTAAATCATTGGTAATTTCCCAGCTTGCAGAAGAAAATATTGTATTCTCTGACACATCTGCAAATAACATATCACCACCTACATAAAAGTCATCTGATATTGACGCCGTACCGTCGACTGAAAGAGTGTAGGCAGGAGATGTGTCGTTGATGCCGACACTTCCTGCAAAATATCCTCCACCCGTATTACTTACACTAAATTTACTTACCCCGCCAACCTGAGCGTCTATTAAATTATTTGCGCCACTACCCAATGTTGTTTCCGTTACATTTATCTTTAATGCTTCGTATCCGCCTGTGCCTGATTGTCTAATATTCGGGGAGATACTAACCCAAGCCTGTTGTGCGTCAGTATCGATTAATTCTATTCCTGTCGAAGTCCCTTGAAATTCAAACACATTACCGCCAGAATTATCACTTATCAAATTAAATTCCATCACGCCACCGCCGCTGACGTTAAGCCTCATTGAGTAACTTCCACTAAAACCATAGTTGGCTGTATTGCTTCCTGGACCATAATACGCAGCTGCTCTTGTGAGTCCGCTATAATCCACACTAAACTGACTTACACCCCCAATTTGTGCGTCTATTAAATTCCCGCTCGTTTTTACGGTCGGGTTGATAAGGAAGTCGGTCAATGCCGAACTGTCTGCCTTTACAAGATGGAGTTGTGCTGTTGGCGCAGTCGTCCCAATCCCCACATTTCCTGTACTCGCATCAACATATAAATCACTTCCTCCGATATTTACATCTCCTTCAATATCTAAATCTCCAGCAAAAGTGGAGGAAGCAGTTCCACCGACTATTAAATCGCTTGAGATAGAAGCAAGAGAATCCGAAAAAGTAATGTTGCTTCCGATGGTTAAATCATCAGAAATTGAAGCACCGCCTTGTATATTTAAAGGAAAATTGAAATCAAATCTTGTATTTGTTGAATCCCATTTAAGCGAAGCATTGGTAAGCGGCGAACCTCTTTCAAATGTCAAATAAGAATCTTCTGTATCATCGGTTCCATTATCTGAATTAATAATAAACGCGCTGTTTGTTGTTCCTCCGATGTCTGTTCCTGTGGCAGATAAAGTGGCAGCGGTTATTTCATCAAAATAACCATATCTCCAACGATTATCGGTTGTTCCTAATGAATAAGTATTCAATCTTGGAATTAAATCAGAATCAATATAAGAGAGAACTATTAACGAATCAACAGTACCATCACCCAAAGACACATCTCCCAGTGCGCTAAATTTTCCGGATATAGAAACATTGCCGTCAAACCACGACTGACCATCAACTTCTAAATTA
>Ga0307378_10006336_pt1 | contig 16234 bp, 16 predicted proteins | sample UN1MG_FD_202238 | JGI IMG/M metagenome (GOLD analysis project Ga0307378, IMG submission 202238) | Soil microbial communities from Risofladan, Vaasa, Finland - UN-1 | ecosystem: Environmental > Terrestrial > Soil > Coastal area > Acid sulfate soil | place: Finland: Risofladan, Vaasa | collected... | reverse complement strand
AGTATAGGCTATCAGCGGCGAATACAAAACGAGTCCCGCCAGCCAGAAAAACAAGCCCTAAAGAAAGAAAAATCATTCTGATTACACGAACTGGAACATGGTTGATCATTTAATCTTCCTCCGGATGGAATTAATCGTATTGTTAATCATTATTTATCGCTGCATAAAGCTGTCACTTGATGGTTAAGATCCTCTGGTGTTTTGTCCCGAAAATAAGGTTCAATATTCTGTAAGGGCGCACCCGCGTGTGCGCCCGCGGGCAGACACATGGATCTGCCCCTACGGTATGGCCTGGACCTGTGTTTCAGATTCGATCCGAACTTTGTTTGCGACCGTTGCCAGAAACGAAATAATATTCAAACAACCTTCAGGACAGCACACCAGTTTGGAAAAGGGAAAATTGCCAATAAATTTATTTAGAGTAAATATGCGCAACTCAGAAAGCAAACACAACATTCAACATATTCCTTTTGACGCATTCAGCTTTGGCAACTATTTAATACTCTGTCTCTTAAGAAAAAAATTCACACAAGTGAAATTATCTGATGTGCGCCCCTAAGGAAGGACCAGGCTTGTTGTAGATGGTGCAAAACAGTGATTCACCTCTTCAGGTTAATAAATTCGTGCAGGTCGCAGCCACACAACAAGCAACAGGACAGAAAATCTTTATCGAGCGATTCCGATGAAGAGTTAAACAGCGAGATTAGGTTTGTTCAATGTTGATAAATTCGTTATTATTATATTTAAACGGAACCAAGCATCGAATTGTAACGATTTGATCATTTCAGGTGAAACCTGGCAGAACTCAGGGCTAAAGACCGACAAAAAATAAAGGAGCTGGAATAATTTGTCAAACAGCCGTAATCTGATGAAAAGACGGGATTTCATGAAAGGGTGCGCCGCCGGCGCGGCAAGCCTGACACTTTCTGGACTATTCGGACAGTGTACAGGTTCCGGTGCCGGTAGAAACCCCAATCTTATTTTCATCCTCGCTGACGACTTAGGCTACGGCGACCTGGGATGTTACGGCCAGCAGAAAATCAAAACGCCGAATATCGACCGGCTTGCCGCCGAGGGTCTGCGATTTACCAGCCACTATGCCGGAAGCACTGTCTGCGCCCCTTCACGATGCTGTCTGATGACCGGTCTGTATACGGGGCATTCCTATATCCGTGGCAACATGGAGGTCAAGCCCATGGGCCAGGAGCCTCTGCCGGCAAACACAGTTACAGTCGCCGGAATCCTCAAACAGGCCGGCTACAGGACCGCCCTGGTCGGTAAATGGGGCCTTGGCCCGCCCGGCTCCACCGGCATCCCCAACCGTCAGGGCTTCGACTACTTCTACGGCTACCTCTGCCAGCGGCACGCCCACAACTACTACCCGGAATTCCTTTTCCGGAACGAGGAAAGAGTGCCCCTGGAAGGCAACAGGCTTCCCGAACCCAGCAGGCCGGACGGAGCGGGCGTGGCGATCGAAAAGGCTCAGTATTCCCACGACCTGTTCACCCGGGAAGCTCTCTCTTTTATCGAACAAAGCAAAGATAAGCCTTTCTTCCTGTATCTGGCCTATACGATTCCCCATGCCAACAACGAGGCGGGAAACGAGGGCATGGAGGTTCCCACAGATGAGCCGTATTCAAATCAGGACTGGCCGCAGCAGGAGAAAAACCACGCAGCCATGATCACCAGAATGGACCGGGACATTGGCCGGCTTATGGAGCGACTGAAAGGCCTTGGGATCGATCAGAACACCCTGGTGTTTTTTTCCAGTGACAACGGCCCGCACCGTGAGGGCGGGGCTGACCCGGAATTTTTCAACAGCAACGGGCCCCTGCGAGGTATCAAAAGGGACCTGTATGAAGGTGGGATCAGGGTCCCGCTGATTGCCCGCTGGCCGGGAAAAATCAAAGAAGGCACGATTACGGATCATGTATCCTCATTCTGGGATTTCCTGCCTGCCGCCGCGGAGATCGCCGGTACCGATGCTCCTGGGAATATTGACGGCATCTCGTATCTGCCCACCCTGTACGGAAAAAAACAGAAAGCGCACGAGTTTCTGTACTGGGAATTTCATGAAGGCCAGTCTTCAAAACAGGCGGTCCGGATGGGGAAGTGGAAAGCTGTCTGTCTCAGCCCTTTAGGGCCTCTGGAGCTTTATGATCTTTCTGTGGATATGGGTGAAAACAACGATATCGCCGGGGAAAATCCAGAAATCGTGGAAAAAATCGAAGCTTTCCTGAAGAGCGCAAGGACAGAATCTGAGCTCTGGAAGCTCAAGGATGGGACATAAAAAAACCGGTCACCAGCACTGAAAAGCTGTGCGGGCCGGCATCCTTTTTGCTTTAGGTCAAGGCCGCAATCGTGTCTGTGTGTAGTGGTCTTGGCAAAAAGGATGCCGGCCCGCTGCATTCACCTGCAAGTCAATAATAACCGCTTAAGAATGTGGCGTTTATCTCATTCCACGATATGGAAAACAATCAGCGCCTGTCTAACGCTTGAATTCTCTCAGGCTTACCGGCTTGCCTGTCTCGGCGCTCCTGTCCGCGGCGAAAATCACCCGGTGGGTTTCGAATGCGCTGACCAGGTTGTTATGTCCCTCAATTCCCTTATCCAGGCAGTCAGCATAATAGGAGAACTGCGCACCGTAAGGGTGATGAGCCACATCGCCGCTCTCAATAAGCTGCACTCCCATTTTGGTCCAGCCCTCCATGCCCTCGATCTTTTTGGTGTAAAAGAGCTCGTTTTTAAGAGTACCGTGCGAGCCGACAATGTTCATGTTAACCGCATAGGGCTGCATGCAGTCAGTCACCGAGGCTACCTTGCCGATCAGGCGGCCATTTTTGAATTTCATGATCGTGACCGAAGTCGGGTTGAATTCGTACGGCTCGTAAACAGGATTGGGGTTCTTAGTTGAATACGACATTACCTCATCGACTTCCTCTCCGGTGAGCCAAAGCAGCATATCCATCAAATGGCAGCCCGCTGTCAGCAAGGAGCTTCCGCCCATATCCTTTTTTATATTCCAGGAGAACTGTCCGTACCAGGGGCCGATCCCGTGATAATAATCACCCTCGACATAGTAGATCTCACCGATCAGGCCCTGTTCTATGATCGATTTATGCACCTGGGCCACTGAAATGAAACGGGCCTCGAAACAAACCGAGGTCTTCACGCCGTTCTTTTCCACTGCCTCCAGCATCTTGACCGCATCCTCGAATTTGAGCGCGATAGGCTTCTCGATAATCAGGTTCTTCCCGGCATTGGCGGCCTTGATTGTCTGTTCAGGATGGTAGGGGTGCGGCGTGCAGATATCGACAATATCGATCTCTTTGTCCTTCAAAAACTTATTGTAATCGTTGTAGATCTTCACATCCACGCCGTACTTGGCTTTTATCGCCGCCGGATCGAGCTTCCGGCGCGACATGATCGCCACAGGCTGGTAACCGGGAAGCTCGGTAAAGGATTTCAGATGAGCCCCCGCCACCCAGCCGAAACCCACTATGCCGACTTTGTATTTACTCATAGCGACACCTCCTGAATCTGGATTATTAAACATTTGTTAATTTATAACTTAGTACTGTAACTCGAAAATACGGTGACGTATTTTTTCCAGCAACGCTATGCGAACTCGTAGAGGCGACCGGCGGTCGCCCGAACAGGGCGAGGCATGCCTCGCCACTACGTTTATTAAATTTGTAAGTTGGTTTAAAACAATACGCTACACTATTTATGAATTCATGTACTTAGTTGGTCGGTGCGCAATGCATATCAATACCAGCCATCCAAACGAAACATATTTTTACCATTTGCTGTAATGTTTTCTTTCTGCCTTAATAGCTCTCATTAACAAATGTCAAAGGTCCTAAAGCCTCGCGCAAGGGATCAGCGCTTTCAGGGCAAAACCCCGCGTGCAGGTGTTTTCTCCACCCTTCGGCAAACTCAAATCTCCCGGACATCGCCCCCACCTCCCTGGCCAGGTTTCTCTGGGAGACCAAATAAGAGTCCATGCCCTGGCTCCGGTCCAGCCATTCTTTCTGGCTTTTATGACAAGCCAGCATTACCGCTTTTTTATTGATAACGCCCGAGATATCGACAAAAATCTCTGGATACACGAGTTTACCCAGCGGGTCTCGATTCAGGTGGGGCTGGCAGTGGTAAATGGTGACATCCTGGTTCGTGGGTTCCCGCGGGGGATCGGCCGGAAAATTAGGCATACCGCGGCTGAAAGCTGCGCTTACCGCCAGGCGGCAGGCATTGGTGTGGTCTTCCATGTAATCTTCAGGCGAGTGCACCAGGAGAATTTCCGGGCTTATCTCGCGTATGATAGAAGCCAGTCTGGCCAGGGTGCTTTTCTCATAGAAGATCTCGATGTCATTGACCAGGCTGTCGTGATATACGGCGCCGGCGACCCTGGCAGCCTCTAATGATTCCTCCCGCCTGATTTTCGTTATCGTTTCCAGGTCGTACCGGATTGTGCCGCACGACCCATTGGCGATATTCATGGTATGTATCTCATAGCCGGCCTCTTTCAGAAGCAGAAGAGTGCCTGCCATAAGGAACTCGATATCGTCCGGATGGGCGCCCACGGCAAAGGCTGTTTTTGACATAGTACCGGCCTGTCTCAATGCATTTCGGTTTCACAGACTCCGATAGCGCTGCGCAAATAATTGAACTGCACGTTGGGGTGATTTGCAAGCAGCGACATGGGCACTGCGGAATCCGCTATTTTCTTCGAGATCATCAGGGCTGTCAGCCGCTGACCGAATGGATTGTCGTGGCATCCCGCCATCCAGATCGAGACTTTCTCCGCCCTCCAGGTTTCTGTCGGACCCACAGTGACAGCCTGATCCGGGACATTTGTAACAACTCCGCCGCCCGAGGTCCTCGCGTTCTGCATCTTGGTTATCGGATGCAGGTCGACAACACGAGTGGTCAGCTTGCAGTACTCTTCCGGCGCGGGCGGATTGTCCCTGTATTTTCCCTCTCTCTTGGGCGGGTCGTTAAAGGCCCAGTGTTTCGCCTCTCCCTGCCCGCCTTGCATCACCACACAGCAGGCCTGGTCATAACTCTCTATGTACTCCGAGGGATCAGCAGCCGGGAAGTGGATATTTTTCAGAGGCATGCGCAAGTCTTTACGGATGCGATTGAAACAGAACTCCATGTCCGCTTTGGCAAAGGAGAGCGGGAAATCCGGCGAGACTTCCTTGCCGTCCACTACCCATTCATCCATGCCCCAGAAATGCGCGTTTCTCAAATCGATATCGAGCTCATTGACTATCCGGGCCACCAGAGGCAATTGTTCCGTGGGACCGATAGGTCCGCATATTCCCGCCGGATCACCAACTGTGGCCTGCCTCCAGGCGTAGATATATTCCAGGGCTTCAGCCAGGTAAAAATCTTCCGTGGTGTCGTAGATTTTAACTGTAAAACCCTCCCTGGATAACGATAACAGATCCTCGGCGGACAGCTTTGCCGCATCGTTCAGGATTTCAGGATCAAGGGTGGTGTAATCCCACCAGTCAGGGGCTATTTTGCTGAGCGGCCTTGACATATCCCTCCCTTCCAGGAGACTGACATGAGCCCTGCGGAATCTATAGGTTTAGAAGAATATACTTTATACTCCAGGTGTGAACTGAATTTCAAGAAGGCATTTAAATCGTTCCATGTCTAGTCGCTGACCGGGATTCCTCTTTGCTTTAAATATTTCTTGGCTTCCGGAATCGAAATCTCGCCGAAATGGAAGATAGAAGCGGCAAGAACCGCTGAAGCTTTGCCCTCAGCCACTGCCTGGTAGAGATGCTCCAGCTTTCCCGCTCCCCCTGAGGCGGTTACCGGGATTTCCACTGCCTCGGCAACCGCCCGGGTCATCTCAATGTCGTAACCCTGTTTTGTCCCGTCCGCATCCTGACTGGTGAGCAAAATCTCCCCGGCGCCCAGCTTCTCCACTTTCCTGGCCCATTCAACTATCTCGAGACCTGTCCTTTCCTTGCCGCCTGCGACAATAACCTCCAGTCTCGGCTTTTTACTCCCTGGCTGATTTTTCACCCCATCTATAGCCACCACGAGTTTCCCCTTACCAAACTCCTGAAAAACATCGTTGATCAACTGCGGATTCCTCACTGCGGCAGTGTTGATAGAAACCTTATCCACGCCCAGATCGAATAAGACTTTCATATCTTCGGTATTTCTGACTCCGCCCCCGACAGTAAAAGGGATGGTAACCTTTTCAGCTACTTTTTTGACCCATTCAATCCGTGTCCCCCTGTTTTCAACAGTAGCGGCGATGTCCAGAAAAACCAGCTCATCAGCGCCCTCGTTACAATAAGCTACAGCCGCCTCGACCGGGTCGCGGGCATCTCTGAGATTGACAAACTTCACCCCTTTTACCACCCGGCCGTCTTTTACATCCAGACAGGGAATGATTTTGACGATTTTTCTCTCCATTATATCCTCCCGCTTTTTGTTATCCTCTCTTTAAGAACAAATCAGGCTTATAAATCCGGTCGGCTGGACTAAAATTAACTCACCTCTCCCAATAAAGCAAAACAGAATTCAGGCGCGGGAATCTAAAAGGATTATCCGACTGCGCCGGGAAAACATTGAAATAAAAACGGTCTGGAAATCATCCAGAGCATTCAGGTTTCAATTGTGAGGCGTATGTGTGAATCACAATCATCCAACCCGTCGCGGTTCAGGGCATATTATCATGCAGAGCATGGGTTTTGTATTATCGAGTCCAGCCTGCCATAATTTTCAGCAGCTCCAGCAGGTCGAAAATAAAGGCCTTACCGGCTCCGGTCACTTTCGATAAACTCAAAGCATTACTGCTGCCCGATACGGCTGGCATTCCATGCAAATCAAATATATTCAACAGACTTTCGCGGTCAATATCAATGTCTTTTCTGCTAGTCAGATAAATAAGGCAATCATAAAGAGCCTTTATATATCTCATTAAAGCCAGGCCACGCGCCATTACCGGGTCAGCAGTCCCTTTTCTGTGAGTGAAATGGCTATCAGTCTATTTATGCTTTTAATAATTGAATCTCTTTGGCAGGCGAGCTGCCGAATACGGACATCGGTAGCGAAAAGCAGTCTATGGTTGCATTATGCAACCATAAATAACTAATACATTTGCAAAATGCAACTCTTTGCAGCCAGGGTTCTTCGAGCGGCATATTTGTAAGTCTTTGAATTAATTATAGTTAAGCCTACTCAGACCTTACCGTTCCTGTTTGGCCCTGCTTTTGCTTTTCTTTATGGTGCTGAAATTATCTATCCCTGTATAAAGAGTATCGATTTCTCCTTTTTTCTATATCGCCAGGCCCTTAATTCTCTCTGCCTGGTGACAGCAGATCAGGGAGTCCACGAGCCGCTTCTCTGCGAGGTGCAAAAAGATATTTTTTTATTCATCAGGCAGATTGCTTTGTGATTGCCTGAGACCTGGGCCGCCAGGTGGGGCAGCCTGGCCCTGAAAAGATCGGCCCGGACAGCTAAAGCATCCGAAAAGGGAGGTAATGTTGCCAGGATTTGATGGGACAGGGCCCTTGGGGGAAGGCCCTCTCACAGGCCGCGGGATGGGATACTGTGTGATCAGGATTCCGGACAATGAGAAAACAGCCCCTGCTCGTGATTTTAAAGTCGGCGGGAAATACGCAGAAAACCTTGTAGAAAAAGGGAAGGAGGTGATCCCTATGCCGGCAGGATCAAAAACCGACCCGCCTGGATACGGAGCAATGAGAGGACCTGCGGCGGGATATTATGCCGGATACCCGATGCCCGGCTACGCCGGCCCGGCTCCCGGCAGAAGCTTTTCGGTTCGTAGTGGTTACCCAGCCTTGATGGCGCCGGGCTACGGTTATGCAACAAATCCACAAGCCTTTGTCCCTGTGTATGTTCCAGCGGTTTATCCATTCTTTTGGGGCCGACCGTTCGGCTTTAGACCGAACCGCAGGTTCGGCCGCGGAAGGGCACGCCGTTTCGGCCGGGGCTACCGTTGGATGTACTGGTACTGAAACCGTTATCTGGGTTGGAATCTTGTTTTGCTGGCGCTAATTAGCGCAGAAAGGAGTTAAAAATGCCTGCAGGTGATGGAACCGGGCCCCAGGGCAGAGGTCCCGGCACGGGCAGAGGTTTGGGACCTTGCGGGAGAGGAAAACAGCAAGGACGCAAACCAGGAAAAAGTTCGAGACCCGGTCGTGGCCTTGGAAGAGGCCAAAATAAAGACCTTGGCCAGGGACAGGGCAGCGGTTCCGGAAGTCAAGGAAACCGGTAAGAACAATTTGTCAAACTCAAATCAAGGAGAGTGAGATCATGCCAGGAGGAGACAGGACAGGCCCGGCTGGAATGGGCCCGATGACAGGACGTGCAGCAGGATACTGTGCTGGTTATCCGGTTCCCGGGTACATGAACCCGATAGGGGGACGAGGGTATGGGGGTTGGGGTCGCGGCGGCGGCCGCGGCTGGCGCAACCGGTTTTATGCCACCGGCCTGACCGGATGGCAGCGCGCAAGCCTTGGATACCCTGCTTTTGGAACACCTTGGGGATATCAAGACCTTTATGCCGCCCCCCAGTCTGCTCCATCCATTACAAAAGAGCAGGAATTGGAAATGCTCAAGGGGCAGTCCGAGTATTTCGAGGATGCTATCGAGGGAATCAAAAAGCGAATCGAGGAACTGGAATCAAAGGCCCAAAAATAAAACCAGCTAGAGCGCATTGGTACGCTGGCCGGGGTGGTGATTAAATAAGAGAATCGCCACCCCGGCGCGGTGACTCAATAGAAAGGAAGTTTTTGTATGAAAATAGCCATCACTGCCGCCGAACCCTCGCTGGAGGCAAAAGTAGACCCTCGATTTGGCCGCAGTCCGTATTTCCTGATTGTCGATCCGGAGACAATGCTATATGAAGCTATCGAGAACCCGAATGTCTCACTTGGGGGAGGAGCGGGAATCCAATCTGCTATACTAATCTCGGAAAAGGGCGCTAATCTCTTGCTTACCGGCAATTGCGGCCCGAATGCCTACCGGACCCTCTCTGCAGCCGATATCGGTGTAATAGTGGGTTGTTCCGGAGTGGTCAGAAATACAATCGAACAATTCAAGACGGGACAATACAGCACTGCGAGCGAGCCGAATGTAGCCAGTCACTTTGGCATGGGTGGTGCAGGTGGAAGGGGCATGGGCCGTGGACGGGGAATGGGCGATTGTTTTCCCGGAACTGGCTTTCCGGAACCTCAGGCGCCTGTTCGGAAGCCCGGTAAAAAAGAAGAGCTGGAGATGCTGAAACAGCAGGCCGAGGAGATGATAAGGCAAACACAGCAGATACAAGAGCGAATCAGGCAGTTGGAAAAAGAAAAATAATACCGTTTTTTCCCGCAGTTTATCTCCAGGTTGTGGAATTTTCCGGACGTCAATCCCATAGGGAAAATGACTTCAATGAAACTCGCCGTAGCAAGTGGCAAGGGAGGTACCGGTAAAACCACCGTGGCCGTGAATCTGGCTTTTGTGGCTTCGCAAACCGGATTAAACGTTGCGTATCTGGACTGTGACGTGGAGGAGCCCAATGGCCACATTTTCCTTAAACCCTTAATCGCAAACAGCGAGCCGGTTGGCAATTTGATTCCCGAAGTGGATGCCGGGAAATGTACCCTGTGCGGCAAATGTAGTGAGATCTGTCAGTACAGTGCCATTATCTGCATAGGCAAGAAAGTCCTTGTTTATCCCGAGCTTTGCCATTCTTGCGGGGGATGCTCGCTTGTCTGTCCGGCCGAGGCTATTAGCGAAATCTCCCGGGAAATCGGACAACTGGAAACAGGCAGGGCAGAGCCGGTCCGTTTTGTGCGGGGAGTGTTGAATATCGGCGAGGTTGAGGGTCCATCCTTGATCAGGAAAGTCAAAGCTTCCTGTCCGGAAGCGGACCTGGTGATTATTGACGCACCTCCGGGAACCTCCTGCCCGGTAATAGAAAGTATCCGCGGCTGTGATTATGTCCTCCTTGTAACAGAGCCCACCCCATTCGGACTTAATGACCTGAAACTGGCTGTAGAAATGGTCAATGCTATGGAACTGCCGTTCGGGGTAGTGGTCAATCGCGCTGGTCTGGGTGATGGCGGGGTCCGCGAATACTGCCAGGAGAAGCGTATCGAGGTGCTGATAGAGATCCCGGACGACAGAAAGGTTGCCGAAACGTACTCCCGAGGCGAAATGGCCTCTGAAGTATTACCGGAATACAGGGCGATATTTGAGAAGCTCCTGAAAGGACCACTGAAGAGGCGAATACAGGAGTGGGATAAAGGTTAGATACACCGGCCGGATAGAGTACATTGATCAAGGATTGAAACATGTCTTGGGCTCATAGGGAAATCCGGGGTTTTTGTTGTGCTTCCCTCAAAAATCACCCGGCAGCCGAAATATTGTTTGATACCAAACGAAAAAGCTCGAGGCATGTTCAAGGAAGATAGGTTATGGCAAAAGAACTTGTTGTTATTAGCGGTAAGGGAGGCACAGGCAAGACTTCTCTAGTGGCCTCATTCGCCTCCCTGGCAGCAAGGGCTGTGCTGGCGGACTGCGATGTGGATGCGGCTGATTTGTACCTGATTCTTGAGCCGAAAATTCTCAAGCGGGAGAAATTTTCTGGAGGCTCCCGAGCGCGTATTCTACCCGAGCTTTGCACTGCCTGCGGTAAATGCAAGGAAATCTGCAGGTTCGGGGCTGTTTTATCCGATGGTGCATCGAGCTGGGAAAACCAAAATTTTTTCCGCGTGGACCCGGTGGCCTGCGAAGGCTGCGGAGTCTGCGCCTATTTCTGTCCCGAGGACGCCATCGAATTCGCTCCGGCGGTAAACGGGGAATGGTTCATTTCAGATACTCGCTGCGGGCCGATGGTGCATGCCAGACTCAACCCGGCCGCAGCAAACTCGGGCAAGCTTGTCAGCCTGGTGCGTGCTCAAGCCAGGAAAATCTCGGAGGAGAGGAACCTCGATTCAGTTATTATCGACGGTTCACCGGGTATCGGCTGCCCGGTCATAGCATCAATCACCGGCGCCGATCTCGTGCTGGTGGTCACCGAACCCACCTTGTGCGGACTGCACGACCTGGAAAGAATCCGTGCCCTGACGCGACACTTTTCTATCCCTACTCTGGTCTGTATCAACAAGTATGACCTGAACGAAGACCTGGCCTGTCGAATAGAAGCCGTATCGACTGAGCTGGATATGCGTGTGGTGGGCAAAGTGCGCTACGATGAGGCAGTGACAAAAGCCCAGATCATGAAAGCCAGCGTAATCGAGTATACCGGGAGCCTTGTCTCTTTGCAGATTGAGTCTCTCTGGCGGCAAATAGTATATTCCCTGGGTTAGAATAACACAGGAGATGGCAGATGGAAGCTTCTCTGCAAAAATCACTGAACCATGATCGCTGTTTTGTCTGTGGGACCCACAATCCAGGGGGTCTCGGGATGCATTTTGTAAGTGAGGACGGAATAACATCGGGTTATTATATCATTCGGGAAGGCCTGGAATCCCTGAACGGAATCACCCATGGCGGGATACTGTCCACATTAATGGATGCGGCCATGGCTCGATGGCTGCATGATCGCGGTATTATAGCCCTTACCGCTATCCTCACAGTCCGTTTCAGAATCCTGGTTTCTCCCGGTCAGCAGCTACACGTTGTAGCTAGAAAGAAAAAACAGATCGGTCGGCGATACTACATGGAGTGCAAGCTGCATAATGAAGATCGCCGTGAAGTGGCCAGTGCTAAAGCGGTTTTTTGCCAGTTCTCAACTTAACCTGGATGATTTGCAAAACAGATTATCCCGGATTATCCAAAAATGCAAAACCAGTGCTGGCTGAAGCTGGTAGGTTTGCACAGCCGGGATCGCTTAAACGGATAAATTCTTTTTAAGCGACTTCGAAAGGCCACTGACTTCGAGCGGTGGCTTTTTACAAAGCCGTTCATCAAAATCTTCCGATTCCAGTCCGGGGATAATCATATATCTGGCCTTTTCAGGGCCTGCTAATGTCTTTGCCTGAAGGTAAGAAATTTTCTCCCATTCCCCGAGTGGACATTCAAAAGCTCTGAATTGCCGTACTTAGCGTTTAACAGCCTCTTAAAATTTTAGCTGAAAAACAAATCCGGGTGGCCGGAGCGTCAATCCCTTTAAAGCCTGGGCGGCTGTAAATTCATAATTAAAGGACTTAAACACTCGCTAAAACATTTAACCCGTATTATTCACAAATCACCACAAAACTCGTAGGGACGGACCTATGTGTCCGCCCGTCGTTCGGTAATTTTTCGATGGTAATCGGGCGCACACGCGGGTGCGCCCCTACAAAAAACGGGAACGGAAAATTTTTTTTGAATTTCCCGGGTTAAATTTTGCGTAAAAAAGATTCAATAATTATATATTCTGAACAGAATTTTTATCATTTCCCAAAGAGATGTCACCGGTTTATATAAAAAGCGGTAAGCTATGGCTGAGTATGCGTTCCTGTATCGCGGTTGATAAGTCATGGAAGGATAAATGGCTCAGACCGCTGAACGCCCTTGGTGAATAATCCTCCATGCGCCGGGGACAACTTATCAGGCGCCTTTACCTATGCGGAGGCAGGAACATGAAAATCCAGGCCGAGGTGAGTCTTTATCCTCTGCGCAAGCCGACTCTCACGGAGTGGATCCATCCATTTGTCGAGCATCTCCGCCAGAATGACCTTGAGGTCGAGACCGGGGCGATGAGCTCAACTGTCAGTGGGGAATGCGAGGACCTGTTCCGTGCTCTGGGGGAAGCTTACGAAAAAGCCGCGCAAGGCGGCGATATGGTCCTTACTGTCAAGATTACCAATGCCTGCCTGTGGAATGCCGGGTGATTGGAGTTACTACAGGGAGCATTAAATAGTTTCCATTTATGTTGTTTTTATATGCTTTAGCCTTGGTTATTAATATAAGTTGAGTAAACAGGAATGATTTACCAGATGTCGATTCTTACATTTAAGGCGCCAGCTACTGATTTACCTGACAACGATTGAAATACCCCGGGAGAAAAGCTTTTACAACTGCCGAAAAGAGGTTTTAGTGCAGCTACCTGGGATGATAGATCATCCCAGATGAAACTAGAGGCCATAAAAATCCCTGAAGTGCGAGGAGCTTGTTTTTGGAGCGTGTAGAAGACAAGTAATTTCCATCATTGCCATATTAGATGTACAACGCCCAGGCAGGCCTTTGCGCGAGCATACCTGCGCCAGGCGAGCTTGGCGAAGCGGAGTAAAAGACTTAAGTGCCAGGATTAACTTTTGTTTCTTTTTGTTTAAAAAGAAATGGTTTTGCTTCTTTTGCCATCAAAAGAAGAAAAAAATTTACCTTTATGGATAGATGTAAACAATTTTATGACCTGAGTAGTAAATCAAACTTGTCATTGCACTAAATGAATGATCCTGATAAAAGAGTCAAGCGCATGAAAGCCCTCCTTCTGGCCGGGCTCTGTCTGGGCCTTATCGCTTTCTCTTGCAGTGGAGAAAACGGGATCCTCTCCGCGAAAGGCCAGCCCGCTGTTCACCTTACCGGACTGGGGCCCTGCGAGCCGAAAACAATCCGGAGCACAACTCGGTTGACGGATGTTTTTTCCCCGGAATACGGTTCCCTGGACAGGCTGAAAGTCGTGGTTCAAGAGGGCCGGCTCTCATTCATCCACCAGGGTGTTACGCTGAACTCCTGCCTGGACAGCGTGAACCTGGCGTTGGAATGCGAGGGGAATCTGCTCTGCGTGATCGAGACAGAACGCACGGCCCGTGAATGCGGCTCTCTGTGCGACTACACTGTGTACGGCGAGATAGTGAACCTGCCCTCTGACACTTACACAATCGAGATCAGGAATACAGCGGCGCCTGAAAGTATTTTGTGCGCGGTCCGGGTAGCTGTTCCGTAAGACACTTTCATCCATCGATCGCTGAAGCGCTATGGAGCATGGAGATCATTTGACCAGGATTATTTATCAACCCTGATCCCTACGGTGCGGGCACGACAAAGCAAGAAAATCAAGAAGACACACCCTGTCCGCTTCGCGCCCCACCCCTCTAAGAGGGGATTTTCATGTAAATCAGGTAGAAGAGGCGTTTTCCCGGAGCCCCGGGAGGGGTGGCGGATGAATTGTAAAACCATTCGATCCTGTTATACTGGCTCAGAGAATAAAACAAGTATTGGAAAAAGGCGGGAATACACTTACTGATTTTACAGAAAAAGCTGGCCTGGACCACTGTTCCCGGTGGAACGCTTTCCTTTCTCTCTCATCTTTTTTACAGCCTGTTCATAAAAGGGCCAGGTGCTTTTTACATACTCGCAGTTAGTGCACCAGGCTATGGCTACCCCGTACTCGTACTTGATATTCAAGGTCGTTGTTCCGCATTCCGGGCATTTATGCATCATCACCTCTTGGGTTGAGGGTCTTCCCTGGCCCTGGTGTGTAAGCAATTATAAATTTCGAGCAGCATGTTAAATTGTCTTTTTTAATTATGCAAAATTTGTGCCTTTAGCTGCTACGCCTGCAAAAGAGATTAAGGCCGGATTAATTTTGCATAATTTTCACCTGCCCCCCACCGCATGCTAGATCTTGCATCGATTTCAGCCGGCTTAAGGATCACTCGATCACCAGGGGGGTTTTTATTGACAGGATTTCGAAAAAATTATTAACTTTTTCATTTCGAATCGGTTATTAACTTTTAAATTTGATTTTTATTAATGTCCAATTTTATAAATCTTTATCCGGCCCAATATCGACCTGGAACTTCGCGTGCGCATTTCCTCGATGCCAGGTTCAAGGTGTTATTAGCCGGGCTGCTCTCTGTCGCTGTATGGAGCGTTGATAGTTTTGCCGGTCTGGGGATAATCTTTTCCCTTGTGGGAGCCTGGGTTTTCCTGCTCAAAGAGCAGGCCAGGTCAATAGCCGCTAATCTCGGGAGCCTGGTTTATATCTTCTTTCTGGTGCTCCTTTACTATGGCTGGTCTGAGTTCTCAGGCTCAAACGGCTCCCTGGGTGAAACGGCACAGGTCGTTCTACTCAAATCGATCCTTCTCACAGGCAAGCTCGGCGTGGTTTTTATCTCCGCTTTCTGGCTTTATTTTTCCACTGCTCCGATAAAAGTTGTCGATGCCCTGGGGATCTTGCTCAAGCCGCTCGAAAAGATCCGTATTCCGGTGAGAGAGTTCGCCTTCATAGTAGGTCTCATCATTCGCTTCTTCCCTGCCTCGGTTGCCAGAATCGGCGATCTTTACCGGAATCTCAGGCTCAGGGAGACCCTGGCTGGCGGGAAAAATTCGAGCTTTAAAAAGTACCGCCGGGCAGTCGGACGAATTATTGATACCATGGTCCTTTACATGCATTATTCCCTTTATGAGGCTGAGCTCCTCTCTTTGAGCCTGATGGCCAGAGGTTATAATCCTTTCCGTCCTGTCAGGCTGACCGATGATAAAACACCCGAAGTCTGGGAAGTTCTCTTTACCGCCCTTTCGGCAGCAGTGATAATCCTGGCTGCCTGCTGGTTCTAGATTAGGGGTGAAAAAGACCTGAAACGAAAAATTAAGATGACAACCGAAATAAAAAACATAAATTTAAGCCTAGCCCCGATCATTATTTTATTTGAGGCGCTGGAAAAGAACCCAGCAGCCAGGAATCTGCCGGTTTCCAGATGCAATTTACCGGCAACGACTCGAAGCTGAATGAGAAAATTGCCCGATGCGGCGAATTCGGTTTACAATAGCCTATGACGGTACCGATTATTGCGGCTGGCAGTATCAGCCGCAGAAGCCGACAATTCAGGACTGCATCGAGCAGGCTCTGGGAGAGATTTTAGCGGAGAAGGTGAAGCTCATCGGAGCCGGCAGAACCGATGCCGGGGTGCATGCCCTGGGCCAGGTGGCCCATTTCGACACCTCGAGCGGGCTTTCTGTGGCCGTTGTCCAAAAGGCCCTGAACGCGCGCTTGCCCCGGGATATCAGGGTGCGTTCCTGCGGGGAGGCAGACTCTTCTTTCCACGCCCGTTACTCTGCCTCCTCCAAGCTTTATCGGTACAGTATCGCAGAGAGCGATTTGCCTGAGGCTCCTCTGCTGAGAAGAACGCACTGGCTGCGCTCGAGCCCCCTCGATATGGATTTACTGCATCAGTGCGCCGCCCTGCTTGAAGGAGAACACGATTTTTTCACTTTTTCCAAAAAAGAAAGAGAAAAACCGAGCCACCTTTGCCTGGTC
>Ga0307378_10006335_pt1 | contig 16234 bp, 11 predicted proteins | sample UN1MG_FD_202238 | JGI IMG/M metagenome (GOLD analysis project Ga0307378, IMG submission 202238) | Soil microbial communities from Risofladan, Vaasa, Finland - UN-1 | ecosystem: Environmental > Terrestrial > Soil > Coastal area > Acid sulfate soil | place: Finland: Risofladan, Vaasa | collected... | reverse complement strand
TCGTCTTGGGGGAAATGACGTCCTTTGTTGCCGCTTGTCTGTACACGTGGCGGCGTCGGCTATACCCGCCTCTGCCGAGCCTCATCTCCAAGATGGCTGTGTGCGGATTTCTGGCTGCTGGAGTTCTATACCTTGGCCGTGGATTGAATCCTTTCCTGCAACTGCTCGGAAGCATTGCCTCAGTCTGTGTCAGCCTCTTCGTCCTTCGGGCCATCGACAGGGACGATGTCCAGCTTCTCGCGGCCATCATTCCTAGGTGAGGCTGTGGCCACTTTCCTGCATCGCCACGCCGGCGGCACTGATCGTCCAGCGGTGGTTGCCCGAGGTCACATCTTACGGTGCGGTGCACATGCTGCATAGGCAGCCATAGTTGTTGTTAACCGGGGCAGTCACTGTATCTAAGGGTGGCGAGATCCAGAGGCCATCACTGACAGTAGAGCGCCAGTGACTGGGCTTCCGGGCGGCGCATGCCTGTGTTGCTCACGACGGGAGGAACAACTAGCCAATGGGCACCGAAAGGCCCACAGCACCGGATCGCAAGAGGGTGCTCATCCTTGGATTGGATGGAGCGACCTTCGATCTGATCACGCCCTGGGCCGAGCAGGGACTACTGCCCACTTTCGCTCGCCTCATGGCGGAAGGCAGTTGGGGCACTTTGCGCTCCATTCTCCCTCCCTATACGTTGGGTGCTTGGTCCACCATGGTCACCGGCAGGAACCCCGGCAAGCACGGGGTCCTGGATTTCTGGAAGCGTGATTTCCATTCCTATGGGTTCCGGCTTCAGAACGCCAGCTCAAGGGTGAGCAGTTGCATCTGGCGCACTCTTGGCGACCGTGGCAGGAAAGTCATCGTCCTGAACGTTCCCATGACCTATCCGCCCGAGGCAGTCAATGGGGTGATGGTCTCAGGGATGGACACTCCTGGCATGGACGCACCGTACACCTATCCGCGGGCACTGAAAAAAGAGCTCGAAGAGCGCATCCCAGGCTACATGATCATGCCCAACGATTGGCGGTACATGCGTCGCCATCGCCCTGATCTGGCCAAGGCCGAGCTGCTCAAGGAGATTGAGGCACGCTTCGCCGCGACCAGGTATCTCATGGGGACTCTCCCATGGGAGTTCACGATGGTGGTGTCGACCGCAACCGACGGTGCTGCGCACTTCTTCTGGAAGTACCACGACACTGCTCACCCCTTGCACGATGCACATGCAGCCAAGGAGTATGGTGACACCCTTCTCCAAGTGTATCAGGCAGTGGACGGTGAGATCGGGAAGCTTCTGGACGAACTCCCGAACGAGACCTCTGTGCTCCTGGTGTCTGACCATGGCAATGGAGCTATGGGACCTGTAGCACTACACCTCAACCTCTGGTTGCATCAGGAAGGGCTGCTTGCTTTCCGCAGCGGCACTGCTGGGGGAGCGGTTTCTTCTCTCCTGATGGGCGTGTTCAAGCGCACCAAGGAGGTCCTCTACGACCTCCTTCCATTCCAGCAACTGGAGAAGTTGCGCAGGCTTTTTCCTGATGTGCTGCGCCAGCGGACCACTGCAAGGGTCTTCTTCCCCGACCTGGACTGGCTAAGGACCAAGGCCTATTCGGAGGAGTTCCGCGGTCATGTTTGGATCAATCTCTGTGGCCGGGATCCCCAAGGGATAGTGGAACCCGGAGTGGAGTATGAGGCGATGAGGGACAGGATCATTCAGGGTTTGTCATTGCTGGAAGACCCGCGCTCCGGCCGGAGATTGCTGAATGGGGTGTACCGCCGGGAGGATCTATACAGCGGCCCCTTCGTGAGTGGTTTTCCCGACCTCCTGCTGGAATCGAATGATGCGGAGCTATTCAGGCCGTACAAGAAGCCAGATCGAAGCGTAAGCCCAGTCAGGCTCGCGAGCAAGGAGGAACTGGGGGAGGGGCAAACCTCAGGAGGGCACCTCTTGGACGGCATTCTCATCGCTTGGGGAGAGGCCGTCCAGAAAGGCCGGCAGATAAAGGGCGCAGCACTCACAGACGTGGTCCCCACCGCTCTGTGCCTGATGGGGGAACCGATACCCGGAGACATCGACGGGCGAGTCCTGACGGAGCTTCTCGAACCCTCCCATCTCGAGCGCAATCCGGCCAGATGGCTGGCCAGAGAGGACGATGAAGGCCCGGTGGACGAAGATGACACGGGGGGCTACTCGGATGACGAAGCCAGGCGTGTGAAGGAGAGGCTGGAGGGCCTCGGATACCTGGGGTGACTGTGAACGTGTTTGCCCCTTCTCGGGGGCCCTTGTTTTCATGGAGAGGCAGCGTAGTTGCACACTGGAGCTTCTACACATAGGGACAAGACGGCGGGCAGCAGGCAGTCTGTCAGCGCCTGGCTCTTGATGTTCGCTCTCTTCCTAGGGGCTGCGATCGGGTTGGCGACGTCGCTAACCTGGGTTTTGTCGCCCACCCAGTCCTTGCTGCTCGCGCTCTTGCCCCTGGCATGTCTGGCGATACCCATAATGCTGACCAGACCCGTGTACGGGTTCTTCTTGCTTGTGCTGCTGATGCCCGTAGAAGGCATATTCCTACGAGCCTTTGAGGCCGAGATCAAGTTCTACTATCTGGCGGCTGGTGCGCTGGCGATCATTTGCCTTCTGGCCAGCATGCGCCGCGGACGCATCACCTACGTCAGGAACGTGCTCACCATACCCATAATCTTCTTCTATCTGGTCAACGCCGCAAGCATCGTGTATTCGCCTTTCAAAGTCGACACGCTACAGTACCTGATGCTCTTCGCCTTCTTGCTGCTCATCTTCTTCCTTGTGTCATTCTTCGTCACGGACAGGAAGTTCTACGAGCAGTGCGTGATCTTGATTCTGCTGGCGGGGATGGCCGTTAGCAGTCTGGGCATCCTCCAACTCGCTCTCTATCGGTTTGCGGGTCTCCGGCTGTTTGTCGTATTACCCTCCCAAGAGCTGATGTTGGTGAACCTCTCAAGGATTTCTTCCCTGTTTCATGAGGCCGATGATCTCGGTGCCTTCCTGGCCTACCTGGTCCTGCTGCAGGTATCCCTGCTGGCCTCCAGGCATACCAGGCACAGGGCCCTCTTGGTGGCTGGTATCCCCCTGTCGGGGCTCGCGCTTGTGCTTTCCCAAACCCGGGCCGCGCTGGTTGGCCTGGGCTGTGGACTGTGTGTGCTGCTCTTCCTCCTCTGGATCGAGGGCAGAACGGTGCTGCTGCGCCGCCTGGTGCAGGCACTGGGCCTCGTGCTCGTCTCGGTCCTGGTCCTGGCCCTGGTCAGCCCCGGCGTCTACCAAAGCTTCGCTTATCGAGCAACACGGTTGCTGGCCACGCAGTCCATCAATCCCATCACCGGCTTAGCTAACCCCTCGTCCACATCGCCACGGATTCTCACCATCCGCCATATGGTCAGCCAGGTAAGCTCAAGTCCCAGTCGTGCCCTTCTGGGCGTAGGGTTCGGCACGTGGGAGCAACTGGCGATGGAACTGAGGGAGGAAGGGGGGCCGGAGAATAACGTCCTTCTGTCGAGGGGAGGGGCCAGTCTGCCCGTGACGGCATACTACGATGCCGGAGTTGCCGGCCTGTTCAGCGTTTCCCTCATATTCCTGGTATACGTGGGTTCGCACCTCAGGGCTTTGTCAATGGTGAGGGACGGTCCCTGGCGTGCCTACTTGAACGCGTCTCTGTGCAGCTTCGTTGGCCTCTTCGCATCGCTACTACTATCCAACTACTTCTTCCTCGGTGTTGTCTGGCTCCAACTGGGCCTCGGCGCCCAGCTGGTTGGCTTGGCAGTTGAGCAGCAGGCAAGAGGTGGTGTCCGTGCCAGCACTGCGCATCGTTCGGTGACCTTTGAGTCCAACAAGCGCACCACGCGACTGCAAGACGGTAGGTCGTGTGCACGGAGATTGCGCCCGATCGTGACGTGGGCAACCTATCATGGTTCTCGACTGTTGTGCGCCCCAAGGAAACTCGCTCCTGAAGATAGCCATCCGCCCCTCAATGAGACAAGAGCCCGAGTTCGCCCAGCTACTGGACAGCCAGCTGGCGACTCAAGGCAGTAGGTAGAGAAGTGCCCGCCGAAGAAAAAGATCTGTCTGTCATCACCATCAACTGGAACACAAGGGTACTATTGCGTGAGTGCCTGACAGCCGTATACCGCGCCATCGAAGATCTGACCTTCGAGGTGGTCGTTGTTGACAACCGCTCCTCTGATCGTAGCGCGGAGATGGTGAAACAATGCTTTCCCGGCGTACATCTAGTCGTCAACGACAGTAATCTCGGCTTTGCGAAGGCCACCAATCAGGGGGTGTCCATTGCCACGGGAACCTACGTATTGTTGCTCAATTCGGACGTCGTGCTCCAAAGAGGTGTAGTGGAGCGCATGACAGAGCTGCTGGAGCGAAGGCATGAAGCAGGGATTGTGGGAAGCGCACTCGTCATACCTGGCGTGGGGTATCAGCCCGGTGCGGCGGGATTCGAGCCCACTCTGGCCAGCGCTCTATGTTACTACTCCTTTCTCTCTAAGCTCTCCCCCCTAGTTTTCAAGGGCATCTGGCTGGAACACCAGCGTCGGTTCAAGAGTGAGATTGAGGTGGATTGGGTCTCTGGAGCCTGCCTGCTCACCCGATCCGAGCTGCTTCGCTCGCTGGGCCCCCTCGACGAATCGTACTTCATGTACCTGGAGGATGTGGAGTGGTGCCGGCGTGCGAGACAGAGCGGCTGGAAGGTATTCTACCTGCCGACGGTTGAGGTGCTTCATCGATACAGAGGTAGCGCCTCACCATCCGCCCTGACCCAGTGGCTGGATAGCCTGGACCACTACTATCGCGCCAACCACGGCAGGTTGGAGACAGGACTGTTCCACGCTCTGGCGGCATATGGTTTCTTCGTCCGCTGGGTGGGATGTCGTGTCAGGCAATTCTTGGCCACAAGTGGCGATGCTGCCACGAAGTGCACACATCTCATGGGCTACTGCCGGAAGAGCTGGACACTGATGTGGGGCAACACAGCCGATGAGAATCGCCGTTGACGCGCACCTGGTCGGCACCAGGGAGACCGGGAATGAGACCTACGTAGTTAATCTCAGCAGGGCTCTGGCGAGCATAGACACTACCAACGAGTACCGTCTCTGCACGCACAACCCAGCCTTACTTCCTGCCGAACTGTTGAGGCCCTCCAACTTCACAGCTCTCCGCGTCAGGCCTGCTCTCTCTCTTGTCAGGATCCCCCTTTCGATGCCCTATCTGTCCTGGAAGGACGGGCATGATCTTCTTCATGTCAACTACATCGCTCCACCCATATCCCCATGTCCGACAGTGGTGACCATTCATGATATCAGCTATGAGTTCTTCCCACAGTTCTTTTCACCGCGGGACCGGATACTGCTGTCGACTTTGGTTCCCATCTCTGCCCGGCGAGCGGCCAAGATCATCGCTGTGTCCAACAACACCAAGCGAGACATCATTGAACGATATGGCATAGAAGAGGACAGGATCGTGGTCACTTACGAGGCACCCGATCCCGCTTTCGCACAGGTGCCCGACGAGCAGCTGCTTCGAAGGCTACGAGGGGAGTACGGCATCGCTGACGACTTCCTCCTAGCCGTGGGCAACCTGCAGCCCCGCAAGAATCTACTCCGAGTCGTCGAGGCGTTTGCTGACCTGAGACAAAGCGGAGCGATTCGCCATCAGTTGGTGATCGCCGGTCAGGCATTCTGGCGCGAGTCGGAGATAAGCCGGAGGGTCGAAGACCGACATATCGGTGAGCACGTCGTCTTCACGGGCTACGTGCCCCAGGAGCATCTGGTGCTACTCTACAATGCGGCTGCGGTCTTCCTGTATCCTTCTCTATATGAGGGTTTCGGCCTGCCTCCCCTGGAAGCGATGGCCTGCGGAACCCCTGTGATAGCGTCGAACACTTCCTCGGTGCCGGAGGTTGTCGGTGAAGCCGCCCTGCTGGTAGACCCTCATAGAACGGACGAACTGGCACAAGCCATACTGGACCTCCTCTCCAGCGCCGAGTTGCAGCGTGAGTTGCGTCGCCGAGGACTGGAAAGGGCCAGGTCTTTCTCGTGGGAGCGAACGGCGATGCAAACGCTTCAAGTATATGAGAATGTCTTGAGCCACGGAGGCCAAGTAAGTCAATGAAATCCGCATGCCCACACTGCCATCACGAATTCGTCCCCAGCGCAGGCAGTGCCGACTGTTGCCCTGCTTGTGGTCGATCGCTCGTTGACGCAGAGCGGATGCTGCTTTCCACGGACGAGAGCGCCTTCTACGAGGGCAAGTTCGGCGACACGTGGGGGGTCAGGAATCCCGCTTGGTGGTGGATCAAGAAACGCGTTGTGACTCGGTGGCGATTCCTATTGAACTGCCTCCCCGGGGGACCGCAGCGTATTCTCGATCTTGGGTGCGGGGGCGGCAATGCCCTGCTCGGCGAAAAGGGTGGCTCTGTCATCGGTCTTGACTTGTCCGTCTGCTCTCTTCTCAAAGCGCGTTCTGTGTGTCGTCATGTGTGCCGCGCCAGGGCCGACGAACTTCCCTTTCGAGACGGAGTGTTCGACTGCGTCGTCAGCATGGATCTATTGGGTCACATACCTCACTCCCGCAAGGACGCGACGATCAAGGAAATCTCGCGAGTCTTAAAGGCCAAGGGCCTTACCATGCACTATGTCGAGGCTGCAGGGAGCAACCCTATTCAGCGGTTTGCCCAGCAGTACCCACAGCTCTACCAGCGGTACTTCATAGAAGCGGACGGTCACTATGGACTGGAACCGCCCGAGGCAGTGATAGAGAGGTTCAGGCAGCAGGGCTTTCAGCCAGTACGCGAAGAGAAGGACGAAGTAGGTGCGGTCAGAACGCTGCGCGAGCACCTCAAGAGATTTGACAACGAGTATCAGACCAAGTCCGCTCGGGTTCTCTGGTCGGTCAGACTGTACCGGTTCCTGGGCTCGAACAGAGCCTCCAGGTATGCCACGGAGGGCATACTGGCATTGGTGAGTGCCGTCCTCCGGCGCCGTCTAGACCTCAGCTCGGCGGACAGCCTTTTCGTCTGCTACCGAAAGCCTTGACCCGCCAGACTACTCCTCCCGCTCGCCTTGGCATTGGGACATTGGTGCCGCCGATAGCCACGACTCATCTGCGAGGCTCTGGAGCCGGTCGCGCGCGGAATCACCCAAAGGTGTTATTGACTCCCATGTTGATGCTGTGTTATGATGGCTGCAGGCGAGTGACCGAGCGGCTCGTTCGATGAAAGCCGGTCTAGTTCTATGAGAGGTGGATGATGAAGAGAACCCCATTCGTGGCAATCTCGATCGTGGTGTTGCTCACCACCCTAACCGGGCTCGTCCTGGTGCACGCCCAGACCCCAGTCAATGGCCCCGGTATTTCTAACATCATTGTGCAGAATACTGATTGTACCCCTGCTGGTTCAGCGAGCGTTGTGGGGGCATACATCGACCCTGACGGAACCCCGGCGGACTCTCTGGGAGCAACACTGCCGCCTTGCTCCGCCGCTGAGTTCGCCATTGCCGACACGTCCATCGGTGGAAACTGGCAGGGATCCATGGTCCTGTATTCCGACCAGGAGGTCGCATCGGTAGCCATGCTCCTGTGGGACGGCGGCTCTTGGGCCGATGGGAAGAGCGCCGCGGGGTACGTAGGATACGGCGCTGGCCAACAGATCTTTTACCTCCCTTCGATCGTGCTCGATCCTGCGGTCCAGGTGGGTCAAGTGGTCGTCCAGAACACCGACGCTAACGATGACCCTGCGACGGTATATATCAACTACAGGGAACTAGGTGATAGTGCGGTGGACGTCCAGGTTGTCGATACCATCCCTCGTGACGCCAGTAAGCTTTATGATCTGGGCGATCCCGGTGGGACCACCCCAGATCTCATGAGCTACCTTACCTATCCGGTGACGGACACGAACTGGGTTGGGTCGGCCATTATCACCTCGACCAGCGATATAGCGGTCATGGCTACCAACCAGTGGCGAGGGTGGAGTGCTGCCTACAACGGAATCGCGAGTCCAGATACCACACTGGTCGTTCCTTTCATAGCCCGGCGAGCATACCAGTTACCCGCAAAGTACTGGTGGGCCGAGGCGAGTGTCCTGATAATCCAGAACCCCAACGACTCTGCAGCGACGGTTGACATAGATTTCTACTCCCTGCAAGACGGCTCGCTCACCACCACCTTCAACGATGTGGTAATCCCTGCATATGACGCCGTGCGGCTTCACATGAGGTGGGGCGAGTCCGTTCCGCAGAGTTGGCTGGATCCCCTCGACTGGAGGGCAAGCACCGATATCGAATGGGTCGGCAGGGCCACTATTACATCCGACCTGCCCGTGATGGCCGTCCTGAATGACTTGCGATTCGGACTCAATCGGATTGGGGATGGAACGGCAAGCATGTATAACCCGGTGGGGCCTGGGACGGGCACGCACGAACTCTTCATGCCGGCTGTCTACAGAGTGGGCACCGGCAGCACGTGGGTGCAGCGGAGCCGACTGTACGTCGCGAACCTCGAAAGTACGGATGCCACCGTCGATATCTACTTCTACGATCGGGACGGCAATCTGGACCTGACTCTTGCGGACAAACTGATTCCAGCAGGCGGCGTGGGCGACCTGTTGTTGCACTACGGGGGAACCCTGGGCAGCGGGACCGAATTGTCTGTCCTGGGCAACAACTGGGTGGGCTCTGCCCATATAGTGTCAGACCGGAATGTTACAGGCATCGCAGACACAATCTGGGAGCCAGAGGCCAGGCTCGCGACGTATACAGCGATCAACCGCTAGCAGCAAGCACGACTTCAATCGCGGTCCGAGGGGACCTATCAACCTACTCCCAGTGGGATAGATAGCTCCCCTCTTGGTGTCTCCATGGCGGCCATGTCCGAATGCCTTCCCGTCGGGGCACAGCGCCACAACCGTGGTCTCTCGATTTGGCGTCAAGCGTCTCAGACTGTGCGATGACAAGACGCTCTCGTTACTTCTGCGGCAGCCTAGCGGCAAAACCTGGTCAGCGACGGCCGCAACGCTTCAACATGGTCTAGGCTTCGGAGGCCCCGTAGTCCAAGGCCACCTGTGCCTGGCAGCTCGCCGGCATCTCACCTTCACCCCGCCCGAGTGACCCAGCGCACGGTACTTTGCGCCACTGGGCAGGCTTCTCGGGTGAATCAGGGTCCGTAGGTTCGGAAGTCACTGACAGTTGGTCGTGCCCGACAGCACCACGAACCACAAAGATGCGCCTGTAGCAGGCGCCTGAGTTGAATAGTGCTAGAATTGGGAAGACCGGCCGCAACAGCAGGCGCTGGAACTGCTCGAGCGGAAACCGGGTGGAAAAGAGATAACCCAGACAACGGCTTAGCGCTAAGCTGACATTGCCTCGCCTGATGACACTGTACTCACGGAACCGTCGGCTGGCCGTGAGATCGACCTGCTGCTCAAACCAGGCCACAGAGAGCGGTGCGTGCTCCAGATGCTCCTTCAGCCATGGGTGATCCTGTCCCCGCCGCTTCCTGTAGAGAAGGTTCATTGCGGCGTCGCGGCGGTGAGCTTCAACCCCACAGGGCGCACCCACGATGACTGTGCCGTCATCCTTCGCTATCCTGAACAACTCATCAAGAACGAGAGTGCGTGACTTCTCCGACAGATGTTCGAGAGTGTCGAGGCACACGACGAAGTCGAACGTCCCATTCGCGAAGGGAAGCTCTCTCGCCGTGCCACAAACGTGCCACAGGCGAGGATACCTCCTGACCAGTCGCCCCGTCTCCTCGCCTTCGTACGACACATCCACCCCCACCGCACGCAGATTGCTATACGAGGTAATCCCGCCACGCGTCCCTGCGCCGACATCACAGGTCAGAGCGTCTGCGCCTCCGGCCGCCAGAATGAACCGGATCACAGGGGCATATCGCAGTGCGCTGTCAATGTTCCACGACCAGTTCCAGTCAACATAGCGCGCGATAAGGGACCTTCTCATGTAATCACCCCACGACTCGCCGTCGGCAGCCGTTGCCGTATAGCCCGCTCGACTCGGGCGGGACATCCTATTCGCACGGGCGGTTTCGTCAACGCTCCTTCCCCAAAGAAGATACATTGCCACGCCTCCCGTGTCAAGCCGCCTGGGTCTCAGGGGTTGCGATCTGTAGCCACAAGAGCTAAGATTGGGTGGTCTCGTCGGTGTGGTGCGACGGCTCGCGCGCATCGATCAGTGTAAGGAAAGAGAGAAACCCGCGGAATCACATGAAGATCGCCATGCTTGGCACGCGAGGCATACCCGCTAGCTACAGCGGGTTCGAGACCTGCGTCGAGGAGCTTGGCACCAGGCTCGTTGAGCGAGGACATGAGGTCACAGTCTACTGCCGCTCCCATCACATCAGACTCACAGATGACCAGTACAGGGGAATCCGACTGGTCAGACTGCCAACCATACAGAACAAGTTCTTGGACACCATCGTTCACACCTTTCTCTCCACTCTTCACGCGTCAAGGCTCGACTTCGACATAGTGTTGATCTTCATAGCCGGGAACAGTCTGGTTTCCTTCATCCCCCGGCTGGCGCGGCAGAGAGTCGTATTGAACGTTGATGGCCTGGACTGGAAGAGGAAGAAGTGGAATGCCCTGGCCAAGAGATACATTCGCTTCGCCGAGTACCTTGCGACCGTCTTTCCCCACGAAATAGTCACGGATTCGAGGGTGGTGCAGAGCTACTATCTGGGCAGGTACGGTAAACCTTCGACCTATATCGCCTACGGTGGGGACATCGAGATGGTGCCGGGCGGCGAATACTTAGAAAAGCACGGCCTTCGGAAACACAGATATGTGCTGTTTGTGGGCAGACTGGTTCCGGAGAACTGCGCTCACCATCTGATAAATGCCTTCGACGGGCTTAACCCATCCTCTGGCTTCAAGTGCGTTGTCGTAGGAGACGCCCCCTACGCAAAGGAGTACATAGGTTCTCTCAGAGAGGTCACGAATCCCAATGTTGTCTTCACAGGATACCTCTTTGGAGCAGCATACCGAGAACTCGCCTCCAACGCCTATCTATTCGTGGAGACATCGGAAGTAGGGGGAACCCACCCGGCGCTCCTTGAGGCCATGGCCCTCGGGAATTGCGTCATAGTAAACGACACCATGGAGAACCTGGAGACCATAGCAGATGCCGGCTTCAGCTACGAGGGCAAGAGAGGCGCAAATGCTCTCCGCGATCGCCTGGCAGAGTTGCTCGACCGTCCCGATCTGGTGAAAGAATATGGACGTCGAGCCAAGGAGCGAGTGGAGGAGCACTACAGTTGGCAGAGGGTGACCGATGCCTATGAACGGCTTTTCTACCGGTTGCTTGAGGGCTGAGCACTGGTGCGCCCGTCACGCCCCTGCGCCTGGTCAAACATTTCTTCCACGCGTCGCCACAGCGCTGTGATCGGCCGGTGCAGCGAGGATAGCTGATGGTCACGAAATCAAGAACCAACTACGCCATCACGCTCCTGTTGCTCGATCTTGGTCTCACGCAGGCCGCGCTCTACCTGGCCAGCGTTGCTCGGCGGTACCTGCCCTTCGGACTGGAGTTGGGCTTCGCGAAGACCGCCTACCTTCCTGTGGAAATCCACGTCACTGTGGCCTTTCTGTGGCTAGTTGTCTTCACGCTCCTCTCCGTCTATGATCTGCGCACGAACCTCAGGCTGTTGGACCAACTCCAGAGGGTTCTGGTGGCCGCAACCATGGCCACTCTCGTCTTCGCAGGAGCCCTGTATCTTTCATTCCGCGATGTACCCCGATTGCTGTTCATCTATTTCTTCATCCTCGATATGGCCGCGCTCGTCGTCCTCCGCCTGCTGATGCACCTTGTCCTCCCGCTCAAGGGAGGAAAGACCCGCACCAGCAGCAGGGTTCTCATTGTCGGAGCTGGAAGAGTGGGGAGGGAAGTGGCGCGCACCATCAGGGAGATGAACTGGCCCGGGTTCCGTGCAGTAGGTTACGTGGATGATGACCGAGGTAAGGAAGGCACGAATCCTGAAGACCTGCCCGTCTTGGGAACGGTAGCCGAAGCGTTCCGCATAGTCCAGGACGAACAAGTGGACCAGGTCATACTGGCTTTGCCGCTGAGGGCCCACCGCAGGATGGTGAGCCTGGTGACTGATTTGCAGAGGCTGCCCGTCGACGTAAAGGTGGTGCCCGATTTCTTCGACCTGGCGTTTCATCATGCCAGCATCGATCATCTGGGCGGCATGCCACTCGTCGGGCTTCGTGACTCAGCCATCGATCCCTTTCAAAGGACGGTGAAGCGCCTCTTCGACCTTTCCGTCGCTATCCCGCTGACCGTACTACTCTCACCCCTGTTGCTCCTCGTAGCCGCCCTGATCAAGCTGGACTCCAGGGGTCCCATCATCTTCAAGCAGGAGAGAGTCGGTGAGAACTGCGAACTATTCTCCATGTACAAGTTCCGCTCCATGATAGAAAACGCTGAACTGCGACTAGGCGGCCTTGTGCGAGAGACCGAGGACGGCCAGATCGTGCACAAGCACAGGACAGATCCACGCGTAACCAGGCTCGGGTGGATTCTGCGCCGTGCCAGTATCGATGAACTGCCTCAGCTTTTCAACGTCATCAAGGGAGAGATGAGCCTCGTGGGTCCGCGTCCCGAACTGCCCTTCCTGGTTGAGCGATATGAACCCTGGCAGCGCAAGAGGTTTGCCGTTCCGCCTGGTCTGACCGGCTGGTGGCAAATCAGCGGACGCAGCAACAAACCGATGCATCTGCATGTCCAGGATGACCTGTATTACATCCAGAACTACTCCCTACTGCTGGACCTGCAAGTTCTTTGGAAGACGATTGGTGTAGTCCTCAAGGGGACGGGTGCCTACTAAGACCGGCCGAGCGGTCGGCACAGCCACCCTCGGAGCACCATAGGAGTTCGAGAGGCTTGAAAGCGTATGCATGGACTCACCCGCAGAGGCAACTATCAGAAATACCTGAATCGCAACCCGGTGCAGCGTTTCCTTATCTGGTACTTTCATCGGTGGGTCAATGAACTGCTGGGGGCAAGTGGGGCCACCACCTTTGTGGATGTCGGTTGCGGCGAAGGCTTCACCGTTCAGCGCTTTCGTTCCGCTCACAACCATTGTCTGGTGCACGGCGTAGATCGTGATTTCCCAGCCTTGCTGGGCGCCAGACGCACGAACCCGGGCATCGTCTTCCTTCAGGGTGATGTGGAATCCCTTCCTTTTGCTGCAGGTAGTTTCGATGCGGTCCTCTGCCTCGAGGTGTTGGAGCACCTGGCTGACCCTATTCCTGCCCTATCAGAGTTGCGAAGAGTGACTTCCAAGTACTGCCTTCTAAGCGTGCCCAACGAACCGCTCTTCTCCGCTGCCAACCTCCTTCGAGGCAAGAACGCGCGACGCTTGGGAAGCGACGCCGAGCATGTGCAGAAATGGCCCGCCGCTCAGTTCGTCCGCATGATAGCAGCTCACTTCCAAGTCCAGCGAGTGGTGTATCCTTTCCCCTGGGTCATGATCCTGTGCACCAAGTGACTGGCCGTGCCCAACAAGCCTCGCGCGTTCGCGCTGCGCCCATCATCAAGCTACGGAACGCAGCGGGCATGGCTGCAAGGCTAGCCCTGGATGACAAGACCCGACGGCTAGATACCGTCTTGCTGCTGCTGATGGTCCTTCTCGCCATGGCACTGCGTCTCTATCACCTTGATGCAAGTAGTCTTTGGTTCGACGAAATCAAGGCTGTCCTCACCTCGCGGCTAGACTTCCTGTCGATGCTCGATTTCCAGGCTAAATCGAGTGTGCATCCCCCTCTGCTGTACATGATAACCCATTTGTTCCTCACTCTTTTCGGCGACAGCGACTTCGTGGCCAGGCTTCCGGCCACGCTATTCGGGTCGCTGTCGATCGTCCTCGCCTTCAAGGTCGGGGCCGTACTGTGGACGAGAAAGGAAGGCTTGCTGGGTGCCTTCCTCCTGGCTGTCAGCCCATATCATGTCCGCTTCTCGCAGGAAGCCAGGCACTACGGATTGATGGTGTTCCTCACCTTGCTGGCGCTCGTCTTCTTGCTCAACGCCCTGAGAAAGAACGACAAGACGCTGTGGATCGGCTTCGCCCTATGCACCGCTTTGAGCATGTACACCCACTACTTCACCTTTTTCGTCCTGCCCGGCGAAGTGGCCCTCGCCGCCTGGGTCATAGCCGACAGTTGGATGTTGCAGAGACGTCAACGCCGATGTGCTGACCCGGAGGGGCAAGCTTCCACAGACGTCAAGGCTCAACCTGCAGACGACGAAACTCTATCACCTGGCACCCACTCGAGAAGCTCCGCGCGCTTCGCGCTCTCAGGCCCCACCAAACAAGCCCTCCGATTTTCCATGAGTCTGGGGCTGGCTGCGGTTCTCTTTGTCCCGTGGCTCCCTCAGTTGCAGCAACAGATGTCTAGTCGCTTCATTGAATTTCAGGGAGTCGGGGCAGGCACGGTCCCGGGCATTGCCTTGTCCCCTGACTACTTGCATGGCGTGCTGTGGTCGTACACCGGTATGGACGGCCTCCCTCTCCTCTTGTTCCTGGCACTATTGGGCTTGGGTCTGGCGACCTCCCGGCCGCCCCACATGTTGCTCACCGCCTTGTGGATTTCCACGCCATTTCTATTCATTCTGTTTGTCAAAGCAACTCACTTCTTTGCGCCGAGATATGCGATATGCGTGCTCCCGATATCCCTGCTATTGATAGCGAGAGGCATCACAATTGCCATCCAGGCGTTCAATCAACGCTTGAGCAACCTGAAGGGTCCTCGAACGGTCCTCCTCCTGGTCGGGCCCGCGGTCACCATCGCGCTGTTTGCCGTCCCCACCATCACGGCCCTTGGATATCACTACGCGCAGGAGAAGGCAGACTGGCGATCTGCGGCGGAGTACCTGAAGGAAAACATAGCGCCGGGCGACATGATCCTGGCGGATGGAACGGCCTACAAAGCTGCAGGGGATGATTATCGGACCAGCTACTGCCTATCCTTCTATCTGGCTCGTTACGAAATGAGCGAGACACCGCTGCTGCCTATCAACCGTGAGCTACTGGAGGCAATGCCTCCGAATATGGCGAAAGAAGGGGAAAGACTCTGGGCCGTTGTATACCACTCAGACGAACTCGCCGTGAACGAAGCGGACCAGCAACTCACTGTGGCCCCCTTCCAGGATGTGTCAATCGTCCATATGCTCAATTCCTCGGCTGTTCTGACTCAGCTGCTGAAGGCACTCCTCGATCTCCTCCCTGCCCCTCAAGCCCACTTCGACATACATCTGGCCCTCGCCCAGCTCTACCTCCGAACGGGCCAATCTGACCAGGCACGACTCCAGCTTGACAAGGCCGCCCAGGTGAAGCCCGACCATCCGCGGGCGTCCAGCGATCTCGCCGCCACGCGCGCCGAATTGCAGGAACTGACCGCTGGCGAAGAGAATGCGCAACATCCTCTATGGCGAGACTTCGATGAGGCGCTGATGCTTCTCGGCTATCGAATTCACCCCAACGGCGTCAAAGCTGGCACAAGTCTGCGTGTGTCCCTTTGGTGGCGGGCCCAGGACCCCATGGATAGGGATTACACGCTGTTCATCCACCTGTTGGGTCCTGATGGGCGTATCTGGGCTCAACAGGACAAGCTGCTACAACATGGTGACTACCCAACCTCGACGTGGCTGGCAGGCGAGACAGTGAAGGGCGAGTACGAATTACGGTTGCCTGCCGACGCGCCTCCGGGTGAGTACACCGTAAAGATGGGCATATACAACTGGGAAACCGGGGAACGTCTGCCCGTGTGCGACGAAGAAGGGCAGAGAGCGCCTGACGACGCAGTACTGCTGCAATCCATGACCTTGACGGAGTAGGAGATGGCGGACTTCACACTCTGTCGCCTATCGCTCCAGCAAGAGTGGGAATGGGAGGGCTCGGTCGCGTAGGCAGTTTGGCGCCTGTGCAGCGGCCGCTCGGGAAGTCTCCATCGGGCTGATCATGGTCCTGCGGGTAGACACCATCGCGCTTCAGGTTGCCCACGACATACTCCCGCCACACTGTGACCTCTCGAGCAACCCTCGTCTCAACCTCGAGTAACTCGCCGTTCGTTTTGGCTCAGTCTCTTGACACAGTCCCCCAGATGCCCTATCATGTACAGCGAACTCCGCTTTGCCCAGTCTTGAGTAGCGGACAGCTGAATCGCTCTCCCTTCATAGATCGAGTGCGGCTTGCCAATAA
>Ga0307378_10006333_pt1 | contig 16237 bp, 13 predicted proteins | sample UN1MG_FD_202238 | JGI IMG/M metagenome (GOLD analysis project Ga0307378, IMG submission 202238) | Soil microbial communities from Risofladan, Vaasa, Finland - UN-1 | ecosystem: Environmental > Terrestrial > Soil > Coastal area > Acid sulfate soil | place: Finland: Risofladan, Vaasa | collected... | reverse complement strand
ACCATAAAAAACAACTATATACTATTTAGCAGGTAACAATATAATTATTTTATATTAATATACTACTATATTTATATAAAAAATCCTTCTTTTTTTGGAAAAAATTTATAATCAATGGGATCTGGTCGTTAGTGTAAACTTTAGTGGGGTAGTTAGAAGAAAAAATATTATATATTAATAATACTTTCTTTGGTTAGTAATAAGACAAATAGCAAGAGAAGGATTGTAAAAATATAATAAAAAGGTGTAGACTTACCTAAGAAACAAAAACCCTTTACAAAAAGGAGGTAAGCTACACCCATGGATACTGATACTATAGCAATAACTTTCCCTAAGGTCAAGGTAAATGCAGAGATAAAGTATTTAACCTTTGATAGTATAGAAGATATGATCTTTGAAATATCCCAAAATATAGCTTGTAGAGTATTCGAAAAAGCCCTTACCGATATAGATGATACCTTGCGTAATAGGAGAGAAAGAGGAAAATTAAAGAACACCGGTAAAAGGGGAAAATATTTCTTAACCCGTTTCGGTGATATCCTTTATACCCGTACCCGTTATAAAGACAAGGAGAACAAAAGTTGTTATCTCTTAGATGAGGCCTTAAGCATAAGCAAGAACCAGCGTATCAGCCTATCTCGGGCCAGGATAGAAGGTTTTCTTTCTGCTCTTTCTTCTTACCGGGAGGTAGTAGAGGGAATAAGGCTCTTAATCGGTGGTCCCCGCTGCCATGAAGCCATAAGACAATCAGTATTAAAAGAAGGCAAATTACTCCTGAAAAACCAGGAGAAGAAGTTAAGACAGATAGAGAACTTAAATTACCCGGATAAAGAGGCCCCCGATACTGCCTATCTGGAAGCAGATGAGACCTATATCACTTTACAGAAAAAAGGTAAAGGAAAAGGAGGAAAGCTGGCAGTAAAACTGGGGGTAGGTTATAGCGGTAAAGAAGCCCGCTATTCTACTGGCAAATCCAAAAAACTAAAGGAGAAATTCACCTTTATCGGTACTGGAAAAGGCTTTATGAGAAACTTAAGTCTCCTAGCCGAAGAAAGACTTTCCCTCTCCCAAGTAAAAAAGGTCATCTTCGGAGGAGACGGAGATTCCTGGCTCATCTCCGGGATCAAAGATTACTTTTCTTCTGCCACCTACATTCTCTGTCTCTACCATCTTTACAAAAAGTTTAAAGAATCCTTAGGTAGAAGGAAAGAGGAACAAAGGATAATAAAAGACCTGCTGTTATCCAATCAGATAGATAAGGGTTTATCGGTAATAGACCGGCTAATCAGGAATCCCTATGACCTTAAAGAAAAAGATAATCTAGTAAAACTTTATAGCTATATCTCCCGTAACCGCCAGGGGATTACCAATCAGTTTAAACTAAAAGGTAAAGGAATAGAAAGGGCCGGAGCGATAGAATCAAACATCAATAAGGTGATAGCCTCTCGCTTTAAAAAAAGAGGAATGAGCTGGAGTAAAACAGGAGCCTTAGCCCTCTTAAAGATAAAAGAGACTATCCTAAATGGAGAATGGGATAGATGGTGGGAGACCGAAAGAGAACGAAATATTAAAGTAGATAAATATAAACCACCTTTACCTGCTTCTTACTTTAAGAAAGAGGTAGAATCTCTCCCCTTAATAGAGGTTAGTATCCCAGCCTTAAGGGGACCAGATCAGGGCAAACCCTGGGTGGGTGTTTTGCGAAAACTATCTGAGGTAGGATATTACTAATCAGTTAAAAATTATTTTAAGAAAGTAGGTAACCATGTATTACTACAACCTAAATAACATAAGGACAATTATGCTTATTGTTAAAAACAATAAGCCTTAATAAAACAAGGGGTAGGTCTACCCAGAACCAGAAGAATTTTTTTCACCAAAGAAAACTACCCCCAAAGAGTTGACACAGACGAGTAAATCATAGTTCTTTACATCAGTCAAGACTAGCTGTATTTCAACTGTTGACTGCTCTATAGCATATACAAAGATAACACCTAGACCGCAAAAAAGAACTATAAAAACAAGTATTTTTATATTACATTTTCTCAATACCCATCATATTATTTTATTAAATTAAATGAAGGGTTAAATAAGGAAAGCAAGTCTTTATAGGCTGACCCTTTATTGTTATTTTCTACTGTTCATTTTGTAAAAAGGAACAAGTTCCGGAGTAGGCCAACGTTTGTAAAATGATTGAGAATAAGGTTTTAATTTCTGCATAATCTCTGCCAGTTCTTTCTGTTTGGGATCGATACCTTTTTTCACCTGTTCTCTGACTTCCTCATAGATCGAATCAACATCGATATGACAAAACCGATGATTTTCTAGGATGATGTTCCCATTGACCATCACAGTATTGACATCGGTTCCCTTGCCTCGACAAATCAGTAAATCGGCAATATTTATACCTGGAGAAACCCAGGGGCTTTCCATAATGCGATCTAAATCAACCAGCAGAAGATCAGCTTTCATGCCGGGTTTTAAGGCACCGATTGTTCCTTCAAAATGACACACCCTTGCCGCATTTATAGTAGCCATCTGCAGGATATCAAAACTACTTAGAGGAGGTGTCTTTGTTAGATCAAATCCGGCTATCCGGTGAAGATAATAAATCATGCGCATTTCCATGAAGGGATCTTCATCGTCGTTAATACCTTTATCATCAATGCCTAAAGCGACATTGACACCAGCCTGATGTAAGAAATAAACAGGCGCAATACCATTTCTTACCACTAGGTTACAACTGGCATGATGGGTGTTGGAAGCATGTTTTGCTGCCAGCAAGTCAATATCCGATTGATTGATAAAAACGGCATGTCCCAATACCAGATTGTTATCAACCAATCCCAAATCATCCAAATGAGCCAAAAGAGATTTTCCGTATTTTTTCAAGCCAAAAACTTTTTGAATCGGTGTTTGCAGGGTATGTAGATGAATGGAGATTTTTCCCAACTCATCTGCCTTTGTTTTTATTTGCTGCAGAAATTTATCAGCTGAACCCTGTACCCAAAGGGGACCAAAAATGATTTTTCTATCTTCACTGTTATAGTGATTATAAAGATATTCAAAGTGCTCAAAATAGGCTTTAATAAAAGCTTCTTTATCGTTAAAAATAATTGGTTTTACTAACTGCTTCAATTCCGGAGGCAATGTTTGGTAAAATGCCGCATCATCGTAGGTTATAGAATTTAAATCCCTTACTCCGCTTGAATAGGCAAATCGAATTCCCACTTTTTCATAACCCTGAAATATTTTTTCTACATATTCGGCATCTAGTTGGTTTCCTCCCTGAATACAATGGAGTGTTGTACAGCCATTCCTCAGGTGACGAATTGCACACATTGTTGCCTTGAGCTGCGGTTTCAATACAATACCATTAGCGGAATTCATGAGAAAGTTTTCTAAAAAATCATAATGGACTCCCCGTTGAAAAGGACTTAATCCCGCACCATGGCTATGGCCGTCAATCAAACCTGGCATTAATAATTGTTTTCCATTTCCTTTAATGACTGCATTTGGGTATTTTTCCTTTAGCAAAGTATAATCATCAATTTCAATTATTTTATTTTCTTTTATATAGGCAGCTGAATCATACAAGATACTTTTTTTACCCATTTTTGGATCTGTAATGACATATTTTCCCCGAACTAAAAAATTCATGTTTATTCTCCTAATAGCGCTTTTGTATACGTAAAATATATATTTTAAATAATTTTATCTCTTTAATTGTGCTAATTTCGAGTTGTGTTTACAATTCGCCTAAAATAAAATAGCCATGAATATAATTTTTTCTTATAGAATATTGATAAGTAAAAATATCTAAGTAAAAACAATTTATATGTTTTATATATCTTTAAAATGTCTAGAATGATATGGGTAATTCTGTAAATACTTTTACAATACTTTATCTATTTCGCTTAATAATTAGAATTATTTAAATATTTTTCTGAATCATAATATCTTTTATGCAACCTAAAACAATAAAACCTACTCCCATTAAATGAATAAATATTTCGTTCACAATTGTTAAAATAATACAATCTACTAAGCCATTTAAATACCTTAGTAGATTGTATTACAATTTTACTTTGTTAAATTTGTACTTTTTACCTTAGATTAATATTGGGTAGACTGAGCAAAGCAAGATAATCCAAACATTTAATTTTCTAACCATTCCCTATTATATTTTATATCACTTATTTTCTCTTTTGGTTTTTTCCATCTTCGAATTTTACTGTGGCATAAACCTAGATCGATTAAACCTTCCATAACTTTTAGTGCATTAAGGGTGGGATCAATGACTGGAATACCAAGTGCATCCTGTATTTTTTTACCATATCCAACCAGAGGGCCACCTCCGATAATTATTACTTCGGCATTATCTTCCTCTATGGCTTTTCTCCCAGCTTTAATTAAACATTCTTCAAGATTATCAGGTGATAACAACTCTTCCCATTCACTATAAGGTCGGATAGAAGCTACTTTTGATTCTATGCCAACTGCTTTTACATAATCTTCTTTTGGTGGTGTCCATTTTGAGGTACCTGTTAGTACTGAAAATCTGTGTCCTAAAAGTGCTGCTGTATGATAAGCAGCTTCAGCAATTCCAATTACAGGTATTTCCAAGAGTTCCCTAACTGGATCAAGACCTACATCCGAGAAACCTGCTATTATTATTCCATCATAATTATTTCTGTTCTTCCAAGCAATTTTAATTGTTTCTACTGCACATATTGCTAAATCGGCGTAGCCCAATACAACAAAGCTGCTGAAATCAGATTTTGATTGAATATAAACAGCATCTATGGTAGTTCCTAGGGAAGTGATTTATTTGCATTCCCTCTCCACAGGAACTACCATAGATTAAGTTTTGCATTTTCCTATAAAGCGTTAGCATTAATTATTAATATTTTCTTACTTTTGTTTGTTATATTGCCTCCATATCTTCCAAAACTATTTAATTGATATAGTAAATAGATAATCTTTATCAAGGGATTAAATTATTTACCATCCTGGCATAGGATAAACCATTTTCCCATCAGCAAATCTTTCTGGGTAAAGCAAAACGGCCTTTTCTGGTTGAATTTGGTATATATAAATCCCTTGCGCAATATTAACTCCTCTTTCATCAAATTTTACTGGTCCAAAGAATGTTTCAAGTTCTATATTTCTTAGAGCATCTCTAAGTGTACTAGGATCTGTTGATCCAGTAGCTTTTATAACTTCTCCAAGTACCACACCCGTTGAACAAGCTTGCCCATTAGTTTGATTTGGGCTATGCCCATATTTCTCTTCAAATTTCTTTCTCCAATTTAATGTATCACCAAAAACTGGATCCTGCCAATTGATTGCTTCACTCTCAGAGTAAAAAGTGTAATATATTGTGTAATTCGCATCTTCGCCCAGAACCTCTTTAAAATCAGGCAACTCAGGACCCACTTGAATATCCCAGGCTTTAGGCTTAAATCTTAACTCTTTCGATTGCCTTACTATTAATAAAGAGTCTGCCATATGTCCAGTTGCAATTAGAATGTCAGGATTCAATGCCTTCATTTGTGAAACATATGTAGATAAATCTGTTAATCCGGCAGGATACTTAGCGAAATAAACAATTTCCATATCTACTTCCGGTGCATAATCCTGGGCACCTTCTGCAAGAGTTAATGAAAAAAGCTCATCTTTAGAAAGAATTGCAATTTTTTTTGGTTTTGGAGACTGTTTACTCAATAAATCTAATATAGGTCTCATAAAAGAGCTAGGAGTCTCAGTTATAGAAAAAATATTTTTATACCCTCTATTATAAAGCTTATCAGCATTCCCCATAGCAGACAAAAGTAAAGCACCATATCTTTCAGTTATATCACTTACGGGAAATGTGACTCCACTACTAAATGGACCAAAAATTATATCTATTCCCTCATCACTAATTAATTTCTCTACAAGCCTTGCGCTAGTTTGGGGCTCACTTTTATCATCATAGTATTTAATTTCAATTTTATATCGTTTGCCGTTAACTTCAAGACCTCCTTGTTCATTTATTGTATCCATCCAAAGGTTATACCCATCTCTTCCCAAATTTCCTTCCCTAGTTAGTGCACCTGTGAGGGCAATTGAACAACCAATTGTAATTGTTTCTTCTTGAGCAATTACAATATTGCTAAGAAGTAAAGACAAACAAATAAATATTAACATCATCACCATAAACATAAAAAGAAATTTTGTTTTTCCATTAGCATTTAAAATATTCATTAAATTTCCCTCCATTAATTTTATTATTTAGATAGCTATCTTCAAGTATAATAATTCAGTTTACTTTAGATTTTCATACCTCCTTTCTTCTCTTATTTTAATTAGGGTTCATCAAATACCAAGATATGTTTTTTTTATTTCTTCATTATTTAACAGATCTTTTGTATATCCCTCTATACTAATATATCCTGAATCAATTATATAACTCCTTTGTGCAATTGAAAATGCCGTCTGAATATCTTGTTCTACTAAAAGAATCGTGACTCTTTCTTTCTTATTTATTTCACTAAGCACTTCAATAAGTTTAGCTACAATGAGTGGTGCTAAACCAAGTGATAATTCATCTACTAGTAGAAGCTTGGCCTTTCCCATCAAACCTCTACCTAGGGCACACATCTGTTGTTCTCCACCACTAAGCAAGCCTGCCATATGATTTCTTCTTTCCTTCAATTCAGGAAAATAATGATATATCTTTTCAATTTCGTATGTCAATTCTCGATCTTTTTTGTTCAGCGAGTAAGCTCCTAGAAGAAGATTATCATTTACAGATAATCCTGAGAACAACTCTCGTCCCTCTGGAATATGAATAATTCCTTGTCTAACAAAATCTTTAGTTTCTGAACCTGATAATCTATTTTCCATGAAAATAATTTCACCACTTATTGGTTTAAGTACACCAGATAAAGTTCTCATTAAGGTTGTTTTACCAACACCATTTGAACCTGCAATAGCAACAATTTCTCCTTCTTCTACATGTAATGAAACATCCCATAAAATTTGAACTTTGCCATAACCTGAATTAAGATTTTTAACCTCTAACATTATTTATTTCTCAATCTCCTTTTATCCTGTTGTAACTTTTCCCTAAATAAGTTTCTATTACTTTTGGATCTTCTGAAACCTTTTTTGGTGTACCTTCACTTATTTTTTTACCATGATGCATTACTACGATTCTGTTCGATATACTCATAATTGCTTTCATAATGTGCTCAATAGCAATAAAAGTAACTCCAGCAGTGTTTACGCTTTGAATCAAACCCATCATCGATTCTATTTCCTTTCTATTCAATCCCGCCATTACTTCATCTAGAATAACCAAATCGGACTTCATAGCTAAACACTTTGCTAAATCTAGGCGTTTTAAATCAGCAATATTTAACTCTGTGTTCAAAAAAGTCTTTTTTGTCTGTAGAGATAACAGATTTAGACTTTCTTCTGCTATTTCCCTTGCATCAATTAATGAAACTTTCTTATTATTTCCGAATAAGGCAGCAGATATTACAGAGTCCATTACAGTCATACCTCTTACGGGTTTTGTTACTTGAAAAGAACGACTCAGGCCAAGACGGGTAATTTTATATGTATTCATTCCAGTAATATTTATGTTGTTGAACCATACTTCACCAGATGTAGGTTTATATAGACCCATGATTGTGTTCACAAGTGTTGTTTTCCCTGCTCCATTCGGACCAATAATGCCTACTATCTCTCCACATTTAACATAAAAAGAAACTTCATCTACAGCTTTTATTCCACCAAAAAACTTAGAGATTCCATCTATCCTTAATAACTCAGTAGTTCTTTTTTTCTTATCCATTTTGAAATTCACTTTGTATTACTCCTTTTGTGGTTTTAAAAAGCGCATAATTCCCCGTGGAACAAATATTATTGTTAACATGATGATTATTCCAAGTACAGCAAGATGGATATCTAAAAAGTTTGCCCAAATAACAACGGAAAGGAATTCAAATAAAAATGCACCTAATAAAGGCCCAACAACTGAACCAAGTCCACCTAAAAGTGCTATCACTGTGAATTTTACATTAATCATTGGATCAAAGGCGCTCACAGGATCAATATATCCCATCCAAAATGCATAAATAGCTCCTGCTAAGCCTACAATAAATGCACTAATACCCCAAGAAGCTACTTTGTAATATGTTGTATTTATTCCTAACCCAGCAGCAACCTCTTCATCTCCTCTTATTGTTCTAAGGGCATAACCAAGCGGTTTTTTTAAAATATAGTAGCAAACTAAAAGGGATATGATTATAAGCGAAAAAAAAGAATAGTATATAATTAAATAAAGATTATTAATAGAAATGTCCATCATTGGAAGAGAAATACCTTTTCCACCACCTGTAATTCTCAAAATCGTTATAATTTCTCTTGTTCCTTCAGCAATCCCAAGAGTTGCTATAGCAAAATAATGCCCTCTTAATCTTAGTATCGGGAAACCTAACAAAATTGCATATAATGCACTGATTATTGCAGCAATAAAAAATACGATAACAAATGGAATGTCTGTATTATTTAAGAGAATGGCAGTAATATATGCTGACAACCCAAAAAAAGCAACATTGCCAAATGCAGCATAGCCAATATATCCAAGCATAATGTTAAAACCAACGGCAAGGCTTGCATACATAAAAATGCTTGAGAACATTCTAATTATATAATTACTGGTAAAAAACGGGAGTAAAATCATCGATAGTATAAATAAAAATATAAAAATCAAATTATATTTTTCTACTATCTTTTTTGCATATTCCAAATTTTTAATAAATAATCTCATTTTTAACCTACCTTAAATTATATTCAAATATTATTCCCTAACCTTCAGTTCCAATTTCCTTAGAAGTGACACTTGCAAAAAATTTTCTCCCTAATACTCCCTGTGGTCTAATACATAACACTAAAACCATTAACAAAAACCCGATTAACTGAAAATAATTTGGACCAAGTATTTGCGCCCCCAGAACCTCAAATAAAGCCAGTAATATTCCTCCAATAAGTACGCCGGACATATTACCAAGACCTCCCAATACTGCGACTACAAATGATTTAAAGAGTACAGAAACACCCATCTGGGGATAGATAATGTTTACAGAAGCTAATAAACCTCCAGCAATACCTGCTAAACCAGTTCCAATGGCAAATGTTATGTTAAAAATAAAATTTATATCTATTCCAACTAAGCTAGCAGCATATTTATTTAAAGATACTGCAGTAATGCTTTTTCCCATTCTAGAATATTTCATAAATAAAAATATTAAAACTGTTAAAAGAAGGGCAGAAAGAAAAATTGCTAATCGGGTATAAGGTATAATCACATCAAACATAGAAAAACTCTTACCACTATAAGCTGTTGTAATTCCTCGATAATTTGATGAATATATCAACATTATAATATTTTCCAACAACAGGCTAAAACCATAGGTAATCACCATGCCCATAAATATCCCTGCGCCCATTATTCTTTTAAAAACATAACGATAAAATATAAAACCTAAAATAAAAAGGCCCAAGCCACTAATCGGCAATGAAATAAATGGGTCAATATTAAAAGTAGTAAACATTGTATATGATATATAAGCACCAACCATAATAAAAGCGCCATGTGCAACATTCATGACATTCATAACACCATATAAAATAGAAAAACCTGCTGCTAATGCCGAATACAAGCCTCCTGTTAAAATTGCATTTACTAAAAGTTGCATAATTCTTTACTCCCTAATTTTAATTTTTTGGTAATGATAATAAAAAATATTTGCACTTAGAATGTTCTTCCATTTATTCCCACACTTTTACAGGCGTGGTTCGCTTAAAATTCAAGCTGTACTTTTCTTGTTTCTTCTTCACCTTGTAATTGCTCGTATTTGCGAATCACCTCCTTGTTGATTCCTGTAATCAATACAAAATAATCTTTACTCTAAATGTTTTAATCTTCAACTATGCTTTTTAAATTAACTTCTATTTATATCTTCTATTCATCATATCCTAATTTTTTAGATATCTCTTTCGCTGACCCAATAACAAGATTTGTAAGTTTCCTTAAATTATTCGAAGATATACTTTGGGCTAAACCAACTACTGCAATACTACCTATTGTTTTTCCTTTAATATTTTTTATAGGAGCGGCAATTGCTTTTATTCCTTCCTGATGTTCCTGATCGCATATTGAATAACCCTTTTTTCTTATTTCCAATAAATGTTCTATTAATTTTTTAGGTTCTATAATTGTATTTTGAGTATATCTAAAAAGAGGTTCTTTATTAATAATTATTTTCATATCCTCAAGTGACTGATTAGCTAAAATTACTTTTGAACTAGCAGTACAATGAAGGGGTATTTCCTTACCAACTTCAACAAACAGTTGGACATTATTTAATTCTTGGAATGGTTTAACCGAATCAATGCATATGTTACGATTATTATTCCATATACTTAAAAATGTAGTTAAGTTGGATTCAATACAAACTTTTTTTAAAATCGGCTTAGCAATTTGGTTTAAATCAAACGAATTGCAAAATGAATTTGAATACTTGAGCACCTGTAATCCTAGTCTATATTTAGAAGTATCTTCTACTCTATCAATTAATGAATAATCTAGTAAACTATTTAATATTCTATACACTGAGCTCTTTGGAAAAAGTAAATTTTTACTTATCTCAGTTATCCCTACGCTTCTTTTAGCATTGCTGATAAAATTTAATATTTCTATTGACTTTTTTATTGAATTCATATAATCCACTTATTCCTTTTAATCCATATAATAAAACAAGTTTCTATTACATACAAATCCCTGAAACAACTAAAATATCAATCTTTCCTTAATGTGTACTTCATTCGATTTAATTTGCACTTGTACTTAAAATAAATTGTATTCGCATATGATTTTTATAACATGAGTAATTATAAAGACTGAAAAATATTAAGGATAAAAGTATGCATAGAAAAATTGGTCAAATGATAAATTCATGAATGAAACATTATTAAATGAAAATAAGAAAACAGACTAATCTTCCAACCATCTCCTATCGTAACTCACATCACTTATTTTCTCTTTTGGTTTTTTCCATCTTCGAATTTTACTGTGGCATAAACCTAGATCGATTAAACCTTCCATAACTTTTAGTGCATTAAGGGTGGGATCAATGACTGGAATACCAAGTGCATCCTGTATTTTTTTACCATATCCAACCAGAGGGCCACCTCCGATAATTATTACTTCGGCATTATCTTCCTCTATGGCTTTTCTCCCAGCTTTAATTAAACATTCTTCAAGATTATCAGGTGATAACAACTCTTCCCATTCACTATAAGGTCGGATAGAAGCTACTTTTGATTCTATGCCAACTGCTTTTACATAATCTTCTTTTGGTGGTGTCCATTTTGAGGTACCTGTTAGTACTGAAAATCTGTGTCCTAAAAGTGCTGCTGTATGATAAGCAGCTTCAGCAATTCCAATTACAGGTATTTCCAAGAGTTCCCTAACTGGATCAAGACCTACATCCGAGAAACCTGCTATTATTATTCCATCATAATTATTTCTGTTCTTCCAAGCAATTTTAATTGTTTCTACTGCACATATTGCTAAATCGGCGTAGCCCAATACAACAAAGCTGCTGAAATCAGATTTTGATTGAATATAAACAGCATCTACAGTTGTTTCCGGTGAAGCAATTTTTCTGCATTCTTCCTCCATACGCCTCGCAGTTTCTTCTAAAGTATTAGGATTGATTACTAAAATTTTCTTTTTCCCCATTTTTATTTCCTCCATAAATGTTCTCTAAAATAATAAAAAAGACTTCTTAATTATACAAATAATAAATCTCATCAGAAACTTCCGCTAACTAATAGTTTAGCAGGAAACAGAAACTGAGATATCTCGGGAATATAGGTTATAAGCAATAGTGCAATTAGAGTAAAAAAGAAAAATGGCACTATTGACGATATTAAGTTTTAAGATATTTACTTTATTTGTTTAATCCATTTAATCTGGTTTTTTCTTTTGTGTGCTGTATATTGATAATATAATCTATATAGTAAGAATAATAAATATTTTTAAAAAAGTCAAGTCTTTTTAAAAAAAATTTATATTATAAATCAAACTTATAAGAATAGCTTAAAAATGCAATGTATAATATAAAAAACCTCACTCTATGTCACAGCTTAATAGAAGATTTACAAAATTTGTATTATATTTAAAATGTGAAGTAAGAAGGTTAATGTTTAAAACACTCAATTCTTTATCTTATTTAAGGAAGCCTTGCCCTCAAAGCTATAATAAATTCCAGAGGTAACGCCAGAGAAAATTCCATAGTTATATCTTTAAAATATTATCTCCCTTAAGTTATAATCTAAACTTAAGGGAGGTAGAAAAAATGATAGGAGTAGCTATGTATATAACTATTAAATCACTTTGGGAAAGACATAAGAATAAATCATTAATCGCCAAAATGACTGGCCATGATTGGAAGACAGTAGCTAAAAGAATAAAAGAAATAGAAGAAGGAAAAGAATATCCTACTAAGAAACCCCATCCCCGGATATTAGATCCTTACCAAGAACAGATTATGAAATGGTTAGAAGAAGATCTATCTGGGGTAAGGATACATGAAAAGATACAAGAAAAAGGAGTGAGAGCAGGATACTCTACCGTAAAAGATTACCTTGCCCAAATAAAAAAGAGAGAGAAAGTATTTGTGCGGATGCATACTCTCCCGGGGGAGGAAGCCCAGGTTGATTTCGGCTATCTCGGCTATACCCTGTACCAAGGCAAAAAGAGAAAGACCTGGGTCTTTAATATGCGTCTGTCTTACTCTCGCTTAGATTATTACGAGATAGTCTATGACCAGAGGGTAGAGACCTTTATCCAATGTCATATTAATGCCTTTTATTACTTTGGCGGAATACCCCAGTATGTAAAGATCGATAATCTAAAGGCAGTTATCTTAAAGGCCAACTTTTATGAACCTATCTACCAAGAGCTATATAAAAACTTTGCCTCTCACTACGGCTTTCATCCTCTACCCTGTAGGGTAAGAAGACCTAATGATAAAGGTAAGGTAGAATCAGGGATAAAATATATCAAGAATAACTTCTTTTCCGGACGTAAATTTACCGATGAACAAGATTTAAGAGAAAAACAAACCAGATGGAATACTAAGGCTAACCATAGGATACACGGCACTACCAGAAAGGTCCCGAGAGAAGTATTTGAAAAAGAAGAAAGAATAAAACTTATTCCCCTACCTCAAGAAGAATTTAAACTCACTAGTGTAGGTACCCGTAAAGTCTATCATGATTGTCACATCTATGTAGACTATAATTACTATTCAGTCCCCTTCGAATATGTAGGTAAGGAGGTAGAGATAGAGCTGAGTAAGCATTTGTTAAAGGTTTTTTATCAGGGAAAAGAGATTGCGGTACATCCCCGTCTTTCTGGTGAAGGTAAGTTTGCTACCAATAACAGTCATTATCCTGCTTACAAGAGATACTCTGATACCGAGAGAGATACCAGTCCAAGATGGCTCATATTGGAACCTATACCGAGCAGCTATTCTTCCTGATCGTACAAAATCATCCTAAGGATTGGAATAGAACAGTACAAGGTATTCTCTCTTTACAAAAGACCTATCCAGACGAGGTTATCGAAGCAGCCTGCAAGCGGGCTCTGGCCTTTAATGTTTACCACTATTCCATTATCAAGAATATCTGTCATAATGGAAGCTATCGTCTACCCTTAGAATTTGATTTTGATAAGGAGGGTGCTTATGCAACTGCTTAAATCCAGATTAAAGAATTTCAAGCTTTCCGGAATATACAATAATTTAGAGGAAAGAGTAAATTATGCCCAAGAAAAATCTTTATCCTATAATGAATTCCTGGAACTCCTCTTAGAGGATGAGGAGAACAACAGAAGGGCCAATAGCTACAAAAAGAGGTATTCTAAAGCCCGGCTACCGGCTCATAAAAATATTGAGGACTTTGATTTCTCCTTTCAGCCTTCTATCGATAAACGTCTTATTAATGATTGTCTTACCTGTAATTTCATTACTGAAAAGAGAAATATTGTCTTTATCGGTAACCCGGGTACCGGTAAGACCCACCTTTCTATCGCTATTGCCATTAAGGCTCTAATGAAAGGATATAAGGTGTTATTTTCTCCAGTATCAGAGATGTTGCATAATTTAAATGCTGCCAAGGCAGACAACACCTATTATCAGAAGGTAGATTATTACCTAAAACCTGATCTTTTAATCTTAGATGAACTGGGGTTTAAAAGACTGCCCGGATACAGTGCAGATGATTTCTTTGAGATAATCTCCAAAAGATACGAAAAGAAATCAGTTATTATTACTACCAACAAATCCTTTGAACAATGGGGAGATATCTTTACTGATAATATTCTAGCTTCAGCCATACTTGATAGAGTGGTCCATTATTCCACCATCATCAAGATTAATGGTCCTAGCTTCCGGGCGAAAGCTCTCAAGAAGGGAGGAGATAGACTTTAATTTTTTTGTTTTTTAACTATGGAAAAAAGTCTGGCTTTTACTATGGAATTTTGCTTGACTTTGAGGTTTATCTTGAAATATTTCTTTGTTATAACTTTCGGGTAAGTTCTTATCTAAGAAAAGACAAGGTGAGGTTTCGTTTGTCTTATTTTAACAGCTCTTTCAATAATACCTCTTCCTATACCTAATTTCCTAATTAGTTCTCTTATGTTTTTACCGATTTCTTTGAATTTAAAAAATGTTTTTCCTGATTACTTTTAAAGGTATTGCTTCTGTTAATTCCTCTTAGCATAGTATGATGAATTCCAGTCACTCTTTTTAACCTTGAACTTCTTGGTATTAAATCACCCTCATTTATTATTAGGAAATTTAACAATTATGTCAGACAAAACATCCCCTTGTCTAACTATTTTTCAACTATGGTTCTCTATTTTTATTGAATATTTATCTTCTAAAGCATTAACAACTTCTTTGAATGAAATTTTAATTGTACTAAAAATGTTTATTAGTTTTTCCCTTGTAAGTTCATTATCAAATAAAAAATTGTGAATAATTTTATGTCTAAAGTTTATTATTTCTGAGATTTTATTTTCCAGAAAAGCCACATTTTTTCCGATTTTCTTTTTCTTAAAAAGAATATTTCTTATTTCAATTCCCAACCATTCTTTAAATGCTTTATTTATTTGATTTATATTTTGGAAACTATAGTTTCCCGCAATAACACCCTCTATTGTTTTTTTATTTTCTTTAATTAATAATACATCATAAAAATTAATTTTCTGATTATAGTTTTTAAGCTTTTCTATTGAATAGTCATCATATTTTAAAAGTATTTGAAAAATCTGAGAAAAGAAGAATTCAAAAGCTGATACAGCAAAAGGCACGAGTCCGTTATATAAATCTCTGGTCGGATCCATTTTATTTATAGATGTGATAAAAGTTAAATCGTCATTTTCTTTTGACTCGTAATTTATTTTTGGATCAGGCAATGAAAACTCTATCTTCTTTATTTTATTTAATACTTCTGTATAAACCATAGATATCCCTCTGCTTATTGGGGTACTAGTATCTTCCCATAGAGGGGCATATCTATTTTTTCCATAATCTCCATAAATAGTTCCACCAAATTTTTTACGAGCTTCTCTTAACAATCTATTCAACATTACTACATCATAATAACTCGCACTATATAAATTCCTTACATGCAATGCCCATTCATTATCTGTTTTATCTTTTTCATCTTCTTTTATTGGATAAATATCGGCACTTACTCCATCTATTGATTTAAAGTCCTCCATATCAAACCAAGAATAATTCAAAGTTCCCTTTTGCCATTCCCACAAATGACTGCATTTCACAAATCCTAATGATTCCACAAGATCCTTTAATTCTTTCTTGCTTGCTTTGCTTGGATATAATGTTAAATCACGTCCCATTTGCTAATTACTACCTTTCGGTTTTAAAATAACCAATTTTTGGAAATGGTAAACTAAAATGCACCTAAGGTGGAAAATAAATATGATAGACCACCTTAAGAGAAAAGTGGAAAATCTCAGGATTATCGCCCTTTCTACTCCTTTAGAAAATCAAGAAGCGGTCATAAAATGGTTTTCTGCTAAAGCACTTCTTTCTCATCATCGCCCCATAGAACTACGCATAGGGATAGTAAGAAAAGGAATCTT
>Ga0307378_10006332_pt1 | contig 16243 bp, 16 predicted proteins | sample UN1MG_FD_202238 | JGI IMG/M metagenome (GOLD analysis project Ga0307378, IMG submission 202238) | Soil microbial communities from Risofladan, Vaasa, Finland - UN-1 | ecosystem: Environmental > Terrestrial > Soil > Coastal area > Acid sulfate soil | place: Finland: Risofladan, Vaasa | collected... | reverse complement strand
ACTTACTCCAAACATTCTTCCTATGGCGCAAAAAGAATTATGTTTTATTAGTTCTTCTAATTCGTCTTTCGAAACATGAAATTTTCTTTCACTTAATTTGTCTTGAGTACGCCATAAAGGGTTTTTAGGAGTTGTGTTCTTCGCAAGTGATTCCTTCTTTTTCAACTCATCCAAGCATTGTCTACACATACCTGTTTTCCGTTTACATGTTAATGATTTTTGACACCCGCTACAATAGGGGGTATCTACAGATGCATATTTCAAATATGCCCCTATATTTCTACCAGTATAGGTTGGGGTCTGTGAATGACAGTTGGGACACAACAAGATGAGATTCTCAAGTCTATTATCTTGTCTGTTCCCATTTTTGTGTTCCAAATGCAAAGATAAATATTCGCCTTTCCATTCTGATAATCCACACCCACTACATACATATGTTAAAACATTCTCTTTTAGCAAACGATACTTAAGAGAACTTGAATTCGTATAAGTGGATTCTTCAACCAATATTTCTTCTAGTGGTCTTTTTACACCCCAATTATGTGTCTTTCCCTTCAAATGGCCCTGTCCAGTAAAATGGGTAATATCAATTCCAAGGTCTTTAATCCTTTTTCTTATCGACAGATAATTACCACCACTAGGCTTTAACCCAATTGTTCTCAAAACGTTTGCTAATGATTTAGATTCCAACGCTGCTCGAATGAGTTCTTCATCAGTATATTTTCTTTTTTTCATATTTATTAAACTCCTTTTAATATAAGCTTAATAAATATATTCTAGAAAAGGTAGACATATTCCTTTGTCAATCCACTATGTCTACCCGCATTAGAAATCAGGTGCGGTTTTTTTATTCTGAAAAACCGACACACATTAAAAAAACAGTGCAAACAGGATTTCACGAGCGTTCCACTTAGGAGCATTTTACCACTGGGTCTCGATCCCTAACTCCCATAGCGTCTTTGCAGAAACTTAACCCATAGCTTTGTCAGGCTGATGCATATTCAAACAAGACTGCCGTCTTGCCCTAACTTCCACTATGTGTTTACTTTCATCTGTTTACTGTGTTGTGTACACAAAATGATTATACTATAGTTTTGACATTAGTCAAATAAAAATTTGGTACTGATGACTGGATTCGAACCAGCAGTAAGGCTTTCACCTACAAGAAATTTTGAATCTCCCTGCTCTCCATTTGGCATACATCAGCAATAAATTTGGTACTGGTAACTGGATTCGAACCAGCAGTAAGGCTTTCACCTACAGGAAATTTTAAGTCTCCCTGCTCGCCATTTGGCATACACCAGCATTAAATTGGTACTGGTGGTGAGATTCGAACTCACAACAGGGATTACTCCCACACTCCCTTCTAAGGGGAGCCGCTCAAGCCGTTGGCGTACACCAGCATTAAAAATTGGCGGCAAGATGAGGTGTCGATCCCCAAACCCTTTCGAGTCCCCTCTGCTTTCAAGGCAGTGACGAGAGCCGTCTCGCATATCTTGCCGACAAGGAGATGATCTGGCGAGGCCACTAGTAAGCTTACTTCTTGGATATTTATAATCTTATATTATAAACCAGATCATTGTCTCCTATTTGTCTCATCAACACCAACATACAGGAATCGAACCTGCTTTATCCAAGCCGCTTTTTTGTTGGCATTGAAATATTAGGGAAACATTCATGGCAGCTATTTAACTATATTATTGGCTGCTACCATTTCAGGTTTAGAGCATCCCAGTCTACAAACTGGGCCTGTTTTCCTCAAATTTTTGGTACGGTTGACAGGAGTCGAACCTGCATTGGTCTAAACCATGACGCTCTCAACGTCACCCCTATACCATTTCGGGTACAACCGTACTATTTCATTGCTATATTCAATTTTCAAAGATCAATGGAAACTTTCGTTTCCAAGCATTGAGTATTCCTACTCTTTAATTTTGGTGAGCAGTGAAGGAATCGAACCATACGCCCTAATCCACCTAGCCTTTAAAAGGGAAATGGTCTACAGCCATTCGCTAGGAACACCGCCCATTTTTTTACAAACTTACATCAACTTTTTTAAATTCTTTTCTCCATTTTCTAATTTTTTCTGCTTTCTTGTTAGCCATTGCCATATCAAGTATGTCTATGTCAGGAGTAATCAAAATTTCAGACTTATTCTGTTTATTTGTCCTATCTTTTTCTGTATCTTTCATTTTCTTTCTCCTTTTCTTTTGGAGCAGGCAACTGGATTCGAACCAGTGCGTGACATAAGTCATCGAGATTTGCAATCTCGCACATTCGGCCTCTCTGTCATACCTGCCTTATTTAACCAACAAAAAACCCTCAAGTTTTTACTTGAGGGCTGCTTTAACTGGATTTGATTATCGTTTACATAGGCAAATCCCTAGCCCTCAAGGTGCTGATTAAGCAACTTGACAATAGACTAGAGAGTGAGTAATATGTATGTACGATTTTCATTTGTTCTTTCTTAGTTCTAAATTTTTCGATTTATTCCTTTGTTTTTCTACAAATGGTCTGCTACAGCAGAGCATTTTCTCTTTCAACTGTAACCATTATACACCATGATCCACAAATTGCAAATGAAAAGTTGAATTAATTTTTCAGGGGTATTATTTTTTGTATATCTAGATATGCTGGAGTACCAGTTCCTACATAAGCACCCAACATATTGAAATCAAACCATTCATATGCTTCTTCGTACTCCATATCATCATCACCCATCAAAATGTCCATAATTTTAGGTATACTATAGGCTACTACAGGCAATCCTTTATCATTAATGACAATACCGATTACTGCATCGTCATATCCATCTGCAAAAACTGCATCATTACCCATAGAGTTGATTTGCTTTTCTATTTTTTCTATATCTATGTTCATGATATGATTATACAAAAGAACGCAATCAACATCTTAAAAAATCGAACTGCTGCGCTAGCTAGTTCAACTTGTGGGCCTAGGACCCGTTGACATCAATTGCGTTCTCAAATTTATTTTTTCTTGTCGTCTTTTTTCTTAGGTTTTTTTTGATCACTACCTTCACTTCTGAGTAAATTTCTAGCCATATCAAGTAATTTACTATCAACTGGGAATTCCTCATTATTAATAGGCATGTGTCGCATATGTTGTGTTTCTGTTTCATCATCCTCTTCTTCATCAAAAAGGCCTGGGATTATTTTGTGCAACAACATTTCATTGACATTTACATCCATGTCTAAGAGAGCCGCTAAAATGAGAGCATGTTGGAAATTAATACGTACCACACTAGAAACAAAACCATTTTCCTCATCAGATAGAACCATATATACAACAATCATATCTTCATTTGCATCTACGGAATAGCTAGCATCCATGACAATACCAGAAAGGAACAATCCGCTATCTCTCCATAAATTAACCATAGTCTGATATATGCCAACACTTTGAGCAAAATTTTCTTTTTCAGAATTTGTTAATCCATATTCTAGTTCATCCTCAATGTCTTCATCTTCCTCTGCATCTTCATTATGAACTTCGAAGATATATTTGATAAGTTTAGCAGTATGGTCTAGAATAGGAAAGAATAATGAGAGTCCTCCATTTTTAGTCAAAACAATGACTGGCCCTTCATAAGCTTCCCCATCCTCATCTTTATTTTTTTGGTATTCACACCTTGCTATTTTGAATCTCATAATACATCCTTCTTATTACATTATACATCAATCTAAGAGAAGTTCATTAATATTGTCGTCTCTGAGAGATGGGTCATCGGTATGTTGTCCCAACTGACCCATTTTAGTATGATAATAAGGTTTTCCCCAAAGATCAGGTTGATTCACATAATATGGGTGTATGGTTGTGATATGGTAATTGGCTGCACCTGTTAAATCTAGCTGTATTTTTGGCAATTGATATCCACTGAATCTATAGTTGATTGCATCTCTTTCTTCATCTGTTAGGTCATCGGACATCTTAAATCAAATCCATTGTATTGTTTTCCCTGAACACAATGTAGTCTGTTTTTGACGACTTGAATGTAGCTGAAAATCTATAACAATCCTTAATTTTTTGCTGATATTCTGGATCGAAAGTGGTAATATCTGTTCGGCCTTCTAAAACATCCACGATATCATTATGTAATTGCCTTATATCAGGTGGCAAATCCATATGAAACCCATACGGAAACGAAGGTAGTATTCTACTTATTTCATTGCCGTCTGCATCATATTCTATATCTTCATTTTGTGCCATAGTTCACCTAGTTATCTGGTAGTTTGTATTAGTAAACGATTTAATTAATGGTTCTTAGAACTAAGCCACTTGTCCTAGATAATTCGTGGATGGAAAGAGGCAGGAGGTGCCCCACATGTTTCAGTAATCAATTTAGAAATACTTTCTATGCTGTCTTTATTCATGTTGTCTGGCATATCAAGGAATACTCTAACATAAACATCTCCCTTATTCCCGACACCTTGATTACGAATATGATATTGATGCCCTGTTTTGTGTTTGTGTTTTAGTGTTAGATCAATTTCCTTAACACCAAGAACATCTATCTTTATGGACTGTTCGTTTAAGGCTGCGTGAAATGGCACTACAACTGAAGTGTGTATATCTTTTCCCCGTAAGGTTATACCATCCTGAGCAGGATTATAAACTATCTGTACCAAAAGGTGTCCTACGCATTTATTTCCATTAGAATATACTATGTTGCCCATATCTGGTACACGCAAAACAGAATTGGGAGCTATTCCTTCAGGAATTCCTAAAGTAATTGTCGCTCTCTCTTGAGAATGGCCTTTGCCATTACATAACGTACACGTAGTAGATTTAAATCCCATTCCTCCACATACTCGACATGTGGATTGGAATAGAATATTACCACCTTGTTGGAGCACTTCAGCACCTGATCCATTACATCTTTCACAAGCATCTTCACTAGGTATACGGCCTGCCCCATTACAAGACCTACACATTTCGCTCCTATTAAATGACACGTTAGTTTTCCCACCTTTGATGACATCTTTAAGGGCGGGTTTAAAGCTTAGGTGTATATCTACATTAGGAGGTCTTGCATTGGCTCTATGAGGCATTCCACCCCACATATTTGACATTCCACCAAAAAATTGTGTAAAAATATCACGAGGACTGGAATAATGATAAGAGGGATTATATTGTTCCCCGCCCAAATCATAACGTTCTTTCTTTTGTGGATCAGAAAGAATTTCGTAAGCATGACTTATTTTCTTAAAATTTTCTTCAGCATCAGCACTATCTGGATTTTTATCAGGATGATACTGAACAGCCAGCTTTCTATAAGCTTTTTTTATATCTTCGGGTGATGAATCTTTACTCACCCCAAGAATCTCATAATGATTCTGGGCCATTGTAAATCTATTGTTTAGCAATATTTTTGACTGTCTTCTTAGTTGCTTTCTTAGTTGCTTTCTTAGTTGCTTTTTTCTTGGCTACAGGAGCAGCTTGCACAGTTTTACGTTTTTTACGTTTTGTGCATACGAATGATTCATTATTCGTACTAATTGTCAAATCATATGAATTATTTCCTATCTCCAACAATGTATCGGCAAGGCATGGCTCGATTTCTTTTAAAATAACACGTTCTAATTTCTTAGCATTCATTCCATGCTCATTATCACTACGCCTTACCATTAATTTTACAACATCATCAGAGAAACTCAAAGAGCAATCTCTATGGGATATCCTATCTACAAAATCTTCTAACTGAAGTTTGGCTATTTTTTCCAATTCATCATCCGTAAAATTGACAAATACAATAAACTCATCTATTCTATTAACTACTTCGGCCCCATACGAAGTTTTGAAGAAATTAACCAAACGTTCTGTTTCCTCACTCAAAACTGTTTCATTCTCCATCTCACCAAAACCCAACTTCTTCTTGACTTCATTCATGCCAAAATTACCAGTTATAAGGATAATTGTGTTCTTGAAATCTACCTCACTGCCTAAAGCATCAGACATCTTTCCTTCTGATAAAACCTGCAATAAAAGTTTTACAACACTAGAATGAGCCTTTTCAATTTCATCAAACAAAATAACACAATATGGACTTCGTCTAATTTTATCTGCAAAAACATCAACTTCGTTAAATCCTACATATCCTGGTGGACTACCAATTAATTTGCTTACTGAATGAGCTTCAGAAAACTCAGACATATCAAGTCGTATATAGGCATCTTTCCTACCAAATACGGCACTAGCCAACTCCTTAGCCAGATAGGTTTTACCTGTACCTGTTGGTCCACCCAAAACTGCTGACAAAATAGGCTTATCTGGGTTTTTAACCCCACTATATGAGTTCTTTAAGCCTCTACAAATAACACTTAAAGCTTGTTCTTGTCCTATAAACCTATATCTAAGCTTACCTTCAATAGCCTCAATCTTCTTAGCATCATCCCATAGAATGATCTCAATAGGAATTTGAGCAGTTTCACTAATAACTGCCGCTACATCTTCTACTGCTACACGATGAAGTTTCTCATTTGTATCCCATATTCTTTTAGCACATGCCAAATCCATACAATCAATTGCCTTATCTGGAAACTTCTTGTCTGATTGATACCTTGCAGTCCATTTAACCATAGCATTTAATGCATCATTTGTGATTATACAACTATGGTACTCCTCAAATTTATGTTTAAGTCCAGCTAGGATCTGATAAGTTTGGGTTTCATCTGGTTCGTTAATCACCACTTTCTGGAATCTTCTAGCCAAAGCACCATCTTTGTTAACATATTTCTTGTAATCTTTATTTGTTGTAGCACCAATACACTTTAGCTCACCTCTTGCTAACAATGGCTTAAGTATATTTGATACATCTAAAACACCTTCTCCAGCAGAACCAGCCCCAATCATAGTGTGAATTTCATCTATAAACAAAATTATTTTGTCGTCACTCTGAATGGCTTTAACTAGAGCTTCCATTCTCTCTTCAAATTGACCCCTATACTTAGTACCAGCAACTAAACTAGATATATTGAGAGCATAAACTTCAGCCCCCAATAACGTTTTGGGAACAGTACCACTAACAATACGTTGTGATAGATTTTCGACAACAGCCGTTTTACCTACGCCAGCTTCACCAACAAGAATTGGATTGTTTTTTATTCTTCTACACAGTATAGTCATGCATAAGTCAGTTTCCTTTTCTCTAGCTATAACTGGGTCAAGTTTATGGTTACGGGCCAAATCAGTCATGTTTGTACAAAACTGAGTTAAAGCATCATTATTCGTTCGTAAACGCTTTGTAGTACGCTTCTTAGCCGTATTTAATGCCTTCTGAGCCGCACTTAACCCCTTATGTTCATTATCTTGATTATAGGCTGCGTTTTTAATACATCCTACACATTCTTCTGTATTAATGCCTTGTTCTTCGAAAACAGACTTAATGGTAGGTGAACAGTCCAGAATGGCATCAAAAATGTGTTCTAATCCTATATAATCTCTATTTTCGTCTTCACTAATACCATTCGCTATATGACACATGTCCATTACTTCTCTATCTGCTGGCAAATTACCATAATGGGCATTGGATGGCAAGACCCCTCCTTTATTTTTAAGTAAGCGTTTAAATACCCTGAGACATTTTTGCAAATCCACTCCCATATCTACTAGGATAGATGTGACTTCGTTTTCACCAGTATTTAATATGCCTATGATAAAAGATTCTAGATAAACACGATCTATATCTGCGGTTAACGATGCTGCTTTAGCATAAACAACAACTTGTAAAACAGATCTATTAAACCTTTCCTCTATTCTATCATTCTTATTCGCCATATTTTAATTTTCCTAAATGTACTATTTTTATGAACAAAACTCGTTTTCTGTACTGTTATAATCCAAAAAATCTCTTATTCTGGCTTCTTCTTCGCCAGTTGCCTTTATATATAGTTCAACAACCCTGTCCTTCATATCCTTTGACATGTCAGGAAAACGTGAAACAGCAATGTCCCCATTTTCATTAAGGATTGCAAGAGTTCTTCCTGAATCATCCTCTATATATAAGTCATAAGATGCCATGACTACATTATACCTCAACTGTCTAAAACTGTCAACAAAAATAGGAAAGATATAGGAAAAAACCCTAGGTTTAGGGCTCTAAATACTGAATCATTGGGTTAAAATCATCGGGAGTCAATTCTCTTGAGGTAACAGAAACGAGCTTCCTAAGTTTGGATACAACAATATCATCATTTCGTTCTCCCTTGAACTTATCAATTTCTGCTCTTAAATCAACCATAAGTCTTTTTATTTCTTCATCGTCATAAAAATTCAAGACATTAACATTATTGATCAGAGTGTGTATCCTTTTAACATGTGATTTAGTTAAACAACCATTAGGCGTTTGCCCCACACTAGTCAAAACAGCATCACAAAGATCAGCTATATTCTCACGCATTGAATAAACCGTAGATTCCAAAAACCCATCAATTAGCTCATGTGTACGTTTGACATATTCATCAGCTATTTGTTGTTTGGCCTTAATCTCTAACTCAGTTTCACTTTCTTTTATTTTACGCTCTCTCTCCATAGTACTGGCTTTGTCCAAATTTGATTGAATAAGCGTTGGGACAGGTATGCTGAGATACGTGGCATCAAAACCAAAACTACTAACCAGATCTTCACGTTGAGGAATTTTAGAAATAACCCTATCTACAAAATCTTCTGTAAACGAGGCAGTAGGACCCGTCTGATCATTAGGATAAAGTCTTGCCCAAACATCACGAGCCATATGTCTATAGTCGTCTTTAACAGATAAAACAATCGCATCATAATTAGAACCAAGACCTTTAACTAAATCCGTAAAGTCTTTTTTGTGTTCTTGATTAGCTTCATACCATTCAGCAAAAGCAGTGAAAGGAATAAACCTACCCCATACCGTATCGAAAGAATACGTTTTTAACGTATTTCGAGCACGTCTCTCCACCATCTCAATTTGAGCTACAATAGTTGGAGGAAGTATTTTCTTCGTACCTAAATGGATATATTTCTTAGCAAAAGATGTCATATCTTCATCTACGAACCTTAAACCAAGATCTTCAGGGGTAAGAGCTATATTCCCACGCCACATCTTTAAGGATACTTTAACAATAACACCTTTGGACATAAGAGCTATTGCCCAATTGTCCTTAAGTTGTTTAATATAAACATCTTGGTTAATGACATCCATTATACTTTAATACAATATATTTTAAAAAATTCTACTAAATTATCTGGACATATTTGATGCACAGACACGTTTTTAACTATAGCTGGCGCACCAGCATAGTCTTTAAGAAACTTATACATTAATCGGTCATCATTGTAGTCTGTGGTTTCTCTATATAGACATGCTGCTGAAGTAGCAAATCGTCTAACAAAAATCATAGAATTGTTGTCGACCATTTCATAAGGAACCTTTCTACATGGTTCATTACCTACAGACTCAAATTCATCTATTCCTATTGTTTTACCATCATGCCAAATCATCCTTCTGCAATAACCCCAACTTGACTTAGCATCCTCAACTCCCTTAAGTAGTGTAAGAAGATGCTCTTTTTCAAACCATACATCATCATCTGCAAAAGTTACATAATCGCCCCTAGCAGCCATCATTCCAACAGCTCTCAAAGCAGATCCAGATGCATCACCAAATACAAACTTTCCTGGCAAAATTATAGAATAACTTGTATAGTTCTTAACATGTGAGTTATACATGGATGAACTTTCAGACATTTCATCTCTAGTATCATCCCATAACAAAATATGTTCAATAGATATATCACCAATTTGATCGGTTAAACTTTTAACTAGTTTGTTAAGGGTTTCCTTACCAGTAGTCGGTGTGATAACAGTTACTGTTTTCATGGTTTTCATAGTTTTCATGGTTTTATGGGTGTAAGTTTCCTTTCTCCATTTCATCTTTTAGATCAAATCCAGGTGGAGGAAGTTTAGGAGATTGAGAACTAGTTTCCGCATTTGGACCCACCTGCGCAGGGGCACTCTTGACTTCAACATCCCATAAAGTATATGCAAATTTACCAATGTGTCTTAAGGCAATACCAGAATCACACCAGACCTTGTTCTTTTCAGGATTAAGGTCTCTCCATCTCTGTATAAAACTCCAGTCTTCACTAAGGTATTTTCTAAACACTGTATCTTTAGCTACTTCACTAAAGTCTTCTGGATGCATATCATAGATCAATGGTATATAAACACCATAAACCTTTTTGCCAGCAGCATTGTCATCACCATCATATGTTAACTCTGGATATCCATCAGCTAATTCCTGCATAACCTTACGCTTAACACACCAACACCCTGACGAAAGCCAACGCATTTCATGCAAGCCAGAATCAAAAGAAATTTCTTTTTCAACATTCATAGGAATAGAAGCACTTCTCCTTACTTTAGGATTTTTAATAGCATACATTCCTCCCACAAAATCTTTATCATGACCAACCAATCTTGTAAAAATATTATTGTCTGGAAAACAATTAACAATTTCAAGATCAGAATCAATTGACATAAAATGGCTACATTCTGGATATTCATCCAAAAACACACTACAATGTACATTTCTAACACGAGAGATTAGAGAATCGTTTTCGTTGTAATAAACCCTAACTCTATGATCTTTACAAGACAATATGGCCTGATACATACTATACATCATTTTTAGTTCTGGTTTGCCTAAAATTGGGACACTTAAAAATATATTAGCCATTCTTTTCCTTTTTGTTTAGATAATTCTGTTTAGCCTGATCAAAAATAGGAGTTAAGTCTCCCTTATATTCTACAAATTCTATATCAGATTTAACATGCCCAAGACGATTTTGATATGGCCAAGGAGCTTCTTTAGTGTTGTTCATAAATTCTATTACAGCAAAGTCATCCTTGTCCTGACTATCTTCAAGGGTATGCATAGCTGCCATATTAGGACCATACACAATCCTTGCAGCCCCAGCATTCTTCATACTTCTAAAACATACTGAACATGGAAAGCCAGTAATATAAAATGTAGAACCCTTTAAAGCAATACCTTCTCTAGCGGCATTTGCTATAGCATTGGCTTCTGCATGCGCCATATAGGCATATTTTTCTGGTCTTGTCATAGGAACTTTCTCATCATCACAGCCTCTAGGTGGACTATTATAGCCCATAGACAAAACGCTATGATCTGGAGCTACAACAACACATCCACATTTAGTAGATGTGTCGATAGAACGTGTAGCTACCATAAACGTCATAGCCATAAAATAACTATCCCAATCAATCTTTTCCATTATTAACTTTCCATAACTTTGTTAGATGCGTCAACTCCAATTTGACGCACGGTATCGAGATCACATATATCTAATGCTGCATTAAGCGCCCTATAAGTAGACGCTACCCAATCATTATACAACTTATAATCTTTTCTGAGTAAATTCCTGCACTGGTTTGACGCTACGATATTAGCACATTCAAGTTCTTTCTGTATATCTACTCTTTTTTGTACTCTCTTAATACCATCCAACAACATGTCTGTTGAGGTTTCAAACCCAAATCTTTCACATATAGCTAAAACTGCTTCAAATTTATTGGGAATCTCATAAAAATCCATGAAAAAATGAACAATATGGCCCTTAACTCCACAGCCAAAACAAAAATATATCCATACTCCATCCATCAATGTTAAACGAAAAGAAGGCTTCTTTTCATTATGTATGGGGCAACAGCATACACATGATTCTTCGTTAGCATAACGCACATTACATCCTGCATCTGTCTCAAGAAAACTAGGCAGGTCTACATTGTGAATAATGTGATCAAGAAGAGTTAAGAACTGGCCTTCTGTCAGTTCTGGCTTATCCTTTTCATTGTCGTTAGATGTCGAAAAAGTCATCTGCTGATTCCCTTTTGGTTTCTATAATTTCTTCCACTTTCTCTTCAGTTACTTCATAAAGATCACCTAGTTCATCAATTTTGTCTACAGGTACAACCTCTTTCTCTTCATCTAAACTAAAAAGGTCATCATCAGATTTGAGAACTTCTTCTATAATTTCCTTGTTATAAACAATATCATCAACTTCTTTAACTTGTCCTGGTTCTAATACGGGATCAGAAATTCTACCAATTCTACCATCAAAATCTAAGGTAACTGTAACCTTAGACTCACTATCTCTTGCCTTAGTTGAATGTGCAAATGCCTTAGTGGGTGGAGAATCATTATTTAAAACAATAGATATACCATGATCTGCATCGGCAATAACACGTTGAGAACCCCCAAGATCTTCTGTATTAACAGAAACCGCACTAGCATCCTCTTCAGCCTTTTGAGAACGTTTTCTAACGTCTCTAGTAGCTAGATTGGTTATCTGTACACCTGTAATAGTAACAGCATGTAATTTCCTTCCATATGCCTGCAACCTTAGAGACACATTAGCCAAATCCAAATCTGGACGACCTTGAGTGTGACTTTCCAAACCAATAACACCAAGATAATCTACAATAATAACATCTAGTTTATTACTTGAGTTAACTCTATCTAATTCGGCCAGTATTTTAGATAGAGGAGTACCCTGAACCATCTGCACAACATGAAAATTAGGCTTGATGTTGTTCAACAAGTCATCTGCAACTTCTTGATATTTTTTATAGTAATAATCTGACAGTCCATATTCTTCTTTACCACCACGTTTGATTCTGTTATAGTCAATCATCCCATGTAAAGACATAAGCCTTTCTACAACTGGGATGGCTTGTTTTTCTAAGCTAACATAAGCCACGTTATACCCTGCCCGTGCCATGTTGAAGCCGATATTAAACATAAGGGTTGTCTTGCCACCATTTACCATACCGCTTACAACAACATAATCGCCTTTTGCAAAACCCCAATACATTTCATCAATAGCTTTAATACCAGTTAATATACCTGGATTTTTATCAGGGTGTTCACGTCTTTCAGTAATATGCTCCATAGCCCGTTTAACACCCTCTTCAAAACTTACAGTAAGAGAATATGGGTCAGCATGCAGACCATCTACAGCATTTATTTTATCTTGTATGCCCTTAACAATATCAATTTGGTAAGCCTTCGACAAGGCAAGTTCTTTAAAGTCATCATGGAATATTTCAAGCGCTTGCCTTTGGACATATCGTTCATTAATATGGTCTCTAAGCATCGAATAGTCTTCTGATGAACAATTTAAACTAAACACCTTATCCCAAGCTATGATCAGCGCACTTTGATCTGCCTCATCAATATCTTGTGACTTGACAAAACTATCTAATGATGTTCTAGTTAAAAGAGCATCATATTTCTTATAATACTTGAAAATCATATCATAGAGCATTCTTGCTCTTTGATCAATAAAATGCCCAGCCCTGCCTGGTTTAATACCAAAACCAACCGTATCCATTAAGCAGTCTTTATCTCTCAATAAAATACTTAGGAAACGTGGCTCCTCTTGCTCTGCAAGCATTTTTACTTCTTCATTATAATGATCAGCCATATTTATCCTTCAACTCTGATATGGAACTTTCTTCCATCATCAACTACTTTATCATCACGAGTTAACTCACTTAGATAATTTCCGTACACTCTGCTCTTCATGACATTCAAATTACCTAATGGATCAACAAACGAAATAATAGTTGGTAACTTGTTGTCTTCTCTGTATTCCAGTATCTCATCAAAAAATGTACCTACATCATCTCTATCGCTGAACAAATTGGCTTCACATTCTCCCAAGAATAAAACATCATGTTCTTTTAAGTTAGACACAAAAGACTTTCTGTTGAAATCATGTCTCACTTGAAGGCTATGGGAAACAGTTCTGCATGATTCATAATAACCAAACCTATCACAAGCTATCATTCTAAATAGGAGCGCAAATCCAGCTTTCCTTCTATATAAATGTGTTCCACCATCAATTAAGATAAAGCTTCTATCTAACAGCTCATCAGGATTCTCATATGCAATAGACATGACATTTTGTCGGTTTTCTACATCATAATAATTCTTAGCCAATAAGGAGGAAAACTCTTTATCCCCAATTCTCATAAACCTATCAGGAATTCCAGCCCGTTTAGCACGTTGGAGAATGGCTCTAGCCTGAGCTAATATCTTATTCCTACGAGCCATTTTATCTTTATACTCATCTATTTCTTGATTCATAATGTGTCTATATGTTTGGTTTGATATTCCCCAAGTGTCTTACTAAAGGAACGTATTGATGTCTTATTAAGATTCCCGAAATCATCATCTTTCAGTTTAAACTCAGCATAATATTTAATCCATGCCCTTAAAAATTCTGAATCACATTCTCTACCAGCATCTATTAATTCATCCATAACAACAGATGCATATTGTCTATCAGCACCATGGGCTGGGAAACCAACCTGTTGTGAACCCGCATAAGAACGAACAATAGATCTATAGAAAGCTATAAACTCTTTAGCATTAGCAAAAGGATCTGAATCCTCAAACTTATTCATGGCTGGAATAATATTCTTTTGAGCAGTCTTTTTAGGTCCACCCTTCACTTTACTCTTGGAACGTCTGCGTTTACCTATAGTGGGGTTTTTGGGCAAGAAATCATCCATCTTCTCCTCATCACAGTCCATAATCAGCATAAATTACCTCATTGATTTGCAACAGTTAATACGGCTTTACCTGGATACATTATACATCAAAAAGAGATGTTGATTCATGTGGATTGCCTAATACTTCATCTATTTCGTCAAGAATATAATTCTCGCCTTTAGATATGATAACCTTAAACTCAGGCTCTCCCTTCATGATTTTTTTTATCTTCTTAGTATGGTCCTTTAGGTGTTTGGCCTTATAATGATCATACACAATCACAATAGATCTATCCCTATTACCATCTTTATCTTTACGTATAGTCCTTCCTATTCTTTGATTAACTCGTGTAGCAGAAGCTCCACCACCAGCTAAAATAGCCACATCAAGCGTAGGAATATCTAATCCTTCATCTGCAAGACTAGTAGCAATCATACCAGGCTTCTTCTTGTCCTTAAGATCTTGAATAGATTGTTTGCGTTTTTTACTAGACATTTTACCAGTTACAAATTCTATATCTGGCAAAAGCTTTTTGATATAATCTCCCTGATTATATTGTTTGACCAAAATTAAAGTGCTAAATCCCCTATCCATAAGATGTTTGGCTGTTTCAGCAACATGATTATTGAATTCATCATTACAAGAAATGCATTCCTTATATACCTTCCCATAAGAGCTATATTTTGTTTTGCTTTCAATGGGTTCAATAAAAACATAAGGTGGGATTAGATATCCATTTTTAATCAAATGTGAGGCACTAATATCAACAATTTTAGAACCAAACATGGCCTGGATAAGAATATCATCACCAGATTCTCTATAAGGTGTAGCGGAACCACCATAACGCCAATATGCATTAGATGAAGCTTTTAATACATCAACCACTGTTTTTGCACTGGCATGATGACAATTATGCACTAGAACACCATTAGCAAAAAAACAATGCGTATCTTCAACAGATATATCATATACGTTATCAACTCCTACCGAGTTGATTTCTGTAACCCGTCTCCAATTTGTATTGCATACAGGTTGGGACATAGTCTTTAACTGACTCAAAAAGTTAACACCAAGAACTGTGTCCCCTTGAATCAAACTGTCTACCTTCTTCCACCCCAAATGCGTGTAAATTAGATGATTTCCTGTACATTTTATTTTGTCTCCAGTATCAAAAAAGATCTCCAAAATGTCCTTCTCTCCTTTATCCATCCATTGGGATATAGGCTTATATACTATATTGTTTCCATCATACGAAAGCGCATATCTACATTTTTTTGACTTAATTTCATCTAGTCGAGTGATTCCATATTCCGTATGGACAACAGCATCACCAGTAACACACTCGTCAACGAATGTTCCCTTGGCCCCTACAATAAGATCCTTTATCATATTTGCCTTTTCTTGGCTTGTTATGATTTTATCTTCATCCCATACATCTTCTTCATCAAACTTATATTCATCTATTTTGAAATCTTTCTCAGCATAATGCAATGCTCTAACAGCAGTTTGAATTGTGCAAACATTGATTCGCTTGATTTCGCAACGATTATCACCTATAATACCTATAGGTTCATTAAGTGTCGAAGACATAACACCATAAGCTTGATGTAATAGGTCTTTGGTAAGAACGTAAAAAATAAATGGTGCAGTTTTGATTTCACTGATAAGGCGAGA
>Ga0307378_10006331_pt1 | contig 16243 bp, 13 predicted proteins | sample UN1MG_FD_202238 | JGI IMG/M metagenome (GOLD analysis project Ga0307378, IMG submission 202238) | Soil microbial communities from Risofladan, Vaasa, Finland - UN-1 | ecosystem: Environmental > Terrestrial > Soil > Coastal area > Acid sulfate soil | place: Finland: Risofladan, Vaasa | collected... | reverse complement strand
GCTTGTTGGCGGCGATCACGTACGGCGTCGGGGAGTACCTGCGGAAGCGATTCACAAGCGTCTTGGCTTCACGGAAAGTCTCTGGTCGGGCGCTGTCCACCAGGACCACAAAGCCCAACATCCCTTCAGAGAGGATATCCCACATGAAGTCAAAACGTTTCTGGCCCGGGGTGCCGTACAGATACAGCATCAGTTCGTCGTCCACAGCAATGCGGCCGAAATCCATGGCCACAGTCGTCCGGCCCTTGACCACTCGCGAGTCGTCCGTGATCCTTCGCTCCGTGGACACGACATCTATCTCACTGACGCTACTGATGAACTCAGTCTTGCCGGCATTGAAAGGTCCCGTGATCACTATCTTGACGTTTTCCATCTGCACACCATTGCTGATCCCTGCTCGTGTCATCGAGTCGGGACGCAAACGAATCGGGCTACATCCTCTTGACCTTGTCGATAAGGCGAAGGATCAGACTCCGTTTCACAGGCGGGGGTGCACTTACCGCTTCCGGCGCAGTGCGAACCTTCTGCGGTCCATCCGGCATCACCAGTTCGACGAGACCGGCCGAGAGCAGCCCGTAGACGATCCTGCGAATCCTAAAATCACCCATGGAGTTGGCCTTGGCGATCTGTCTGATCGAATTCCGCGGATTGATGAAGGAGATCACTCTCCACTCCTCAACGGTGAGGTTGATGTCACGCAATTTGGCATCGGGCCGCTCAGTGAACTTCAAGGCCATATCCAAGTCCGGCAGCTCATTCTGGAGCATCTCGTATTCCTTGACGCGCCGGCTGCCTTCCATGATGATGTTTTCGAGGTTGATGGGAACGGTAATCGCTCCCTCCAACGGGTGCTTGTTTGGCTCGAAGCGGAACGATCCATCAGACCAGGTGAACAGCAGGTACACCACATCCAGAGTATGGGAGCGGACGCTCTGTACGATGTCATCCTGGGTCACATAACCAGCATTGATCAGCAGTAGTCCCAGCTCCTTGTCAGCGCTACTCCTCGAGCGAGCTCGCACGACCCGAGACTCTTCCCCGCTGATCTTTCCCGCCTTCTCCAGCATGCCGATCAGCCCGCCGTCGTGGCCATTCAGGGAGGCATAGACAAGCTTACCTTCTTTGAAGCAGATCTCTGCCGTCTTGCCGAGCCCCTCAATGGTCAGAGAACCGCTCTTACGAGCGAGGTTTATGAGGTTGAAGAGCTGAGTGACGTTGAAATCCTTCAGGTTGCCTTTCAAGGCCATCTTCCGGCCCTCCCCCTCTGGGGTGGTACGAGTGTTGACCCCCGCAGTAGCCTGCGCACCTTTGCGGGGGCAGAGGTCCAAACGCCGCCCTCCACTCTGCCACGCTCCGCGCGCCTGTGGCGTGAGTAGCTGTCTATTATACGTCCGCCCCGCTGGTAAGTCAATCGTTACGCGACGACGACGCGGCAACTCTCGCCATTCGACCCAGACACCATAAGAAGTGTCAATAGACAAACCGTCGCCCAAGCGGACGGCAGCCCTGGCGGCCAGCGAGGCTAAGCCAGCTTAATCACATCTGAATTCTAGTATAAGTTACCGTGCCATGTCAATAGTCTAATGGTACCATCGTTGACTTCCAAGGAGGAACGCCCTAGAATCACCCGAGGAGGAACAGCACTGTGAAACTGCAACCTGATCTAGCCATAGACATGCTCAAAAAGATGTACGAGATCCGTTTCTTCGAAGAGACGGTAGACGACCTCTTCGCTCGGGGGCTGGTCCATGGCACGATGCACCTCTCTGTGGGGCAGGAGGCATCGGCTGTGGGCAGCATATACGCTCTGAACAATGAAGACTACATTCTCAGCACCCACCGCGGACACGGGCACTGCATCGCCAAGGGGGCTGACATCAACCTGATGATGGCCGAGTTCATGGGCAAGGAGACAGGCTATTGCCGCGGCAGGGGCGGCTCCATGCATATCGCGGACATGGAGGGTCGAAACCTAGGAGCCAACGGTGTCGTCGGTGGCGGCATCCCTCTGGCCGTGGGAGTGGGGCTCAGCCTGAAGATGAGAAGAAGCGACGAGATAGTAATGGGCTTCTTTGGCGACGGAGCGGCAAACCAGGGATGCTTTCACGAGGCCCTGAACATGGCCGCCATCTGGTCACTCCCCATCGTCTACGTCTGTGAGAACAACCAGTACGGGATGTCCATGTCCACTCGTCGCGCTCTGGCGATAGAGAGAATAGCTCAACGTGCAGACGCCTACGGCATCCCGGGCGTCACGGTCGACGGCAATGATGTGCTGGAGGTCTACGAGGCGGCAAGAAAAGCGGTGGAAACGGCAAGGTCGGGGGAAGGCCCAATTCTCCTGGAGTGCGTGACCTATCGGTGGAAAGGTCACTCCAAGAGCGATCAGGAATTGTACCGCACCAAGGAAGAGCTCCAGGCCTGGAAGAAGAAGGATCCCATCGCCCGATTCCGCAAGCTCCTCGTGAGCGAGGGGGTAATCACAAAAGAGGAAGTCGCGACTATCGAAGAAGAGGCCAATCGCACCATCGCCACGGCACTGGAATACGCACAGTCCAGTCCCGAACCCGATGTGGACACGATACTCGAAGGGGTGTACGCCTAGATGAGGGAGATAACCTACGCCGAAGCCATACGCGAAGCGTTGCGCCAGGAGATGACGCGTGATGAGTCGGTTTTCCTTATGGGGGAAGACGTCGGCAGGTATGGAGGCGCCTTCGGAGTCTCCTACGGTTTGATGGATGAGTTCGGCGAAGAGCGAGTGCGCGACACGCCCATATCTGAGGCTGGGATCATGGGCGCTGCGACCGGCGCAGCTCTAATGGGCATGCGTCCCGTAGCCGAGATCATGTTCATGGACTTCACCACTATTGCCATGGACCAGCTGGTTAACCAGGCAGCCAAACTGCGCTTCATGTTTGGCGGCAAGGCAGAGGTACCGCTCGTTCTGCGCACGCCCGCAGGGTCTGGAACCGGCGCCGCTGCCCACCATTCACAGAGTTTGGAGGCCTGGTTCGTGCACGTGCCTGGCCTGAAGGTCGTCATGCCTACCACGCCGTATGACGTAAAAGGGCTCCTCCTATCCTCCATTCGCGACAATAACCCGGTGGTCTTCGTGGAACACAAGCTGCTCTACAAGACCAAGGGGCAGGTGCCCGAAGAAGAATACACGATTCCCCTGGGAGTCGCCGAGGTCAGGCGGCCAGGCAGAGACCTCACCATAGTAGCCACCTCGATCATGGTTCCCCGTGCTCTACAAGCGGCGGAAGCCCTGGCGGAAGAGGGGATAGAGGCAGAAGTCGTGGATCCGCGCACCCTGCGACCACTGGACGACGAGACCATCGTCGGATCGATCATCAAGACCGGCCGAGCACTGATAGCTCACGAAGCCTGCAAGACGGGCGGTGTAGGGGCGGAGATAGCAGCTACCATCGCCGAGAGCGAAGCTTTCGACTACCTCGATGCCCCCATCAAGCGGCTTGCCGGCCTGGACATACCAGTGCCGTACAACCGCAACTTGGAGCGGCACATGGTGCCCCAGGTGGAGAACATCATCGCGGCCGCCAGGGATCTCGTTCGTTGAGCCAGCAGGCACGACGCGCCTAGTCCTCCGACAGTTCGCTTCTCTCGCCCCGATAGGGGCCACTCACAAGCAGGACCATGATTCAGGATTTCGCGCAAGACGCAGAAGCGTTCCACCAGGAACTATACCGCGAGTACTACCTCGCCGAGGCTGGCCTCAAGAAGCGCTTGGCGATCACCCCCATCTACAACCGCTATGCCCACCTGTTCAACGAGCCTCTCGTCCGAGCACTGCTGACCTCCACCCGTGATAGAGAGGACGGATACATCACCGAGTGGGTCACACTGGAACACCTTGAGAATCTGGTCAAGGCGCTGACCGAGCGCATCAGCAATGCGATGAGAGAGGCAACCGTCGAGTGGGATGGCCAACAGGAGGCCTACCACAATCTGCGGCCAATGATGTCCAACGAACGGGACCTCGCTCGTCGACATCGCCTCGACGAGCTTGAGCGCGCGGTCACCGCCAGCGCAAATGCAGAGCGGGCTGAACGGCTCAGAAGCCTCCACAGCAAGGCCGCGCATCTGGGCTTCGACAGCTACGTCACAATGTGCGACGAACTCCGGAGCCTGGACCTCGACAGGCTGACGGGGCAAATGCGGAGCCTGCTGGAGGAGACGCGGGACGTCTTCTTCCCACAGTTGGAGGAGTTGCTCGCGAAGATAGAGGTTGCCATCCAGGAGGCGGCTACCTGTGACATCCTGGCCCTGTTCCGCGGTAGCGAATTCGATGCACTCTTCCCCGAGAACATGATGATGCCCGCCCTTTCAGAAACCCTGGCCGGCATGGGTATAGATCTCGCCCGCCAGGGGAGCCTGGAGGTGGACACCGAACCCAGGCCCCTCAAGACGCCGCGCGCCTTCTGCGCACCCATCCGCATCCCGGAGGAAGTCAAGCTGGTCACCAAGCCCACCGGCGGATTGGAGGACTACGCCAGCCTTCTGCACGAAGCGGGCCACGCCGAGCATTTCGTACACGTGGATGCGGATCTCCCGCTCTCGTTCAAACGTCTGGGAGACAATTCCGTCACGGAAGGGTACGCCTTTCTCTTCCAGTACCTGCTGCTCAACAGACGCTGGCTTCGCCGAGTGCTGCACCTGGGGGATAGCGCCGGGTACCTGAGGCTGGCCCGTTTCCGGAAGCTGTGGCTTCTGCGTCGCTATGCCAGCAAGCTGCTCTACGAACTGCAATTGCACACCGAACTGGATGGGGCTGAGCACAAGTACGCCAGGATCCTGGGTGATGCGCTGGGGGTAGCCATTCACGCCGAGAACTACCTCGCCGACACCGATGATGCCTTCTATTGCGCCCAGTACTTGCGCGCTTGGATCTTCGAGGTACAACTGCGGCGCTTTCTCGAAGAACAGTTCGGGGTCGAGTGGTTCGCGACCCGTGGAGCGGGGGAGTACCTCATCTCCCTCTGGCGGCGAGGCCAGGAGCACCGGGTTGAGGAGCTGGCCATGGACATGGGATACGACGGGCTCGACTCGAAGTATCTCATTCAGGAACTCGTTGGCTTCCAGGACAACTGACGGTCCACAAGGCTGTGACGGACCGAGAACCGTGCTTCTAGGATAGGCCAGTGGAGATCACCTTCTGGGGCGCTGCCAGAGCTGTCACGGGCTCCCAGCACCTCATTCAAATCAACGGCAAGCAAGTCCTCCTGGACTGTGGCCTCTTCCAGGGACATCGCGCCGAGGCCTTTGAGCGGAACCGCAACCTCCCCTTCGACCCCAAGGGTGTCGATGCCGTGATCCTCTCCCACGCCCACATAGACCACTGCGGAAACCTGCCCAGCCTCGTCAACGCAGGCTTCCGAGGCGAAATCCACTGCACGATGGCCACCGCCGACCTGGTATCGATCATGCTCCGGGACAGCGCCCACATAAACGCCAAAGACGTGGAGTACGTCAACAAGAAGCATCGGCGCAAGGGCCTGCCCCTCGTGGAGCCGCTCTACAGTATCGAGGAGGCGGAAAACGCACTGAGGTATCTTGTGGCGCACAAGTACGACCGCTGGTTTCCCGTCACCAGGGGTGTGCGGGCAGTCCTCAGGGACGCAGGACACATCTTAGGCTCGGCAATCACAGTCCTGGAAGCGAACGACCATGGGCAGAGGGTGCGTCTCGGGTACACGGGTGATCTGGGACGCAAGGACCTGCCCATCCTTCGCGACCCCGCCCTGGTGCAGGACCTGGACTACCTCGTCACAGAGAGCACGTACGGGAATCGCCTCCACGAAGACATCACCCAGGTGGAGGACCACTTGGCCGAGAGCGTGATGGAGACCTACTCGCGACGCGGCAAACTCATCATCCCCGCCTTCGCCGTGGAGCGAACGCAGGAAGTGGTCTACACGCTGCATCGGCTCAGGAAGGCAGGACGGATACCATCGCTTCCTGTGTACGTGGACAGTCCCCTGGCTATCGACGCGACGGAGATCTTCCGGCTACATCCCGAATGTTTCGACGAGGAGACGAACGAGTTCCTGCTCCGCGAAGAGGATCCTTTCGGGTTTCGAGGTCTTCGCTACCTGAGGAACGTGGAAGAATCGAAGCTGCTCAATGAGATGGATGGGCCGATGATCATCATCTCGGCCTCTGGGATGTGCGAGGCTGGCAGGATTCTGCATCACTTGAAGAACAACGTTGAGGACCCTCGAAACACAGTTCTCATCGTCAGCTATCAAGCCGAACACACACTGGGGCGTCGCATAGCGGAGCAAAGGGAAACGGTCCGCATCTTCGGAGATGAGTACCGGCTCCGAGCGCAGGTGAGGGTGATAGACGCCTTCAGTGCCCACGCCGACCGAGATGAACTACTCGGGTGGATCGGGAAGGCAAGAACCAATCTGAAGACAGTCTTCGTCGTGCACGGCGAGGAGGAGGAATCGCTGGCTCTGGCGAAAGGGATCAGCGAACTTGGAGCCCATCAAACCTCTGTGCCTCGGCTTGGAGAGCGCGCCACCATCTAGAGCCGTGCGCGCCTAGGGTTCGTGATACCTGATAACCTCCGCCACCGGCAGTCTCTCGGGAGCATCCACCTTGGTCGATTCTGGCACCCCCATGGGGATGACCATCACGAGTTCAAGATCGTCTTCGATGTCGAGCATCTCCCTCACGCTCTCCCTCACGGCGATGGGGCCATCCATGACACAGGTTCCGTATCCCAGGGAGTGCGCCTTGAGCAGCATGTTCTGCACGGCCATGGCCACGCTCTTCTGCACCGTGTCGATGACTATGGGCGTCACATCCAAACCGACATCCCCCAGCGCTCTGGTCTTTTCGATGACCGTGCTCATGGGCATCTTGAGCACTGGGTTCTCGTATGGCTTGGTGCAGGCGACGATCACCAGCGGCGCGTCTGTAAAGAAACTGGTGTAGCTGCGCAGGAACCTGCAAAAGGCGGCGAGTCTCTTCTCCCCCTTGGCGAGCGCCTCCTTGGAGAGCGCCTGGAACTTGTCATAGACCACCTGGGCCATCTTGGCGATGGTCGCCCTGTCCTCCACGATGATGAACCGCCACGGCTGGATGTTCGTGCTGCTGGGCGCCCAACAGCCGGCCTCGATTATCGCCTCGATGTCCTCCCGGGGAATGGGCACGTCGGCCTTGTACTTCCTGATGCTGCGTCGCTGCCTGATGGCTTCGTCGAGGTCCATGTTGCCCTACCCTCCTCTCACATCTGCACCATACAACACCTCCGGCTGCCGGACGTCACGCACGCCCGACTGGCCGGGGACGTTCTGGTTCTTCACAGCTACTACCAAACCTACCAAGCTCCACCCATCCCGCACCTCTCGTCGCTCCACAGAGAACAGGGGATGGTCGAACAGCTTCCGGTTTTCCTCCCAGGTCCGCGGCGAGACGGTGATCCGAAACGCCCAGTTGAGAAACCGGCTCCAGAGATCAGTCTTCAGTATGCGGCCTCCCTCCACCAGGACCAGCCGCCCTCCAGGCACGAGTACGCGTGCCATCTCACCCTGAGCTACAGGGTCAAGGATAAAGTAGTCGGGAAAGGTGGCCACCAGTGAGTGGAAGGCTCCATCGGGAAATGGCAGATCCTGAGCACGCGCCCGACAGATGGGAGCTCTGCCTCCCCGGCGACGGAACTTCCGCGCCGTCATCCATACCATGTACGGAGACAGGTCCACACCGGCGCATTCATAGCCCCCTACGGTCATGTCCCACAGGAGATCACCCGTGCCGAAGGCCACCTCCAGGACCCGCTCACCTTGCAGTTCAGGCAGAGCCGCTCGCTGCCAGTCGTGCCACTTCCCCCGTGAGACGATGCGGCTCACCAGATCGTAGGTCCAGGCGAATTCATTGTAGAAGTGGTGAAACACAAACCGAACGAATCTGTACCAGAAGTGCACGAGTGAAGTCACCTCCAGCGCATATTGTACGTATTTGGAGGGGGCTGAGCAAACAGTATCATGGCAGTGCAAGCGTACCTGCTCTATAATGGGCCGGGAAGCTAGTTGAACGGAGGTGCCGTCATGAGGAGAGAGATTCGGGCCCCGCGCGGGACGCAACTCACCTGCAAGGGGTGGGGCCAGGAAGCTGCCATGCGAATGCTGATGAACAATCTGGACCCTGAGGTGGCCGAGAAGCCCGATGAGCTAATCGTCTACGGCGGGCGTGGTAAGGCGGCCCGCAACTGGGAGGCTTTCGACGCCATCGTGGCCACGCTAAGACAACTAGAGAACGACGAGACACTGCTGGTACAGTCAGGCAAGCCAGTGGGCGTCTTCACGACCCATCCAGATGCGCCACGTGTGCTCCTGGCCAACTCGAATATCGTCCCTGCTTGGGCCAACCAGCAGTACTTCGACGAAATGGATGCCAAAGGTCTTATCATGTACGGTCAGATGACAGCCGGAAGCTGGATATACATCGGCACCCAAGGCATATTACAGGGTACTTATGAGACCTTGGGCGCTCTAGCCCAAAAGCATTTCGGCGACAGCCTCAAGGGCAGATTCGTCCTCACCGCGGGACTGGGTGGCATGGGTGGTGCCCAACCCCTGGCCATCACCATGAACGAGGGCGTCGGTCTCGTCGTGGAGGTGGACCCGACGCGCGCCCAGCGGCGTCTGCAGACCGCCTACGTGGATGTCGTGGTGGATGACCTGGAAGAGGCGATGACACTGGTGCAGGAAGCTCTCTCCAGAGAGGAGCCGAAGTCCATCGGGCTCATCGCCAACGCCGCCGATGTCTATCCCGAACTGGTGATCCGGGGCGTAGTGCCCGACGTGGTCACCGACCAGACCCCTGCTCACGAGCCCCGCAGCTACATCCCGCAGGGACTATCCGTAGAAGAGTCGCAAAGACTGTGGGACAAAGACCCCGAGGAGTATACCCGTCGCTCCGTCGAGTCCATGGGGCGTCACGTCCAGGCCATGCTCGACTTCCAGCAGAAGGGCGCTGTGGTCTTCGACTATGGGAATAACATCCGGCAGAGAGCCTACGAGGCAGGCGTGAAGAACGCCTTCGACTTCCCCGGCTTCGTCCCCGCCTACATCCGGCCTCTCTTCTGCGAGGGCAAAGGGCCTTTCCGCTGGGTAGCCCTCTCGGGAGATCCTGAGGACATCCACAAGACCGACGAAGTGGTAATGAAAGAGTTCTCATACGACGAGCATCTGGTGCGCTGGATCAAGCTGGCCCAGGAGAAGGTGAAGTTCCAGGGGCTGCCATCGCGTATCTGCTGGCTCGGCTATGGCGAACGGGCCAGATTCGGCCTGATGATCAACGAGATGGTGGGAAGTGGTGAGATCTCCGCACCCATCGTCATCGGACGGGACCACCTGGACGGCGGCTCGGTGGCCTCCCCCTACCGGGAGACAGAGGGCATGAAGGACGGAACGGACGCCATCGCTGACTGGCCGTTGCTCAACGCCCTCCTCAACGCGGTGGGAGGTGCAACCTGGATCTCCATCCACCATGGCGGCGGCGTGGGTATCGGGTACTCCATTCACGCGGGGCAAGTCACCGTGGCTGACGGCACGCCAGAGGCCGCTCGACGCCTGGAGCGCGTCCTGACCACGGACCCTGGATCCGCCATCATGCGGCACGCGGACGCGGGCTACGACAAGGCCATAGAGGCCGCCAGGCGCCACGGCATCAAGATTCCCACGATGAATCAGACCTAAGAACGGTCCTCTGCATACCATGAAAGCCGATCTCGTAGTACATAGCTCCCACGAACTCCTCACCCTCGCCTCGCCGGCAGGGCCCAAGCGCGGCCCGGCGATGAGGGAGCTGAGCATCGTCGAACGCGGGGCCGTTGCGCTCCAGGGTGACCGCATCGTCCTCGTGGGCAACACCGAGGATGTCCTCGCCAAGGCGGGAAACGCCGCCAAGACCATAGACGCCTCGGGTAAAGTAGTCTTGCCGGGTTTTGTTGATCCCCACACCCACGTCATATTCGCCGGAGATCGCGCCTCGGAGTTCGAGCTGCGTCTCCAAGGGGCTTCCTACATGGAGATCATGGCCGCCGGGGGCGGGATCATGAACACCGTCCGTGCCACCAGAGCGGCCAGCCTCGACGAGATCGTGCGCCAAAGCCGGGAGCGTCTGGACACGATGCTGGCCCACGGCACCACGACGGCCGAGGCCAAGACCGGCTACGGCCTGGACACCGAGAACGAGTTGAAGATGCTGGAGGTCATGCGCCTGCTGGATGAAAGCCATCCCGTGAACCTCGTGCCAACCTTCCTCGGGGCCCACGCTATCCCATCCGAATACAAGGGGCGCACGGACGAATACGTCCGAGTCGTGGTGGAGGAGATGATGCCGGCCCTGGAGGCACAAGGCTACCTTGGCCATGATCCACCTCCCTTCTGCGATGTGTTCTGCGAAGACGGGGCCTTCTCCGTAGAGCAGAGCCGGAGGATCCTGCAAAAGGCCAGAGAGCTGGGCATGGGGCTCAAGATCCACACCGACGAGTTCAAGGCGCTGGGCGGGACGGCCCTGGCAGTGGAACTGGGAGCCACATCCGCAGACCACCTGGCCTGCACTCCGGACGAGGAGATCAGGCTCTTGGCTGACTCCGAAACTGTCGGGGTGCTGTTGCCCGGCACACCCTTCGGTCTGGCAGAGGATCACTATGCAGCAGCGAGGAAGATGATCGACGCAGGGGTGGCAGTGGCCCTGGCTACGGATCTCAACCCCGGCACCTGCTACTGCGAGTCCATGCCCTTCATCATGGCGCTGGCCTGCCGCCACATGGGCATGACCCCCGCAGAAGCGATCGTGGCCTCCACCATCAACGCCGCCCACGCCGTTGGACTCGGGCACGAAGTGGGCAGTCTGGAGGTCGGCAAGAAAGCGGACCTGCTCATCCTGGACAGTCCCGACTACCGCCACCTGTCCTACCGCTTCGGAGGCAATCTGGTGCAGACCGTGATCAAGGCTGGCCATGTAGTTCGATAGCGAAAGCGAGGCACCCCTTGGAGCTCTATCCCCTTCCCGATGCTGACAAAGTCAAGATGCTGCGCAAGCTGGCGCTCTTCTGGGACGGCCAGTGGTTCCTGCACAGCGTGGAGAGGTTCGGCCTGGAAGAGGCCATAGCCCTCAACGCCGCCGTCCGCACGGCTTTCGGCCGCATCGAGATGCGCACCATGCTCAAGGCGGTAGGCAAGAAGCAGGCAGACGATCTGACCGACGCCGTGAGCATGATCGCCACCCACACTGATCTGCTGCTGGGCCCGGGGGTCAGAGCCAACTACGAGGTGGGAGATCGCCGGGCGCGCGTTATCGTACGTCGCTGCGCCGCCTTTGAGGGTGCCAAGAGGGCCAACCTGGCCAGGCAAGACCAGGCCTGCGTCACCTGTGAGACCTTGTGGAACGCATGGTTCAAAGTCCTACTCCCGGCGACGAAGATCAGTGTGCAGTATCCGCAGCGCCAAGGCATGGGAGACGCGGTGTGTGAGTTCCTCATCGCGGAGGACTTCTAACCCTTGTACTCCATCCCTCGGTGTGATATACTTAGCCCATAACTTGAATCGCTGTGGTGGACGTAGCTCAACTGGCAGAGCACTGGACTGTGGATCCTGAGGTTGCGGGTTCGATCCCCGTCGTCCACCCCTCTGGCCGCTGGAGGAGCCGCGGGTACTCAGCCTGGGCTCCTCTTTTTGACTCTCGTGGCCATGTCACCACCAACCCATACGTCCTTCGCCGATGGACGCCAATGCAACAGGAGGCCAAGTAATGGAGCAATCGAAGGAGGAACCCCACCATCGCACTACGTTGATCATTGACGGAGAAAGCCTCTCCATCCAAGACGTGGTGGACGTCGCCCGCAATCGTAGCCAAGCGGAGTTGTCTGCGGCGGCGCAAGAAAGGGTACGGACCTGCAGAGCATGGGTGGACAGGGTAGTAGAGGACGGAGATCTGACCGTGTACGGACTGACCACCGGCTACGGCTCTCTGGCTGAGGTAAGAATACCTCCGGAAGACATCGAGAGACTGGTTCGCAATGTGATCATGAGTCATTCGGCAGGCGTGGGTGACCCGCTGGACGAGGAAGTGGTAAGGGCCACCATGCTCATCCGGGCGAACACGCTGGCCAAGGGGCACTCGGGCATCAGGACTGAAGTTCTGGAGACGCTCCTGGCCATGCTGAACGCGGGGGTACATCCCGTCATTCCCGAGAAAGGCTCCCTCGGTGCCAGCGGTGACCTGGCCCCTTTGGCTCACCTGGCGCTCGTACTCTGCAGAGATACGGATGGAGGCGAGGCCTTCTACGGGGGCCAACGGATGACCGCCGATTCGGCGATGCTTCAGGCCGGCATCGAGCGGTTGTCTCTCAAGGCCAAGGAAGGTCTGGCCCTGATCAACGGTGCCACGGTGAGTGCGGCCCTGGCCACGGTCGCCCTACATGACGCCGAGACGCTGGTCAAGAACACCGAGATTGCCCTGGCCATGAGTCTGGAAGCGATGCGCGGGGTCTCTGACGCTTTTGACGAGAAGGCGCACATCGCGCGCGGACACGACGGCCAGATCAGATGCGCCCACGACGTTCTCCGACTGATTGAAGGGAGTGAACTGATAGACTCGACCAGCAGGGTACAGGACCCCTACTCCCTGCGCTGCGCCCCCCAGGTGATCGGCGCCGTGCGAGACGCCCTGGCCTTCGTGAGACTCGTGGTCGCCACCGAGATCAACGCGGCCACCGACAACCCGCTCATCTTTCTCGATCTTCCCGAGGCCAGGGAGAACAAGGCCATATCCTGCGGGAACTTCCACGGTGAGCCCCTGGCGCTGGCTATGGACATGCTGAGCATTGCGGTGGCGGAGCTCGGGAGCATCTCGGAGCGCAGGGTCTTCCGGCTGCTCGACAACACCCTGAGCGCGGGCCTGCCTGCCATGCTAATCGAAGACATCGGGATTAACAGCGGGCTGATGATGGCCCAATACACCGCAGCAGCGCTGGTCTCAGACAACAAGACCCTGGCTCACCCGGACAGCGTGGATTCCATCCCTACCTCCGCCAGCCAGGAGGACCACGTCAGCATGAGCATGAACGCGGCAAGGCACGCGAGGGAGATCGTGAGGAACACGGAGCAGATCGTGGGCATCGAGATGCTCTGTGCGGCCCAGGCCCTGGACTTCAGGCTTAGCGGGCTGGAGTTCAGCACGGTGACCTGGAAAGAGGACGAGGCCCTCCAAAGACAGCAGAAAGTGGTAGAATACGAACTGAAGAAAGGAAAGGCGGTCGCCAAGACGAGCCTTGGCCGGGGGACTGAGGCCGCGCACCGGGCCATCAGGGCACAGATCGAGTATTTCGAACGTGACCGACCCCTCTATCCCGACCTGGAAAGCATTGCGGACATGGTGCACAGTGGAGGGATCGTCAGAGAAGTTGAGAGAGCTCTGGGCGCGCCCCTGACAGGGGCGGCGGAGATGGTAGTCAAGCCCATCTAGCAGCGCCCCCCCCAACCAGCCTCGAAGTGCGCCGGGCCGGCACCAGAGCGACTCCAGAAAGGGTAAGTGCCAAGTGTCAGCGATAGTGAAACCCAAGCTCCCCAGAGGTATGAGAGACATCCTGCCCCAGCAGATGATCCATCGTCACTACGTGATCGATATCATCCAGGATGTATTCGAGCGCTATGGGTACGAGCCACTCTCTACACCCTCTGTGGAGCGGCACGAGACGCTGACCGGCAAGTACGGTCCTGACGCCGAGCGGATGATCTACTCCGTCTCGCGAAAGGGGGGCAAGGAGAAACTGGCCCTGCGCTACGACCTGTCCGTGCCCCTTTCACGGGTCATGGCCATGTATCCCGACCTCCGCAAGCCCTTCAAACGGTACCAGATATCTCCGGTCTGGAGAGGTGAGCGACCAGGCAAAGGCCGCTACCGTGAGTTCTACCAGTGCGACGTGGATACGGTGGGCACGTCTAGCATGCTCGCCGATGCCGAGTTGCTCAGAATCACCTACGACGTTCTGAGCCGTCTCGGCTTCGAGCAGTTCGTCATGAGGATCAACGACCGCAAGATCCTCACGGGCATCGGCCAATTCGCCGGAGTCCCAGAAGAGTCGCGGGGTGGACTCTATCGCTCCATTGACAAGCTGGAGAAGGTCGGGCTTGAGGGCGTGACGGACGAGCTGAGGGCCAACCAGATACCTGAGGACGTGATCGCGCGACTGCTCGAGTTGCTGCGGGTCACAGGTGACAACGAAGCGATACTCAAGAAACTGGAAGAGCGACTCGGTGACTACCCGGTAGCTCTGGAGGGGACGAGAGAGCTCCGGGAAGTGATCGCCTACCAGAGTGACATGGGTGTGCCGGCCGATCGGTGTCAAGTCGATATCTCCATGGTCCGAGGCCTGGACTACTACACTGGGCCCATCTTCGAGACGGTGGTGGAGGAGCCCCGTGTGGGCAGCATCTGCGGAGGCGGACGCTACGACGAGCTCATCGGCACATTCAGTGACAGGAGCTACCCGGCCACCGGGATCAGCTTCGGCATCGAGCGCATCATCGAAGTGATGGAGGAGCTGGAAATGTTCCCCCCCGATGTGGGGATGACCAACACCCAGGTGCTGGTCACCATCTTCAGCGAGGATCAGATCGCGACCTCACTTAAGGTGAGCGAAGACCTGCGCAACTCGGGCCTCAACACCGAGCTGTACTTCGAGAACGACCCTCTGGGAGACCAGATACGGTACGCCCTGAAGAAGAGTGTACCCTACGTCATCATCGTGGGTCCTGACGAGACAGCGGCAGGTCAGGTCACCATCCGGAACCTGGATCTGAATGAGCAGCGGACAGTCGAAAGAGAGACCTTGATCGGCCATATCAACGACTGGAAGGGACACGAGGAAGCATGAAGCACGTCAGCGGTGTGATCTTCGACATGGGGAACACACTGATGTACCTGGACAACGAATGGGACGCCGTCAGACACCAGGGAGCGAGCGACCTCGTCGACTTCCTGACCGAGCGAGGCTTCGCCATCGAACCTTCTCAGTTCGCCCAAGACTACCTCGCCCTGCGCCAGTCTATCTACGCCAGGTCGGTAGAGGATCAGGTCGAGTACACTGCAGAGTACTCTCTGAGGACTCTACTGACCCAGCGGGGCTTCGAGGACGTGAGCCAGGATCTGATCGAGGATGCACTGCGAGCCTTCTTCGCTCTAGAAGCGAATCAATGGAAACCCTATCCCCATGCCGAGGCCACCCTTCGCTCGCTGTCGGAGCGCGGACACAGGCTGGCTGTCATATCCAACGCCACCGATGACCTGCTCATCCAGGGCTTGGTGGACAGCTTCGGCTTCCGGCAGTGGCTCGACGTCACCTTCACTTCGGCAGGGGTGGGCCTGCGCAAACCACACCCGGGCATATTCCAGAGAGTCCTGGACCAGTGGGGCTTTCCTCCCTCACAGGTGGTGATGATCGGTGATACGCTGCGCTTCGACGTCCTCGGCGCTCACAACTCTGGCTGCAAAGGCATCCTGGCGGCCTGGGATCTGTACCCGGACTACGATGCAGAAGGGGATCATATCGTGCCCGACGCTACAGTCGAGAGCCTGCCCCACCTTCTGGACGTGATCGCAGATCTTGACGAGCGGTCGACGGCGGGGTCCGCCTAGCGAGATGACCATCAAGGCGGTGATCTTCGACCTTGGCGGAGTCCTGGTGCGCACCGAGTTTCCTGAAGTGCGTCGCCAGTTGGAACAGCGACTGGGCTTCGAGCCTGGCACTGTGGGGCGCACCATCTGGGGAAGCAAAGATTGGGAACAGGCGCAGATCGGAGTCCTCTCCTACGAGGAATACTGGAAGAGCGTCGGGGCCACACTTGGACTATCCTCACCCCACGAGATAGCAGAATTCCGACGGGAGTACTTCTCGGCTGACCGCGTCGACCAGGAACTGGTGCGCCTGATCGAGGGACTCCGCGCCCGCTATAAGATCGGGCTCCTGAGCAACGCCCCGGACAAGCTGGGCGTCTGGCTGGAGGACGACTGGGGGATCAAGCATCTCTTCGACGCTATCGTCTATTCGGCCGACGTAGGGATGGTCAAACCAGATCCGAGGATATACCAGCTGACCCTCGAGCAGCTTGCGGTACAGCCCTCCGAAGCCGTCTTCGTAGACGACTACCCCCGCAATATCGACGCCGCCCTCGCACTGGGTATAAAGGCCATCCGGTTCACG
>Ga0307378_10006329_pt1 | contig 16252 bp, 11 predicted proteins | sample UN1MG_FD_202238 | JGI IMG/M metagenome (GOLD analysis project Ga0307378, IMG submission 202238) | Soil microbial communities from Risofladan, Vaasa, Finland - UN-1 | ecosystem: Environmental > Terrestrial > Soil > Coastal area > Acid sulfate soil | place: Finland: Risofladan, Vaasa | collected... | reverse complement strand
CGCTTGCGGTGTTCTTCGGCGTCGCGCCGCTTGCGGCGGAGATGTGAGCCGAGCTTGCGGCCGCATTCCTGGAGCGCGAGGCGGATTTCCTTGATGATCTCGGGGTAATGGGCGATTGCTTCCTTGCTTTCCGAGGTGAACGGCACCCACACCGACGCCACGTGCACCATTATCAGCATCGGGCCTATCGGCAGCGAGCCGGCGGGCTGGCTGAGGCCGTAGCCTTTCCAGCTTGTGCTGCCGACGGATTTGGTGATTGCGCAGGCGCCCTGCTGGTGAAGCAACGGCACGCGGTTGGCGAGGCGCACGAGCCGCGCGGGCTTGTCGGCGCTGAATTCCTTGCCTCCGTATGCTATTCCTGCTTCGACGAGGAACGGATTGCCTCGATAGACGGCCGGCGAGCGTGTGACGGCGGCGTAGAAATCTGCGTTGAGCATTTTTCCCAAACTTTTGAGCACCAGCTCCTGGCCGATCGGGCTGATGCAGTCGGTGGGCGGGTTGGTGATTTTCACCTTCTTGATCGCCCGGATGAGCTTTTCGGCGGCTTCGCGGTCGATCCGCGACGGCCGCAGGGTGTCGGAAACACCTGCTTCCTTGCAGATTTCGAGCGCGACTCGTTCGCTGACGCGCGTGAAATCCAGCCGGAGGAAGCCGCTGACGTTTCTGGCCTTGGTGGATTCGGCCATCTTCATCAGCATGCCCAGTTCGATGCCATGCGGGTGCGGCTTGATCTCGCGGGGTTCGACGGGCATCTGGTCGGTGATCCGCGGGAAGATCATCTGCGGTCCGTCGGGCGGAGTGAATGCTATCTGGACGTGCGGGTTGGCGATGGACGTCTGCAGGAGGTATTCCTCGACGCTCTGGCGTCCGCGCCGGTATTCGGCCTCGAGGTCGATGGCCACCTGGGTGCCGGTGTGCTCGTTCCAGGGGCGGTCTTCCTCGAGGATCGTCTTGGGCGCGTTTTTCTGCGTGTCGATCATCAGCTCGTAGTAGTGTGCCGGTTTCGCGAGGTCGGGCTTGGAAAGTATCCGCACGGGCATTCCCGTGGTGAGCTGCCCATACATTCCGGCGGCGGAGATGCCGATTCCCTGCTGACCGCGGCTCATTTTCAGCCGGTGGAATTTCGAGCCGTACAGCAGCTTGGCGAAAATATTGGGAATCTGCTTCTTGAGAATGCCGGGGCCGTTGTCTTCGATGACCACGCGGTAGCGGTCGTCTCGGCCGTCAACCGGGCTGATTTTTACGGCGAGGTCGGGTGCTATGCCGGCCTCCTCGCAGGCATCGAGCGAGTTGTCCACGCCTTCCTTGACGGTTGTCAGCAGGGCGCGGCGGGGGCTGTCGAAACCCAGCAGATGCCGGTTCTTGGTGAAGAATTCGGCGATGGATATTTCGCGCTGTTTCGCTGCAAGCGTGACAGCCGTTGCCTTTTCAGTCTTCCGTGTCTTCCGAGTATTTTGTGCCATAAATCTTATCTGAGAGAGGGGGCCGCTACGCAGCCTTGGGCGGCTCCGGGCGGCCGTGCTACAAGATATTGCGTATACCTTAATCATAACTCGAATATGGACGTATTGCAAGGGGAAAAATGGGGGCGGATCGGGTTTTGCAGAATTGATGGGGAACTGAGGATGCGGGCGGGACGCCCGCGATCCCAGGGGCGGCGCGGCGATTCCTGCGCTCGCGATCCTGCAGGCTGCGTTTCCTCCGCGGCTCCGCGCCTGCGCGTGAGCTGTAATCTGATGCGCGTCACCGGTCTTCCCAGCCGGCTTCCCCGATCAATTTCACGAATACGCACGAACAAAGGTTCTCGCGTTGGATACTGCCGCGCGACTTGGTGACGATCAGCAACTCCTGCACGCTGCGGCCGCCGGCGGGTATGACCATTCTGCCGCCGTCGGCGAGCTGGTCGAGCAGCGGCTGGGGGACGTCGGGGGCCGCAGCGGTCACGATCATGCGGTCGAATGGTGCGTGCTGCGGCCAGCCGAGCGTGCCGTCGGCCTCGAGGAAGGAGATGTTGCGGTATCCCAGCTCGGCGAGCGTTGCGCTTGCCCTCTCGGCGAGCGTCGCCACCCGCTCCACGGTGTAGACGTGCCGGGCCAGCCCGGCGAGGATGGCGGTCTGGTAGCCGGTGCCTGTGCCGATTTCCAGCACCTTGGAGTCGGCGTGCAATTGCAGGGCCTGCGTCATAAGGGCCACGATGTATGGCTGCGAGATGGTCTGGCCGAATCCGGCGGCTAGCGCGCGGTCGTCGTAGGCGGCCGATCGCCGGCCGGGCGGCAGGAATTTTTCGCGCGGGACGGTCCCCATCGCTCGCAGCACGGCCGGATCGGTGATGCCCCGGCCCGCGAGGTCGTCGACCATCCTGCGGCGCAACTGTGCGAAGGTGTCGGGCGGGTCGGCCATGTTGTTTATCCTGGCTGAATGGCGAAGCCCCGGCCGGGAAGCTGCCGGACGGTGCTTCCTCCGGGGCTTTGTAAGCCGTAGATTTTCGCGGCAGCGACTGGCGCCGGCTATTTTTCCAGAACGAGCGGTTCCTCTGGTATTTCGAGGAACTTGTTCTGATGGGCGGCTTTCTCGCCGGAGAAGCGAACGCTGTCGATCTCGTTGAGCAGTTCCGTCTCGATGCGCTTGTCGAAGCCTACGGGCACCCATTCGTAACGGGGCGTTCCGCTTCTCAGTGCGTATGGTTCGGAAACTTCGATGCGCTCGGTGGCGCGCACTTCCACGTCGTAGCCGGTGCCTTTTCTGGGCATGATCATTGCCCTGACTATGGTCTCGCCGTGTGCCATTTTGCCGTCGTTGCGGATCGGCATCGCCTCGACGACGCCCTCGTTGCGGTCGGCCCTGGCTATCTGGAAGTGGTTTGCCATTACGGTGCACACAGCTTGCCAGGTGTCGTCGTAGTCGCGCAACCGTGCCTGGATGTCGCTGCGGGTCGAGTCTGAGCTTTGGCGGCAACCGGCGAGGACGCAGACAGCCAATACCACCGCAATGATCGCGATTGAGTCTTTCATGACGCGCTTCTCCTAACTGTCCTTGATTCAGCACCTCAACACGGGGTGTTGCTCGCACTGCACCCTATTATATCCGCTCAGGTGCGGCTTGTCAAAAGTATCATCGTCAGAAATCGCTGGCAATGCACCATTGCGGTGCAAGGGCGGTTCGGCGGACGCCCGATTGTCGCCGGCACGGCGCTGTGAAGGGTTTCCTGTGCAGAAGCCGCTTGAACGCTGCCGGCGGAATGCTATAATGTGGGCCAAGGCCGGACGAGTGCCGGAATTCGCCGCATTTCGCGGAGCGGTCAGCCGCGATGGTGCGTGCGGGTGGCCCGGCGGCTTCGGAGCTGCGGCACATTTGCCGGCTGAGAAATGTTTTTGTTTATGGCGCCCCCGCAATGCGCAGGAAGGAAACCACCGCTATGACGCAAGACGAGGAACGGCTGGCGAAGCTGTTGCAGGTTGCCGATGGCGCGTCGAGCGTCTTGATCGTGATTCAGGACATGCCCGATCCGGACGCCATCGCCAGCGCGGAAGCGTTGAGCAGGTTGTTGCTTGGCTGCTGCGGCATCGTGGGAACTGTGGCGCACCAGGGGATCGTGGCCCGCGCTGAGAACCGGGGGCTTGTGCGCTACCTGAACATGTCGCTCGCGCAGCTTTCCGACGTGAACCCGGCGGCTTTCGATCTGCTGGCGACTGTTGACACGCAGCCGTCTTTCACGAATAATTCGCTTCCGCCCGATGCGAAATGCGACATCATTATCGATCATCACACGCCGGACGGCAGCCCGCGTGCTCGTTTCACCGACATACGCCCGGAATGCGGAGCAACCAGCACCATCCTCGCCAGATACCTGCAAGCTGCCGGAACGCCGATCGACGTCCACATGGCGACCGCGCTGCTGTACGGGATCAAGTCGGACACGCAGGACCTGGGCCGGGAATCGACAAGGGCGGATACCGACGCATACGTTTTCCTATACATGATGGCAGACAGGACGGCGCTGTCGCGCATCGAACACGAGAGCGTGCCGCCGGGATATTTCCAGACGCTCCACGCGGCGCTGGAGGGAAGTTACGTGTATGATCACGTGCTGGTGTGCTGCACGGGCGACACGGAATGGCCGGAGATGATCGCGGAGGTTTCAGACCTTCTGCTGCGGTTGGAGGGGATTGATTACGTGCTGTGTTACGGTACATCGGGAAGCGAGATGCTTCTGTCGCTGCGGACCAGTAAGGCGCGCGGAAAGGCTTATGACGTAATACGAAAGATGGTGGCGGGTATCGGAAGCGGCGGCGGGCACGAGATGATCGCCGGCGGGCAGGTTTCGCTTGACGGCGCGGCACCGGAAGACGCCGCCGAAATGATCGTGATGAGGTTTCTCGAGCATTTTCACCTCGCCGACAGGCAGCCGGTGAGGCTGGTGAGGACGGAGGAGGAGAGCGATGGAATTTCACGAGCTGCTGCAAAAACTGAAGAAGTTCGGCCCGAGTAGATACCTTTTCACCACTCAATACGTGAACTCTCACTGGGCGGAAGAGTTCCACAAGAAGCGCACTGCCTTGTTTTTCAAGAACAAGTGGAACGGCGCGATCGACTATCACAGGCAGCAGGATGCGCCCAACGAGGTGGTTGCGTCGCTGCGGCGCGACCGCGAGCTGATCGAGGAGCACATGCGCGATGCAATGCGCGGGACGATTGCCGGGGAGTTTCGCGGGCTGGCGTATTTCGCCTGCAGCGGAAAGGATTTTTTCGAGGTATTAGGTTCGTTTGCCGAATTCGAAGACCAGCTCGTCGTGGCGGCCGGGCCGCACCTGAGGCAGCTTCTGCGGCTTGCCGACGAATATGAGCCGGCTATGCTGATAATGATCGATGCGAGCCGCGCGCGGTTGTACGAGCTGAACCTTGCGGGGGTGGACGCCTCAGTTACGATGGCCGACGACGTGCCCGGCCGCCATAAGGCCGGCGGATGGTCGCAGATGCGCTTTCAGCGGCACGTAGACGTGCATCACAACTGGCATTACAAGGACGTGGCCGACGAAGCTGTTGCACTGTTCGACCGCCGGAATCTGAAGAATGTGGTCATCGCCGGGCAGGAGGCGGTGATAGCCGACTTCGTCCGCTTCCTTCCCAAGCGCCTGCTGGACAAGGTGTTTGTGACAGTCAAGCTGGATATGATCGAGCCTGAGAATACGGTGGTGCGTAAGGTGCTGGAGCATTTGCAGCAGCACGAGCGCCACACGGAGCGGCGGGGGGTGCACCAGGCAGTCGGCCTCGCCTCGATCGGCGGCAAGGGAACGGTGGGCTTGCATGCGACGCTGCGGGCAGTGAACGAACGGGCGGTGCGGGTGCTGTATCTGAGCGAAAACTTCGACCTGCCCGGCAAGCGGTGCAGGCAGTGCCGGCTGCTCACCGAGGAGCACGAGCTGTTGTGCCCGATCTGTTCGGGTGAGCTGGAAGATGTGAGCCTGGTCGAGGAGATGACAAACGATGTTGCAGAAGCCGGCGGCGACGTTGACGTGGTTGCCGGCAGCTCCGAGCTGGACAGTTTCCAGGGGGTTGCAGCGCAGACTCGATACGAGAAAGCCTGGTCGGCGCGATAGATGGTGCCGGGCCGTGGAATCGTGGGGCAACCGCCTGCGAGGAGAATGCCCGCCGAAGGTGCAGTCTGAAAGGAGATGGCGTAGTGTCGGCGACGCCGAAAACCAGGACGACGAACCCAGGCGTTGCCGGGTCGGTTTTGGAAGCCGCCCGGACACTGGCCGGCATCATCAAAGCAGACCACATTCTGGTTGTGGCGCATAGCGACATCGACGAGCAATGGCTGAGCGAAACCGTGCCGGGCCAGGCGGTGGTGCTGGCGGTGGAGTCGAAGCGCCGCGCGACAGTTTATGAGCGCGAAGGCTACAAGACGCTGGAGCATCGTTCGCCGCCGCTCGATCGTTTTTCGCGGATAGCACACGCGATTCTATCCGCGATTTCGGCGGGTCTGATCGAGTATCGTGCCCTGGTGGTGAGCGTGACGGGGCCGATCGGCGGCGACGCTTTCGACAGCATCACGGTGACGCGAACTACGGCGCTGTTTCGGGAGCTTACCGTGCTCGAGCAGGAAACGGGCAGGAAAAGCCACCTGCTGCCCGTGATCAAGGCGACGCTTGATATCGCGCTCGAGCTGGGCGCGTTCGGGATCGAGGGGCGGCCGGTGGGCACGATGTTTGTGATCGGGGACACGGCATCGGTGCTCAAGCTGTCGCGGCAGGGGATGTTCAATCCGTTCAAGGGTTACGAAGACAAGTACAAGAACATCCTTGATCCGGCGCTGCGCGGCACCGTGAGGGAGTTTTCGCAGATAGACGGCGCATTCATCGTGCGGGACGACGGCGTGATCAGCGCTGGGGGGCGCCTGCTGCTGATGCCCAAGGGGACGGCCCCGATTCTCAAGGGGATGGGTGCAAGGCACAACTCGGCGGCTTTCATAACGAAAGAGACCGATTCGATCGCCGTGGTGGTCTCGCAAACGACCGGCTCGGTTACGTTGATCAGCAAGGGGCGGATATTATTCACGCTCAATCCGGCCAGCCGGACGGCGTCGGCTTTGTATCCGCACGAATAGGCGCCATGCGTGTTGCGGGGACCGTGTGGAGGAATCCCTGCCGATTTGATGACGCAGGTTCTTTCACCAACTGCGGTGCGTGCCGTTAATTGCAGTGGCGGCGCAGGCTCGGGCGGGTGCCGGGCGGGAAAGATTGTAAGAAGTAAGGCAGGCTGTTGGCCCACGCCGGACGGGCGTCGCCGAAGCGGCTGTGGCGGGCGGTTTTCACGCCCCGAGTGAAGTTTGGCAAGGGGCGTTGCCCCAGGCCGCGAAGGAGGAAAGCACAGCGGATGAACAACAAGGACTACCGGAATGACGATCCGGCCGGCAACACGCAACCGGGCGGCTGGAGCAGGTGGATTCTGCCCATAGCGCTCATTGCGCTGGTGTTTGCTTTCCTGACCAGCAGCATCAACGAGGGCGGTGCGAGCCTGCCATATTCGCAGTTCAAGCAGCAGCTTGCGTCCGGCAACGTGAAATCGGTGCAGGCGGAGGGCGACAAGCTGTGGGGGGAATTCCATCAGCCGGTGGAGTTGGAGGAAATTGAAGGCGTGAAGCAGACGTCGCAGCGTTTCCAGACGAAGCTGCCGCCGTTTGGCGATGAAAGGCTGATGGAGCAACTGGAGGCGGCGGGCGTGAATGTCGTTTCGCACGGCTCGGGCAGCCAGTGGATGGGCAATTTCCTCGTTGCGCTGCTTCCGCTGCTGCTGTTTGTGGGTGTGTGGTACATGCTGATGCGGCGAACGGGGCGGAGCATGGGCGGCTACAACGCGATCACGAAGTCGAGGGCGAAGCTGTTTTCGCTGGAGCGCCCGCGAACGACGTTCACCGACGTGGCAGGCGCCCAGGAAGCGAAAGACGACCTTAAGCAGGTGATAGGTTTTCTGCGCAACGCGGCGCCGTTCCGGAAGCTCGGCTGCACCGTGCCCAAGGGCGTGCTGCTGGTGGGGCCGCCGGGCACCGGCAAAACGCTGCTGGCTCGTGCGGTGGCGGGCGAGGCGGGTGTGCCGTTTTACAGCATCACTGGTTCGGATTTCATGGAGATGTTCGTGGGCGTGGGCGCGGCGCGCGTCCGCGACCTGTTCGAGGCGGCCAAGCGCAGTTCGCCGTGCATAATTTTCCTGGACGAGCTTGATTCGGTCGGCCGGCGCCGCGGCACGGGCATAGGCGGCGGGCACGACGAACGCGAGCAGACGCTGAACCAGCTTCTGTCGGAGATGGACGGCTTCGAGGAGAACCAGAACATTGTGGTGATGGCCGCAACTAACCGGCCGGACATCCTGGATCCGGCGCTGCTGAGGCCGGGGCGGTTCGACCGCAGGATAGTGGTGGACCTGCCGACGCTGTCGGAGCGGCTCGAGATTCTGAAGGTTCACACCCGCCACGTGCCGATGGGTGAAAACGTGGACATGGAGACGCTCGCCCGCGGCACGCCCGGAATGTCGGGAGCTGACCTGAAGAACCTGGTGAACGAGGCGGCCCTTCTGGCGGCGAAGGAGGAGCGGGAGGAGGTGGATGAGCGGCATTTCAGCGAGGCGCGCGACAAGGTGCTCATGGGCAGCGAGCGCGGGAGCGTGCGGCTCAGCGAAGAGGAGCGCCGGCTTGTGGCTCACCACGAGGCGGGCCATACGCTGGTGGCGTTTCTAAGCCCTTGTTCCGATCCGGTTCACAAGGTGACGATCATCCCGCGCGGGCAGGCGCTTGGCGTGACGCAGCAGTTGCCGGTGGACGAGCGGCATAATTATCCGCGCGACTATATCGAGACACGCCTGACGGTGCTGCTGGGCGGGCGTGCGGCCGAGGTGGCATCGATAGGCTCGGTTACCAACGGAGCGGAAAACGACCTCCTGCAGGCCACGAAGCTTGCCCGGAAGATGGTAACGGTGTGGGGGATGAGCGAACGCATCGGCAACATGGCGATCGAGGACCGCTCAAGCAACGTGTTTTTGGGGGAACAGATGATGCAGGCGCGGGAATATAGCGAAGAAACGGCTCGAGAGATAGACCTGGAGGTGCGGCGCCTGGTGGATGAGGCATTTCAGAGGGCGCTCAGGCTGGTCGAGGAAAACAGTGACGGGCTGGAGATTCTCGCCGAAGCTCTTGAACAGCGGGAAGTGCTCGAGGCAGAGGAGATAAAGGAGCTGTTGTCGGGAACGGGCGTGCCGGGCGGGCGCGAGCCGGTGCTGGCCTGACTACGGAAGGATATATCTGATGAACGTGGAGAAGTGGAAGGTTCAGCCGGAAGACCTGACGGTGACGGTCGACGAGAGTAAGCTGCAGTTCCAGTCGACTGAGGAGCTGGCGCACCTCGACCGGATAGTCGGGCAGGACCGCGCTGTGAAGGCGCTGGATTTCGGCACGAATATTGAACGATTCGGATACAACATGTACGTGCTGGGTCCCCCGGGCTCGGGGCGTAGCTCGGCGGCGCGGATAGCGATAATGGCGCGTGCGAAAACTCAGCCGCGCGCCGACGACTGGTGCTATGTGAACAATTTCCAGGAGAAGCACAGACCTATCGCCATCCGGTTGCCCGCCGGCCGGGGCCGCGAGCTGCAGAACGACATGGCGGAGCTGATAAAGGAGCTTGGCGAGCAGCTTCCGCAGGCGTTTGAGGGCGAGCATTACCGCAATCAGCGCGACCGGATCAACCAGGCGTTGCAGCAGACGCAGTCGGAGGCGTTTTCGCGGTTGCAGCGGCTGGCAAGGGAGAAGGGTTTTACGCTGCAGCAGGCGGGCGCGATGTTCGGGATAGTGCCGCTGGTGGGCGGCGAGCCGATCAACCCGGAGAACTACGAGCAACTGTCGGACGAGCAGAAGCGCGAGATCGAAGAGAAGGGGCAGGAGCTGCGCGAGGACCTCAACCTGGCGGTCAAGAATGTCCGCGATGCCGAAAAGCAGGCCAAGGAGAATATCGAGGACCTCAACCGCCGCGTGGCGGACCTCGCCGTGGGGCACCTGATCGAGGAGTTGCGCACAAGATACGGTGACAACGGGCGCGTGGTGCAGTATCTGGACAACGCGCAGAATGATATTGTCGAAAACGTGGAGGAATTCCTGAGCGCCGGCCAGCAGGACCAGGCGCCGATGTTGTTTGGCATGCGGATGCCGCAGACGAAGTCGGATGTTTACGAACGGTATGCCGTCAACCTGGTGGTCGACAATTCAGAGGAGGAGGGCGCCCCGGTGGTGGTGGAGTCGAACCCCACCTATTCGAACCTTCTTGGCCGGATCGAGCACAAGGCTCAGTTCGGCACGATGACAACCGATTTCTCGATGATCAAGGCCGGCGCGCTGCATCGGGCCAACGGGGGCTACCTGATCATAGAAGCGCGCGACCTGCTGACATCGTTCCTGTCGTACGAAGCCCTGAAACGGTCGCTGAAGAACCGCCGGATCAAGATCGAAGAGATAACCGAAATGTTCCGTTTCATCAGCACGGTCACGCTCGAGCCGGAGCCGGTGCCGCTGGACGTTAAGGTGGTGATCATAGGGCTGCCGATAATTTATTACCTGCTGCATCAGTACGACGAGGATTTCCGCAAGCTGTTCAAGGTGATGGCGGATTTCGACCGCGTGATCGACCGCGCTGCGCAGACGGAATCGGACATGGCGCGCCACATTGCGCAGCGCTGCGACGAGGAGAAGCTGAAGCATTTCGACAAGAGCGGCGTGGCGGAGGTGCTGCGTTTCAGCTCGAGGCTTGTGGAGGATAAGACGAAGCTGGCGGGAACGCTGCTGGATATCGATGACGTAGTGGGCGAGGCATCGTATTGGGCCGCCGCCGCCGGCAAGCAGCTCGTGAGCGAGGAGGACGTGAAGCGGGCCGTGCACGAGAAGGAATGGAGATCGAACAGGGTCGAGGAGCGCATTCGCGAGATGATAGACGAAGGCACTATCATGATCGACACCGACGGGTCGGTGGTCGGCCAGGTGAACGGCATCGCGATACTGCAGCTTGGCGACTATATGTTCGGGAAGCCCTCGCGCATCACCGCCCGCACGTTTATGGGGAAAGCCAACGTTATCAACATCGAGCGCGAAGCGAAGATGAGCGGCAAAATTCACAACAAGGGCGTGCTGATCCTGACGGGCTACCTGGCGGGGACATTTGCGCATGACCGGCCGCTTGCGATCGGCGCAAGCATCACGTTCGAGCAGTTGTACGAAGGTGTGGAGGGCGACAGTGCGTCGTCGTCCGAACTATACTGCCTGCTGTCGAGTCTGTCGGGCGTGCCGATCCGGCAAGGTATAGCGGTAACGGGATCGGTCAATCAACTGGGCCGGATTCAGCCGGTCGGCGGCGTTACTCATAAGATCGAGGGGTTCTATCACGTGTGCAAGGCCAAGGGGCTGACCGGCAGCCAGGGGGTGGTTGTGCCGCGTTCAAACGTGAAGAACCTGGTGCTGAAAGACGAGGTGATCGAGGCGGTGCGGTCCGGGAAGTTTCAGATATACTCGGTCGATACCGTTGAGGAAGGCATCAGCATACTCACCGGCGTCGAGGCCGGTGAACTGCAGCCGGACGGCACCTATCCGGAGGGGACGGTGTATCGTGCGGTCAGCGACAAGCTGAAAGAGATGTCGGACAAGCTTGCCCGGCTGATGGCCCCTGCAAAGGAGGCGGAGGAGCTGACGGCCAACGTTTAAGAAGGAGAAGATCATGCCGGCCGACTTGCAGCGAAGGCCCACGGGGTTTGTGGCGCTTGTCGAAGAGATGCAACTGCTGTTCGATTCATTCCATGCGCACATTGAACGGCGGTGGCCCACGTGGCGGCCGGCGATGGACCTGCTCGAGGACGCAGAGAGTTACGTGGTGATATTCGAGCTGCCCGGCGTTCCGGCGGAGAAGGTCGAGGTGTCGGCATCCGAACGGAAGCTGCGGGTGCGGGGAGTTCGCCAGCCGCCGAAATCGCACGTTGCGGCGTGCCACCATCACGTAGAAGGTCACTACGGGCATTTCGAGCGGGTTGTTGCTATGCCGCTGCCCATCGACCCCGTACGGGTGACGAATGAAATGAAGGACGGCGTGCTGAGCGTGGTGCTTCCAAAGAAAGAGACTCGGCACCGGATGTGCTGAACGCCGCCGGTCAGGAAGGAAGGCAGACCTGCCCGCCGGCAGGCAGGCAGCACGCCGACTGCCGGCGGAGGGCAGGGCAAACCCGGCCCCAGCGGCGGTTGGTGATGTGCGGCGACAGCCCGGCGCGCCGGCTCGAGGGCTGGGAAATGGAGGGGAGAAGGCTGTGTCCGATCGATCTATCCCGCTGCTGCGGGTGTTCGGCATACCCATCCGAATCGATGTGACGTGGTTCATCATCTTCGCACTTGTAGCGTGGACGCTCGCCTCCGCCTATTTTCCGATCATGTATCGGAACCTCGACCGGCTTGCGTATTGGGTGATGGGCGCCGCGGCGGCGGTGCTGCTGTTTGTGTCGGTTCTGGTGCACGAACTGGGGCATTCATACGCGGCACAGCGGCTGGGCATCCCCGTGCGCGGCATCACGCTGTTCCTGTTCGGCGGTGTTTCGGAAACGCTTGAAGAACCTGAGAGCGCCAGGGACGAGCTGATAATGACCGTCTCGGGCTGGGGCGTCAGCGGGATTCTCGCCATCGCATTTTTCTTCTTGTCGGACTTCCTGACGGGCGTTACCGACGCTGAAATCGCGCTGTATGCCGTGGTTCGTTACGTGGGGTGGATCAACCTGCTGCTGTTCATTTTCAACGGACTTCCGGGTCTGCCGCTGGACGGCGGCCGCCTGCTTCGCGCGGGCATCTGGTATTTTACCGGAAACATCCGCAAAGCCACATACATTGCGAGCACCACCGGCTCGTTTTTCGGCGTGCTCCTGATCGTCGGCGGGGTATTTTTCCTGTTCACCGGCAGCATCATCGGCGGCATGTGGTTCATTCTGATCGGGTTTTTCCTCCGCTCCGGCGCGCGGCAGAGCTACCAGCAATTGATGATGCGCCGCGCACTCGAGGGAGTGAAGGTCGGCGAGGTAATGACGGAGAACGTGGTGACGGTGCCTGCGGAAATGAGCGTCGGGCAGGCGGTGGAGGAATATTTCATGAAATACCACTACCACAGCTTCCCGGTCATGGACGACGGCTCGCTTGTCGGAATCGTGAGCCTGCACGACGTGCGGGAACTTGACCGCAACGCCTGGGGCAGCACACCCATCGGCGAGATTGCCTATCACGATATGGCGGATATCACGATGCACAAGGAAGACGACGTCACCGAGGCGATAGCCCGCATGGCCCGCCACGACGTGGGCAGGCTGCCGGTGGTGGAAGACGGCCACGTCTCGGGGATAGTCACGCGGCGCGATATCATGCAGGTGTTGTCGATGAAGGCCGATCTGGGCGGTTGATCGCGGGCAACACCTGCCGGAAGGGGATAACCCTATGAGAATTTTCAGGAATGCAGCGGCGGCCATTGCACTGTCATTGATATGCGCGCTCCGGCTGAGCACTGCGGCGGAGGAGGCCGGCGAAAGCCTCGAGATGGCGCAGAGCCTGGGCCGGGCATACGCCCGCGCGGCCGGTGTGATATCGCCTTCCGTGGTGCACATTGCATCCAGCCGCGCAGGCAACGGCCTGGGCGGCGGTTTCCTCGGCCGTTTTTTCGATATCCCCCGCGACATGCTCGCGCTCGGCTCGGGCGTGATAGTCCGCTCCGACGGTTACATCGTGACGAACTATCACGTGGTGCAGGCCGCCGACAAGCTTTCCGTCAAGCTGCGCGACGGCCGCGTGTTTGTGGCACAAGTCATAGGAACCGATCCGCCCACCGATCTGGCAATGATCAAGGTGGACGCCGAGGGCCTGCCCGCTGCCGAGTTGGGCGATTCCGACGAGATGACCGTGGGCAGCATCGTCCTGGCCGTGGGCAATCCCTACGGCCTCGACGACACAGTAACGCAGGGGATAATCAGCGCCACCGGCCGCGCAAACGTGGGAATCGCCGACTACGAGGATTTCCTGCAGACCGACGCCGCCATCAACCCAGGCAACAGCGGCGGACCCCTCATAGACATAACGGGCAGGGTGGTTGGGATAAACACCGCAATCTTCTCGCGGACAGGCGGCTTCCAGGGGATCAGCCTTGCAATCCCGTCGAACATCGTCCGCCGGGTGGCCGAATCGCTGATCGAAAAAGGAACGGTGGCTCGCGGCTACCTCGGCGTCACGATCCAGAACATCACGCCGGAACGGGCGAAATCGCTGGAGATCGAACCTGGCGGCGGAGTTGAGATAACCGAGGTGGTGCAAGGCGCACCGGCCGACGCTGCCGGGCTGAAGAAAGGCGACATAATCACAGAGTTCGAACGCCGAAAGGTGACAGACGTCCGCTCGTTTCGCAGCATGGTGGCCACCACGCGGATAGACGAGGAGGTGCGGCTCACGGTCCTTCGCAACGGCGACACTGAGACCATCACGGTGAAGATCGGCCAGATGCAGCCACGCGAGGTGACGCAGCCGGCGCCCGCATCCGGCAAGCGCATCGCACGGCTGGGCATCGATGTGAGCGACCTCGACGACCAACTCCGCGAACGTTTCGAGATCAAGGCGCGAAAGGGAGTGCTTGTTGTGGGCGTGGTGCCCGGCAGCCCCGCCGACGTGGCGGGCATCCGGCCGGGGCAGGCTATCCTGGAAATCAACCACAAGCAGTCCCCAACCGTTGCCCGGTTCGAGAGCCTGCTCGACTCAATACCCGAAAAAACCAACCTGCTGCTGATGATGCAAGACAGCGCACTGACGTTCTATACGGTGGTCAGGCCGGAGGGATAACCGAACTCCCGTTAGAGCAGGCGAGCAGGTGAAAGGTGAGCAGGCGACGGAGCCCCAGGCACCGCTTGCCGGCACTGAATCGTGGATGGTGAAATGGCAAGATGACCATCGTGATCAGAGCGTCAAACAGGAATACAGTGACATTCAGGGATGGCGTGAAACCAGAGCGACATATGGACTGGCAGTCGGAAGGGCGGGCACAAAACCCGGCCCCTGCAAAGACGATGCAAACCGCCTCCCGCACGAACAGACAAAGACGGTGTTCCTTCGGATGAATTGCCACTGCCTGATGCCGGCGAGCGCCCCGGAGTTTCAACAAGAAATGTGGTCAGCTCATGTAGGGGCGGGTCTCTGTGCCCGCCCGTCTTCGCTTAACCCAACGGCAATCGTAGGGGCAGGTTTCAAACCTGCCCTCCCCATCTGGTCGTTGTTTTGAACATAGGGCGGGTTTGAAACCCGCCCCTACCTTGTGATTGCTTCGCACCTCACAAAAAGGCAACTAAGAAGTCTTAAGTCAATGCCATTGTTCTGTAGGGGCGGGCATCCTGCCTTCTCAGGCAGGCCTCGCCCGCATCAGTAGGCGGCCGAGACGGCCGCGTTCCCAGGTGGCGCCTGCCGCCGCTGGCTCACGAACATCTCACACAATGCCTAGCTGACTGCGATAAACCTCGAGAAACTGCTCGCCGATGCTGCGGAGGTTGTGAGCCTGCACCATCTCGAGCGCCGCTGCTGCGAGCGTTGAACTGTGCGGCTTGTCTTCGTAGGCTTGTGCTATGGCTGCGATAAACTCGTCGATGCTGTTCGCGGCCAGGCAGTTTTCCCCGTATTCCATCCAGCCTTCATACACGGGCAGCGGCCGCAGAACGATCGGCAACCCGATGCACGCGGCCTCCAGCAGAGCTATGCCCTGGTTCTCCTCGTATGATGGAAACAGGAAAACATCGCCGCAGCACAGCGCAGCCACTATATCGTCCACGAAACCGGCCACGATCAGGTTGTCGGGCTTGTCCTTCAGCGCGTTGCGCATGCCTCGCGAAAACGAGAACCACCTGTTCGTGATCGGGCCGAACCACACGAACGTGAAGCCGGGCATGCGGCGGGCTATCTCAATGAATTCCACCACGCCCTTGCGCGGAATGAACTGCCCCGCCGTGATGACCGTAGGGCCGGTCAGCCCGTATCGCGCGCGATATTCGCGGCGCTTCTCCTCCGAAAAAACGAATTTCTCCGTGTTCACGCCGTTGCTGATCACGTGCACGCTGTTTGCCACGTTGTAGCCGGCGCCCTGGATCAACCGGCGGCAATAGTTCGTGGGCGCGATCAGCAGGTCGGCCTTCGAATAAAAGCTGGAGAGATACCGCCGCACGAAAGGCTCCACCGTGGTGGAATACTTGAAGCTGTTGCGAAGATCGTTGGCGGTGTGAGCGAAGATCACCACCTTCTGCCCGCGCGCATGGGCCTGCCTGATCGCATACCAGGACAGCGGGCTGTACCAGTTGATGTGGACAACGTCGCTGTCGCGCTGAAGCTCAGTGGCGACGTCGACGCCCACCTTGCCGAGCGCGATCTGCTGATGCTTGAAAGCGGTTGAAATGCCGCTTTCAAAAACCCACAATTTATCACGGTACAACGATGCTTTCATCGGATGCCATCCCAACCGGCAAAGCCGAGGTGCCGGAGCTGCCGGCGATGAGACCGCAAACCTGCCTCCATCATATTATATGACGAATGCTTTGCTGTTGCAACGATCATCGAACCAGCGATTCCGTATCTTGTCGCGAAGTAGGCGCCATGTATGAGGAATTTCGCAGGATATGGTGCGGCCATTTTCGCATCTGGGCGCGACGGGGCGGCTTCGGGACTCAAGCCGGG
>Ga0307378_10006328_pt1 | contig 16252 bp, 9 predicted proteins | sample UN1MG_FD_202238 | JGI IMG/M metagenome (GOLD analysis project Ga0307378, IMG submission 202238) | Soil microbial communities from Risofladan, Vaasa, Finland - UN-1 | ecosystem: Environmental > Terrestrial > Soil > Coastal area > Acid sulfate soil | place: Finland: Risofladan, Vaasa | collected... | reverse complement strand
CGAATATCAGACTGATTCATTGTCGAAGCAGCCCACGCTATTAAGCTTCAAAAAAAATAATGAAACAAAAATAGAAAAATCACAGTTGACAAAGGTCGTTCCATATCAGGGTGGGGCTTGCCCCACCAATTCTCTATTAACATGGCTACTATACCAGAAACACGAACAAAATGCCACTGATTTTCTTGAGTCCCAGTCGCGACATGAGCTGCGCCCCGGTAATTGCGAGCAGGTGCAGCGACGAAGCAGTCTCTACGTTAGAGTTGACTTATGATATCTATTGTCTTATCCTCTGAATCATTCCGAAGCCGGCAAAAATTAGCTTGCCGAGCGGGTCATTTAAGACAAAGGATAATCCATGAAAAGATCACAGACCATTCAACGAAATATTGCAAAGGGTATCACTTTACTGCTTTTACTGGCGGTAACATTCACGCTGCTGTCCTGCCGGGCGGGCCGGTTGCAGGCGGGTGAATCTGACATTGTCGCTCTGCGTCAGGGCTTTTCGCAGCCGCCTCGTCATGCCGGGGTGCGATGCTGGTGGTGGTGGCTTAACAGCAATGTAACGAAAGAAGCAATCACCCGCGATTTGGAAGAAATGAAGGCCAAAGGTTTCAGCGGAGCGATGATATTCGATGCCGGCGGCGCTAATCAGCGGGGCAATGCACAGGTGCCGGACGGCCCGAGATTCGCAAGTCTTCAATGGCGGCAATTATATAAACACGCTCTTAACGAGGGCAAGCGGCTGGGCCTGGAATTGGGGCTTTCGATCCAGAGCGGCTGGAACCTTGGCGGGCCGAATGTCACGCTGGACTTCGCGGCCAAGCAGTTGACCTGGTCTGAAATCCGGATCGAAGGGCCGGCTCAATACGAGCAAAAATTACCTTTGCCTAAGAATCGCTCTGATTATTATAAGGATATCCGCATATTAGCTTATCCGGCCGGTCCCGAAACCAAACGAGCTCCCATTGAAAATTTAGAATTAAAAGCAGGCTATAAGGAACTCGGCGGCTCGGCTCCGGATTGCCGATTCCTGCTGAACGACCATCCTTCTTCGCCCGGAGAGCAAGATGTGCTACTTGGTGACATTCGCGATATTTCCGAAAAGATAACTCCGGACGGAACGCTCAAATGGACGGTGCCCGAAGGCAACTGGACGGTGCTGCGTTTCGGGTACACGATAACCAATGCCCAGGTCTCGACCTACAGCGTCGACTGGAAAGGTCACGTGCTCGATTATCTCAGCCGGAACGCCTTCGACCGTTATTGGAACGAAATTGTCGAACCGCTGCTCAAAGATGCCGGGCCGCTGGCCGGTACGACGCTAAAACAGCTTGAAACCGACAGTTGGGAGTGCGGCGGAATGAACTGGAGCCCGGACTTTGCCGCCGATTTCATGAAATACAGGGGTTATGATCCGATTCCGTATTTGCCGGTCTTCGCAGGTAAGATTGTCGAAAACCGTGACGTCAGTAACGCCTTCCTGGCGGATTTCCGCAAAACGCTCGGAGATTGTGTCGCCGATAATCACTATAAAGTCTTTGCCGAACATGCTCACAAGTACAATATGCAAATTCAACCCGAGTCCGGCGGCCCTCATGCCGGCCCTCTCGATGCCATCAAGAATCTCGGCAACAGCGATATTGTCATGGGCGAATTCTGGGCGCCTTCCCCCCATCGTCCCAAACCGGTCAATCGCTTTTTTATCAAGCAATCTTCATCAGTCGCACACATATACGGCAAAAAGTACGTCGGTGCCGAAGCTTTTACGACGATCGGGCCCCACTGGAACGATGTGCTCTGGAAATCACAGAAGCCCAGTATGGACCATGAATTCTGCTCCGGCTTGAACATGATTTTCTTTCATACGTTCACTTGCTCTCCGAAGGAAATGGGGATCCCGGGCCAGGAGTATTTTGCAGGTACGCATGTCAATCCACAGGTCACATGGTGGGAATATTCCGATGCTTTCATTGAATACATAAATCGCTGCCATTTTCTCGTTCAACAGGGCAAATTCGTTGCCGATGTTTTGTACTATTACGGCGATCACGTACCCAACCTGGCGCAGCTCAAAGAAGCCGATCCGGCGAAAGTCCTGCCCGGCTATGATTATGATGTGACCAATGAAGATATCCTGCTGCAGCTCAAAGTAGAGGCCGGCAGGATTCTTGTGCCGGGCGGCGTTCGATATCGTTTACTTGTTCTGCCCGACCATAAAGTGCTTTCGCCGGCCGCACTGGAAAAAGTCGATCAACTGCTCCGACAGGGAGCAAGCGTGCTCGGCCCGAAACCTCAGCGGCTTGTCAGTCTTGTCGGTGGAGCCGAAAGCCAAAAACAATTTAAGGAGCTGGCCAATCAGCTTTGGGGCGATGCTTCGGCTACCTCCGGCCAAAAACAAATCGGCAAAGGCCGTTTGATCTGGGGCAAAACCGCCCGCCAGGTGCTTATCGAGGACGGCATAAGTCCCGACTTCGAAATTGAAGCTTCAAAAGAGGGTGTGTTCGACTATATTCATTATCAGATTGACGAGATGGATGTCTATTTCGTCTGTAATCAGACGGAGCAGACCGAAGATGTCCTGTGTCGATTTCGGGTTGCGGGCAAAACGCCGGAACTCTGGGATCCGGTGACGGGCCAAACCCGGCGACAAGTTGCTTTTACCGATTCAAATGGTCAAACCGAAATACCGCTGCGGTTCGGGCCTTATGGCTCCGTTTTCATAGTTTTCACGAACGAAGAGCCAGAACCATCTGCAACAAAAAATATTGTCAATTACACCGATTGCGTGCCGGTCATGACAATCACCGGCCCCTGGCAGGTTCGGTTCGATCCGAAGTGGGGGGCGCCGGAAAAGGTGACATTTGACAAACTGACAAGCTGGACGCAGCATTCCGAGCCGGGCATAAAATTCTACTCGGGCAAAGCGACTTACAGCACGACTTTTGCTTTCGAGGAAAAAATTGACCGCCGGAAAGAGTATTGGCTCGACCTGGGCAAGGTTGAGGATGTCGGCATTGCCCGGGTGAGACTGAACGGGCAGGATTTAGGCGTAGTCTGGACCAATCCGTTCAGAGCGAATATTTCAGATGTATTGAAGCCGGGCCGGAATCTTTTGGAAGTGAATGTGATAAATTCATGGCGAAACCGTCTCGTCGGGGATCGTGACCTGCCGGAAAGCCGGCGATATACCAAAACAAATATCACAATCCGTCCCGAATGGAAACTACTGGAGTCGGGCCTGCTCGGACCCGTTACCATAGAAAAAAGTCGAACGGCCCCTTAATAAATAGTGTCATTCCGGCCTTGAGCCGGAATCCAGAAGCACAACAATGGATTTCCGCTTTCGCGGGAATGACAAAATGTAACAATTACTTTTCAAGAGATTCGAGGATTTCTTTGCCGCCGGCTTTTAAGAGTTCATTAGCGATTTTTTCGGCGATTTTTTCGGCATCTTCCACCGGGCCGGCAAGTTCTCGGCCGATGAAGTTTTTGCCCTGCAGGTCGGAGATGAAGGCGCGGATGTGGATGTCACCACCGGCCATTTCGGCATAAGCTCCTACCGGGGCGTGACAGCCGCACTGCATTGTGGTAAGGATTTTTCGCTCGACGGCGGTTGTTGTTCTGGCTCTTTCGTCGTCGAGGGCGGCGATGATTTCGTTCGTCTCGTCGTCGTCGGCCCTGGTCTGAATACCCAGCGCGCCCTGTGCCGGAGCGGGAATAAATACCGCCGGGTCGAAAATGAAAGAGATTTTGTCGGCCAGGCCGAGCCGTTCCAGGCCGGCCCGCGCCAGCAGAATCGCATCGAATTCATTCGTATCGAGCTTTAGTAATCTCGTGTGCACGTTGCCTCGAATCGGCGCCGCTTCAAGGTCGGCCCGCAGGTGTTTTAGCTGGGCGGCGCGCCTCAGGCTCGAAGTGCCGATTTTCGCATTGGCAGGCAACTGGTCGATCGACTCTACAGGCGAAGCGGACACCAGGCAATCCTCGACGAAGTTTCTATCGAAAACCGCGCCGATAGCCAGCCCTTCTCGCTGGGCGGTGGGCAAATCCTTGAAACTGTGGACTGCGAAGTCGGCCTCGTGAGCCGTCAGGGCATCTTCTACCTGCGAGGTGAAAAAGCCGGTCTTTTTAAGAGTCCACAGTTCGGTTCGCCTGTCCTTGTCGCCCGTGGTAGTGATTTCCTTGATCCTGATTTCCAGGCCGGGATGGAATTTTTTCAGCGTCGCGATGACATACTCGGTCTGAGCTATGGCCAGCGCCCCGCCGCGCGTTGCAACTGTAAGAGACTTCATGCATATCTTTCTAAAGGCACCCCCAAATAAATTTGGGGATTAAATATTATTTCTTAGTCACCTGTGTATGCACAGACTCCGACGCGAGGTGAGTTGACAATGGGCAGGAGCATTTCCTCACCACATTCGTGCCCGGCAACACATTCATCGCACAGGCAGCCCTCGCCCTCCCACATACATTCAGTGCAGATGTGAGCGGCAGTTTTACCGCAAGACATACAGGGATACGAAGGAGGCTCATTTCTCGCCAAGATTACGATGGCCTTGGATTTAATTTGTTTTTGCTCCTGCGAGATCACCTTCAGCGTCAGATGAGTTGTAGAGCCAAAATCATACTCATGATAGAACTTCATCCCGGGACTAAGAACGGCATCCAATCCGGCCTCCATACTTTCATCATCAAAATCTGCCATTGGTGCTACGGAATACATTTTGTCTTGAATGCTAAACATGCTCATGTGGCCACAGCATTCCAGCCAAATGTCTCTCAAGAACCTGTCCAGCACTTCCAGGCTGGCATTCGCCGGCAGCTCGATGTGCATCCAATATTCGGGTGAATAGCGTCCTTCGACGAGAAGATGAAAGACCTCCGCTTTCCGTGAGCCTTGGCCTTCAGAGACCGTCTCAGAACTATTTTTTTGTTTGCATGATTTGAGGTGCCTTGTCATAACCGATTTACTGAAAGTCTCACTGCATAGATTACATTGTCCTTTTGAAGTTTCTCTTGCCATTGATCGAACCTCTGATTGAACCGTATTCTTTCTTTTTTTGCACGGAAAATTGCGTTTCCTATTCTTCGATTGTGGTGTATTTTAAGTGCCTCTATGGCAAATATCAACTGTAAACTGGGTTAAAATCGAACCATCGGGCACCGGAGGCCGTACTAGGAATAATCTTGAAAAGAATGTTTTTTAAGGCATAATTGACCTTATAAAGTCAATCGGTTGATATTAAGGAAACCAGATGCATAAGTATAGACGCACTATAATGTGGGTGGGCCTGCTGCTGATTATTGTATTGATTGCCCTGTCCATTTATGGTGCGTTTATCGGCGCCGAGCGGGCGGAGCAGTTATTCAATCAGCCTCCACTGGTGGTTTACTGGACGGCACTGGCAATGCTGCTGATCGTCGGGATCGCCGCTTTTCGCCGGCTTCTTCGCGTGCCCGGATTGCTGCTGATTCACGCCGGCTGTGTCCTGATTCTTGCCGGCGGAATGTGGGGCTCGCGAGCCGGACACAACCTTCAGAATAAGCTCTTCGGAATCGACAAAATCCGCTCGGGCCGAATGGCGATCTACGAGGGCAAAAGCGACAATCACGTCGCGCTGGATGGCAGCCGCGAGCAGAAAGAGCTGCCCTTCTCCCTGAAACTGAAAGACTTCCGAATCGAATATTACCAGCCTGTATATCTGCAGGTACAGACAAGCCAGGGCGGGCAGTGGAAAGTACCCGTCGAAGTCGGCAAGGAATTTCCATTGGGCGATGAAGCCGGAACTATAAAAATCATAAAAGCTTACGAAAATTTCAAGATAGGAATGGAAGACGGCAAGAGTGCCCCCTTCGATGACCCGTCACCCGGCTCGAATCCGGCGCTCGAAGTTCAGATTACCGAACCGGGCGGCCAAACGTCCACCCAATATGTCTTCGAACTTTTTCCCGGGCACAGCCATGGACAGGACAAATTCTCGCTGAGTTATCACAGAGTCATCAGCGATTACATAAGCGAGCTGCAAATCGTCGAAGGCAACAAAGTCGTCGCAGAGAAGGATATCGAAGTCAATCACCCGCTGCGATTCGGCGGCTACCATTTTTACCAGAGTTCATACGACGACAAGGCCGGGCAGTATACCGTTCTCCAGGTCGTTTCCGATACGGGCCTGTACGTCGTTTATGCCGGCTACTGGCTGCTCTGCATCGGCGTCGTCTGGCATCTGTGGCTAAGACATATCTTTTCAAGGTTTAAAGCAAAAAGCACATAACAAAACTGTCATTTTGAGCGAAGCGAAGAATCTCGTCGTTCAGCCACAGATGAGACCCTTCACTGTGTTCAGGGTGACACTCGGGACGTTCGAGAGTATATATATGGAAATAAAATATACGATTCAGGGCTTACTTGTTTACATGACGATCGCCGCGTATTTGCTGGCGTTCGTCACAACCGTTCTTCGCCGGCCCAAAATCGGGCATGCCATATACCTGCTCGGTTTTGCCATCGCCGTTTGTTCATTCGGCTACCGCTGGTATCACGTCCGGCACGTTCCGCTGCAGAATCTTTTCGAAGTATTCTTATGCCTCGGCATGATTTATCCGGTCTCGCTGTTTTGCAGGCGAGTCCTGCGCGTGGGAGGTTACAGCGCCGACATGCTCATCGGAGCGATTGTGCTTTTCCCCGCCGGCTTCGTATTCAACGCCGAGCCGCAGCATCTCCCGCCGGCCCTGCAGAGCTGGCTCTTTACACCGCACGTTGCCGTTTATATGTTCTCATACATCTTTATGGCAAAGGCCACCTTCCAGGCGATTTGCCAACTGGCCGGCAAGAATCCAAAGCCCGGCGAAAATCTCCTGCCGCCCGAAGAAGCAACATATCGGATAATTTGCGTTGGCTTTCCTCTCCTGACGCTCGGTCTCATCCTCGGCAGCTACTGGGGCAAGCTCGCCTGGGGCGACTACTGGGGCTGGGACCCTAAAGAACTCTGGTCGCTGACGTCGTGGCTTGTTTTCCTCGGGTATTTCCACTTCCGCTACATGTTCGGCAAAAAGCACCCGCGAATTAACAGCCTCTGGGCGATTGCCGGCATGGCCGCCATCATCATAACGCTGCTCTGGGTCAACCTATCCCGCCTCTTCCCCGGCCTGCACAGCTACGCAAGCTGAAATCCGGCCTTTGACTCTCTGAGGAAAACGGGTATACTATTGATTTCGTTGAATCAATGAATATACCTATGGGTAAGGAGAGCTATGAGAACTTCATTTGTAATCACGATGTGTTTATTGCTGGCCTGCATGGCGGGCTGCGTGGCGGTCAGGTACCGGCACACAACAACTCAAAGCGTAAAGAGCATCACGATTGACAACGGCATTCTCTGCGTTTCTTATGATGTAAGTGCCGGCACGTTTTCCGCCCGCCGGGGCGAGAAAGTATTCGTTAAAGAGGCTCGTTTTAGAGAAGCCGCCGGCGACGATATCCCCAGGGCCCGCGCAGCAAGGATTCAGGATGCGCTCGGATCCGCCCAGGCCATCAAAGTTAAATACCCATCCGGCTACGTCTATACGCTCGCACTGTACAGTAACCTGCCGTTCGTCTGCATCAAATCGCAGATGCACAATCCGACCAATGAAAGGCTCATCATAAACAAAATGGTACCGGTCAGCTTTCAGGTCGATATGGGCAAGGCCGCCGAGGACCTTCGCATCCTTGGCTGTGACGGGCTGACCACCGCCGAGAAGGAAAGAACCGGCTATATGTTCCTTGCGATGGCCGAGCCCGACACGCGTGCCGGCGTCGTAGCAGGCTGGCTGACGCACGACCGGGCGAGCGGCATTGTCCTATCGAAACCGGCTGAGTCCTCCGTGCGTATCGACGCAAGGAGCGAATACGGCAACCTGCTCGTCGAACCGGGAGAAAACGTCGCCGGCGAGACGTTCGCCATCGGGTACTTTGACGATGCCCTGGCCGGACTCGAAGAATACGCCGGGGCAATCGCAAAAAGATACAAAATCAGACTGCCCGAAATTCCATCCGGCTACTGCACCTGGTACTCTAAGCCACACGGCGGCGCTTCCGACGAAGAACACATGGCCGAACTCGCCGAGTTCTGCGGGCGGGAATTGACAAAATTCGGCTTCAATCTGCTGCAGATCGACGACAAATGGCAACTGAGCCGGCGTGACTTTACCAATTACAATCCGAGCGGCCCCTACCCGAATGGAATGAAGCCGACCGCCGATAAGATTAATGAAGAGGGAATGACGGCCGGAATCTGGTTCATCCCGACAGGCTGGGACCCGAACAGGCCGGTGTTCGATGACCACCAGGACTGGTTCGTTCACAAAAACGATGGCTCGATTTATACCGTGTACTGGGCGGGTAGCTGCCTGGATATGACGCATCCCGAGGCCCGCGAGTTCCTGCACGGAGTCATAGCACAAATGACAAGAGACTGGGACTACAAGTACATCAAGATCGACGGCCTGTGGACCGGAATGGCCACAAAGATATTGTATCCGAAGCCGGACTACCGCGACGACAACCTCGGTGACGCCGTCTTTCACGACCCGGTCAAGACGAACATCGAGGCCTATCGTGACGGCCTGAAGCTCGTTCGCAAAGCCGCCGGCAGAGACGTGTACATCCTCGGATGTAATATCGCGCAGAATATGCGAACGCTCGGCGCTTCGATAGGGCTGGTGGACGGGATGCGAGTCGGAAGCGACATCGGCGCCAGATGGAGTGGAATCCTCAGCGGGGCAACCATGGGTACACGTCTGTACTTCATGCACAACCGCCTCTGGCACAACGACCCCGACTGTTTGATGCTGCGCGACCCTCTGACACTCGACCAGGCCCGTGCCTGGGGCTCATGGATCGGCATAAGCGGCCAGTTGAACATCGCCAGCGAATGGCTGCCCGGCCTGCCCGACGACAGGCTCGATATTGTCAAGCGTTCCATGCCGAACCACGGTCTGAGCGGCCGGCCGATCGATTTGTTCGAATCGAACATGGCGCAGGTCTGGCACCTGACGGGCGGCACAGGCCGGCAAAGAAAAGATATCATCGGCCTGTTCAACTGGAACGAGGAGCAGCCCGATACGGTCCGCGTCGAGCTAAAGAAGCTCGATCTTCCCGGCGGCGCCGGCGGAACCTATGTCGGCTTCGACTACTGGGCCGATCAGTTCGTGCCGCCGTTTTCCGGTGTGCTCGAAGCCCAACTGCGCCCTTCCTGCTGCCAGGTAATCAGCATCCGCCCGCTCGGCGACAGACCCGTGCTTGTGAGCACATCCAGGCATGTCACCCAGGGCATCGTGGATGTTGACCAGGAGAGCTGGAACAGTAGAAAATACGAAATGCGCGGCAAATCCAAAGTCGTCGGCGAGGACCCGTACGAGCTTCGCATTTACGCTCCAGCCGGCAGCGGTCCATGGCAGGTCCGGTCAGTAGATGTTTCGCAGGCCGATAGCAAGGCCGGTGTCACTATCGAATCCGAGCAGGCCGGACCGGAAATTCGCGTCACCTTAAACAGCCCGGAAAATCGTACCGTGTCATGGAAGGTTGTATTCAAAAACGAATTATGATAATCTGAGCAAAACGCGAATAGAACCGTCCCGGACTTTATACTCTTAAAGGAGGCCTTAAAATGTTGTTACCAAAAACCAGAATTCTTGTATTACCTGTCGTTCTTTCACTGATTGTCGGATACGCGCAAGCGGCGACAGACGAGACAGTAACAATTGCACAAAACGGCGTGGCGAAAGCCGTCATAGTTGTTGCCGACGATGCTGCCGAACCGGAACGATACGCGGCGACCGAGCTGGCCGGCTTTCTCCGGCAGATTACCGGCGCTAAATTCGAGATTCAAGCCCCCCCTGCCGCCGGCCAATCCCGATTGCTCGTAGGTCCCGAAGCAGCTAAATTGGCCGTGGCGGATTTCTCCACCGACGGTCTGGGCTCCGACGGCATTGTCATCCGCACGGTGGGCGATGATTTGATCTTAGCCGGCGGTCGGCCGCGAGGCACGCTCTACGCGGTTTATACGTTCCTCGAAGAACACATCGGTTGCCGGTGGTGGTCGTCGCAAGCCAGCACCATCCCGATTAAGCCGACACTTCGAATTGGCCGGCTAAATGTTCGCTACGTGCCGCCGCTGGAATATCGTGAAACATTCTGGTTCGACTCCTTCGACGGCGACTGGGCCGTACGTAACAAGAGCAACGGCAACAGCGAGAGGCTGGACGCCAAACGAGGCGGCAAACACACATATGAAGGATTTGTGCATACGTTCTTCCCACTCATTCCGCCAAAAAAATATTTCGAGGACCATCCCGAATGGTTCAGTGAAATCGACGGCAAACGTATTCACGAGCGGGCGCAGCTCTGCCTGACCAACGAAGAAATGCGCGCCGAGCTGGTCAAGAACCTCAGGGAGCGTCTGCGCAATAACCCCGCAGCAACGATTGCATCCGTCTCTCAGAATGACTGGCACGGAAACTGCCAATGCAGCAAATGTGCGGCGATAGAAAAAGAAGAAGGCAGCCCCGCAGGACTGATGCTTCGACTCGTCAACGCCGTAGCCGAAGATATCGAAGAAGAATTTCCGAACGTTGCGATCAGTACGTTGGCCTATCAGTACACTCGCAAGCCGCCGAAGATCACGAAGCCGAGACCCAACGTGATTGTTCGGCTGTGCAGTATCGAATGTTCGTTCAGTAAGCCTTTGGCTGACGAGCGAAACAAGGAGTTCCGCGACGATATTGTCGGCTGGTCGAAGATCTGCAACCGGCTGTACATCTGGGATTATACTACCAACTTCCGGCATTATATTCTGCCGCACCCGAATCTGCGCGTACTGGGCCCGAACGTCAAATTCTTCGTCGACCACAGCGTCAAAGGCCTCTTCGAACAGGGTGCATATACATCCAGCGGCGCCGAGATGGCCGAGCTGCGCGCCTGGGTCCTGGCCAAACTTTTGTGGGATCCGAAGCTGGACGGGCAGAAGCTTATCGATGAATTTATCGCCGGCTATTACGGCCCCGCCGGACCTCACATTAAGGATTATTTGCAGATCACGCACGACGCTGTCGAGGCAAGCGGCGATCACCTGGGGTGCTTCTCCCAGCACACGGCGAAATTCCTTTCCTTCGAGACGCTCAGCAAGGGCTGGGAGCAATTGAAAGCCGCCGAAGCCGACGTTATGGATAATTCCGAATTGCGCTTCCGCGTCCAGGTCGCCCAACTGCCGATAATGTACGTATTTATAATGCGATGGGACGAGATGCGCCAGACATGCCAGGCCGCAGGCGCCGATTGGCCTATGGCCGATTCTATTAAAGCGACATTTGAACAATTTGTGGAAGTAGCCAAGAAAAAGGACGTCACCCGTCTGAACGAATGGCAGGACGGCTTCGGCAATCTGGATAAAGCTCTCGAACAGGCCAAGAAGTAAACATCCTATAACAACATAATCGAATACACAGCCCCGGAATTCGCGCTTGCCGCTTTTGCAAGACCTCGGTATATTTACATGGACTTGCAGTGACACACCACCTCGAGTCTGGCTCTTTAAGAAATTGTGGGACGAGGTTTTATTTTATGAAAGGACACACAAAATGACTCGAATCATTCGCATAACAAGCTGTTTATTCCTGATTTACGTTGCCGGCATGGCAATCACCGGAATCGCCGACGACAGGCTGGACGAGTTGCAGTGCGCCAAGATGGCCTTCGCTGCGGCGGCCCAGGAGAAAGCGGCAATCGCCGAACCGCAGTACGCCCCGGACCGCACAGCCGACATTCTGCATATAACCATCGATGTGACACCCGACTTCAGGAACCGGACTATCGCCGGAACGACGACGATTAAGTTTGCGCCGATTTCCAGGCCGCTGACGGAGTTCCGGCTGGATGCGGTCGATCTGGACGTATCTTCCGTCACGTCAAACGCGAAGATTGAAGGATATACCGCGGCGGACAAGGCCATCACGATCACCTTCGAGCCGGCTGTTCCGGTCGGAGCCGAGACGACCGTCACGATAATCTACGAGGCCGAACCGAAGCAGGGACTATACTTCCGCACGCCGGAGTTGGGCTATCGCGAAGGCGATACACATCTTTATACCCAGGGTGAAACACACGAGGCGCCGTACTGGTTTCCGAATTACGATTATCCGAACGAACAATCTACTTCAGAGGTGATCTGCCGCGTGCCGGAGGAGATGACGGTTATATCCAACGGCAGACTCGTCTCCGAAGAGATGGATCCCGTCAGCGGATTAAAGGCCGTGCGCTGGCTTCAGGACAAACCGCACGTCAACTACCTGATCGCCCTGGTGGCCGGCCAACTCGGTAAGATCGAATCGAAATACAGGGACATTCCCATCGCTTTTTATACGCCGGCATCGCAGATTAAATACGCCGAAAACTCGTTCAAAGACACGGCGGATATGCTGGAGTTCTACGAGAAAGAAATCGGCGTGCCCTACCCGTGGGACAAATATTACCAGGCGGCGTGCGAGGATTTCGGCGGCGGCATGGAAAATACCTCGCTGACGATTCTCGGCACCGGTACACTTTTCACCGATGAAACCGAGAACATCCGTTCGAGCCAGGGCCTTGTGGCCCATGAGCTGGTCCATATGTGGTTCGGCGATTATGTCACGTGCAAAGACTGGAGCCATCTCTGGCTTAACGAAGGTTTTGCGACATACTACGAAGATTTATACGACGGCCACAAAAACGGCAGAGACAGCATGCTCGCCGGCCTGTACGGTACGGCGTCATACCTGCTTCGCGACCGTCCCGAGCACAAACCGATTGTCTATCGCTCATACAACAATGCCGACGATCAGTTCGACTACCGGACCTACAGCAAAGGCGGCTGGGTGCTGCACATGCTTCGGACCGAACTCGGCGAGGAAATGTTCCGCAAATGCGTGAAAACATATCTCGAACGTCATGCTTTGAGCAGCGTAGTGACGGAGGATTTCCGCTCGGTAATCGAGGAATTGACCGGCCGGTCTTATGACCGGTTTTTCGACCAGTGGATTTATCACGGCCGGCATCCCGATTTGACAGTCAACTACAACTGGTCGGAAAAAGACAAGCTCGCCAAAATCTCCATCGAGCAGACGCATGAGGTCACTGAAAAGATCATGCTGTTTCATTTCCGGACGAAGGTTCGCTTTATGATTGAGGATGAGCCTATCGACCGCGAGATTGTTATCGACAGCAAACAGCACGATTTTTACTTCCGGCTGCCCGACGAGCCGAACGTCGTTCGATTCGATCCCGATTACGGCCTGCTGGCCAATATCCAGTTCGAAAAGCCCGCGGCGATGCTCTACGAGCAGTTGGAGAATAAGGATGACGTGATCGGGCAATTGCGGGCCATTGACGCGCTCAAGAAAATGAAGGATAAGAAGACCGTCGAAAAGCTCAAAGACGTTCTCAACAACGACCCGTTTTACGCCGTACGCAGAAACGCATCTTCGGCGTTGCGCGAGATTCACACCAATGAGGCGTTCGAGGCGCTCGCCGACTCGCAGGTTCAGGCCGATGCGCGTGTGCGCCAGCAGGTCGTCAGAGATATCAGCAACTTTTACAGGTCTGAAACTCTGGAGCTTCTAAAGAGAACTTTAAGAAATGAAAAGAATCCCGCGATTCTGGAGGCGGCGATTAGCAACCTCGGCCTCTACCATCACAAAAGCACTCGCCGCCTGCTTCTGAAATACCTCCAATCCGTGTCTTTCCGCAACGAACTGGCAGCCGCCGCAATCGAGGCGATTCGTATGCTGGATGAGCCTTTCTTCATTGTGCCCCTCCAGAGAGTCCTGGATGAGCGCGAGATGGACTTTCGTTCATGGTCCTTCACGCGGGGACTGGACACACTGGCGCACATTGCCCGCAACGAAGACGACAAAACAAAGGTACGCAACTTTTTAGCCGGCTATGTCAATCATCCGAAAAACAGGATTCAGGCCGGGGCAATTGGGGCATTGGGAACCCTCGGCGACCCCAGAGCCATTCCCATTATCGAGACGTTTTCCAATGATGAGCCGGACAACAATATCGAGCGTTCCGCCGAGAGAGCCCTAAAAGAATTGCGGCAGCACAAACAGCTCGTTCCGGACGAAATCGTCCGCCTGCGAGAAACGGTCGACGAATTCAGGAAAGAAACAGACAAACTCAAAAACGACCTGGATGACATCAAAAAGCGGCTTGATGCGAAGGAAAAACCCGCCGAGAAGAAGGACAAAGAAGAAACAGCAGATTCGAACAAAAAAACTCCGCCGGACAAAAACGAGGAGAAATAGCCCCGGACCCGGCTTATATAAATTTATTCGCCAACGTGCATCAGCAGGTAAAAGACACAAAATATTAAAAACTCAAACTGACCGATTCTCGCCGTCATCCCTGCGAAAGCAGGGATCCAGGAACGTAATGGATTTAGTGGATTCCCGCTTTCGCGGGAATGACAGATTGTGCTATGTTATTATCATCGAATGATTTGCTGTTGCATTTGGCTCAACAACGGTCAGTTTGAGTAAAAAAAACAAATTTTGTGCGCACATTTCGGGGGTATAGCTACACTATAATAACAGAAGCTTCCATTCGACGTCGCTCAGGACAAGGATATCAGCAGGTTCTTTGAATGGTGAATTGTTGTGGATTTGAATTCAGAAACACAATTAGTTGAAGCCGCCCAAAATGGCCATTTGGAAAGCTTCGGTGCTCTCTACGAACGTTATCACAGCCCGATGGTAGCATTGGCGTATTCGATGCTGGCCGACAGACACCTCGCCGAGGATGCCGCCCAGGAAGTATTCGCCATCGCCTGCCGGGACATAGAGAGTTTGAAAAGTAAAGAGAGATTTGCCGCATGGTTGGCGGGTATTTGCCGGAATGTTTCGAGGCAGATGCTCAGAGCCAACAGGATCAAGCCGGCAGCTTTGAGCGACGAACACGCCGCACAGAGCGGCAGCGATTGCGGGGATCGCCGGGATACTATTCGCCGGGCGGTCTGGAACCTTCGAGAAGCAGAAAGAGAGTTGATCGTTCTGCGTTACTTCGACGGATTCTCGCAGGCACGGATATCGGAAGTTCTGGGTCTGTCGCCGCAGGCAGTGAACGGCCGGCTGGTTCGGGCAAAACGTAAGCTAGCAAAGTATTTGAAAAGAAACGGTTTTACGGGAGACTATCATGGAACGTCCTGATGATAACAAATGGCTCGATGAAGCCCTGACCGAGATAATCGGCTCGGAAAAACCGCGGACGGACTTCGAACAGTGGAAACAGCAGCACCCGAACGCCGTAAAAATGTTAACCTCGCGGGCGGGCCGGGAATCATTTGTATTCCAAAGCCCGCTTAGAATAAGGAATATAATTATGAAAAATCCATTAACAAAACTTGCTATTGCCGCGGTTGTTATTATCGCGTGTGTGATCGGTCTATCTCTCTGGAGGACGACCGGGTCAGGTATCGCCCTGGCGGACGTGATGGCCCACATTGAACAGGTTAAGGCCTTCAGGTTCCAATTCAGTGGGAAGATGACCGGCGAGGATCCTAACAAGCCTTACAGTTCAGAAACTCGCGTCACCATGTTGATATCACAAGAATATGGCAGGAAAAGTAAACATGAACAACTCGACCCCAATGGCGGATGGAGCAAGTTCAAGTTCGAGGAAGTCTATACTTTCCCAGAAAAGAAGACCAAGATTCGTATCATCCCCAAGCAGAAGAAGTACTGGCGCATAGAAGAAGACGATGTTTTCGCTGAACTTATGTGGCAGCAGAACGATCCGAGCACGTTCATCAAAAAAACCCTGGAATGCAAATACGAGAGCATGGGCAGAGCAACCATGGACGGCATTGAGGTCGAAGGGTTTCAAACCACCGACCCCAACTTCTTTTACTTTGGAGCTGGAAAGAACTGGCAAAGCGATGTCAAGGTATGGGTGGATGTGAAGACACGGTTGCCTGTGCGAGGCGATGCCACATTTGCTTACTTTGACCAGATGGGAGACAAGAAGTATAGCGTGCATCTGGTGATGCACGATTTCCAGTGGGATGTCCCCGTTGATGCGGCCGAATTTGAGCCGGTCATACCAGATGACTATACAGGTACAGTGATCAAGTATCCCGCCCACATCACTGAGGAGACCGCCATCCAGGGTCTAAAGCTACTTGTCGAGTTGCTCGGCAAGTATCCAGAGAATATCAACGATGTCGATGAAACAGTTCTA
>Ga0307378_10006327_pt1 | contig 16254 bp, 10 predicted proteins | sample UN1MG_FD_202238 | JGI IMG/M metagenome (GOLD analysis project Ga0307378, IMG submission 202238) | Soil microbial communities from Risofladan, Vaasa, Finland - UN-1 | ecosystem: Environmental > Terrestrial > Soil > Coastal area > Acid sulfate soil | place: Finland: Risofladan, Vaasa | collected... | reverse complement strand
TAATCCGGTTTACGGAAAAAGAGAGCGGATTCGGTTTCCCGGCAGCCCATCCGGTGGCGGCTGTTCGTCAGGACGGCTCCTTTGCCGTGATATGGGAAGACCTGAGCGGAAGGGATGTGGATTTACGCATGCAGGGTTACACCTCGGCAGGCAATTTGGAAGAACCGGTCTATATTTCACCAGGCGGGGGCGCAGATGAGATATCACGCTATGCTGCGCTTGTCAGCCGTCCGGACAGCGGCTTTACCGTGTTCTGGGAAAAAGAGTCGCCCGAGTACACCGGAATTCAGAAAATAAGTTTCAGCTACAGCGGCAGGGTAGACGGTTTACCCGGCAGCCTTTCACCGAGCGATTGGGAGCAAAGAAGGCCTGTGGCTGCCCAAAACCTCCACGGAAAATATCTGGTTGCCTGGCAGGAGCGCAAAGCTTCCGGCTATCGCGTAAGAACGATGTTTTTCACCTCCGGCGGATCTCCGGTGGACACCGCTTTGATTACTGAGGACTCGAACAAAGATCACCTCTCCGGTGTTGCGGCGTCTATCAGTGAGAACGGGGGAGGATATCTGGTATGGGAAAGCTGGTCGCCGCTTGCAGATACGCCTGCCCTTGTTCTCGCACGCCTGGACAGCCTCGGTGCTCTGATTGGCCTCCCTGTGGACGTGGTTTCCTCTGCCAAGGGAGGTGGAAGGCTCGCTTCGGTCGCCGTGGGAAAAGAAGGCCGCCATATGGTGGTCTGGCGCCAGGGAGGAAGTGATGGAAAGAATGCTCGCATAAAGGGTAAACTTTATGGTTCCCAGGCCGATCGGACCGGTTCTGAAATGCTGATCAGTGCCGACACGCTTCAGTATCTCGGCAGTGCGGGCCATCCGGTTGTAGCCTCCTCGCCGGTGACCGGGGATTTTCTCGTTTTCTGGCAGGAGTTTTTCTCGGACCGTCAGCGCCTCTACTACCGCATCTACAATAGCTCCGGGGACAGCCTCAGCGTGAATGGCAAATATCGCAGGCAACTGGATCTCTTTAACCTCAAAAGCTCTGTCGAGGTCAACCAGACAAATCCCACGGTAGCTGTAGATGAGGCTGGAGACTACCTGGCTTTCTGGGTCGAGAAAGAGATCGGCGGGCCGGCCCGCTTGCTGGGTCTCAAGATCGATTCCTCAGGTGTGGCCCACGGGAGCGTTTTCAAGGTGCCCGGAGTGCAAATGGTCGCTTTGCCTGAGGTGAGCATCCTGGGATCTAACCGCATTGCCGTGGCCTGGCAGGACACGGTCGGGGGCCGGATACGACTGTTGGCCCAGGCGCTGGAAATCGATCTGCGCTATGTCACCGGGAACGTGGCTCTGGCTGCCGGTTATGACTGGCCCGTGCTAGTCCATCTGGAGGGAAATGTCAATGATTCGGTAGAGGTCGACAAAAACGGCAATTTCAGCTTCCAGGCACTTACCGAAGGCAGCTATCAAATCCGGTTGAGTTCAATCGGACAGCCGCTGCCGGCTGAAACAGCGGTCTTTACCCTGCAAAAGACCGATGCCGACACAGTCAACCTGGGAACCGTGGCTGATCTGACCGCGCTCGAAATGCCGGAACTGCCCGCAGCAAAGAGGTTTTACCTGCGGCAGAACGTGCCCAATCCTTTCAATCCCGCGACAACTATCGGCTTTGAGATCGGCAGGCTCGAGGCTCCGGTCCAGGTGTCGCTTTCTGTTTACGATTTGCGGGGAAGCCTGGTAAGGAATCTCCTTGAAAAAGAGCTTGGCCGGGGAATCTATTCAGTGATTTGGGATGGCAGGGACAGCCGGGGCCGGAGCATGTCCTCGGGAGTCTATTTCTACCGCCTGCGCGTTGGGGGGAAGGCCAGCGTGCGCAAGATGGTCCTGCTCAAATAGCAAACCGCAGATTCAACGAATACTGCTGAAAATCCTTCCTGTAAAGGAGGTGGCGACCCAGGTTGGGAGATGTTCATTTAGCTTCAATGTTGATCACTTTGGGCGGGAAAGGCAAACGATGTCATTCCCGCGCAAGCGGGAATCCAGGTTTTTAAGCCAATTTTCTGGACCCCCGCTTTCGCGGGGGTGACAAAAAGAGAGTGTTTCCGCTTTAAGTGAACGGTATTGCATTTAGCTTTCATTTTTCAGTCGGTCGATAGAATTCTGACAACTAATAACTTTCAAAGGAGCGCTGGATGCCGAGGGTGTTGATAGCGACCAAACTGGACCCGGTGGCCCGGGAAATTCTGGAACAGGCGGGCATCGAAGTCGAGGTGAAACCAGGGCTTGATGAAGCCTCTCTTGCAAAGGCCATACCGGGCTTCCACGGTTTGATCGTCCGCAGTGATAAAGTCAGCAGTGCCGTACTCGATGCAGCGACTGATCTCGAAGCTATCGTGAGGGCCGGCACTGGAGTCAATACTATCGATGTGGGATACGCCACTACCAGGAATATACAGGTTATGAACACCCCGGGGGCCAACAGCAACTCGGTGGCTGAGCTGGTCTTTTGCTTTATGCTGGCCGCAGCACGCCGCCTGCCTTATGCGGACAGCTCAGTCAAGCGGGGCTTGTGGGAGAAATCGAGGCTGATGGGCCGGGAGCTCCAGGGGAAAGTCCTGGGGATCGTGGGCCTCGGCAATATCGGCTCTCTGGTGGCCGGTAAAGCCAAGGGATTCGGAATGGAGGTGATCGGTTTTGACCCGTTGATCTCGGAAGCCAAAGCGGCTGAGCTGGGGGTCCAGCTTAAACCTCTCGGGGAGATATTCTCGCAGGCCGATTATATCACCCTGCATGTGCCGCTCAATGACAAGACCCGGGGGATGGTCAATGCCGAACTTTTAGGGGCGTTAAAAAACGGAGCCGTCCTTATCAACACTGCCCGGGCTGAGGTGATCGACCGCCAATCCTTGATCGAGCTTTTGGAAAAGCGCGAGGATGTGGTTCTGGGTGCCGATGTGTTTTTCGAGGGAGACAAGGAAGGGGAAAAAGAGGTTGCCCGCTTCGCCGACCGGCTGGTCGGCACACCGCATCTCGGAGCGAGCACCTTTGAGGCCAACAGGCGCGCGGCATCCGCAGCCGCCGAGGGAATGAGGGATTTCCTCACCAAGCGCATGGTCCGCTATCCTGTTAACAACCTCGAGATCCCGCCGGATTTGAATCCGCGTTTCCTCGAGCTGACCCGCCTGATCGGGGAGGTAGCATATTACAATATCGGCGGTTATCAGCCCCACGAAGTCAGGATAACCTGTTACGGCAGGTTGAACAAGCATATCGACCTCTTGACCGGCTACCTGCTCAAGGGGCTGATGGATATTTACCAGATGGAGGTTCTCTCACCCAGTGAAGCCGCCAGGCGGGCCGCGGAGTACGGTATCAACGTGGTCAAACGTATTCCGGATGACAGTAAGGGTTACGGGCAGTCGATGACTATCGACATTCTTTCCAAAAAGGAGGGCTACAGGGATACCAGTATCAGGGGAACCATTACACCGGAAAGCGAGCTGAAGATCAACCGTATCGACACTTTTGTGAACCTGGATCTCATTCCGAGCGGATACATGCTCTTTACTTATCAGAAAGACCGGGTCGGTCTGATAAACGACATAAGCTCAACCCTTTCAAAAGGGGGCATAAACATTCTGAATATTCGTTTCACTACTGATAAAGAGGGCTGTTCGATCGCGGTTCTGCAAACCGAACACCCGGTTTCAGAGAAGATTTTCGCGGAGATAAAAAATAAAGTCTCACCCTATAAAGCCTTCAAGATGGAATTCTGAATAGGCAGGTAATCGCTGATTCAGATCCGCTGATCCGGACTGCCGCTCTGGTTGATCAGGATGTGATCTCGAAAGAGCTTTGTCCCCGGGTCGGCTGGATTTGGAACCTTAAAAATTAACCACGTTTAAAGGGTTTTGGGGAACAATGAAGCGGAAAAGCAGGAAAAGACATTTCGATAAACAAGCCGGCGGTTCTGACAGCCGGGGCAGGCATACAGGGCAAAACCAGCGGGGAAAACCGGAGAATCAGAAAGATGCCGAACCGCAGAAGGGAGACAACCGGCATTCAAGGGCTAACATGGTGGTTCTGGTGGATGATGACCCGGCTTATGTGGAGATGGAATCCCTGGCCGTAGTGAATTATATCTCCGGCTTCAATCCGATGGGATTTACAGGACCGGGGCGGGCGCTCAATTATATTACCAATCCACGCAACGAGGGCAGAATAGGCCTGGTGCTTCTGAATATGGAGATTCCCCCGGTGGATGGGCGCTCTGTGGATAACATTCTCGAGATATTGAAGCAGAAGAGGAATATCCAGCTCGCTCTGGTCAGCTCGTCCAATACCTCGGAAAATGTGGCACGGGCGCTCAAGCTGGGAGCGGTGGGCTTTCTGCCCAAAGTTTTTACCATGGAAGTTTTTGTGCGCTTTGTCAAGAATATTCTCAGAAACGGCTATTCCAAGGTCTGGCAGTGCTGTGCCTGCGGAAAGCTGGTGCCTGGGGATCTGATCGACATGCTGAATATGAGGCCGCTTAAGTGTACGGATAAGAACTGTGAATCATCCGAGATAAAGGAAGTGTTTTTCGGGACCCTGCCGGAAAAACAGAGCCGGGAATGATCTCCTCTCCATGGGCAAGCCGGTTTCTTCAGCGGGAGCAAGGAGGAGGCATCCTCCGCTTTCGTTTACGGAGAAATCGGCTTTTTTTCACTTTTTCATGAATGGTCATCCGGGATTGTTTTTGAAAAAGCCCGACCCTCCTTCCCGAAAACTGACAGAACTGCTGAAAGATTTTTCCTTTCCAATTGGTAAAAAGCAAATGTTACCGGAGTTCTGGTGATCATTTCAGGGATCAGAATTTCCTGCTTGTACCCGCCTGAATCGCCTCTGCTATTTCTACTGACTGCAGGCAATCCTCGAAAGAGGGATGCGGAGTGCGGCCTGTTTCCAGGCAATCTATGAAATGTGAGCTTTCTCCCAGAAATCCCGTGATTTCGAGCCTGTCACGCATCGGCTCCGAGAGAATGCGGTTGTCCTGGATGAAATGGTTTTCCCGGCCCTTGAAAAAAAGCAGCCGGCCCGGGTAATCTACGGTCCATTCCAGGGGGGCCTCGAGCCGGACAGTGAAATCATGGCCGTGAACAGTGTAGCGCTCGGCTTCGAATCCCACCTCTGGGAGGATTGAGAGAGACCCGAGCAGTCCGGATTTGAAAACGAAATCAACCAGGTAGGAAAAAGAGCTGTTGCCGGCAAGCGAGAGCTTTTTCACCTGGACCTCCTTCACATCTCCCCCCAGATAGCGCATCAGGTCCACTGCATGCACTGCTGTACCGTAGGCGAACTCCTCTTCAGTCCGCTTGCAGCGCAGCATTTCCCCGATCATGAGCTGGGCCGGGGACCCGGCCTCCTCGAGCAGCTTTTTTGTCCGCTCGACCAGAGGGATAAACCTTCTGTTGAGCGCTACCAGGCAGGGCACCCTGTTTTGCGCAGCCGCCTCTTTAAGCTCACGCACCTCCCCGCTTGTCCTGCCCGGCGGTTTTTCCACCAGCAGAGGAATGCCGCGCCCGATAAACTCGAGCGCCATCTCTTTTATATGGCCTGGATCGATCAGAATATAGGCCCCGTCAAGAGTCTCCTTCTCGAGCATCTCTGATAGATCGGTGTAGCAGGAGGTAAAGCCGAAGCTTGAGGCCAGTTCCCTGGCGCGGGACTGATCGAGATCGCAGATTGCCGCAAGGGTGATCCGGGGATTTTTTTGCCTCAGGCGTTTCAGGGCCGGGCAGTGGTAGCTCTGGCTGATATAACCCGCGCCGACCACTCCAATGTTCAGGCTCTTCAAATTTGTCCCCCGTTCTGATGGGAAAAATCAGCTGTTACACTTGATAAAGTAACTTATGGAACGGTTGTAAGTGCGCTCCTGCTCATTGGTAAAATAACAGGCTGGCAGTTCTCCCATGCGCTTATGATAGGCAATGCATTCGCAGCATCTGCCCTTGCGGCTGCAGGGCTCGTAAGAGCAGTTGCAGACTGACATATTGATCTCGTGACGCTCGCAGTTCACTAAAGCCTCCCAGCTTGTAGAGAAAGGTTCAGTTTTTCAAGTCTAAGGAGCAGTTGGAAAAACCAATCTAATGGTCTTGAGGGGAATTGGCAAGACAGAGCTTTCCACTCGGTTTCATCCTTACCAGGCTTCACTTGCATATCCACCGCCGGTTGTGTAAATTCTTCTTTTATTTCGCAGTTTGAATATTCCCACAATAATTGCCAGAGGGGTTCAAAGTGGAGAATCTTCGGCTTGGCGACTGGGTGATGATATTAATTTACAGTGTGCTGATGATTGTTATCGGATTTTACTGCATCAGGTACGCCCGCAAGGGAGTGAGTTATTTCGCTGGCGGAAGAAAGATTCCCTGGTGGCTTTCCGGGATCTCGAGCTGGATGAGTGCATTCAGCGCCTATGTGTTCGTGGGCCTGGCCTCGGTGATTTATGAGGTCGGCGCGGCCCCGCTTTACCATATCCTCTATGCCATGTCTTTCGCCTGGTTCGCAGGAGCATTACTCTGGGCCGAAAGATGGCGCAAGACCGGGATCATTACAGTGCCCGAGTATATGGAGAAACGCTTCAATCTCGCCACCCGCCAGGTCTTCGCCTGGGTGGTGACCCCGTTCCGGATAGCGGATGACGGGGTTAAATGCTATGCCACGGCAAAAATTATCGCCTTTGTTTTCGGGATTCCCTCCTGGCTGAGCATCATCGGTCTGTCCCTGGTAACCATTCTCTACACCATGATCGGCGGGCTTTGGGCCGTGATGATCACCGATATGGTGCAGTTCGTGATCCTCATCCTGGTAATTTTCGTGGTTCTGCCTGTAGGTTTGGCCAAGGTCGGCTGGCTCTCCGGCTTGACCGCCGGGGCGCCGGAGCACTTTTTCCGGATCTTCCAGGCCCCCCAAAGCTTTAACGGCGATTTTACTGTCTGGTTTTTCGTGGCCATGTGGATCATGCACCCGTTCCTGTATAATGGTAGTTTCTCCCTGGTTCAGCGCTACACGACCGTGCCCACTCCCCGGGATGCCCGCAAGAGCGCCTGGCTCTCCATGTGGCTGGGTCTGATCTTTTTCCCATTGATCCTGGGCCCGCCCCTGATCAGCCGTATCCTCTACGGTGATCTGCTCATGGGCAGCAAAGCCCTGATGGAGACGAGCTATATCAAGCTTTGTGTCGACCTTCTCCCGGTGGGGATGATCGGAGTGGTGGTGGTCGCCCTGATGGCCGCCACCATGAGTTCGCTGGCCGGTGATTATAATATCTACGGCGCAGTGCTGACCAATGACCTGTACCACCGCCTGCTGAATCCCAAGGCGTCGCAGCGGCGGCTGGCTGTGGTGGGCCGGTTCAATACTTTGATCGTGGGCGCGCTTGCGCTGGTCGTGGCGCTTGGTGTCGAGTCCATGGGCGGTGCGTTTGCAGTGATGATGACCATCCTCGGCATGATCGGCGGACCCACCACTATCCCGATCTTGCTTGGATTGTGGATCCGCAGGCCGTCCCCTGCTGCGGCCATCGCCGCCTGCACCTGCGGCGTCGCTTTCGGCGCGCTTGCCAAATGGGTCTGGGGATTTTCTTACGCCCCCTTCGTGCTGGGCAATATTGCGGTAACCGCGGTGGTTTTTCTGGCCTGGGGCTGGCTCTTTCCGGCGCGGGGGAAATTAAAGGAAAAAATAGACCTTTTATTCGACCGGGTACTCAAAGGGCCTGAAAGCTTGGGGGCAGGCCCGGCGGCTGATGAAGAGGACACAGACAAGGTACCGTCGCCATTTACAATTGTCGGTGTGATTCTCGGCGTGATCGGCCTGGCTCTCGGGCTGGTCGGGATTCTGGCCGGTTCTTCCGCTTCTGCGGTAAAGATCGACGGGATCGTGTCCCTTGTTCTCTTAGTCCTGGGAGCGGTGCTGGTCCGTTCCGGCAGGTTGATTGCAAGAGGAAAGTGAACCCGGTGGTTTTGGGGGAGATTCTTTAGTCCACCAATATAAACTGATCGCTGCTTCAGACCATTATGAACAAACGGCAACCGGAAGTTTTTATAATAACCTTTTGGAATTCAGGAGCCAGGAGTCAGGAGTCAGAATATTTTTGGAAATGATCACCAGAGTTTTTAAACTTCTGACTCCTGTCTACTGACTTCTGACTTCTGACTTCTTGTCCGGTCTGGAGCAAATGCTTGAAAGACCGAAAGCCTGTTCCTTTTTTACTAAATTTTGTTAATTATACAGGTCAATGCAGATGGGCGTATTCATGGCAGAGCCAGCAGGTATGCTTATACGCTCCCCAGTGTCTTTTCTCGTCAACCTGCATTACCCCGCTCAACGGGTTCCCGTGGCACCGTAAACACAGCGCGCTCGTAGGGCTTTTAAGCATCGCGGGATTACCGGCCTTTCCATGGGGCTCGTGGCAGTCAGTGCAGAGCTGGTCCGAATAGGGCCGGGGCGAATGAACAAAGGTCGAGTATTCCGCGCCCCTGGTAACAATTACAGGGTTATCATCCACAAATCCCAGAGTCAGATCATCGCCCGGCTTAAAAGGCTCCCCGCCAGTCATGACCGGGAAGGGATGCTGTCCGGAAGGGTCTTTTCCCAGGGAATGGCACTGGCCGCAAACCATCCGGTTGCCCTCAGGCGGAAGCCTGGAAGGATTCACGATAGTCCCCTTCGAGCCTCCGGAGTCAAGATGTTTCTTCCCGGGACCATGGCAAGCCTCGCACGCCACGCCCGGCTCGGCATATTTCTTTCGTGATACAGAATACCCGGTGGCATGGCAGCCGAAACAGAGCCGGCCTGCATCCGTCTTTTCCCCTTCCCTCCCGATTTCATCATGCGGCGGAAACGGCTCCTTTATCCCGAATCCCTCTGATTGAAACACCTGGAAATCAGTTCCGACAAATGCATACACGCTGTCTTCATGGCCGATAACCGCTGAAATGTCCTTTTTTTCGAGAGCAGGATCAATACTCGGATTTGACGAAAGATCTTTACCCGGCGAACCAGCTTTCATTGTCCTGTGATGGGTGCTGGCCTGCCACTCATTGACAATACCTGGATGCAGGCCGGCATGACAGGAACAGCATTGTTCCGAGCCAATATAGCCTGCATCACCCTGGACCGGCTCCGGGGCCCCGGGAGTCAGTCCAGTGAAGACTGCAAGTAAAACAGCTCCAATAACTGAAACCGGCAGGATCGATTTCTTTTTCACAAGCAGCTCAATGGTTCATCATCCTGGCGCGGAGATCGGACAATCTTTCGTGCGCTTCCGCCATCCCAGTACGGAGAGCGAACTTTTGCGGACAGGCCTTTTCACACTCTCCGCAGTTTTCACAGTCCAGATAATCGTGCGGAAGCACTGCATAGATATCGCTCATCCGGCGGGTATCGTAGAGAAACCTGCGGTCAAGCTGGTTGTTGGAAAGCAGGAAACTGATCGGGACCTGTTTCGGACAGGCCTGTTCACAAGGTTTCTGGCAAATCCCGCATGTTCCGCCGGCCAGACGGCGGGCGCGGGCGGTAATGTCCTCCCGCTCGCTGGGGCTGAGTGGTTTGAATGTCGCGGCTAACGCCACGTTCCGCTTCAGATATTCAAGCGTGCCCGAGCCTGGAATGGCAATTGTCACCCCGGGATTGGAGAGCACGAACCGCAGGCATTCTTCATCAGTCAACACTTCGGGTATTTGATAAGGGTCTCCGGGATCGTAGTTCAAGAGACCTATTCCGGTATCGCCGCACCCGAAAGGCTTCATATTGAAAACCGCAGCCCCCAATTTATGCGCCAGGGCAAGGCCACGCTCGAACTCAAGGCTCATGGCATTGTGCGGAATGACATGGATATCGAATATCCCGGAGCGCAGGGCGGTCATAAACGCCTGGCAGGAGTGTGTCGTGATCCCGATAAATCTGGTTTTCCCTTCTTTCTGGGCCTGTTTCAACCCTTCAACTGATCCATTCTCGGCCAAGGCGAGGTTCAGCTCCGTTATCGAGGAACAATTATGGAGCTGGAAACAGTCGAGATGATCAGTGTTCAGGGTTTGGAGAGAGATTTCAAGGTCCCTGAGCACGCCTTCCTTGCCGGCTTTCAGCTTCAATGACTTGCTGGTGATAAACACCTCCTCCCGCCGCTTGGATAAAACTCTGCCGATCATCGCTTCGGCATCATTATATGCCCGGCCTGTCTCCCAGGTGTTGATCCCCAGGTCAAGAGCCGTATTCAACAGGCGATCGGATTGGGCCTCGGATATGGTGGATTTCCGGCCCCCCTCATAAGTCTTCGCATAGAACATAGTCCCCAATCCGATAATCGGCGTTTTCCAGCCGGTCCTTCCCAGCACTGTCATCGGCATGTGTTCCGCCAGTTTCTCAACCGGCTGCTCCATTGCCTCGGCCAGGCTCATTCCGGATAACCCGCCGGCAAGAATAGTCCCCATAGAGGCCAGGAATTCCCTGCGCGATAAATTATCCATAACTGTACCTCCCTGATAAAGTTGGTTTTATTTCCTGCTTGACAATTTGCCTGGTTCAGGCTTTCTCGCTGCAGCCTGCCGGATGAGTGGATAAAAGAGTTTTAGAGCATGAAAAAAGGTCCGGTGGCTGAAGAGGAGAGGGAATTGACCGGGATCACAATTCAAATGTCTGTTGCTCACCGCTACTTGATGGGCACTCATAAGCCATCCGGCCAGCGCCTAGGAAAAGGATAATCTCGAGATGATTTTTCAGTGGAAAACAGGCCCGGGATTCCCCGGGAGTAAGAAGAAATTCTCCTGCGCCCCATTATACTACATGCCTGGATTATATCAGTCAAGTGGATATTCCATTATCATACTCAATTCTCCACCAAAGCTGCAAATATCAGGCTTACTCTTTCATCGGATTCGGAGGCCCAACCTCTATAGGATTGCGTCAATCGGTTTTGTGGTTATATTAGGCCTTATTCATTTGCCTGGATAAAAATTTCTGTTCACTGAACCGGGATCTGAAATGAAAACAGTCCGGGGATCTATCAGGAAATTGATATTGATCCTCGTGCCGGCTTTGGGATGGGCCGCAGAACAGCAGGATTTTGACTCCAGGTTAAGTGAAATAAAAAATGTCGTCTCCAGAGATTATAAAAATTTTTATTCCCTTGATAATCTCGCCTGGTTAGGGGCGGGATTGGGCGCAGCCGCATTATTTTCTCACACTCATGCCGATCAGGGAATTCGTGACTGGTACCAGGGCTCTTTGAGAAATTGCGGCACGGACGACTTTTCGAGAGTGGTTAAAACATTTGGCGACAGGAAATCTGCCATTCCGGTATATGCTGGTGTCGCCCTTCTTGGGGAATTAGCAGGAGATAACCGGTACTTGTCCTATACCGGGGAATGGGGGAAAAGGTCTTTAAGGACTCTTCTTGCAGGAGGCCCTCCGGTGCTTTTCCTCCAGGAGTCCCTTGGAGGCAACAGGCCTGAAGAAGGAGACTCTCACTGGCATTTTTTTAAGAACAATCATGCTGTCAGCGGCCATAGTTTCCTGGGGGCTGTCCCGTTTTTAACTGCTGCCATGATGGTGGAAAGCCCGTACTTGAAAATACCTCTCTACCTGGCTTCGACTTTGACAGGGCTTTCCAGGATAAACGACGACGCGCATTACTTTTCGCAGGCCTTTTTGGGCTGGTGGCTGGCATATTCTGCCGCGGCCAGTGTAGAGAAAAGTAATGTTGAAAAAAAGCTCACGCTCGCTCCGTCTTACAGGCTCGATGGAATGGCTGTGGCAGCGAACATCAAATTTTAATATCCGGTCTGGACCCGGTGTCTGTAAAGGCTCACATCCTGCCTCTACTGACTGAAAAAGGAGATTCGATGCTAGACGCCGAGCTAATGGCCGCCCTTTTGGATAGTCTTAAAGATCCCCTGCTGTTCGCCGATACAGAACACAAAATCCGCTATATGAATAAGGCCGCAGTCGCTTACTACAGCGAGGGAGAAAGCCTGCTCAACACTTCTTTGCTGGATTGCCATAATGAGCAAGAGATACTGGCCGCTATGCACCAGGGAGTGGATGAGCGGCTGATCACCGATAACGAAAAACACCGGATTTACATGCGGGTGGTCAGGGGAGCGAACAGCCAGGTTTTGGGCTACTATGAGCGGTATGAGCCGCCGGCTAAATGAAATTTTTACCCGGCAGCTAGAAAAGCCGCTGATATAACGCATGAAAAAGTAATTCCGGTTAAGTTGTTTTCTGGTTCGTGAAAGAACGATAGAAAGTCCAGGATGGCTTAAAGTGCATTGGCTCGACTGGGGAGTGATAATCGCCTACATGCTGGGAGTGGCCGGCATCGGGTTCTGGACCATGCGCTCGATCCGGAGCACTGAGGATTTTTTCCTGGGCGGCAGGCGTTTCGGAAAAATATTTTCCCTGTTCCTGCAGTTCGGTTCAGGCACCAATTCGGATATGCCGGTAAGTGCGTCCCGCGAGACTTTCCGCAATGGGATGAGCGGTATCTGGGCGCTGATGCTCTGGCTCTTTATCACTCCCTTTTACTGGATTATTGGCCCCTGGTACAGGAGATTGCGCCTGGTGACACTCGGGGATTATTTCACCGAGCGCTTCCAGTCCAAAGCCATGGGGGCGGCTTATGCGATATTTTCCATTTTTTACTTTATGTATTACAGCGCTATCGGCCTGACCGCAGTGGGCAAGACAGTGGAGATTCTCACGCCGCGTCCGGAAAGCACCTATTCTGCCGAGGAAGCCCAAAGCGTAGCTCTCTACCGTCGTTATGCAGAGCTTGAAAGGCTGTATCTGGCTGGAAAAGAATTGACCCCGCAGGAGGAAAAAGAGCACCAGAACCTTCGGGATAAGCGTTTGCAAGGGGAAATCAGGAGCGACTACTCTTATTTTCCGAGCAGGCTCGCAGTCCTGGTGATTGCCCTGGTAGTGTTAATCTATTCCATGATGGGAGGGCTCAAGGCTGCTGTAATCACCGATTTTGTCCAGGGTGTCCTGATCGTCGTTCTTTCCTTTATAATTATTCCATTCGGCCTGAAAGCCACCGGTGGATTAAGCGGACTGCACCAGCGGGTGCCGGAACACATGTTCAGCCTGCTGGGAAGTCCCCAGACTAGCGATTACAGCGCCCTGTTCATTTTCTCGATAATTCTTATCAACCTGGTGGGTATCATAGCGCAGCCTGTCTTGATCACTTCATGCGGCGCGGCCAGGGATGATTTCAGTGCACGGGTCGGTTTGTGTTATGGCAACTATCTCAAGCGCTTCTGCACTATCGGCTGGGCCATGGTGGGAGTCCTGGGCTATGCTCTTTTTGCGCACGAGGTTTCGGACCCCGATATGATCTGGGGCTATGCCACAAGGCAACTGCTTCCTGTGGGCCTGGTGGGCTTGATGATCGCAGCCATGCTGGCGGCGATCATGTCCAGTGCGGATGCCGATCTGATAAGCGGTTCCGCCCTTTTCACCATGAACCTCTATAAGCCTTTCCGGCCCCGGAGTTCCGACTCCCACCTGGTCCGGGTCGGCAGGCTGACCACCGCGGTGATTATTCTCGGCGGCGTGCTGCTCTCGCAGGCTTTTCACAACGTGATAGAACTGCTGAAATATATCTGGACCCTGCCGGTTATTTTCGGGGCGAGTTTCTGGCTCAGTTATCTCTGGCGCAGGGTCACCAAAACCGCTGCCTGGAGCGCGGCGATTTTTTCACTTCTTTTCTCTTTCATCCTCCCGCTGGTGGTGCCGGGCTTCGAGAGTGCGGCTACCTCCCCGGGCCTGCTTTCAGAAACCGAGCCAGCCTTGTTGGAAGTGCAGGTGGGTGCGGATTCGGCAGATCTGTCCGCAGGCTTGGCCCTGAGAATGGGCCAGGTGATCACAAAAAAGAGGCCGGTCGCTTCCACGCCGATCTATTTTGAAGAAAAAGTACTGATCCGGTCCGGTGAGCCGGAATCAGGTTTCCGGGGCAGCGGAAAATTCAGGGTCTGGGTCTGGTTTTTGTCAGGCCTGGGAACGGATTTTTCCCGCAGTACGCGTTCCACGCTGGATGCAGTCGGGTTTTTGGCGGATGCCCTGCTGCCGTTTGTTGTGCTCGCAGTGCTGAGTCTGTATACTGCTCCGGTCTCCAGGGATGCTCTGAGCCGATTCTACGCCAGAATCCATACACCGGTCAACCGGGACCCGGCCGCTGACAGGCGGGAGGTGGAGCTTTCCTATGCCAACCCCGGACGGTTCGATTCCATGCTTTTGTTCCCGGGTACGGGCTGGGAGATACTGAAACCCGACCGCACCGATATCGTGGGATTTATTCTGGCTGTAGTCTCGGCAGTTTTGATTGTCGGCCTGGTCTTCACTGTTTCCTGGCTCAGGTGGCCCTGAAAATTACTTTTCCCCAGGCTGATTTTACGGCTGGTTTTAAAATCAAGGATAGTCACAAAGGTAAAGCTGTTACTACTCAGGTAATAAAATTGTTTGCATCTATCCGTAAAGGAATTTTTTTTTCTTCTTTTGAAGGCAAAAGAAGCAAAACCATTTCTTTTTAAACAAAAAGAAACAAAAGTTAATCCTGGCATTAAAGTCCTTTACTCCGCTTCGCCGAGCTCGCCTGGTGCGCAGGAAGCCTGCGCAAAGGCCTGCCTGGGCGTTGTACATCTAATATGGCGATGATGGAAATTACTTGTCTTCTACACGCTCCAAAAACAGGGTTCCCGGACTTCAGGGCTTCTTATGGCCTATGGTTTCACTTGGGATGATCTACCATCCCAGGTAGTTGCACTTAAACTTTTTTCGGTAGTTGTAAAAGTTTTTCTATCGGAATATTTCAATCGTAGTTACATAAAGTAAACCGCAAGCGCCTTAAATTTAAAAATTGACACCTGGTAAATCATTCCTGCTGACTTGACTTTTATGAATAACCAAGGCTGAAGCATATAAACAATAATACAAATGGAAACTATTTAATGCCCCCTGTAGTAAGCGAGGTTTGATAAAAGAATTCTTTTCAGGTTTATTCTGCTTCACGATAGAACGACAGAACTCCAGGAGGGTTCAAAGTGCATTGGCTCGACTTGGGAGTGATAATCGCCTATATGGTGGGAGTGGCCGCTATCGGGTTCTGGACCATGCGCTTGATCCGGAACACCGAGGATTTTTTCCTGGGCGGCAGGCGTTTCGGAAAAGTGTTTTCCATCTTCCTGCAGTTCGGGGCCGGCACTAGCTCGGACATGCCGGTAAGCGTGGCGCGCGAAAGTTTCCGCAACGGGATGAGCGGCATCTGGGCTGTGCTGCTCTGGCTCTTTATCACCCCTTTTTACTGGATTATCGGGCCGTGGTACAGAAGGCTGCGGCTGGTGACAATCGGAGATTTTTTCACCGAGCGCTTCCAGTCTAAAGCTATGGGGGCAGCTTACGCGGTTTTTTCCATTTTTTACTTTATGTATTATATCGCCATCGGTTTGACCGCAGTCGGCAAAACGGTCGAGATACTCTCCCCGAGGCCTGAAAGCACCTACACTGTCACTGAGCTGGAAAGCACGAGACTTTACCGGCGTTATGCGGAACTTGACAAACTTCACCTGGAAGGCGGCAAATTCACTCCGGAACAGGACAAAGAGTACCGGAGCCTGCGGGACAGATACCTGCAGGGGGAACTGCACAGCGGCTATTCGTATTTCACAAGCAGAACCCTTGTGCCTGTGACCGCTCTGGTAATCCTGGTCTACTCCATGCTGGGAGGGCTGAAAGCAGCGGTGATCACGGATTTTGTCCAGGGGGTGCTGATTATTTTTCTCTCCTTTATTATCATCCCGTTCGGCCTGAAAGCTGTGGGCTGGTTCTCAGGACTGCACGAGCGCGTTCCGGAATATATGTTCAACCTGCTGGGCAGCCCCCAGACAAGCGATTATACCGCCCTGTTTGTCTGTTCGATAATATTGATCAATCTGGTAGGCATAGTGGTCCAGCCGCATATTATCTCCACCGGAGGCGGCGCGGCCAAGGACGAGATGAGCGCGCGGGTGGGCTTGTGCTATGGCAATTATCTCAAGCGCTTTTGCACAATCGGCTGGGCTTTGGTGGGGGTTCTGGGCTTTGCACTCTACGCGCGGGAGGTCTCGGATCCCGATATGATCTGGGGCTATGCGACCAGGCAGTTGCTTCCGGTGGGACTGGTGGGTTTGATGATTGCGGCGATGCTGGCGGCAATCATGTCATCGGCGGATGCTTTTATGGTCTCCGGCTC